>Ga0209278_1002092_pt1 | contig 11400 bp, 9 predicted proteins | sample JI81BgreenDNA_FD_187504 | JGI IMG/M metagenome (GOLD analysis project Ga0209278, IMG submission 187504) | Wastewater effluent complex algal communities from Wisconsin, to seasonally profile nutrient transformation and Carbon sequestration -... | ecosystem: Engineered > WWTP > Effluent > Algae... | reverse complement strand
CCGCGCAAACGGCGTGCTGCTTCGCTGGCAACACGACCGAGCACCTTGTCGGTGGCGTCAATCACAAACCACTCGTGCTTCACCTCGGCCGGCTTGGCGCTGAAGGTCTTCATGAGGGTCTTTCGATGCTTCGGAGGATGGGCCGCCGGCAGGGCCTCCGGTGCCGCCTCGTGGAGCGCTCTTTCGAGCTGGGCGGCCTCTCGGGATGACGAGCGGTTCTTTCCCGGCCGAATCCGGAAAAGCCCGCGAGTATAGCCCGGGAGCGGCGCCGTGGCTCGAATCAATCGCCAGCCCAGGCGCACGGGGAGCCGGCTGCTTGAGGGTTTACCCTAAATCCATCCGCTACCATCGGCCGATGGACCCGCGCGACGAACTGCTGCAGACCGCACCGCCCGAGCCGCCCACGCGGCGCTGGCGGCTGTCGGCCTGGCTGCCCGTGCGCCAGCTTCAGGCCCGGCACCGCGAGCGGGTGCTCACCCACCTGCTGGCGCTGGACCCGCTGGACCGCCACCGCCGCTTCGGCCAGGTGGCCACCGACGAGCAGATCGCGGCCTACGTGGCGCAGATCGACTTCGGGCGCGACGAGGTGCTGGGCGTCTTCGACGCCCGGCTGCGGCTGCTGGCGATGGCCCACCTGGCCCACGGCGACACACCCGGCAGCGCCGAGTTCGGCGTGTCGGTGCTGGCGCGCGGCCGCGGGCGCGGCCTCGGGAGCCGGCTGTTCGAACTGGCCATGCTGCACGCCCGCAACCGCGGCGCCCACACGCTCGTGATCCACCTGGCGCGCGACAACGCGCCCATGCTCGCCATCGTGCGGCGCTCGGGTGCCACGGTGCGCTACGAAGGCGGCAGCGACGCGGTGGCCCTGCTGACGCTGCCCCAGGGCAACCTCGGCAGCCAGCTCGGTGCCCTGGCCGAAAGCCGCGCGGCCGACCTCGACTACCGCGTCAAGGCCACGGCCCTGCGCTGGCGCCGCTGGCTGGGCCTGTGGCCCGGCCGCGCCAGCCCCTGAGCATCAACGGCGCCGCCCCGCAAGCACGGCCAGCGCCGCCACGGCCAGCAGCAGGGTCGACGGCACCGGCACCGTGCGCGTGGGCAGCGCGAGGCGCAGCGTGTCCAGCGCGGTCTCTTCGTTGCCGCCGCTGGCCTCGTGCGCTTCGTACCAGCGCACCCGCGTGATGGCGGTGTCGGAGGTGATGCCGATGAAAAGGTTGGCACCGCTGGCCAGGGCCTCGAGCCCCAGGCTCAGCAGGGAGCCGTCGGCCAACAGCACCTCGAAGCGCCCTGCGTCGACCGCCCCGCCCGGCTCGGGCGGGCTGGCTTAGAAGGCGGCGATGTCGAAGGCAAAGGCGCGAAAGGCGTTGCCCAGCAAAAACTCGTAGTAGGCATCGCCGTTCACGCGGCTGCTGGCGCCTGAGGAGAAGGCGAACAGGGACTTCTCGTCCCCGAAGACCTCCAGCCGCCCCAGGTTGGTGGTGGCCGTGACACCCGGCATCACCTCGGCGCCGAAGAACGAGTCGCCGACGGCGTTGGCCGTGAAGTCCTGCGTCGTGTAGGCCGCGCCGGCCAGCGCGGCCTCCCAGGCGGCGAGGCTGTCGGACAGCATGGAGATGGCCGCCTGGGCCTGTGCGGCGGCGAGCAGGGCCAGGGCGGCGAAGAGCCTGCGCATGGATGGGTACCTCCGTGGGCCGGATTGGAGCCGGGCACCCAGGCACTGGCCATCCTCAGACGCAGCGTTCCCCCCAGAACCAGAACCGCAGCCCGGGCGCCATGGCACGATGCCGCCATGACCAGCACCCGACTCGTCTACTCCACCGAAGGCGGCCGCACCTGCCCGCAGTGCCGCCAGCCGCTGACGGCCTGCCGCTGCGCCACGGCGCAGGCGCAGCAGCTGCGCGGCGACGGCCGCGTGCGCGTGGGCCGCGAGAGCGCCGGTCGCGGCGGCAAGACGGTGACGGTGGTGCGCGGCCTGGCGCTCACCGACGCGCGGATCACCGAGCTCGGCAAGCGCCTGCGCGCCGCCTGCGGCAGCGGCGGCACGGCCAAGGACGGCCTCATCGAGATCCAGGGCGACCACGTCGAGCGCGTGCTGGCCCTGCTGCTGAAGGAAGGCCACGCCGCCAAGCGCACGGGTGGCTGAGGCCAGGCGCAGAACCGTCCCTGCGGACGGTTCTGCGCCTGGCGAAGCGGCCGAGCTCTGCGAGGCCGTGGGCAAGGCCGGCGCGGCTCAGCGCCGACCGCGCAGCGGCCGCATCGCCAGCGGCCGCTTGCTCTTGAGCTGCCGCTCGATGCCGTCGTTGAGCGCGCTGCGCAGGTGCAGCACCTCCTCGAGCAGGCCGTAGACACCCGGGAAGCGCAGGTCCAGCCACAGCCACAGCGTGCAGGCGCGCAGGCCCTGCTCCATGCGGTCGAGCCGGCTGTGGCCGTCGACCTCGTCCAGGAAGGCCGGGCGGCCGACCTTGCCGTGGCGCGCGTGCTGGTGCGCCCACTCGAGGTAGGCCTGCACCAGCTGCTCGGTGCGCAGGTCCACCGGCGCCTGGGCGTAGACGAAGCGCTGCATCAGCGTGAGCGAACCCGCCGCGCGGTCCAGCTCGTCGGCCAGCTGCAGCATGCCCTCGAGCTCGGCCACGGCGAAGTGCGCGTCGTCCAGCCGCAGCTGCTGCATGAACACCTGCAGCACCGCGTGCAGCCGCCGCTGGCCCAGGCGCGCGGCGATGGTCTCGACGTGCCGTGCATTCGGCGCCACCGGCGCCTTGAAGTCGCGCGGCGCACGCGGCTCGGCGGCCAGTCGTTCCTTGAGCCGCGCTGCCGCGTCGGGCTCGGCGTCTTTCAGCACGCCGGCAAAACCCTCTTCGTGCATGCCGAAGCGGCCTGCGCGGCCGGCGATCTGGTGCACCTCCGACACATCGAGCGGCCGGTCGCCCACACCGTCGAACTTTTCCAGGGTGCTGAAGAGCACGCGGCGGATGGGCAGGTTCAGGCCCATGCCGATGGCGTCGGTGGCCACCAGCACGTCGGCGGCACCGCCGGCAAAACGTTCGGCCTCGCGGCGCCGCACCTCGGGCGGCAGCGCGCCGTAGATGACGCTGACCACGTGCTCCTGCTCGGCGATGGCGTCGCGCAGGCGCAGCACCTCGCGGCGGCTGAAGGCCACCACGGCATCGCCGCGCTCCAGGCTCCACAGCGGCACCGGGCGCGCCAGCAGCTGCACGTGCTGCTTGCGCTCGAAGCGGCGGATCTCGGGCGTTTCGCCGCACAGCGCCAGCAGCTGCTGGATGGCGGGCACAGCAAAGGCGCTGCAGATGATGATGAGCTCGCGCGCGGCCACGCCCACGATGGCCTGTGTCCAGGCCCAACCGCGGCTCGCGTCGAACAGCATCTGCGCCTCGTCGACCACAGCCACGTCAAGCTCGTTGCGCGTGTCCACCATCTCGATGGTGCTGCTGACCACGCGCGCGCCGTCGGCGGGCACGTTCTCCTCGCCGGTGAGCAGCGAGCAGGGCACGCCGCGCGCCACCAGCCGATCACGCCCTTCGAGTGCCAGCAGGCGCAGCGGTGCGAGGTAGGCACCGTCCAGCGCCTGCGCCAGGCGCTCGAAGGCGGCGTGGGTCTTGCCGCTGTTGGGCGGGCCCACGTACAGGTGCACGCGGCGGTTCAGGCGGCGCGCCGCGGCGAAGCTGTCGGGGTAGCCCTGGAAGGCGAGGTCGCGGTGCAGGCCGTCCATGGTCTGCTGCTCGGCCACCGCGTGTTCCCAACGGTCCTGCGCGCGGCTGCAGGCGGCCAGCAGCTCGGGCAGCGGCAGCGGCGTGGCGCAGGCCGCCACCAGGCGCGGCCACAGCGAGCCCAGCTGCGGGGCCGACAGCGCCTCGCTGCGCTCGGCCAGCCGCAGCAGGTGCACGCGCAGCTCCTCGCGCTGCGGGTGGGGCGGCACGGGGCCCAACGCGGCCTGCAGCGCCGGCGCGTCGCCGTCGCGGAAGAAGCGCCAGATGGCGGCCTCGTCGACGGCGTGGCGGAAGGCCACGGGCACCCGCGCCCCCGGCCCGAGCACGATGTGGTCCAGCCCCTGGCGCTGCCAGCGGCCCTGGCGGCGCAGCAGGCCCAGGCCCTCCAGCGTCTGCCGGCGCTGCAGCATGAGAGCGCGTGCCGCCGGGCCGGCGCCCAGCGCATCGAGGTGCACCAGCGCCTCGGCCATGAGCGCGGGCGCCAGCCAGCGGCTGGGGCGCGAGCCCTGGGCCTTCTGCAGCAGCACGAAGCCGGCTTCGTCGAGCCCGCGCTCGGCCTCGGCCACGGCGGCGTCGCTCCAGTCGGCCGGGGCCAGCACCTGCGGCAGGGCCCAGGCGTTGTCGCGCAGGCGCTGGGCGTCGGCCGGGTCCAGGCCGGCCGGCAGGCGGCTGGCGTGGTGGGGTTGCGGCAGGCGCAGCGGCGGGGGTTCAGGGTTCATCGGTGGCGGATGGGGCGCGGGGCAGCGTGGTGTGACGGCCCGATGGTGACAGACGGATCAGTCTCCGGTCGGCCCGTCGCGGCGCACGCGGCCGTCGACGAGCTCGATGAGGCGGTCGCAGCGCGCGGCCAGCCGCGGGTCGTGCGTCACCACCACGAAGGCGATGCCGCGCTCGGCATGCAGCCGCCGCAGCAGCGCGAAGACCTCGTCCGACGAGGCCGTGTCGAGGTTGCCCGTGGGCTCGTCGGCCAGCACCAGCGGCGGATCGAGCACGAGCGCGCGCGCGATGGCCACGCGCTGCTGCATGCCGCCCGACAGCTCGCCCGGCCGCTTGCCCTCGGCCGCGGCCAGGCCCAGCGAGGCCAGCAGCTCCCGCGCACGCGCGCGCCACGACGGGGCGATGCGGCCATCGCGCATGAGCACCGGCAGCAGCACGTTCTCGAGCGCCGAGAACGCCGGCAGCAGGTGGTGGAACTGGAACACGAAGCCCAGCGCACGGCCGCGCAGCCGCGTGCGCGCGGCGTCGTCCAGGGCCTGGGTGGCCTCGCCCAGCAGCTCGTAGGTGCCGCCGCTGGGGCGCTCGAGCAGCCCGAGCACGTTGAGCAGCGTGCTCTTGCCCGAGCCCGAGGGCCCGACCAGCGCCGCGAAGTCGTGGCGGTGCAGTTCGAGCGACACGCCGTGCAGCACCTGCTGCTCGTTGGGCCGGCCGACGTTGAAGTGCTGGGTGACGTCCTCCAGCCGCGCCAGCGGCCGCGGCTCCGTGCTGGCGTTCACAGCCGCATCGCCTGGGCCGGGTCCAGCCGCGCGGCGCGGCGCGCCGGGGCCACCGCGGCCAGCAGGCCGCACAGCGTGGCCACCACCGCCACCTGCAGCGCCAGGCCCGGCGGCAGCGTGATGGTGAACAAGGGCAGCCCGTCGCCGCCGCGCGCAAACACCGTGAAGGCCTTGACCAGCCCCGCCGCCAACACCACGCCCAGCAAGGAGCCCGCCACGCCCACCAGCGCGCCCTGCAGCAGGAACACGCGCATCACCTGGCCCTGCGTGGCGCCCATGGCGCGCAGGATGCCGATCTCGCGCTGCTTCTGCACCACCGACACCACCAGCACGCTGGCGATGCCCAGCACCACCACCACCAGCACCACGGCACGGATCACCGCCGTGCTCAGGCTCTGCGCGTTGAGCGCCGACACGAGCGAGGCGTTGTTGTCCTGCCAGCTCTCCACGAGGTAGGGCCAGCCGCGCGCGAGCCGGGCCGAGAGCGCCGGCGCCGCCCACACGTCGTGCAGCGCGATGTCGATGCGCGTGGCGCCCCCGGGCAGGCCGAGCAGGCTCTGCGCCTCGCGCAGCGGCACGACCACGCTGCGGCGGTTGAGCTCGCGCACGCCAAAGTCCACCAGCGCGGTGATGCGCGCGGTGTCCTGGGCGGCGTCGGCGCCGCTGCCGGCGGCCAGCGTGAGGCGGTCGCCCACGCCCAGGCCGAGGTCGGCGGCCAGTTCGCGGCCGACGATGGCCTCGCCGGGGCCCAGCCGCGCCTGGCCGGCGACGACGCGCCCGCTCAGGCCCACGATGCGGTCGTAGCGCGCCAGCTCCACGCCGGCCAGCGTCACCGCGCGCTGCGCCTGGCCGCGCAGCACCAGCCCCGAGCCGGCGACCATGGGCGACACCGCCGCCACCTCGGGCAGGGCCTCCAGCAGCGGCACCAGGGCCGGCCAGTTGGCCACCGAGCGCAGGCGCTGCGCACGCGGCATGGCCTGCACCAGCGCCGTCGTGCCGGCCACGGCGCTGGCGGCGGCGGCCGACGGCAGCACGGCGTCCTCGCGCTCGCTCAGCACCACGTGCGCCTGGGCGCCCAGGGTCTTGTCGAGCGTGTTCTGCTGCAGCCCGCCCACCAGCGCCGAGATGTAGGCCACCACGGCCACGCCCGCGGCCACGCCCACCACGATGAGCAGCGACTGCATGCGCCCCTCGCGCAGGAAGCGCCAGGCGACGACGAGCTCGAAGCCGCCGGGCAGCGTCATGGCCGAGCGGGCGACGACGCGGCCGGCAATGCGGCGCGCGCGGCCTGGCCGGGGGCGGGCGTGGCGCCGATCAGCACGGTGTCGCCGGCGGCCAGGCCCGAGGCCACCTCGGCGGCCTGCAGGTTGCGCAGGCCCAGGCGCACGAGCACGGCCTCGACGCGGCCCTCGCGCAGGCGGTGCACGGTGCCGGTCTCGCCGCCGTCCTGCTGCAGCGCCGCCAGCGGCAGGGCCAGCGCGGCGTCGCGGCGGCCGGTCTCGATCTCCACGCTGAGCGTCATGTCCTCGCGCAGGAAGGCCGGCGGCGCCGGCACGCGCAGGCGCAGCTCGACGGCGCCGCGCTGCGCGTCCACACGCGGCGCCAGGCGCTCGAGCGTGGCCGCGAAGGGCTGGGCCGGGAAGGCGTCGGCGCGCACCGCCGCGGGCTGGCCGGGGCGCAGCTGGCCCAGGTAACGCTCGTCGACCGCGGCCTCCAGCTCGGCCGGGCCGTCCAGCGCCAGCAGCAGCAGCACACGGCCGGGCTGCACGATCTGCCCAGGCTCGACCCCACGCTGCAGCACGCGGCCCGCGGCCGGCGCGCGCAGCCGGGCCTGGGCCAGGCGCGCCTCGGCGGCCTGCGTGGCGGCGGCGGCCAGGCTCTGCTGCGCCTGCGCAGCGCCGACACCGGCGCGCGCCACGGCCACGGCGCGCTCGGCCTCGTCGACGCGTGTGCCGCTGACGAAGCCCTGCGCCACCAGGCCGGCCACGCGGCGCTGCTCGGCCTCGGCGGCGGTGAGCTGGGCCTGGGCCTGCGCCAGCGCCGCGGCGGCGCTGCGCTCGCCGGCCCGGGCCTGCGCTGCGCCGGCGCGCCATTCGTCGCTTTCGAGCGTCACCAGCGTCTGGCCGGCGGTCACGGCCGCACCTTCGGCCACGTGCACCTGCTGCACGCGGCCGGTGACGGTGGCACCGAGCTCCACGCGCTGCGCCGACGCCACGCGCGCCGTGAACAGCAGCGTCTGCAACAGTGGCTCTTGCTGCAGCCGCACGGCGGGCACGGCAGGCGGCTGCAACCGCCATGCGGCCAGGGCGCCGGCGGCCGCCACCGCGGCCACGGCCAGCCCGATCCACGCCGCGCGCCTCATGCGCTCACCCCGCTGTCCGCACCCGCCAGCGCGCGCTCGATGCGCCGCTTCGCCACGCGCGCCTTCGGCACCGGGAAGTCCCACCACATGCGCACGTCCTCCTCCAGCCCCAGGCCGTGCATGTAGTTGTAGATGGCCTTCTTGAGACCCGTGCCCAGGGCGTCGTGGTCGGTGCCGGTGGGGTCGGTGAAGCCGACGTCGTTCTTGGCGAACGGGCCGGGCGGCAGCGGGTGCAGCGTGACGCCGTAGTCCTGCGGGCGCTTGCCCACGGGCGAGTGCACGGTGCACACGAAGCGGTGCCAGAAGCCGCTGTGGATGCAGCCGTTGGCGAACAGCTGGCGCACGAGCTCCAGCGCGTCCACCGTGTCCTGCACGGTCTGCGTGGGGAAGCCGTACATCAGGTAGGCGTGCACCAGCACGCCCTGGTCGGCGAAGGCCTTGGTCACGCGTGCCACCTGGTCCACCGTGACGCCCTTCTTCATCAACGCCAGCAGCCGGTCGGACGCCACCTCCAGCCCGCCCGTGATGGCGATGCAGCCGCTTTCGGCCAGGCGCTCGGCCAGCGCGGGGGTGAAGGTCTTCTCGAAGCGCACGTTGCCCCACCAGCTGATGCGCGTGCCACGCCGCACCAGCTCGTCGGCCAGGGCCTTGAGCGCCTTGGGCGGCGCGGCCTCGTCGACGAAGTGGAAGCCGGTCTGGCCGGTCTCGGCGACGATGGCGTCGATGCGGTCGGCCAGCACCTGGGCACTCGCGGTCTCGTAGCGGCCGATGTAATCGAGCCCCACGTCGCAGAAGCTGCACTTCTTCCAGTAGCAGCCATGGGCCACGGTGAGCTTGTTCCAGCGGCCGTCGCTCCACAGCCGGTGCATGGGGTTGAGCAGGTCCAGCAGCGAGAGGTAGCGGTCCAGCGGCAGGCCGTCCCAGGTGGGTGTGCCCACGTCCTCGAAGGGCACGTCGGGGTCGAAGCCGGCGGTGTAGCGCACCGCGCCGTCCACCCGCGTGAAAGTGCGCACGAGGCGGCCGGCGCCGCGGCGGCCGGCCCAGTGCTCCAGCAGCGCCAGCACGGGGCGCTCGCCGGCGTCCAGCGTGACGGCGTCGACGAAGTCGAAGAGCCGCGGCTCGGCCAGCTCGCGCAGCTCGGTGTTGACGTAACCGCCGCCGAGCGCGATGCGCAACCCCGGCCGCGCCGCTTTCGCCGCCTGCGCGATGCGCAGCGCGCCGTACACCGCGCCCGGGAAGGGCACGCTCAGCAGCAGCACGTCGGGCGCGTGCTCGGCCAGCGCCTCGTGCGTGAGCTGCGCGAGCCACTGGTCCAGCAGCGTGGGCGGCGCGGCCAGGGCCCGGGCCAGCGGGTCGAAGCTGGCCTGGCTGGCGGCCAGCTTCTCGCCGTAGCGCACGAACTCGAAGCGCGGGTCGACGCCGTCCTTGACCACGTCGGCGATGTCGTTGAGGTACAGCGTGGCGAGGTGGCGCGCGCGGTCGGTCGTGCCCAGGCTGCCGAAGGCCCAGGCCAGGGGGTCGGCGTCGCCCGCGGCCACACCGGCGGCGTAGGTGTCGAGCGCGCGGAAGCGCTCGCCCTCGGGCAGGAAACCGCCCATGCAGATGCGGTGGGCCAGCGTGGGGTCGCGGCCCTGCAGGAAGGCGATCACGCGCTCGGCGCTGCCCGTGTAGGCCGCGGCCTGCGCCAGGAAGGCGGCCACCCGCGGCGTTTGGCGCGCCGCGGGCAGGGCCTCGAGCGCGCCCACCAGCGCCTGCAGGCCCGGGCGCGACAGCAGCTTCAGCACCAGGGCCAGGGCCAGGTCGCACTGGCGCGCGGCCACGCCCTGGCCGCGCAGGAAGCCGGTGAGGTAGGCGGTGGACGGGTAGGGCGTGTTGAGCTGCGTCATCGGCGGGATGACGGCCAGCACGCGCAGGCCGGGGGCGGCCGGTGGAGCGTCGGGCATGGTCGGATTGTCGGTGCGGCGCAGTGCGACACTGCCGGCCGATGACCCCAGACCCGGCCCGCCCGCCCCGCCTGCGCTCACCGCGCGCCGTGGTGCTGGCCCTGGGCACGGCGCAGACGGTGGCCTGGGCCTCGTCGTTCTACCTGCCCACGCTGCTGGCCGCGCCCATGGCGCGCGACCTGGGCACCAGCCCGCCCATGGTGTTTGCCGCGCTGTCGGCGGCGCTGGTGGTGGGCGCGCTGGTCAGCCCCTGGGCCGGCCGCCGCATCGACGCCGGCGACGGCCGCGCCATGCTGCTGCGCGCCTGGGTGCTGTTCGTGGCCGGGCTGGCGGCGCTGGCCGGCGCACAGGGGCTGCTGACGCTGTGGCTGGCCTGGGCGCTGCTCGGGCTGGCCATGGGCTGCGGCCTGTACGACGCGGCCTTCGCCACGCTGGTGCGGCTGTACGGGCCCGAGGCGCGGCGCCGCATCAGCGGCATCACGCTGATCGCCGGCTTTGCCAGCACCGTGGGCTGGCCGCTCACGGCCTGGATGGAGGCGCAGCTGGGCTGGCGCGGCGCCGTGCTGGGCTGGATCGCGCTGCACGTGCTGGTGGCGCTGCCGCTGCTGCTGAGCCTGCCCCGCGCCCCAGCCGTGCCCCGCGAGGTGCCCGCGCCGACACCCAGCGGCGAAGCCGCGGCCGGCACACAGCCGCCGCCCGCGCGCCCGCGGCAGCTGGCGCTGGTGGCGCTGCTCTTCGTGTGCCTGGGCTTTGTCAGCACCAGCGTCGCCACGCACCTGCCGGCGCTGCTGATGGTGCTGGGCGTGCCGCTGGCCGGCGCGGTGGCGCTGGCGGCGCTGGCCGGCCCGGCGCAGGTGGCGGCCCGCCTGGCCGAGCTGGGGCTGCTGAGCCGCTTCTCGCCGCTGCTGGCGGCGCGGCTGGCGGCCGCCGGCCACCCGCTGGCCGTGGGCGCGGCGCTGCTGCTGGGGCCGGCCGGGGCGCTGCCCTTCGTGCTGCTGCACGGGCTGGGCAACGGGCTGCTCACCATCGTGCGCGGCACGCTGCCGCTGGCGCTGTTCGGCAGCGCGGGTTACGGCGCGCGCCAGGGCTGGATCGCACTGCCCGGCCGGCTGGTGGGCGCGGCGAGCCCCTTCGTGCTGGGCTGGGCGCTGGAGCACCACGGCGCCGCGGCCCTGGGCCTCACGGCGGCACTGGGTGTGGCGGCTTTGCTCATCCTGGGGCTGCTGCGCGTCGACAATCGCGCCTGACGATGAGCGACCTCTCCCCTGCCGACATCGCTGCCCGCGTGGTGGCCTGGCACAACCGCCACCCGCTGGCGCGGCGGCTCACGCCGGCCGACGTGCACTCGGTGGGCCACGTGGCCCTGCCCTTCATCGACCCCGCGGCACCGCCGCCCGATGCGCCGGCCGCGGCCGCCGGCTCGCTGCGCGAGCGCGCCATGGCACGCGCCCGCGAGGCTCCGCCGCCGGCCGCACCGCGGCCCTCGGGCCCGCTGCAGCCGGCCTTCCGCGACGATTTCATCCCGCCGCTGCCACCGGCCGAGGTGGCCGCCTTCGGTGCGCGCCACGGCATCGAGCGCAGCGGCGAGCCCACGGGCGCCCCCGTGCGCCGCGTGCCGCCACAGGCCGGTGGCGGCGGCCTGGCCTGGCGCTGGCTGCTGACGGCCGAGCTGCGCGGCGGCGGTGCACGCACGCGCGTGCTGCTGGGCCCGGCCCCGGGTGCGCCCGTGCTGGGCCGCCGCATGTGGAGCCTTCCGCGCGTGGGCACGCTGGCCGCGCTGGCCGGGGCCGGCGTGGCCCTGGTGCTGGCGATGGGCCTGTTCGACCCCGAGCCGGTGCCGGTGGCCGTGCTGCCCGGCGCCACGCCGCCGGCCACGGTGG
>Ga0209278_1002091_pt1 | contig 11400 bp, 10 predicted proteins | sample JI81BgreenDNA_FD_187504 | JGI IMG/M metagenome (GOLD analysis project Ga0209278, IMG submission 187504) | Wastewater effluent complex algal communities from Wisconsin, to seasonally profile nutrient transformation and Carbon sequestration -... | ecosystem: Engineered > WWTP > Effluent > Algae... | reverse complement strand
ATCAGGCCGGGTTCAATCCCGCGGTCTTCATGCGGGACCTGTTCTGGTTCTCGCTTGAGCCGCCCTCGTCCGAATACGGTCTGGGCTTTGCGCCCATCGCCGAAGGCGGGCTTTGGATCATCGCCTCCTTCTTCCTGCTGGTCTCGGTCCTGTCTTGGTGGGTGCGGACCTATCTGCGGGCGCAGGCCTTGGGGATGGGCAAGCATGTGAGCTGGGCCTTCGCGTCCGCCATCTGGCTGTTCCTCGTTCTTGGCCTGTTCCGGCCGATCCTGATGGGGTCGTGGTCCGAAGCCGTGCCTTACGGCATCTTCAGCCACCTCGACTGGACCAACAACTTCAGCCTGACCTATGGCAACCTGTTCTATAACCCCTTCCACGCGCTGAGCATCGTCTTCCTTTATGGCTCGGCCCTCTTGTTTGCCATGCATGGCGCCACCATCCTTGCGGTGTCGCGCTTTGGCGGGGATCGGGAGTTGGAGCAGATCGCCGACCGTGGCACCGCTTCGGAACGCGCGGCGCTGTTCTGGCGCTGGACCATGGGGTTCAATGCCACGATGGAAGGCATCCACCGCTGGGCCTGGTGGTTCGCGGTGCTGGTGACGCTTACGGGCGGGATCGGCATCCTGATCACGGGGACGGTCGTGGACAACTGGTACGTCTGGGCACAGGACCACGGCTACGCGCCGCTGGATTGAGGAGATAGGACATGTCTGACGACTTCATGCAGCAAAAGCCCGGTTCTGCCCTTCGGTCCTGGGCGCTTTACCAGATGATGGCCGGGGCGGGGTGGGCGGCGCTCTTCCTGCTGGCGGTGGCGGCGATCCTTCTGGCGGTGTGGGGCGTCGGCCTCCTGCTGCCCGAGGAAAGCAAGCAGGCCCCCGACCCGAATGCCTTCCTGATCACGGCCCCTGCGGAAACGCGGGTCGCCTGAGGCTTCGATGCGGGCGGAGGGTTTCGCCCGCATCCCTACCATTCGGGCCATACGCCGGCCCGGATCCGGGGCGCAACCACAGCCCGGTTCCCTTCCTGTTGGCGACAGGGACCTGGTGCCGTGTGGGCCTTCCCCACACGGCACTTTTTTCACATACGGGAGGCGACCATGACCCAGACCCCGCTTTTGGACCGCGTAGCCGGACCGGCAGACCTGAAGGGGATGGGGGATGGCGATCTTGCGCGCCTTGCCCATGAGCTGCGGCGCGAGACGATCGAGGTGGTCAGCCGGACAGGCGGGCATCTGGGATCGTCGCTGGGGGTGGTGGAACTGACCGTCGCCATCCATGCCGTCTTCGACACGCCGCGCGACAAGCTGATCTGGGACGTGGGGCACCAGTGCTATCCGCACAAGATCCTGACCGGGCGGCGCGAGCGCATGTCGACGCTGCGGCAGGGCGGGGGCGTGTCGGGCTTCACCAAGCGGTCGGAAAGCGAATATGACCCGTTCGGGGCGGCGCATTCCTCCACCTCGATTTCCGCCGCGCTGGGTTTTGCCGTGGGGCGCGACATGGGGATGCCGGTGGGCGATACCATCGCGGTGATCGGCGACGGGGCCATAACGGCGGGCATGGCCTATGAGGCGATGAACCATGCCGGACATCTGGGCAAGCGGCTGTTCGTGATCCTGAACGACAATGACATGAGCATCGCACCGCCTGTGGGGGCGCTGTCGAAATACCTCAACGAGATTGCGGCCAAGGGGCCGCTCGCGCTGTTCAAGGCGGCGGCGGAGGAATTCGAGTCGCATCTGCCCGGACCCATGCGCGATGGCGCGCGGCGGGCGCGGCAATTGGTGACGGGGATGCCGGGGGGCGGCACGCTGTTCGAGGAGCTGGGCTTTTCCTATGTCGGCCCGATCGACGGGCATGACATGGGGCAGGTGCTGGCGACGCTCCGCGCGGCGCGGGCGCGGGCGACGGGGCCGGTCTTGATCCATGCGGTGACGGTGAAGGGCAAGGGCTTTGCGCCGGCCGAGAATTCCGCCGACAAGTATCACGGCGTGTCGAAGTTCGATCCGCTGACGGGCGAGCAGGCGAAGGCGAAATCGAACGCGCCGGCCTATACCAGCGTGTTCGGGAATGCGCTGACGGAAGAGGCCTCGCGCGATCCGCGCGTGGTGGCGATCACGGCGGCCATGCCATCGGGGACGGGGCTGGACATCATGGCGCGGCGCTTTGCGTCACGCGTCTTCGATGTGGGAATTGCCGAGCAGCATGGCGTGACCATGGCGGCGGGGATGGCGGCGGCGGGGTTGAAGCCGGTCTGTGCGATCTATTCGACCTTCCTGCAACGGGGGTATGACCAGATCGTGCATGACGTGGCGCTGCAGGGCCTGCCCGTGCGCTTCGCCATCGACCGTGCGGGGCTGGTGGGGCAGGACGGCGCGACCCATGCCGGGGCATTCGACATCGGCTTCCTCGCCAACCTGCCGGGTTTCACCGTCATGGCGGCGGGGGATGAGGCGGATCTGGTGCATATGGTGGCGACCGCCATCGCCCATGACGAAGGGCCCATCGCCTTCCGCTATCCGCGCGGCGAGGGGATGGGCGTGGAGATGCCCGCGCGCGGCGTGCCTTTGGAGATCGGCAAGGGGCGGGTGATGAAGGTGGGGTCGGATGCGGCGATCCTGTCCTATGGCGCGCATCTGGCCGAGGCTTTGGCGGCGGCGGAACTTCTGGAGGCGGAGGGGGTTTCGGTCACCGTGGCCGATGCCCGTTTCGCCAAGCCGCTGGATACCGGGCTGATCGACCTGCTGGTCGAGGATCACCCGGCGCTGGTCACGCTGGAGACGGGGGCGACGGGCGGTTTCGGCGCGCTGGTGCTGCACCATCTGGCCAATTCGGGCGGGCTTGAGAAAGGGCGCGCGATCCGGACGATGACGCTGCCGGACCGGTTCATCGATCAGGGGTCGCCGGCGCAGATGTATGAATGGGCTGGGTTGACCGCGAAGGATATCGCGGCCTCGGTCCGGCAGGCCATCGGGCGCGGCAATGCCGTGCGTCCGGGCCTTCGGCTGGTCTGACGCGGCGCGCGCCGCCCACGATTTCTCTGCGAAAAATCGGGCGGCAAGCGGCCCCTGAATTTTCGCAGAAAATTCGTGGGGGCCGCTTGCCGCCTGTCGCGCCGTCAGGCGCGACCGACGTGCTGGCGCTGTTCGCCGAGGCCCTCGATGCCGAGGCGCATCACCTCGCCGCCCTTCAGATAGATCGGATCGGGCTTCTGCCCCATTCCCACGCCGGGAGGCGTGCCGGTGGAAATCACGTCGCCCGGATGCAGCGTCATGAACTGGCTGACGTAATGCACCAGATGCCGCACGCCGAAGACCATCGTCTTGGTGGACCCGTTCTGATAGCGCTTTCCGTCCACCTCCAGCCACATCGACAGGGCCTGCGGATCGGCCACCTCATCCGCCGTCACGAGCCATGGCCCCAGCGGGCCGAAGGTGTCGCAGCCCTTGCCCTTGTCCCAGGTGCCGCCACGTTCGATCTGGAATTCGCGCTCGGACACGTCGTTGATCACGCAGTAGCCCGCGACATGGTCCATCGCCTCTGCCTCGGACACATAGGAGGCGCGTTTGCCGATCACCACACCCAGTTCCACCTCCCAGTCGGTCTTGACCGATCCGCGCGGGATGAGGACGTCGTCATTCGGGCCAGTGATGGCAGAGTTGGCCTTGAGGAAGATGACCGGCTCCTTCGGGACGGGCAGGCCGGATTCGGCGGCATGGTCGGCATAGTTCAGGCCGATGCAGATGAATTTGCCGACGGCGCCCACGCAGGGGCCGATACGGGCATCCTTGGGCAGGGCGGGCAGGGTGGCGGGATCAATGGCGCGAAGGCGTGCGAGGCCCTCGGGCGTGAGCGTTTGCCCCGCGATGTCGGAGACGATGCCCTGAAGGCTGCGCGGCGTGCCCGCCGCGTCGAGGATGGCCGGAACCTCGGCCCCGCTGTCGCCCACACGCAAGAGTTTCATGGCAGCCTCTCCCTTTTTTCCGCCGTCCGGGGGGCAAGGAACCGCGTCGGGGGCGCATTTGCAAGCCCCGATCCGGCAATGGCGGGCGGATTCCGGCGGGCCGGGGCAGGGTGCCGATGCCCCGCGACCACAGGGCGCAACTTCCTGCTCCGCCTTGCTTTAATGGGTCGTTGCCCGCCCTTGGGAAGTGTGGCAGAGAAGGTGGGCGGAATTCCAAACCGATGAGTTCAGACGATGACCGATTTTGCGACCCGGCGGGTGATGATGGTGGATACGCAGGTGCGCCCGTCGGACGTGACCAAGTTCCCGATCATCGAGGCCATGCTGACCATCCCGCGCGAGGCCTTCGTGCCCGAGGCGCGGCGCGAGGCGGCCTATATGGGCGAGAACCTTGCCATCGCGCCGGGGCGGGTGGTGCTGGAGCCGCGCACGCTTGCCAAGATGCTGGACGCGCTGGACGTGCAGCCGGGGGAGCTGGTGCTGGATCTGGGGGCGGGGCTTGGCTATTCGGCGGCGGTGATCGCGCGGCTGGCCGATGCGGTGGTCGCACTGGAAGAGGATGAGGCGCTGGCGGCCGAGGCGCAGCGCCGCCTGTCGGAAGGGGGCGTAGATAATGCCGCCGTGGTGACGGGCAGCCTTGCCGCGGGCGATGCGCGCCATGCGCCCTTTGACGTGATCACGGTGCAGGGTGGGGTCGAGGTGATGCCGCAGGCCATCCTTGACCAGTTGAAGGAAGGCGGGCGGATCGGCGCGATCTTCATGGAGGGCGCGCTGGGGGTTTGCCGGATAGGATATAAGATCGACGGTGCGGTGACATGGCGTCAGGCCTTCAACGCGGCTGCCCCGGTGCTTCCGGGTTTTGCCGCCGCGCGCGGGTTCGTGCTTTAGGGAATATGGCCCTGCCGCGATGGGTCGCATCGGGGTGGGCATGGGATCAGGGGCGGGATGACCGTCCATTCGAGATAGGCGGGATTGCGATGCGTGGTTTTCTGGCAGCGGTCGTCGTGTCGGTGATGGGCCTTGCGGCCCCGGCGGCACAGGCGGAGACTTTGGCGGATGCGCTGGCCTCGGCCTACAGAAATTCCCAACTGCTGGACCAGAACGAGGCACTTTTGCGCGCCGCGGACGAGGATGTCGCGCAGGCCGTGGCGCGGCTGCGCCCGGTGATCAGCTTTGTCGCGCAGGCGCAGAATGTGGAAAGCAACCCGAATTCGGTGCAGGACGGGCTGAGCAAGACCTTCCAGCTTGCGGCGCAATGGACGATCCTTGATTTCGGGCGCAACCGGATCGGGGTGGAGATCGCGAAGGAAACGGTGCTGGCCACCCGCGAGGCGCTGAAGGGGCTGGAGGCGCAGGTGCTGCTCTCTGCCGTCAGCGCCTTCGTCGATGTGCGCCTGCAGGCGGAAATCGTGGCGCTGCGGCAATCCAACGTGCGGCTGATCGGGCAGGAATTGCAGGCGGCGAAGGATCGGTTCGACGTGGGCGAGGTGACGCGCACGGATGTGGCCATCGCCGAGGCGCGGCTTGCGGCGGCGCGGTCGGGGCTTGCCGCCGCGCAGGGCGATTTCAAGGTCGCGCGTGAGCGTTACAAGGCCGTTGTCGGGGATTATCCGGGCAATCTGGCGGGTCTGCCGCCGCTGCCCGCCACGGCCAAATCGATGGAAGAGGCGCGGATGATCGCGCTGCGCACCCATCCCAGCATCCTGCAGGCCCAGCGTCAGGTGACGGTCGCGGGTCTGGGGGTGGAGGCGACCAAGGCCGCGATGCGCCCGACGGTCGATCTGCAGGGGGCGATCCGGCAGAATCTGGATACCGACTCGCGCACCGACTCGCTGTCGCTGTCGTTCAACCAGACGCTTTACGCGGGTGGCGCGCTGTCCTCGGCGCATCGGCAGGCGCTGGCCAACAAGGAGGCCGCGCAGGCGAACCTTCTGCAGACCACGATCACCGTGGGCGAGAATGTGGGCAATGCATGGTCTGCGCTGGAAGTGGCGGCGGTGTCGATCCAGGCGGGGGCCTTGCAGGTGCAGGCGGCGCAGACCGCGTTCGACGGCGTGCGCGAAGAGGCGACGCTGGGCGCGCGGACCACGCTGGACGTGCTGGATGCCGAGCAGGAATTGCTGGATGCCCGCGCGACCAAGCTGCAATCCGAGGCGCAGCGCTATGTGGGCGTCTATAACCTTCTGGCAACGATGGGCCTTTTGTCGGTGGAGCATCTGAATCTGGGTGTGCCCACCTATGACCCGGCGCTGTATTACAACGCGGTGAAGAATGCCCCGGTGACCAGCCCGCAGGGCAAGAAATTGCAGCGCATCCTCGATAAGATCGGCGACTGATCCGCCGTTCCGGATTGCAGGGCCGCGCCGTGCCGCAGGGCAGGGCGCGGTTTGCATCATCGCAACGTCGTGGTGTTAACCTGCGCCAGACTGCGCGTGTTCCTTGATATCGCCTTGGTTGTGGGCGATAGATTCGTCGAGAGACGGCCAATTGCCGAGGAGGTTCGCCCCCAAATGTCCGAGCGGTTGAATTCCGTCGATATCGAAGACGTGCTGTCGTCCATCCGGCGGCTGGTGTCCGAGGATGGGCGTCCGTCGCCCAAGGCTGCCGCGCAGGCCGCGCCCGCGGAACCTGCCGCGCCGCCGGCCGACCTGCCCCCCAACCTTGCCGAGCCCGCACCCGAGCAAAGCGCGGCGGCGGCGGAGCCTGTCCCGGCGGCAGAGCCGGAGATGCCAGCCTTCGCCTCGTCCCGCGGCGGGGCGGGGCGCAGGCCCGTTCCCGTGGTCGATCCGCAGGCGGACAAGCTTATCCTGACGCCGTCGCTGCGGATCGTGCCGGAGCCGGTGGAGGAACCCTCGCCGCAGGCCGTGGATGTGCCGCAGGCTGCCGTGGATGAGGTGGCCGAGGCGCCCATGCTGGAGGATGCCGAGGAGGAGTTGGAGCAGGAGGCCGCGCCTTTTGCCGCCTCGCGCATCGATCGGGGCCCCGCAAGGCTGGACGCGGTGATGGACCGGGTCGCGCAGGAACTGGACGGCGCGGAACAGGATTGGGAACCGGTGGCCGAGCCGTCGCGCGCCTTTGCCTCCGACTGGGAGGATGAGGTGGCACCGGAGGCCGCGCCTTCCGTGACGGGGAATGAGGCCGCGACCGAAGAGGCGGCCCATGCCACCGGGGCCGTCGACATCCTGCCCGGCCCCGATCTTCCGCAAGAGGCCGGGGCCTGGGAGCAGGCGGATTGGGCGATGCCCGATTGGCAGGCCGTGGAGGCCGCGCCCGAAGTGATCGAGGACGAAGAGACGCCCCCTTCCATGGCCGAGGAGACCGCCATGACCGAGAAGGATGATCCTGCCGACCTGCCCGATTGGGCGCGGATGGAGGCCGATCCGGTTATCGAGGATGCGCCTTTCGTGGCGGCCGGGGCCGCCAATGCCGCCGCCGCCGGCCGGGCCGCGCCTGCCGGGGATGCGCGCTGGGCCGATGCCGCCGAGGCGCAGATCCGCCGCGAGTTGGAAGAGGAGGTCGGGGCCTCTGCCTTCGCGCATTTCGACGATGACGACCATGACGAGCGGCGTTTCGACGAAGAGATGCTGCGCGATCTGGTGCGCGACATCATCCGCGAGGAGTTGCAGGGCGCCTTGGGCGAACGCATCACCCGCAACGTGCGCAAGCTGGTGCGGGCCGAGATTGCGCGGGCCATGGCGGTGCGCGATTTCGAGTGACGCGCGATACTGTTGCCCAATAACAAAACGCGCCCCTTCGGGCGCGTTTTCCATTCCGGCTGTGCCGGATGCGGATCAGGCGGCTTCGGCCTGATCGGCCTCAAGCGCGTGGCGGCGTTCGGATTCTTCGCGCGACAGGGCGACCGAGGTGCGAACGCCCTTGGCCACGAAATCCATCAGACCCTTCACGACGCGTTCATTCGGATCGATCCCGGCGCAGGACAGCACTTCGCGTCCGTCGCGCGAACGTGCCCAGCGGGCGATCTGTTCCGGGCCGTTGCCGTATTTCTTGTCATCGGCAATCGCATCATCCAGCGCGGCAAGGACCACGGCAGCGAAGAGCTTCCGCGCCCGCTGGCCTTGTTCGTAATTGAAGGCGGTGCCATCAACGAAATCGAGCATCTCGTCGTTTTCCTGTTCTTGTCTTGTCTTTTCTGGCGTCCGGCGAATATGACCATTTGGTCACGATTCGGTATTGTCCTTTTAACAGGGCTGACATGCGTTGTGTGCAAGTCTTTCCTGTATCCGTACAATATATCGTCGGCTTGCCTCGGATCAGCCTGCAAGATATAGGCCAACTTCCCAAGTCTTCAACACTTCCTCAACTTTCCCTGCCACATTCTGGACGTTTTCCCCATGCCCAAGATCAACGGTAACGAAATCAAGCCCGGCATGGTGCTTGAACATGACGGCGGGCTTTGGGCTGCTGTTAAGGCCAATCATGTGAAACCCGGCAAGGGTGGCGCATTCGCACAGGTGGAGCTGAAGAACCTGCGCGATGGGCGGAAGCTGAACGAACGCTTCCGGTCGGAGGACAAGGTCGAAGAGGTGCGGCTGGAGAACAAGGACCAGCAGTTCCTGTATGAAACCGACGGGCGGCTGGTGTTCATGGATGCCGAAACCTATGAACAGATCGAACTGGATGCTGAATTGCTGGGCGATCGGCGGCCCTTCCTGCAGGACGGGATGACGGCGACGGTGCGCTATTACGGCGACGAGGCGCTGGCGGTGACCCTGCCGCAGAAGGTGAAGTGCCGCATCGTCGAGACGGAGCCGGTGGTGAAGGGGCAGACGGCGGCGAACAGCTTCAAACCCGCGATATTGGACAATGGCGTGCGGATCATGATCCCTCCCTTCATCGGGCAGGACGAGGAGATCATCGTGCATACCGAATTGATGGAATATTCCGAACGCGCCTGATGGGGCGTTGCGGGGGATGCGGGGCCGGTCCGGTTGGGCCGGCCCTTTTCCTTTGCGCGGGGTTGGGCCATGTTTGGCCTGCCGTGCCGGAGGTTCGTGAATGGTGCCCGAGATCGATGTCAGTCTGACCTCCATCAGCCCCCGCATCGGGCGGTTGGCGCCGGTGGTGGCCTCCATCCTTGCGCAGGATCCGGCGCCCGCGCGGGTGCTGATCCATCTGTCGCGGGGGGCCTATCTGCTGGATCAGGGCATAGGCGACCTGCCCGCCGATCTGGCGGCGCTGGTGGATGGGGCGCGGGTGCAGGTGCGCTGGGTGGAAAATACCGGGCCATACCGCAAGATCCTGCCTTGGCTGGCCGACCATCTGGGCAGCGGGCGGTGGGTGGTGACGGCGGATGACGACACGCTTTATCCGAAGGGCTGGCTGGCGCGGCTGATCGCGGGGCGGCAGGCAACGGGCGCGGTGACGGGATGGACGGCGCATCCCATCCTGTTGCGGCAGGGGCGGGTGGCAGGCTATGGCCGCTGGTTCGGGGCGGACCTGCCCGCAGGCCCCGCGCTGCGGGTGCTGCCCATCGGCAAGGATGGGGTGCTGTATTCGGGCCGCGACTTCCCGCCCGAGGTGCTAGACATCGCCACCGCGAGAGCTATCGCGCCCACGGCGGATGATCTGTGGCTGCGCTGGCATGCGGCGCGTATCGGCGTGCGCGCGCAGGCCGTGGGGCAGGGGGAGGCGCTGGCCGAAACCTCTCGTGGCGGGCCGAGCCTGTGGCGGGCCTATAACCGGCAGGGGGGGAATGACGCGGTGGTGGCGGCGTTGGAGGCGCATTTCGCCGCGCGCTACGGCTGGACGATGGCCGCCCCGTCCGCGGGTTGATCCAGTTCCACCAAGGCCGCGCCCGCACGCATCGGCCCCGTGGCGCGGTCAAGGCGCAGATAGGCGATGGCCCGGTCGCCCGACCGCGTGAAAAGCGTTCCGGCAGGCTTGCCATCGGCGGTGATCTCGGCCCCGTATCCGGCCTCGCCTGTCACGCGGACGCGGGCAAGGCCCTTGCGCAGTTCGGTCTTGTGCTTCATCCGCGCGGTGACCTCCTGCCCGACATAGCAGCCCTTGCGGAAATCGACGCCATGCAGGCGTTCAAACCCGGATTCGAGGATATAGCTGTCCTCCACGATCAATTCGCGCCCCGTCTCGGGGATGACATGGGCCACGCGGATCGCGTCCCAGTCGATCTGCGGCGCCGTCCCTGCCTCAACGCCATAGCGCCGCCAGCCAAGGGCCGGATGGCGCGGGTCGGGCAGGGCATCCGGCGGGGTATTGCCAAGACCCCGCTGGACATGCAGCGCGGAAGGCGTCAGCCGCACATCGGCGCGCAGGCGATACATGGTCAGGCGGCGGAGCGTGGCCTCGGCCACCACCTCGGGCAGGTCCAGAAGCAGGGTGTCACCCTGCCGGACGATGAAGAAATCGGCCAGATACTTGCCCTGCGGCGTCAACAGCGCGGCCCAGACGATGCCCGGACCCTTGCCAAGGCGCAGCACGTCATTCGAGACGAGCCCCTGCAGGAAGGGCAGCGCATCCGCGCCCTCCACCGCCACAACCCGCCGATCCGTCGCCGCCTCGCCCTGCATCGCGCGTCTCCTTCGCCTTCAGTCCTTGAATTGGAGCGCGTGGAGGCTTGCGTAAAGGCCCCCCTTGGCGATCAGCGCCTCATGCGTGCCTTCCTCGACCACGCGGCCCTTGTCCATGACGATGATCCGGTCCGCCTCGCGCACGGTTGACAGGCGATGCGCGATGACCAGCGTCGTGCGCCCCTTGGAGAGCGTTGTCAGCGCCGCGGCCACCGCCGCCTCGGATTGCGCGTCAAGGGCAGAGGTCGCCTCGTCCAGCAGCAGGATGGGCGCATCGGCCAGAAGGGCGCGGGCGATGGCCACGCGCTGGCGCTGCCCGCCCGACAGGGCCGATCCGCGCGGGCCTGCGCGCGTGTCGAGTCCCTGTGGCATCCCGGCGACCACATCCGCCAGATGGGCGGCCTTGACGATGCCGGACAGATGTTCGGGCGCGATGCCCTCGCGCCCCATGACGATATTCTCGCGCAGGGATTCGTCGAACAGGGCGGTGTCCTGCGAGACGGTGGCGAAAAGGCTGCGCTGGTCGGGAAGCGACAGAGCGCTGGCCGCCGTTCCGCCGATGACGATCTCGCCCGCATCGGGTTCCGCCAGTGCAGTCAGCAGATGGAACACGGTGCTTTTCCCCGCGCCAGAGGGGCCGACGATAGCGGTCATCTTCCCCGCCTCGGCGGTGAATGACAGCCCGTTCAGGACGGGCGCGCCGGGATAGGCGAATTGCACGTCGCGGAAGGCGATGCCCGGCACGCCTTGGGGCAGGGCGGCCCCCGGTTCGGGACGGGCCTCGGAGGTATCGGTATCCAGCAGGCGAAAGATGCGTTCGAGGCTGGCCGCCGCGATCTGCCATGCCCCCGCCATCTCGCCAAGGCGGCGGATGGGCTGGAAGGTC
>Ga0209278_1002090_pt1 | contig 11401 bp, 9 predicted proteins | sample JI81BgreenDNA_FD_187504 | JGI IMG/M metagenome (GOLD analysis project Ga0209278, IMG submission 187504) | Wastewater effluent complex algal communities from Wisconsin, to seasonally profile nutrient transformation and Carbon sequestration -... | ecosystem: Engineered > WWTP > Effluent > Algae... | reverse complement strand
GAGTAGCCCTCCACGCCGACCAGCACGAACGACGGAATGATCAGGACCAGCAAGATGCCCATGAAGAACTTCTTGTGGTTGCGGATGGAATCGAACATGCGAAAACCCTGACTCGGTTCAAACGGTGCGCGTCGCCCTCGCGGAGCGACGCACAAGAAAAAAGGCGAACCCGGGTTCGCCTTATGGTGCTTGGTGGGTGCTGACGGGGTCGAACCGCCGACCTACGCCTTGTAAGGGCGCCGCTCTACCGACTGAGCTAAGCACCCCACCGAAACGGTGTGCAACAGCGTGTCAGTTCAGCGCGTCAGTTCAGTGCGTCTTTCAGCGCCTTGCCCGGGCGGAACTTGGGCACCTTGGCCGACTTGATTTTAATCTCGGCGCCGGTGCGCGGGTTGCGACCCTTGCGGGCGGGACGCTTGGTCACGGCGAACGAGCCGAAGCCGACCAGCGACACGGTGCCGCCCTTCTTCAGGGTGGTGCGGATGGCGGCGATGGTGCTGTCGAGGGCGCGCGTGGCAGCGGCCTTGGAAATGTCGGCGTGCTTGGCGATGTGTTCGACGAGTTCGGTTTTGTTCACGAAGAGCCCCTCAGTTGGAAGTGGTTGGATGGCTTCGCGCGGCTGGCTGGCGGGTCCGGACGGGGCGGCGCCGCGACAGAAAAGCGGCGGGGCCGGTCCGGCGGCGGCCGGCGCGAAGGGCGGATTCTAGACCCAATCCCCGACCAGCACCCCACCGCCGGGGCGTCATGCGCCGACGACCTGCGCGATGGCGCGACCAACGTCGGCGGTGCCCGCTTGACCGCCGAGGTCGCGCGTGCGCGGCGCACCGCTGCCGGGTTGCAAGACGGCCTCGATGGCGGCCAGGATGGCATCGTGCGCCGCGCGGTGGCCCAGAAAGTCCAGCATCATCGCGCCGCACCAGATCTGGCCGATCGGGTTCGCGATTCCCTGGCCCGCGATGTCGGGCGCCGAACCGTGCACCGGCTCAAAGAGCGACGGGAACTCACGGGTCGGGTTGAGGTTGGCGCTGGGCGCAATGCCGATGGTGCCGGTGCAGGCCGGACCCAGGTCGGACAGGATGTCGCCAAACAGGTTGGAGCCGACGACGACGTCGAAGAAATCCGGTCGCTGCACGAAGTGGGCGGTCAGGATGTCGATGTGGAACTTGTCGACGGTGACGTCCGGGTACTCCAGCGCCATGGCCTCGACGCGCTCGTCCCAATACGGCATCGTGATGGCGATGCCGTTGCTCTTGGTGGCGCTGGTGAGGTGCTTCTTGGGCCGCGAACGCGCGACTTCAAAGGCGTAGCGCAACACCCGGTCCACGCCGTGGCGCGACATCACCGTCTCCTGCATGACGATCTCGCGCGGCGTGCCGGCGTACATCCGGCCCCCGATGCTGCTGTACTCGCCTTCGGTGTTTTCGCGCACGATCACCATGTCGATCTCGCCGGGTCGGCGCGCAGACCCATCTCGTCGCACGACCGGCGCCACCACACCGGGCATCAGCCGGGCCGGACGCAGATTGATGTACTGGTCGAACTCGCGCCGGAACATCAGCAACGATCCCCACAGCGACACGTGGTCGGGCACCTTGGCCGGCCAGCCGACGGCGCCGAAGTAGATCGCGTCGTGGCCACCGATCAGCTCCTTCCAGTTGGCCGGCAGCATCTGGCCGTGTTTCTCGTAATACGCGCAGCTGCTGAAGTCGAAGTGATCGAACTGCAGGGCGATGCCGAAGCGGCGGGCGGCGGCGTCGAGCACGCGCAGGCCCTCGGGCATCACCTCGGTGCCGATGCCGTCGCCGGCGATGACCGCGATGCGGTGGGTCGTCATGAAAATCTCCTGGGGTAAGGCCTGGGACAAAGCGATGATTCAGGCCGTAGCGTAGCGGCCATTCAATCAATAATGGGACAACTGATTGTTGATTGGAGAGAAACAATGGAGCGCGCCGATCTGGAGTTGGTGGTGGCGATCCACCGCCACGGCAGCCTGGCCAAGGCAGCGGCCGCGCTGGGGGTGACGCCCTCGGCGGTGACGCGGCGGCTGGCGCTGCTGGAAACCGCCCTCGGGTTGCGGTTGTTCCAGCGGACGACGCGCCGTGTGGCGGCCACGGCGGAGGGGGAGACGGTGGTGCGCCGCGCCACCGACCTGTTGCAGGGATTTCAGGCCCTGGCCAGCGAATTGCGCGAGCGCCGCGCGGAGGCCACGGGGCCGATTCGACTGGTCGCCACCTTGGGTTTCGGACGCCATTGGGTGGGGCCGGCGGTGGCGGCATTCCAACAAAGGCACCCGGCCGTGACGATTCACCTCCAGCTCACCGAACGACTGCCCGATCTTGCGGCGGAGGGCTACGACGCGGCCATCTGGTTGTGGAGCGCGCCGTCGCGGCGCGCCGGCGAATGGGTATCCCGGCGGCTGGCGCCCAACGAGCGCGTGCTGGTGGCGTCGCCGGACTACCTCGCGGCCCATGGAACGCCCCAGACGCTCGACGACCTGGCGCAGCACCCCTGCCTGCGGGTGAGCGAGAACACGACGCGCGACGCCGTGCCAGACCACCACTGGTCCCTGCAGCGCAGCGGGGAGCGCGACAGCCACCGGGTCACGATCGGCGGACCGCTCAGCAGCAATGCGGGCGAGCTGGTGCGCGACTGGTGTCTCGCTGGCCACGGAATCATGTTGCGCAGCCTGTGGGACATCGGACCGGTGCTGGCCAGCGGCGCGCTGGTGCGGGTGCTGCCCAACTGGAGCCAGCGCGACGCCGATGTGCACTGGATCGCTCCGTGGCGCGCCAGCGTACCGAGGCGGCTGGACCTGCTGAGGCAACACCTGCAGAAGACCTTCCGGGGTCAGCCCTGGGGTCGCGATCGGCTCCTGCCCGGCTGACCGGCGCGACGCCCTGCGGCGCGCGGCCGATGGCTGCCGCAAGCCGCGGTTCCTAGACTGGTTTCACCCAATCCGGGTGATCCCCCGCACTAGGAACTTCCATGAAAAAACAAGACTACGAGACCCTCATGGGCGCGCTCTACAAGGCCCTGGGCGCCAAGGACGCGAAGCCCACCGACTCGGTCAACTCCTTCGAAATGGCCGGCCACTCGGTGGCCGTCGTGTTCGACGAGGACCACGCCCCCGACACCCTGATCGTGCTGGTGGACGTGGGCGCCAATGCCCTGAACGTGGATCGTGCCCTGCTGGAATACAACGCCGCCATACCCAGCCAGGCCGATGGCATGGGCTGCTACGCCCGCTGGCCGGACACCGGCTCGGTGGTCTACCGCACCCAGTGGCCATACACCGCCCCCACCAAGGTCGACGATGTCATCAAGGTCATGGGGCAAGCGGTCACCGTGGCGCTCGCCGCCCTGCCCACCGGATCGCATTGAGGAGGTCGCCATGTTCATGACCTCGCGCGCCGCCGCCGGCTTCCGCACCAGCAAGCCGGGTAGCCCATCGATCGCCAAACCGCTGATTCCCAAGACACGCCCGACCTGGGCAGTGAGACCCGCTCAGCAGGTCCGCGAAATATCGTTTGTCGTCAACCCCACCTTGTTCGCGAAGGTGGTCTCAAACTACCTGCACGCTCAGGAATACACCGTCGTGCCGGGCCACATCCACGGCGAGCTGAATGCGGCGGAGATCCAGCAGATCGGGAAACTGAAAGGCGGGCTGTCGCCCGCGTTCTGGACGCAAGTGATGCAGATGCTCGAGACGGTCCAGGCCGGGCAACCCGCGAGTCTGGGCCATGCGCCCGACAAGGACGCGCCCACGGTGTTCAGCGGATGGCCAGTGGCGGGGTCGTTCGGCACCGAGTACCTGAACGTTAACCGGTCCGCGGCGCTCTGGAGTAAACCCTACGCCAGCGGCAAGGAGGCGTTCACCATCGACATCGGCACCCTCGACGAGGGTTCGATGCTGGCCGTGCTCAAGACCATGGAGAAACAGCCAACGGTCTACTCGCTCAAGGGCGCCGAAGGTTCGCCACCGTTCTGGCTGTGGACCGAGGCTGAGTGGATGCAGTATCTGAGCACCGGCGCCCCACCGCCCGGCAATCCCAACTGCTGCGACTACATCATTCGCATCCTGGAGGCGATCGCCGAGTACCAGGCGCCCGGCAACGAGGTGGTGTGGCGACTCAAGCAGGACCTCAGCCTGGTTCGCCAACCGCAGGATCTCGCGGCCGTGATCAGCGCCTACTTCCACAAGGACGACAAAGGGTATGCGCGAATCCGCAGCATGCCCGCCCGCCCGAAGTGGCCAGCAACACCGGGCTTGCAGCCCGCGAAAAGCACCGCCGCGGCAGCACCCGTCAAAGGGAAAAGCCCGGCCACCGACTCACCACCGACCGTTACCAAGACCGAAATCACTTACTTGGAATCCGGCGGAGAGTGGGAAGACACGATCACGGTTGCGTCGGATGCCCACAAGGCGGTGCAGGCAGCCCAAGCGCTGGGTCGCCAGCAGCCCCACTACGCCGATTTCGCGAAGGCCGCCGGTCTTGACGATGCCGTCTTCAGCCGCCTGGCAGGCGACCTGGTGAATGACGACTCGATCTTCGGGGCGATCTTCTCCGACAAGCTTTACCACGCCTGGGGGGTGTCGTTCTTCACCGAACTGGGCAAGACGCTGAAGGCCAACCCGGCGGGTGCGGCGGCCGTGCTGTACCACCGCGAGACCTATGGACCGATCACCCACGTGTCGGCGATCTTTTTCGCCGGTGATGGCCGGGTATGCGTGGCGCATCACGAGTCCATCAACAAGACCGACGGCAAGACGGCCATGCTCGACGGCCTCGCCGTGGACACGATCGGCAGCGTCTCCGCCAGCTACAACACGCTGCAGCTGACCAACGCCGTGCGCACCAAGTACAAGCTTCCCCACATCACCAAGGACAAGCTGCCGATCCTGCAGTCCCTGGCCAAGACCGGGCCGCCGAGCGGTACGATCGTGCCGATCCGCGACTTCGAGGGCGTCGAGGCCTTCGTCTTGCAATGCGCGAACCAGTCGGCTTCGCAGATTGGCCTGGACGCCTTTCACTACGGCGTGGACCCGAGCACCACGCTGCCAGCCCTGGCGCAGGAAATCAAGGCGGGAAAACTCAAGCTCACCCTCCAGCAAGCGCGCTTCCTGATGGCGGAACGGCAATTCGCGCTGCACCCCAAGACCCATCCCCCGGGCGTTGAAGGTCCCTTTGTGCCAGGCGAAGCGACCAACAACTGCGGTCGCTTCACCTGGGTGGCCCTGCTGGCCAGCAAAGCACCCTGCACCGACGGCCTGGGCTACTCCGCGGCGATGGACCTGGCGGACGTGGCGGACGCCATGTACCGGGCCGGGGTGCTGGTCGACACCGACTACGCGGTGGTTGAGCTGATGCGCAAGGCCGGTCGGTACAAGGACCCGAAGACCAAGCTGGTGCAGCGCGACGCTTTCTCATTCCTGGCGCTGGCCTTCGGCTGGTCGCTGGCGACCGATCTGACGAAGCCGACCGTGATTCCCGCGCCGATTCGGCGGATCTCCGTGCCCAACCAGGCCGACCTGGAGAAGACGTTTACAGGCATGTGGAAACGACTGGACGACATGGCCAAACGCAACATCGACAGCTTCCTCGTCGAGGGCCACGCCGCGCCCGCCACGTTGCCCGCCATGCCACCCCCGGGCCCGATGCACCCGATCGCGAGCGAGGCGGACTGGGCGGATGTCGAGGCCCACATCCAGGCGTTGAGCGACGAGGACCGCAGCCGGCGCTTCATTTCGGGCAATGCCAAGGAGGTCATGGAGTACCTCCGCCGCATGAAGACCCACTCGTTCTACGCCCTGCGCGATCCCAAGACACACGCCATCACGCTGTTGCTTCAAATCGAGCTGCAGGCGCCAGCGGACTCCACCGTGCTGTGTGCCGAGGTGGGCACCAGTGTCATCCCGTCTGAGCGGAAGAAGCGGTTGGGCTTGTGGGGCGTGCACTGGGCGTGCGCGTGGGCACGCAACCGCGGCGCTCGGCTGCTGGTGGGCCAGCATGCGAAGGCCAACACCGCCGTCGAGAAGCTGCTGCCTGAAGTGGGCAAGGTCACGTACGTCGGTGAGGAAAAAGGGTACCGGGCCTTCAAGGTACCGCTGCCCGAGCCCGACAGCGAGTCCCATTGGCTCGAAGCCTTCGCGCCTGCGGGACAGTCGAGTCGTCAGCCTGCAGCACCGGCGAAGAAGTGAGTCCCGGGCCGCTCACCGGCCCGCGCGCACCACCAGGCCCACGCCCAGGGCGGTGAGCGCGGTGCCGGCGAGCGTGAGCGGTGTGACCGGCTCGCCAAACAGCAACCAGGCCAGGGCCGCCGTGCACGGTGGCACGAGGTACATCAGGCTGGTCACACTGGCGGCTGCACCGCGCTGGATCAAGAGGTACAGCAGCGAACTGCCGCCGAGCGTGAGCCCCAGCACCGACCAGGCCATGGCGCCGGCCAGCTCGGCATTCCAGCGCATCGGCTCAGCCTCCAGCCAGGCCAGCGGCAGGGTGGCCACCAACGCCGCCAGCAGCTGCACCGTGTTCGCCGTGCGCACGTCGCACGCCGCGACGAAGCGCTTCTGGTAGAGCGTGCCGGCCGTGATCGACAGCAGCGCCATGACGGCAAAGCCCAGGTTCAGCGGCGAGGCCTGGTCGCCGGGCGACCCGTCGACCAGCTTGCGCCAAACGACCAGCACCAACCCGGCCAGACCAAGCAGCAGACCCAGCCACTGCAGCCGTGACACGCGTGCGGCCACGCCGCCGAAGGCACTGAGCCAGATGGCCGTGAGCACCGGCTGCAGGCCCACGATGAGCGCGGACAGGCCCGAACCCATGCCGGCTTTCACCGCCGCCCACACGCCCCCCAGGTAACCGGCGTGCATCAGCGCGCCGACGACCGCCAGATGCAGCCATTGCGTACGGCTGGTCGGCCAGCGCACGCCCGCCCACAGGATCCACGGCAAAAAACACAGGATGGACAGCGCGTAGCGCACGGCCAGGAAGGACAGCGGCGGCGCATGCGGCATGCCGTAGCGCGCGACGATGAAGCCGGTGCTCCAGATCAGCACGAAGACCGCCGGCATGGCGCGCAGCCAGCCGTTGTCGGACGAAGAACCCATGTCGGTGGGAGCCGGGTCAGCGCGAGCGGGCGCGGATTTCCGGCAGCGCCTTCTGCAGGTAATAGACCATGGACCACACCGTGAGCACCGCGGCGATCCAGATGAGCCAAGTGCCCCAGCGGTGGGTGTCGATCACACCGAACAGGCTGTCGTGGTACAGCAGGAAGGGAATGGCCACCATCTGCACGGTGGTCTTGACCTTGCCGATCATGTGCACCGCCACGCTGCGCGTGGCGCCAATCGTGGCCATCCACTCGCGCAGGGAAGAGATGGCGATTTCGCGGCCGATGATGATCAGCGCCACGAACACGTCGGCCCGGTCCATGTGCACGAGCACCAGCAGGCTGGCGCAGACCAGGAACTTGTCGGCCACCGGATCAAGGAAGGCGCCGAACGCGGAAGTGAGGTTCATCCGCCGCGCCAGGTACCCGTCGGCCCAGTCGGTCAGGGCGAACACCACGAACATCACCGTCGCCACCTGGTTCTGCTGGGCCGGCGTCAGGCCGTCCCAATAGAACACCGCCACGATGAGTGGAATGGCCACGATCCGGGCCCAGGTCAGCAGCGTCGGCAGGTTGAAGAACATGGACCGATTATGCGGTGCCCCCGGGGTGTATCGGCCGACCCGCGCGCGACACGCGCCGGCGGGATCGCCGGCTCAGTGCAGCGCGCGGTAGATCGCGTCGGCCAGGTCGGCCGAGATGCCCTCCACCGTGGCCAGGTCTTCCACGCTGGCCGCGGCCACGCCGCGCACGCCGCCGAAGCGCTGCAGCAGCCGCGCCCGCTTCTTCGGACCCACGCCCGGAATGTCCTCCAGCTGGCTGCCACCGGTGCGCACCTTGGCGCGCTGGGCGCGCATGCCGGTGATGGCGAAGCGGTGGGCTTCGTCACGGATCTGGGCAACCAGCATCAGCGCCGCGGAATCGTGACCGAGGTAGACCTTCGGCCGCCCATCGGCAAATACCAGTTCCTCCAGGCCGACCTTGCGGCCCTCGCCTTTCTCCACGCCGACGATCAGCGACAGGCTGATGCCCAGCTGCGTGAACACCTCGCGGGCCACGCCGACCTGCCCCTTGCCGCCGTCGATCAGCACGATGTCCGGCAGGCGAGGCCCGCCGGGCAGCGCGCGATCCGGCGTGGGTTCTGCCGCGGTTTCGGGCGTGGGTTCGTCGGCCGCCAGCGCCTCGTTGTCCTCGCCAGCCAGCGGCTCCGCCACCGCGTCGCCGTCGGCGGCGCGGATGGCCTGGACGAGCTTGCCGTAGCGCCGGGTGAGCACCTGTCGCATCGCCGCGTAATCGTCGCCCGGCGTGATGCCGTCGATCTTGTAGCGCCGGTACTGGGCGCTCTGCATCTTGTGGTCCTCGAACACCACGCACGAGGCCTGGGTGGATTCGCCGGCGGTGTGGGAGATGTCGAAACATTCGATGCGCAGCGTCTCCAGCGCGTCATCAGAGAGGTGGAGCGCTTCGGCGAGCGCGCGGGTGCGCGCCTGCTGGCTGCCTTCTTCGGCCAGCAGGCGCGCCAGCGCGATGTCGGCGTTCTTCTGCGCCATCTCCAGCCAGATCCGGCGGTGCTCGCGCGGCTGGTGGACCGCGGCCACCCGACTGCCCGCAGCCTCGCCCAGCGCGGCCACGAGCGCCTTGTCCACCGGGTGGCTCGTGACCAGCACGTGCGGCGGCGCGGCGCCCAGGTAGTGCTGGGCAATGAACGCCTCCAGCACGCGCCGCGCGGTGCGCTCGGCCGGGTCGGTGACGTCCGCCACCTCGGCGGGCCCGTCGCCCCCCTCGCCCTCGGCGGCCCACAGTTCCTCCATGGCCGCAGCATCGTCCACATGCGCCGGAAAGTAGGGCCGGTCGCCCAGGTGGCGCCCGCCGCGCACCATGGCCAGGTTCACGCACGCGCGGCCGCCCCGCACCTTCACCGCGAGGATGTCCACGTCCTTGTCGCTCGCGGTGTCCATCGTCTGCTGGTGCAGCACCCGCGACAGCGCCGTCATCTGGTTGCGGATCTCCGCCGCCTGCTCGAACTCCAGCCGCTCGGCGTGCTGCAGCATGCGCTGCTCCAGCGCGTCGAGCACCGCCTGGGTTTCGCCCCGCAGAAAGCGCTCGGCGTCGCGCACGTCGCGGGCGTAGTCCTCCTGGTCGATCAGGTCCACGCAGGGCCCGCTGCAGCGCTTGATCTGGTAGAGCAGGCAAGGCCGCGTGCGGTTGGCAAACACCGTGTCTTCGCAGGTGCGCAGACGAAACACCTTTTGCAGCAGCGTGATCGATTCCTTCACCGCCCACGCGCTGGGGTACGGGCCGTAGTAGCTGTGGCGCCGGTCGACCGCGCCGCGGTAGTACGCCATCCGCGGAAAGGCCACCGACGGCACCGGCATGCGCGCCGCGGTGCGGAAGGTCTCGCGGGTGCCGGTGATCTTGAGGTACGGGTAGCTCTTGTCGTCGCGGAACAGGATGTTGAACCGCGGATTGAGCGTCTTGATCAGGTTGTTTTCAAGCAGCAGGGCTTCGGCCTCGCTGCGCACGACCGTCGTCTCCAGCCGCACGATCTTGCCCACCATGTGGCCGATGCGCGTGCCCCCGTGGTCCTTCTGGAAGTAGCTCGAGACCCGCTTCTTGAGGTTGCGCGCCTTGCCCACATACAGCAGCTGTCCGGCCGCGTCGAAATAGCGGTAGACGCCGGGCAGCGCCGGCAGCGCGGCCACCTCGGCCAGCAGTTGATCGGAATGCACCTCGGACATGGGTCCGTATTGTGGCGGCGCCCGAACGGACCCGCGCCCGGCTGCGGCAAGATCGGGGCATGTCCAGCCCCGACGTCCTGCCCCCGCTGCTGTGGGATGTGTTCTGCCGCGTCATCGACAACCACGGCGACGTGGGCGTGTGCTGGCGCCTGTCGAGCCAGCTGGCGGCGCGCGGCCAGCGCGTGCGTCTGTGGATCGACGACGACGACGCCCTGACCTGGATGGCGCCACAGGGCGCGCCAGGGGTGCAGGTCCGTCCCTGGACCGACGGCCCGCTGCCCCCGGCCGACTCGCCGGGTGACGTCTGGATTGAGGCCTTCGGCTGCGAACTGCCCGAAGCCTTTGTGGCCGCGCACGCCGCGCGGACCGCGCCCGATCCGGTGTGGATCAACCTGGAATACCTCAGCGCCGAAGCCTTCGTCGAACGGGCGCACCGCCTGCCCTCGCCGGTGATGCACGGCCCGGGCCGGGGTCTGGTCAAGACCTTTTTCTACCCCGGCTTCACGGCGCGCACCGGCGGACTGCTGCGCGAACCCGACCTGATGCCGCGGCAAGCGACGTTTGACGCGCCAGCCTTTCGGCGCCGGCTGGACCTGCCGGACGGCCCGCTGGCCAGCCTCTTTTGCTACGAGCCGCCGGGCCTGGCCAGCCTCGTGACCAGCGCCGACCACGCCGAGGCCCACCACCCGGGGTCCGGAACGGCCTGGGCCATCACCCCGGGTCGGGCCGCGCGCGCGCTTGACGCCCTGCCCCACCCGCCGGCGCGCACCCGGGCCCTCCCCTGGCTCACGCAGACCGACTTCGACCACCTGCTGTGGGCCTGCGATGTGAATTTCGTGCGCGGCGAGGACTCGCTGGTGCGGGCGCTGTGGGCCGGAAAACCGTTTGTGTGGCACATCTACCCGCAACACGACGACGCCCACCACGCCAAGCTCGATGCCTTCCTGCGCTGGCTCGACGCCCCGCCGGACTGGCGCGACCTGCACCGCGCGTGGAACGGAATCACCGCGATCCCGGCGGTCTGGCCGACGCCCGACCGCCTCAGTGCCTGGGCCGAGGTGGCGCAGGCCGCCCGCCAGCGCCTGCTCGCACAGCCCGACCTGGTCAGCCAGCTGCTCGGGCTCGTCGCCGAAAAGCGATAAAATTCAAGGCTTTGCGACCAGCAGCCTGGCGCCCGAACCCCGCACCGGGGCGGCCGCGCCGCCAACTCCCCCGGAACCTCTTATGAAAATCGCCCAAGAAATCCGCGCCGGCAACGTGATCATGCACGGCAAGGACCCGATGATCGTGCTGCGCACCGAGTACGCCCGGGGCGGCCGCGGCGCCGCCACCGTGCGCATGAAACTCAAGGGCCTGCTCGGCAACATCGGCACCGAAGTTGTGTTCAAGGCCGACGACAAGATGGACCAGATCATCCTGGACCACAAGGAGTGCACCTACTCCTACTTCGCCGACCCGATGTACGTGTTCATGGACGCCGACTACAACCAGTACGAGGTGGAAGCCGAGAACATGGGCGACGCGCTGAACTACCTCGAAGACGGCATGGCCGT
>Ga0209278_1002089_pt1 | contig 11405 bp, 8 predicted proteins | sample JI81BgreenDNA_FD_187504 | JGI IMG/M metagenome (GOLD analysis project Ga0209278, IMG submission 187504) | Wastewater effluent complex algal communities from Wisconsin, to seasonally profile nutrient transformation and Carbon sequestration -... | ecosystem: Engineered > WWTP > Effluent > Algae... | reverse complement strand
GTCATGTGAATTATTTAAAGTAAACAATTATGATAATTTAACTTTTTTTCAACAGAATTTAAGTAAACTACTATATCATAAATATTGTTTGAATGTAGACTTATCTAAATAATAATAAGTTTTTCATCTAATCTCTAGTTCTGTTTATTAGTATATCCTTTGTTAAATTTAGTTATTTTTAGATTAACTTGTAATATTATAAAAAGAATTTATTTCTTTTTTTATAAAATTATATTAATAAACATAATTAAAATTTTAAGTTAATATTCAAATTAAATGTTTTCAATCCTTGCATTAATTCTTCTTTTTTTTAACTTCTCTAGTAATGGTTTAGCATCAAACCTTTTCGACCTATTAAAGGACATAGGCGCATTTATTGTGGACAGTATGACTTCTACTGATCCAACTACAACTAATTATTATCCGGTTTCTAAGACTTTACCCTCTGTTTACAATCAAAATAATTTCACAATAGAATATTGAAAAGTAAACGACGAAGAGGGAATAGTTAAGATTATGAAGACAGATGATCGTAAGTTCTGTTGACATAGTTTTGATTGATATCAGTTTCCTCCATTTTTTGAATCGAATGGAGTATTAAAAAATATTGATATGTGGTCATGTGAATTATTTAAAGTAAACAATTATGATAATTTAACTTTTTTTCAACAGAATTTAAGTAAACTACTATATCATAAATATTGTTTGAATGTAGACTTATCTAAATAATAATAAGTTTTTCATATAATTTCATTTCTAGTTCTGTTTATTAGTATATCCTTTTTAAAATTAAATACTTTTTATAATTTTTATTATAAATTAATTATTATTTTATATATAACTCTTAAAATTTCGATTTTTTAGGTTAAATTTGAATACTTTTTTTAGGTAGTAAACTTATCTATATAAATAGATAAGGGTTATTTTTAGTTATTTTTAGATTAACCTGTAATATTATAAAAAGAATTTATTTCTTTTTTTATAAAATTATTAAAAAACATAAACAAATGGATTATGACGTATATAAAGAGAGGAGAGAGAGAATATAAAAAAGAAAAGAGTAAAAAAAAGTGGTATTCCACCTACCTTTCCACCAATAAAAACTATATCATAAATAATATAATATTATTTATGTAAAATATTATAAAAAGAAGGTAATTTTACTTGATTATTTTTAAACTTATTTTATTTACTCCAACAGTCTCTATTTATATATTATTAAGACAGTAATTTTACCTACTTTTCTCACTTATTTAAAAATGATTAAAATAACAAAAAAGAATGTAATTTAACCTTTGTATTTAATTTATTATATTTTTAAAAATGATTTCAATTATTTTTCAAACATTTAACTTATTATTTATCCTTTTAATTTTTTATTTTAAATATGAAATAGCATTTTTAAATGTAAGCTATTTCTCTCTTGAAAGTGCTAGTCAGTATATAATACTGTCCTTTATTATTTTTATACTTTTTTTAAAAATAATTTTATTATTTTTTTCTAAAAAAGTAACAAATTTATTCTTTTTTAAATTTTTAAAATTAATTTCGATATTATTAAATACAATTGTTTTTTTAAATTTTACAGGTATTTATGTATTAGGTATGAAAGTATTATATTTACATTTTAATCCTAATTTTATGAATAATTCAGTTACTATAGGTAATTGATTAATTATTTATAAACATTATGATTTCTTATCCATAGTAAAACTGTGTGAAAATTGATGAATACAATTAAATAGTATTTATAAAACAAATCTAATTTTTCCAATGGATGAAATTAGTAATTTAATTTCAGAAAATAAATTATTAACTGAAGTTAAAAAGAATTTATTTTTATTATATGATAGTAAACGAATAGAATATAATAATAATTATTCCTTTTATGATTATTTAAAAGATTTATCAGCTGAAAATATTTCATGATATTTATTAAATTTTTTTTTAGTTAGTGCTGTTTTAATTTATATATATAAATCAGAGCTAAAATTTTATTATTTAGGTAAATATTTAGAGAATAATAATTCAATTAATATTAATACAGAATCAAGTTTAAAATTATTAAAAGCAAATGATAATAAAATAACAGACAGTCTCGAGTTATTGTCTACTAAAACAAAAGAAATAGATGAATATAATTTAAAAACTGCTGATAAAATAATAGATTTAAGTAGTCATTCAAAATCTATTAGTAGTAATTTAAATAAATCAATAGATAATCAATCTCAAATTAATTCTTCGATCTATTCTAAATTGGAAAAGGTTAATTTAGATATTGATTTATTATCTTCAAAAATAAGTGATATTTTAAGTAATGGTATAATGTCTGAGTTATTTGGTTTAGTAGAGATTAGAAAAAATTATAATGCGACAGATAATCAAAGCATATTAAAAACTGTCATTAATTATGTATTTGAATCTAATACTAAACCAATTAAAAATATTAATGAAGAGTTACCTACTACTAAAGTTTTTAGTGGTAAAGGAAATATATTAGGTGGTGGTGATACAAATGATATTAAAAAATAATAATTTATTTTTTTATTGGATTACTATTCTATTCTTATTTGAATAATAATAATTTTGTAGTTCATCTTCTTTTTTTATTATCTTTTGATAGTGGGTAATTTAACTATTATTTATTTTAATAATGATGTTAATATATGTTTTATTATTTATATACGTTAGTATTAGTTTATGTAAATTATAGTTACTACCTATTTGTATATAAAGTAAAATCTTGGTGTTTATGTCTGTCTAATTGTATACAATTTTACTTTATCCCTTCTATAGGTAGACCACTCCACTCCACTCCACTCCACTCCACTCCACTCCACTCCACCTCTACCTCTCCTCTCTCTCTCCCATAATATTTATATATAATAGGGTGGTGGGTGGGAATTACAAACTAATTATATATCTCATTTTTAATTATTCAAATATTTTTATGTCATTTTTTATGATTGTGTTTTCTTTGTAATTATATTTTTTCATATCTTTTTATTATTTAATCAATTAAAAAACATTAATAAAATCAAATTAATTCTAATAATTATATTTACTATATTGTTGTTTTGGGTGTGACCTTGTATTTCAACAACTCCTAAAAATATATAATATAATTTGTATATAGGTTTATTTCATTTATATTTTTATTAGTAAGTTTTAATATAGCAAAATGTTCTTATTTTATATTATTTATTTTTTAATCTTGTTCTATCTAAAACTAAAGTAAGATTCTGAATCTAATGCTTTATTTTTATAAAATTTATTATTTATAGTTATATATATCTATTTATATATAAAGTAAAATCTTGGTACTTTATCATACCTATTTATATATAATTTGTGTTTTTCCCTTCTATAGGTATGAATTAAAAATAATATATTTTAAAATAATTAAAATTTTAGATATTAATTTTATTAATATATTATATTATTAAAGTCTAATTTATTCTAAATATCAGAGGTGTTTCAGGTGTAGTTTAATGGTAGAACAGTAGTCTTTGAAGCTGAAAATACAGGTTCGAGTCCTGTCACCTGATAAGGTATAGCTTAATGGTAGAGCATTGGTTTGTGGATCCAAAGATATGAGTTCGATTCTCATTACCCGCCTAAGAGATAGTTTAACTAGGCAAAACACTTGCTTTGGGAGCAAGAAATATAGGTTCGATTCCTGTTCTCCTGATTATCTTGTTTAGTGGTCAATTCACCCCAGATAGCTTAGTGGTAAAGCAACGGACTGAAAATCCGTAGATATAGGTTCGATTCCTATTCTGGGCACCAAAAACCAAAAAAATAATAACCCGTTTGGTGGAATGGTATACACGGCAGACTTAAAATCTGTGCCTTAAGGCGTGCAGGTTCGAGTCCTGCAACGGGTAGAAAAGAAGGGATAGCTTAGTGGCAAAGCCGTAGATTGCTAATCTATTGACATGGGTTCGATTCCCATTTCCGCCTTTTCCCTATAGCTTAGTGGTAAAGCGTTCGTTTGATAAGCGAAAGACAATAGTTCGATTCTATTTAGGGGTAACTTTCCTCTTCGTCTAACGGTTAGGACATCACATTTTCACTGTGAAAATATGGGTTCGATTCCCATAGAGGGTAATTACCGCATAGCTCAACGGCAGAGCACTCGCCTTTTAAGCGAGTGATATAGGTTCGATTCCTGTTGCGGGTAATTTTAAGGTGGCAGAGTGGTCAAATGCGACAGACTGTAAATCTGTTGGGGTAACCCATCGTAGGTTCGAATCCTATCCTTGGCTTTTATTTTCGGTAGCTTAATGGTAGAGCGTGAGGCTGTTAACCTCAAGGTTACGAGTTCGAGTCTCGTCCGACCCTTTTAATAACTAATTCGGGTTAGTTTAAAGGCAAAACATCAGTCTTCAAAACTGAAATTATTGGTTCGATTCCGGTACTCGGTGATTCCGGTGTAAGTTAATGGTAAACTGTTAGTCTCATAAGCTAATTATATGAGTTCAAGTCTCGTTGCCGGTAAAAATACTAGTCAATGTAATATGTAATTACGATTAGTATTATTATTGCGAGTGCCAGAGTGGCCTAATGGGGTAGTCTTGAAAACTATTTTATCATGGGTTCGAATCCCATCTCGCCCTTATTTACCGCATAGCTCAATGGTAGAGCGATTCACTCATAATGAATTGACATAGGTTCGATTCCTATTGCGGGTATAATAATATTATGGGTATAGTTTAATGGTAAAATATCAGTCTCATTAGCTGAAGTTATTGGTTCGATTCCAGTTGCCCCAATTGGAGATATAGATTACTTTTCTAAATATAATTCTAGTATTATAGGTTCAAATCCTATTATCTCCTATTTTATTATTAATTTACTATCTTTTGTTCAATTTATTAAAATAAAAATAACATATCAGTTAAAATTACACTTTTTATATAATTTTAAAGAACTAATTTTTTTTTTAATGTTAATTTAATAAAATAACTATTATTTTATTAACATTTTATTTAACTCTAAATAATAACTAAAGAAATTAATTCTAATTGTAGCTTCTAATTTTTAATAATAAATTATAAATGATATTATCTTATTATACATTTTTAAATGACTTTAATTATACTTTTTTTAATTTGCCTTTACCAGCTTCAGAGAAACTTAACTATTTAGTCATTTTAGCTCTAGAAGTTTTTTATATGACTCTATTTATATTTTTTGTAGTCAGTTTAGTTTTATTAGAAACTATTTTAGTATATATTTTTTATCAATTCAAGCAAGAAGCTAGTTTATCTTTTTACTTCTATCATTTTACAATACATTTGATCTATTTTTTTGTAATTTATATTTCAACAATAAAAGTTATTCAAATTATAGTTTATGTATTAGGTTATGAAGAAATGTTATATTCTGATACATTCGTATCTTTTGAGGTTAATAAATGCTTTTTAATTATTATTTTATTATTAATATTAATTTATTTTTTTTATAGAAAACAATTTGAAATAAGTGTAAATAATATTAATTATAATATTTATTGCTTATATCATTTATTTGATTTTTATTCTCTACTTTCTTTCAATTGTGTTTTTTATAGATGTATTTATATATATTTTGATAATTCAAATAATTCTTTTTTATTTGATACGGAGATAGATAATAGTATTTTTGATCAATTGGTTTTGTTGGATATAAAAAATACACCACATAAAAACGATATTTTTTTATATACTTCTTTATTAAATGCAATATCTAATCTTATTAATAGTAAGTTAATTTATATTTCTTCTGATGTTAAAACTGATTTTTATTTTCGTCTTGAAAATAAAAATCCATTTAGATTAACTAGAAAATATTCCACAAAAATAAAAAAAAGTACTTCGGATTCTATGGATTTAGACTTTGAATTGTTTTATTTAAATTATCAATTAAATAAAGAAATTAATAATAAACAAGAAATATTATTTCTATCTAATGAAGATTTAATTTTTGAGTTTTTAACTTCAAAATTAATTAATTACTGTAAATCTTTTATTATTCATTATTATGATTATAATAGACACTGAGGTGATGATATTATAGAAGTAGTAACTCCAGATAATATTATTGTTAAAAACAAAGATTATAAGTTATATGAATTTTATTTGGATAGTGATCCAGATAATTTACTTTACTATATATATTTAATTGATAATAACATTATTAATTTAAGTTTAGATTCTTCAGTTTATAAAATATATTGTTTATATTTTTTTTTAGATAAATTTGGTTGTTTTTCAAATTTTAATAATATATTGTATAAATGTGTTTATATCTATTATAACATTAAAACAAATTCATACTCATTTTCTAAAGAAGTGGATAATAGTTTATTTGATAAATTAATAGATGAATCAGAAGAACATCCAATACATAAACGTAACTTATCTTTATATAAATCACTATTAAATTCAATATTTAATTTATCAAATTATAATATGATTACTATTCCTAATTGTTATTCTCATTTTTTTTTTAACTAATTTAAAATCGATAAAAAAAAAAAATAATACTATTGATAGTAATATTAAACGTAAATTTCATACCTTTACTATATATTACTTCAAATATAATAATAACTTATTAGGTAAATCTAATAAGTTATTAGATAGTATTAAAAATGTTCAAAAAAACCATCTTTTTATAGATGATTTCTTAAAAAATGAAAATAAAATGTATGGATTAATAAAACTAAAATATCTTAAACTAGATGAATTGGATTATTTTTTTCATACAGATTTAAGAGACTCGTCTTTTTATAATCATAACTGATTATTACTTCACAACAACATTAAATTGGTGGATGAAGATGGAAATCTTCGTGAAGGTTATATAATGACTACATGTACTAGTCATAAATTAACAGGTCAGATTAGTACAAATTTAAAATTTTTGTGCCCTTCTTTTTGAAAAGATAATAGTAGATTATACTACTATATTTATTTTTTTGAGAATAATAGTGATAAAATAACTGATTTAAACAGCTTATATTGTACTAAGTGAGGTATATATTGTTTCAAAAGTACTATTTTGCCAACATTTTCAGAAACTAAAGTCACTGATTTAAACAAAGATAACAATTCTGAGAATCATTATGATGATTCAGATATAAAATTAGATTAAATGTTTATTTTTTCATTTATTATTGTTTTTTTATATTTAATATTTATTTTTTTTCAATTTATATATCTTTCTAATATTATAATTAGAAATATTATTAGTAATAACTATTTTAAAAATAATTATAAAATAGTTTATTGCATTTTAGTCTATTTTATTTTAGTTTATTATATATATTTATATATAATTACTAGTTTTTTATTTTGTCTTTTTTTATTATTTTTAGGTCAATTCAAGAAATGTATAGAAATATTATGTAATGTCTTTTTATTATTACTAATATTCTATTTTTTAGGTGAATTAAAATAGTTAATTTTTTTATTTTTATTATTTTATTAGTATATTTATTTATTTATTTATATTATATAATAATATTAATAAAATTATTTATAGAAGTAGATTTATTAGATTTATTCTCTAAGGCAAAAAATGAATTCTTCAGATATGATATCACTAAAATAACAACATATTTTTCTAACTATTTATATTATATTATTGTATTTGTAGTAGTTGATTTATTATTATTAGGAATATTATTTTTTATATTCAAAAGAAAAAAATAATTAATTGTTAATAAATAACTTAATTCAAAACTATTTAAATACTTTATAATATTTACTATTAATTTTTATTATTTTTATAATCAGTTTAATATACTTTTTTATATACAATACAAATAATACTTACAAATATTCAAATATTTTCTAATATAACCTTTCTATAATTAAAATATTAATTAATTTAAACTATTTTATTTATTATATTGTTCTAATATTTTATGTAGTTGTCTTTATTTTTATATCTATTTAAATATAAATTTATTTTACTGTTAATGTTTTTCAAATGAAAGGGTATTACTTGAGAACGAATACCTTTTTCAGAATCAATCAATTAAGTTTTCTGTTAAAAAAAGATGTACATGTATATAACGGATAACTTGGTATTTAAAATAAAAACGTTATTGTGAGGTATTTTAATAGTTCTAATATTCTGTTCTGTTTTGTTATGATTATTAATTATTTTTTTACTATTTTACTTTTCCATTTAACTTAATGTCTTTCATAACTCCAAAACGTATCAGTATCAAATCTATTTTATTTGAACTTCTATTTGTTATTTGTTTATTTCATATTATTTACTTAACAATATTATCAGTAAATAAATATTTTTTCATTAGTATTGACTTTTCTTTATTGTCTATATTTATCCTAGTTTACATTTTCATTGAATCTATTTTTGTTTGATGTCAAGAAGTAGTTTATAAATCTTTTTCAGGTAAATATACTAAAAAATTAAGATCAGCTTTATTTTCTGGTTTAATACTTTTTTTAGCATCAGAAGTATTATTATTTGTATCCATTTTTTGATGTTTTTTTGATAGATTATTTCATTTGTCTTACGTAACAGATTTTTTATCTGTTCCTACAACAGTTGAAATATTAATATGATATAAAGAGTTTTTATATGCTATGATAGTTTTATTAGCTTCTTGTAATAATGCTTATTATTACTTTCAATTAAAAGATGCAGAGAGCCGAATACGAATATTATTTTTATTTTATTTATTTTTAAATCTATTATTAATTAATTTTTTTTTTAGAAATCAATTTTGATTTCTTTATAGTTATTATTGTATTAATTTCTCATCTGTGTTACTCTTATTAATTGTTAATAGTTTATTTCTCTATCTAATTTATAAAGATAAAGACAAAGTTAATCTAGGCTTATTATTTCCAACTCTCAGATTGTACTTTTATATTTATTTATTATTTTATTTAAATCTTTATATTTTAATTAGTTTTACTTTCTTAAATTCTTTTTTTTATATAGTTAATTTAAATTATTATTTTAACTTTCTTTATGATTCATTAATGGATTATTTATCTTTTTCATATTTAGAATGAATTGATTCAGAACTTGAGTTCAAATTAAATAGTACTAATTCTAATTATTTAGAGATGAATAATAATAATTCTAATAATAAACTTTCAATTGAGAGTTCAAAAGGTTCATTAGCTAGTAAACTTTCAGGTGTAGATAAACAAAAGATAATAATTTATCTTCAGATGAAAAAACAATTGTTTGTACTCTGAATGCTTTACAAGAAATGTCAATTCGATCTCAAAAAGGTTACTTTTATTGTCCAAGTGCAAGATTTGAAAACGCTTGTTCAGGTGTTCCTTTTGATGGGGTTTGAGTTTCGAAAGCAGGTTTAGATATTTTATTAAAAAAACCGTGTACAGATGCTTCTGAAATCACTACTTTTATGGAGTCTCATGCTGTTTTTTATGAGTGTAAAGTGTTAATTAATGGTGTGGTGAAATGAAACTCTATTGATGTTTTAAACACTTCATTAAAGTATTTTCAAAGTGGATTAATAATCAGTAATCAAAACCCAAATTTAAAAGATTATGAATTTAATGGTATCATTGAACAAGTCAATGGGTTGTTGCCTGATGAAAAAGAAACTTATCTGGATACTAAAGCTCAAGATATTAGAAGCATAAGTTTTCAAAAAGCGAAACAATTAGCTAAACAAAATAAATTATATCCTGTAATAATAGAAAATAATATTAAAATCAATACTAATCAAGATTTTAATGATCAGTTAGAAGAAGTTTCTGGTCATACGTCTTTTTTACAAAAAATACAATCTCAAAAATATGAACAAATAAATAATTTGAATACTATTAAATCAGAATATTCTAAAACAAAGCTACCAATTTTATTTCAAAAAAAATCAGATTGTTGGTTGGATTTATTAAGTAGCGATCCAAGTGACAACAACCGTTCTATTAAACGTGTTTATGGTTTTAATACTAATAAAATTACGTATCTAAATTTTGAATCTACATTAAAAGTTAATAAGTATTCTAACTTTATTAAACCTAAAAATAATAAAATCATTACTACTACTTTTAATAGTTTTATTAATGAGCACCAACAATTGAGTTATAGCTCAAAAGACTGAATTAAAATTGAATCTACATTAGTAGAATATATTAAGATTTATTTTAAAACCAAATTTATACGTTAATGATTTTAAATCTTTACAAATCTAATACAAATATGTGTTATTATTATAACTATAATTGATTTTTTTACCCATTAAACAAATTAGAATTTAATAGTCTATCAGATCTTCCTTATGAGTCTAAATATCCAGATCCAATTGATTTATCTAGGCGCTTAGAACCAGAATATACAAATGAAATATTAAGTTATCAGATTAAAAAAGGTATCTCTTTAGGTGGAGTAAGTATGTATTTAGATCCCTACTTTCATCATCCTATTTATGGTTATTGTACTTGTAATAAAGTACTAAATAATTATATTAATCAAAACCAATTTAAAAGTTTGTATTGTGATTGTAGACATAAAATTAGATATTTTGATAAATGTGCTTTAGACATGACTATTGAAGAAGAAATGTTGAGTGAAAAACGTAGCCATTTTCAAGAAGGTTTTAATGAAATTCTGTTTAAGGATTTTATTTTATTTCATGGTCAACCAATCTATTTAATTTCGAGTTTAAATGTTATGGATGTGTATCAAACTTCTAATCAAGTTTTTGATGTAGGTATAACGGTTAACTTTTTTGATTTTATACTTGATACTCGATCTGAAGAATTTAGAGATGATTCCGACAAATGGGTACAGAGTGTAAATGATTTTACTAAACTTTATTTTGAAAAGAATAAAGACTTGTATTTACAAAAATGTGTACCAGTCATTAATCATTGAATTCAAAAAGGTTTGATTTCTAAATCAGATTTATTTGTACATTTGTATACTTCTTATAAGCGTGACTCTATATTTCCAGGTTTATGTGAAGATCGTTTTTATATTCCTGAAAGGATTTATAAATCTATAGACTGATTGAATCTAAATAAATAATAGGTAAAATTAAATTCATTTATCTTTTAAATTATTATCATTTGTTATTTTATGAATTAAACTCTTTTTCTTTCTATTGTTTATTATTAATTTACTATTTAATATTAAATTTTTTATACATCTCTTTATAAGTGTTAAGTTATGAACTCTAAATTCGAAAGTTCTCTAAACTTATATTATTGTAAATCAATTTTTTAGATGTATTTAATTAATTGTATAATTCTGATTTCATTTTAAATTACAATTATTTTACTGTTAATGAGGTTTAAGAAAAGGTATTATTTGAGAACTAATATCTTTTTCTGTTAATGTTACCAATCAATCAATTAAGTTTTCTGTAAAAAAAAGATGTACATGTATATAACGGATAA
>Ga0209278_1002088_pt1 | contig 11406 bp, 8 predicted proteins | sample JI81BgreenDNA_FD_187504 | JGI IMG/M metagenome (GOLD analysis project Ga0209278, IMG submission 187504) | Wastewater effluent complex algal communities from Wisconsin, to seasonally profile nutrient transformation and Carbon sequestration -... | ecosystem: Engineered > WWTP > Effluent > Algae... | reverse complement strand
TGTTGCTGAGGTTGATACTTGCTTCAGGGCGATCGCCCATTTCCCGAATTAGGGAAAGGACTTGGTTATAGTAGTCGATGGCTTGCTGTTTCTCTCCCAAAGCATAGTAGACGGCGCCGATATTGTTGAGGATGACGGCTTGTTTAGGGCGATCGGCTAAAGTCCGATTCCAAGCAAGGGCTTGATTGTAGTAGTTCAGGGCTTGCTGTCTGTCTCCTAATCTATTAGTAATGAAGCCCATTTGATGCAGCGTGTAAGCTTCCTTCTCCCTATTTCTAAGCATTTGATAAAGCGAACGCGCTGCATCAAACTTTTGCAAGGCTTCCTGATAAGATGCTGCTGTTTCTTGAGCGAATAATCGCCTAGCTTCCTGAATCAATTGATCGGCTTCATCTGTTTTTTGATTTAATAGTTGTTTGTTTTTCTGAATTAATCGATCGGCTTCCCCATCCGGGATTTGATTTCTACTGAGATCGAGGGTTGTCAGGTTTACCAATCCCGCTAAAGGTTGGGCATCTGCGATTTGATTTCTACTGAGGTGTAGGGCGGTCAGATTTGCCAATCCCCCTAAAGGTTTGATATCTGCGATTTGATTGGATTCGAGGAAAAGCAGTATCAGATTTGTCAATCCCGATAATGGTTTCACATCTGCGATTTTATTGCCACTTAAATAAAGAAAGTTTAACTCAGTCATTTTCGATAAAGGTGTCACATCTACAATTTGATTAGATGCGAGGGACAGCCCTGTTAGATTAGTCAATCCAGCTAAAGGTTTTACATCGACGATTTGATTGGCTTCGAGGAAAAGCTCTGTCAGATTAGTCAGCCCCGATAATGGTTTCACGTCTGAGATTTGATTTAAATTGAGGACGAGATATCTCAGATTAGTCAGTCCCGATAAGGGTTGCACATCTGTTATTTGATTTCTACTGAGGTTGAGCTTTCTCAGATTGGTGAATTTTGATAATGGTTTGATATCGACTATTTGATTGCGAATCAGGGAAAGTTCTGTGAGATTAGTCAGTGTTTTTTGAGCGCGATCGCACTCTTGTGTTTTTGCTTTTGATAGCAACACCTCCACCGTATGTCTGGCTTCAGGGGTCAAATTCTCTTTGTTGCTACAAAAATCAGCAAAACTTTCAAATGTCTGGGGATTTGGCGCGGCGGCAGATCCCATCAAGATAGTCGCACCTACAGCTAACCCCCAACGCCCCCAAATCGAAAGTATGGGATTCATAAGCACTCGCTCAAAAAAAGACATGATTAGCTGCTATCATAATCTATCGCACCTTGTGATCCGCGCTTTTCCTTCCGGCTGGCCAATTAGATCGGGAGCATTTGGTGAAACAATAGTCGTTACTGCTTCTCGCTGCACTCTCCAAGCATTATTAGAAGCCGGGTGTTTCCAAACAACCCGGTTTCTCATCAAAAATTCGGTTTCTGCACAAGTCCTATTTTAGGTTACTCTATATTCAGGAATTTTAAATTAGCGATCGCCCTCAAATTTAGGATCTATTATTTGCTGCTGTTTTATGAAAATCAAGAAAACACAATTTAACAAATCGAATGTTATTTTTTCCCTAGCAATGCTAGGCATTTTTCTATTTTCCTTAACTCTCCGCTTTTGGGAACTAGAGCGATTTAACACCTTAGTATTTGACGAAGTTTATTACGCTAAATTTGCCAACAATTATCTCACAAAAACTCCTTTTTTCAACGCTCACCCGCCTCTGAGCCAGTACATAATTGCGATCGGCATTTGGATCGGCACTCACCTTCCCTTCGGCAAAACCGCCGTCAACAGTATGGCTGGCTCCCTGCTTTCTCCTTGGGATTACCGCTGGCTGAATGCTCTCACAGGTTCCTTTATTCCCCTAGTTGTCGGAGCCCTAGCTTATCAGCTCGTTGGGCGCCGCACCTTTGCTTTTCTGGCTGCTTTATTTATCGCCTGCGACGGTTTGTTTTTAGTTGAATCTCGCTACGCGCTGAACAACATTTATCTAGTTTTGTTTGGAATATTAGGCCAGTTATTTATTTTAAAATCAGTAGAAGCTGAAGGTAAGAAGCGCTGGTTTTGGCTGGTGCTAGCCGGGATAGGTTTCGGCGCATCTGCGGCTATCAAATGGAACGGATTGTGGTTTCTTTTCGGTACTTATCTGATGTTGCTGTGCGCTTGGGCAGTTCGTTTTATTCAGGGAAACAAAGAAGATGAAGAACAGGTTCGCGAGGTTAATTCGGCTCTAATTCCTCCCGAAAGTCCCGTACAAAAACTGACTCAACTCAGTTTTATAGAAGTATGGTTTAGTCTAGCTATTATTCCTATTTTAGTTTATAGCATATCCTGGATTCCTCACCTGCACTTTAATCCAACTCCCAATTTCTGGCAGATGCAAACGGAAATTTTGACTTATCACCAGCGGATTAAAAGCGGCCCAGATGTACATCCTTACTGTTCCGCGTGGTACGGTTGGCCGTTGATGCTGCGCCCGATAGTTTACTTCTTCAAAAAAGCTAGCAACAATGCCCAACCAGATCCGGTTTTGCCGCCTTTACCTGAAGGTGCAACTGAGGTAATTTTTGACGTTCACGCAATGGGAAATCCCTTCCTTTGGTGGCTGTCAACCTTAGCTTTAGTGCTAGTAATAGGAGTTTTAGTTCACCGGATTTTGGTGTGGCTGCAAACGCGCAGCGAGGCTTCTGTTGACACCATAGAACAGCAGCGGCCGATTTTGTTTCCGCCGACTGCTGAAATGTGGCTGGCGTTATATTTAATAGTTAATTGGGCCGCTAATTTGCTGCCTTGGGTGAAGGTGACTCGCTGCATATTTTTGTACCATTATATGGGCTGTTCTGTGTTTTCAGCCTTAGCACTTGCTTGGTGGGTTGACAGGTGGCTGCACAGCCCTCAAACTCGACTCCGAGGGATGGGGGTAACAATTATTTTTCTGGTTTTGGGTGCTTTTATTTTCTGGATGCCTATCTATTTGGGACTGCCTTTGTCGCAAATGGAATGGAAAATTAGGATGTGGCTGCCATCTTGGGTTTAAGCTAGAAATAATTTTTTTATTAACGGGCAAGATGCCCGTTCCACAAGAAAATTAAGTTTTGTGGAACAGGCATCTTGCCTGTTCCTAAATAAAGTTCCACAAGAAAATTAAGTTTTGTGGAACAGGCATCTTGCCTGTTCCTAACCAAGGTGCAAGATGTAAGTTATAACATTTATGACAAAGGTGAGTTGGGAAAAGCGAGCATTATTTTTGATACAGTGCTCGATAAACTGGTTCGCCCCGTTTCAGAGTAGCAATTTCTCTTTCAGTAGGAACAGGCAGGGGATTTTCTGCTAGCCAGTTGTCGCCATTTTGACGTTTAAAACTGGGGTGAGATGAAAAGCGATCGCACATTTCGCTTTCTACTTCCTCAATATCTGACTGGATAAAAACTTCACCGCCAATTGCCAGATAAATTGCCAATTCGTTGACTAATTCCTGCTGTACCACCCGCCGTTTGTGGTGCTTTTTCTTGAACCAGGGATCGGGAAACTGAATGCTAACTCGCTGCAAAGTACCTGCGGGTAAAGTTTCTAAAATCGGCTTCAGGGAACTATTCGCATTGCAAAACAAATAGTGCAAATTTGTCAAGGCTTTTTCGTCCCGCCAAAGATTCGCCTCTTCTACCAGAGGTTCCCGAATTTCTAATCCTAGAAAATTCCAGTCAGTTTGTACTTGCGCCATGTGCCACAAAAACCGTCCTCTGCCGCAGCCGATATCTAAATGCAGCGGTAAATTTAAGTCCGCATAGATTTTAGTCCAATCCGGGGGACTTGCAGATGCTTGATATCTAATTGATAGGGGATTGACGTGTTCCCGCACTCTTACTCTTGCCAATTTTGCTGTCTCCTGAATGTAATTTTTAACCGCTGATGAAGGCTGATTAACGCCGATAAATATTGATGTTTGCGATGTTGTTCAATACTTTTTAATTAATGAGCAATTAAAATTTTTCCGCGGAAAATTTTAATTGCTCATTATTGCATTAGGCTTCTGGTTCAATGCCTGCTGCTCTTAATTGGGCGGCTAGTCGATCGGCTTGCTGTTGAACATTTGCTTTTTCCTGCCGTTCCCTTTCTACCATCTCTACTCCCCACAATAACATCTCTCCGCTATCATCCCACCACCGCAACCAATATCCCGTTCTTTCGGCTTTTGTTCCCTGCCAAACACCCAGAAATAACCCAACTCCTGAAATCCAATAACGGCCGAAAGCATCGGGTGGTTGTACTTCATACTTTCCTGATGAATCCAAATGGTAGACTTCTAACACTCCGGCGGCTGGTTCAAAAAGTGCATAGACTGGAACGCGCAATATTTGCTCGTAAAAATACCATTTGCCGGGGGGATAAGTTTGTTTACTAGAATATTCATCGTTGGGACTAGCTGACAAAAATTCCATCACGATCGCCGGGACTTCTCCTTCTAAGTTGGGAGTGTAACTACGGCGAATTTCTTGACTGGAAAGCGACTGAACGTTGCGGGCATAAAACCAATCTGGATCTTTAATAACTAGCTTGCCGTTTAATGTAGCGCAAATTCCCATGTTTGGGGCAACTAATATTCCTGTTAAAATTAGCCCTGCGATTTCTAGGATTTCGCGCAAGGTAGCAGCGAGCAAGGGCTGGTCGATATTTTCCACAGGTTCCTCGTCTAAAATGAAGTCGTCTGGCAATTTTTCCCAGGTAATTTTTAAGTCGGCTGTACTGGCTGTCACGGTATTTTACCTCTTACGTAGACTGCTGGAGCGCGGCTCGCAATACTTCGCGATGAAAGAGCGATCGCTCTACTATAAATTTTATCCTGTCTGGCGATAAGGCGTCGCCGTTAGCATAATGTTCGATCCAGGTTTTGCTGATTAAATAAGGATCGTCTGGCAATTCTGATAATAAGTATCCCGGCATTTCTAGCTCTTCCATTAACTGGCTGACTTTGGGATCGTAGCTGAGAGCAAAACAGCGGCATTCTTCGGATGCGGCCATAATTAAACTGTGGTAGCGCATCCCGATCGCCATTTCGACACCCCGGAACACTCCTTTCAACTTTCTCGGATCGTCTAAACTGAGAATGCAGCTCCTTTTGGGCAGGGCTTCGTGCAAATGTTGGGCAATTTCTAAGTCGTGAGACGCTTGAAAAGGCAGCAGCAAAATTAAGGTGCGAGTTGCTTTTTGAAAGTCAACTAAAGCTTGAGTTAAGATTGACAAACGGGCGGGAGTTAGTGTAGAGTGAGAACGCAAACAAACAGCTACTCTGGGCGCAGGTAAATCCCACAAACCCGACACGGGAGAATTCTCCAAAGCCCACACGGGATCGGGCGCTAAAGTAAAGGGAATTTGCCAATCTGCAAGTAAAGTAGCTGAACCTTTATCCCGCACGCTGACGGCGGTGCATCCAGCAAAACAGCGCTGAGATAACTTGCGAGTCATTTCGCGCTTCAAAGGCCCAATTCCCTGGGCCCAAGCAACAGTTTTTAAGCCCATCTGCTGCGCTAATCCCATCAAACCCCCATAATAGAAAGGGCTCACCATGCTAGTAGCGTCTTGGATTAAACTACCGCCGCCCCAGATTAGGGCGTCGGAGGTGCGGAGTGCTTCGATAACTTGAAAGGCATTCATGCGATCGCGCGCAGCTACCCCGTACCGCTGATTTGTCTCGACAGGATTGCCAGACAGGACGATCGGCGTCACGCCATCAGGTAACATTTGCAGTAGCGATGCCAACAGCGCCTCGTCGCCGCCGTTGCCTTTACCGTAATAGCCGCACAAAATTGCTCGCATTTCTACTCTTTTCTTTGTTGGTAATGGGGAATGTAACTATTTTAGATTTTAGATTTTGGATTTTAGATTTTTTTGAGATTTGAAATTTGATAATACTAATACCCAAAAAAATGTTACTGTCAGCAAACTTCAAGGCTTTACGTCATCAGTCAGCTCAAATCGCAAATCTAATAAAATCTCGAATCGCTAATCTAAAATTGTATGACGGGCCCAAAAACAGGTACAAGTCCCGACTTAAGTCGTGGATGCTCCTAAAATTTTAGACTAAAGCTCAAGCTCCAAGATTCATCTGTGGAGTAAATCTAAAATCTAAAATCTAAAATCTAAAATCGACTGACTCATCATACTTTATATGACAGTTGCCTAAGTCCCGATCGATAAATCTTTCATCTTCGTTCACCATACAAAAAATGCACGCTTTGTCAATTCCCACCTGGATTATTCACGTCTCTAGCGTCGTCGAGTGGATTGCCGCCATCTGGTTAATTTGGACTTACGGCGAAGTCACTCAAAACCGAGCTTGGTGGGCCCTTTCCGCCGGAATGCTGCCCGCTCTCGTCAGCGCTATGTGTGCCTGTACATGGCACTATTTTGACAACTCCCCAGCCCTAGAATGGATTGTTACCCTGCAAGCGGCGATGACTCTATTCGGCAATTTTACTTTGTGGGCGGCGGCTTGGTGGATTTGGCGATCGGCTCAACCAGAAAAAATTAAAGATTGAAAAAGAGGTAAATATTTTGAAAAAAATCACTATTTGGGTCAAATTAGCCGCGAGTTCGCTGTTGTTGACAGCCGGATTTTTGCTTCCCAGCAAAGCCAGCAACACTTCCTGGCAACTTGCCCAACAGCCTAACTGCAAAAGTCCTCAAACTACACAGGAGCAGAATGCGTGTTCCAGTCAAGAGTTTCAGGCAGCAGACAGAAAACTCAATCAAGTATATCAGCAACTTCAGCCGAAACTCAACAGCAAACAAAAGCAAAGATTGATAGTAGCACAGCGTAGTTGGCTCAAGTTTAGAGATGAATCTTGCAATTATGAAATGGGGCAGTTTGAAGGTGGAACTTTGGCTGCTTCTACCTACGGTTATTGCAGAGCGAGGGTGACACAAGAACGGGTTAAAGACTTGGATCGTTATTTGAAACAAGCAAGTTTGTAACAGTGCGATCGCTATTTAGTAATGCAATCGATACCCACCCTACGAGAGAACAACGATTGAGTCCCAAATTTTTTTATAAAAAACTCCCTGAAAACCCTGTGACTTTAGTCCAGGGATGAAAGGGCATCGCAGGATTTATCCTGCCTACCAATTTCCCAACTACCAAATGCAGTAAAATTAATCAAGGGAGGTGAAAGTCAAATGTATGCAGTACAAAAAGATATCTGGCATTTAAAGGGATTCGACAAATCCATTGTAGAGCAACTGCTGAGATGGTCAAACAATCTGTTTAATGTCGGGACTTACGAAAGTCGGCAACGATACTTTAAAGACAAAAGTGCGGTTAAATATCCCGACTTGTACAGGATTGCTAAAACTAACGAGAATTACAGCTTACTTTACTCGCAAGTCGCGCAACAATCCCTTAAATCTGTTGCTGAATCTTTCAGCTCTTTCCGAGCCTTAGAAAGGTTAGTCAAAAAAGGGGAAATCAATCAAAAACCCAGATTGCCTAAGTACAGAACCAAAGGCGGTATGTACCAAGTTTCCTATCCGGGACAAGCCTTAAAAATAGTCGGCAATAGGGTAAGACTCCCTCTAGGAAAGCAAGGGAAAGAACACTTCGGGACAGATGCTCTCTGGATTCCACTACCAGAAAGGCTTAAGGGTTGCCAGATTAAAGAACTCAGGTTAATCCCTAGAAATGGTAAGGTCTGGATTGAATACGTCCATGAATCTCTTACCAAGCAAGCTCCTAGCTGTAGTCTCGAAGTAACAGGGATTCTGGGCATAGATCATGGTATCAACAACTGGCTAACTTGTGTTTCTAGCAATGGTAAGCCATTTATTATTGATGGTCATAAGCTGAAATCTTGGAACCAAGAGTTTAACAAACAAAAAGCCAGAGTTCAATCAGAACATTCCCGACATAAGCTACCTCAAGGATTCTCGTCAAAAAAACTGCAACAGTTATCGGAAAATCGCGCCAGAAGAATGAGAGATGCGGTTAATAAAGCTGTCAGAACTATCATAGATTATTGCGAAAGTTACCAAATTAATGTCATAGCCTTTGGTTGGAATAAAGGACAGAAGCAAGAGGTCAATATGGGAGGAAAAACCAATCAGAACTTTGTCCAAATACCGACAGCTAAAGTCAAAGAAAGATTACAACAAGAATGCGATTCTCTAGGATGGAGATTTGTAGAACAGGATGAATCTTACACTTCAAAAGCCAGCTTCTTAAACCGAGATTTTCTGCCAGTTAAAGTTGGTGAAAAACCTGACAATTGGCAACCATCAGGTAAAAGAATCAAAAGAGGTTTGTACCGTTCGGCGAGCGGATTAATACTGAATGCAGATGTAAATGGTGCTGCCAATATCATCCGAAAATCAAATGTAGCCATAGACTCAATTGTTGAGCGAGTGGGTAGTGGGTTGCTGACAAACCCTTTAAGAATCAAACTTTGGGTGGGTTCATCCCCCAAAGTTTGTCCTTAAGAATCCCCGTGTCTTCAGACCGGGGAGTGTCAATTGATCTTTCTCTATCCGGATGGTGTACAATCTAAAATCTAAAATCTAAAATCCAAAATCGCTATGTCCTTCGTTGGTTTGCACATTCACAGCGATTATAGCTTACTAGATGGGGCGTCTCAGCTACAGCAGCTCGCAGAACGGGCGGTGGAATTGGGGATGCCCGCGATCGCCCTTACAGATCACGGGGTGATGTACGGGGCGATCGAGCTCATCAAAGTTTGCCGAAATAAAAATATCAAGCCGATTATTGGCAATGAAATGTACGTCGTCAACGGCGACATTGAAGTAAAAGTTCGAGGTAGAAGAAAATACCATCAAGTTGTTTTAGCTAAAAATACCCAAGGTTATAAAAACCTAGTCAAACTAACCACAATTTCCCACTTAAAGGGAATGCCAGAAAGAGGTATTTTTGCCCGCCCCTGCATCAACAAGGAACTGCTAAAACAATACTCCGAAGGTTTAATTGTTACCAGTGCTTGTTTGGGCGGCGAAGTTCCCCAAATGATTCTGCAAAACAAGCTAGATACTGCCCGTGAAGTAGCCACATGGTATAAAGAAGTATTTGGAGAAGATTACTATATAGAAATTCAAGACCACGGTTCCCCGGAAGACCGGATTGTTAATGTTGAAATCGTCAAAATTGCCCGCGAACTCAAAATTAAAATAATTGCCACCAATGATTCTCACTATATTTCCTGCAACGACGTAGAAGCACACGATGCTTTGCTGTGCATTAACACCAACAAACTGATTGAAGAAGACAAGCGGATGCGCTACAGCGGTACTGAATACCTTAAGTCCGCAGAGGAGATGGCGCAACTGTTTCGAGACCATTTGGATGATGAAACAATCAAAGAGGCGATCGCAAATACCCTAGAAGTCGCAAATAAAGTATCGAGATACGAGCTCACAGGAGAAGCTCGAATTCCCACAATTCCAATTCCCCCCGAACATACAGCCGATACTTATGTAGAAGAAATATCCTGGCTGGGACTCTTAGAACGCCTCAAAGCCCGCACCAGAAATGAAATCCCCCCAGTCTACAAACAAAGACTAGAATACGAACTGAAAATGCTTCAGCAGATGGGATTTTCGGAATACTTTTTAGTAGTTTGGGACTACATAAAATATGCTAGAGACAACGATATTCCAGTAGGGCCAGGACGCGGTTCTGCCGCAGGTTCTCTAGTTGCCTACGTCCTCAAAATCACCAATATAGACCCCGTACACCACGGACTACTATTCGAGCGATTTCTCAATCCCGAACGGAAATCTATGCCAGACATTGATAGCGATTTCTGCATAGAAAGGCGGGACGACATGATTAAATACGTTACGGAAAAATATGGTAGCGAGCGCGTAGCGCAAATTATTACTTTCAACAGAATGACATCAAAAGCTGTCTTGAAAGATGTTGCCAGAGTGTTAGGTATTCCTTACAAAAAAGCCGACGAAATGGCTAAATTAATTCCCGTGTCCAGGGGAAAACCGGAAAAACTTAAAGTGATGATTTCCAATGACACACCTGCACAGGAATTTAAAGACAACTATGAAAATACAATTTGCATAAATGCAGAAACTGGTACTGAAGTCCCAGTCCGTCAGTGGATTGACATGGCAATTCGCATTGAAGGAACCAACAAAACCTATGGCGTTCACGCAGCAGGTGTGGTAATTTCTTCAGAGCCATTGGATGAACTTGTACCGCTGCAAAAAAATAATGAGGGTGCTGTGATTACCCAATATTTCATGGAAGATTTGGAATTTTTGGGGCTGCTGAAAATGGACTTTTTGGGCTTAAAAAATTTAACAACGCTCCAGAAAACTGTTGATTATATTAAACAAACCCAAAATCTAATTGTCGATCCAGAAATGCTACCTTCTGATATTGAGCGCAGAGCTCAAGAGACTTTTGGCAGAATCAAAAAGTTACCAGATGATGTAGATAAAACCTATAGACTTTTAGAAAGAGGAGATTTAGAAGGTATTTTTCAGTTAGAATCCTCTGGAATGCTGGATGTAGTGAAAAAACTCAAACCTTCCTGTCTTGATGATATTTCTTCTATTTTGGCACTTTACCGACCTGGGCCGCTGGATGCAGGTTTGATTCCTCAGTTTATTGACTGCAAGCACGGTAAAACCGTTGAGTACGATCATCCGCTATTAGAACCGATTTTAAAAGAGACTTACGGAACGCTTTGCTTTCAAGAGCAAATTATGCGGATGGCTCAAGATTTGGCGGGCTATTCTTTGGGTCAAGCTGACTTGCTGCGGCGCGCAATGGGTAAGAAGAAAGCTGATGAAATGCAGAAGCAAAAAGAAACATTTATCGATGGGGCAACTAAGAATGGAGTAAGTCAAAGAATTGCTGAAAAGTTGTTCGCCCAGATGCTACAATTCGCGGAATATTGTTTGAGCTATGACACGAAGATATTGACGGTGGAATATGGGCCCATGGCTATTGGCAAAATCGTTGAGGAAAAAATTGAATGTACTGTTTATAGTGTTGATAGCAACGGTTATATTTATACACAGTCAATTTCACAGTGGCATCGCCGGGGGCAGCAGGAGGTCTTTGAGTATTGTCTGGAAGATGGCTCGATAATTCGCGCCACAAAAGATCACAAGTTTATGACTGTTGGCGGTCAAATGCTGCCCATTGACGAAATCTTTGAACAAGGATTAGACTTAAAACAAATCAACTCTAGCTCAGATATATAAAATGTATCTCGACTATAGGCAGCTAAAATCGGAACACAAGGAACAAATCATTTCTGCTTTTAATCAGGGCATGGAGTGTCGAGACATCCCTAACTACCTTGGTGTAAGCGAAAGAGCAGTTTCAAGGGTTTTAAAAGAAGCGAACATTAATACTAAGCGGCGAAACCGCT
>Ga0209278_1002087_pt1 | contig 11416 bp, 11 predicted proteins | sample JI81BgreenDNA_FD_187504 | JGI IMG/M metagenome (GOLD analysis project Ga0209278, IMG submission 187504) | Wastewater effluent complex algal communities from Wisconsin, to seasonally profile nutrient transformation and Carbon sequestration -... | ecosystem: Engineered > WWTP > Effluent > Algae... | reverse complement strand
CCACCAGCTCGTCGGCCAGTCGCGCATCGGCAGCCGGGCTGACCGATGCTGCCGCCGGCTGGCTGCCACGCGCCGGACGTGTCGCGGTGTTCGCCTGGGCAGCCTTGGCGGCACCCTCGGTACGCGCGAAAGACAGAGTCATGGACTCTTCGTCCGCTACGTGCCGGGCCGACGCTTTCGGCGCAACAGCGGCCGGCCCCAATGCGGGTGCCGCAGAGATGGACGCAGCCCTGCCCGCGCCGCCTGCAGCAGCACCCGCAGCGCTGGGCTGGAATGTGGGCTCAGGCTGGCGGCCTTCGGCCTGCATCTGCGCTTCCTTGCGTTTGCGCAACATGCGTTCACGCACATAGTCCTGAAAGGACAGCGTGCTCATGGCCAGCGCCTCGGTGTCCTGCGCCACCGAGCTGGCGGGTGAGGAATTGGCCAGCGATGTCGCTGCCGTTGGGGGCAGCTGGCGGGAGGCACGGGCTGCCAGCGGCTGGTTGCGGGCGACCGCTTCGCGGTCGGCGCGGGTGCGCAGTGCGTCGTAACGCTTGCGCTCCAGCAGGTCCTCATCGCCCATGACCACTGGCACTGCAGGTGCGCTGGGTGCTGCGTCGGGCAGGCTCTGAAGACTGGCCTCGGTGGTCGCCAGCACCTCAAAACCAGCCTCGGTGGTACGGGTGGACAGAATCACGGCGGCGCCACCGAGCGAGGCCTTGACCTTGTTCATGGCCTCGCGCGAGGTCGGTGCAGTAAAGCGTTGGACGTTCATGCGGCTTCTCCCAGAATCGGGCCGATACGGATCAGGTGGGTTTCAGGAATCTCGCTGTGCGAGAGCACTTGCAGGCGGGGAGCGGCGCGGCGCAACAGCCGCGCCATGGCCGAGCGGATGGCGTCGGGGACCAGCAGGCAGGCCGGTATGCCGGCCTCTTCCTGCTTGTTCGCCACCTCGGCCGCGGTTTTGGTCAGCAGCTCGGCCACGCCCGGGTCCAGCGCTGCCATGGGGCCGCCGGTAAACGCCTGGGTGATGAGGCGCTCCAGGCCGGGCTCGATGGCAATGACCTCGAGTTCCTTGGCCGGGCCATAAATCTGCTGAACGATGGCAGGTGCCAGCGCCATGCGCACGCGCTTGGCCAGTTCGGCAGGGTCCTGCGTAGCGCCAGCGTGCTCGGCCATCGATTCGATGATGGTGCGGATATCGCGGATATTGACCTGCTCCTCCAGCAGCAGTTGCAAGACGCGCTGGAACACACCGATGGGGACCATCTTCGGTACCACCTCTTCAATCAGTTTGGGTGCCAGTTTGGCCACATGGTCCACCAGTTCCTGGGTCTCGGTGCGGCTGAGCAACTTGCTGGCGTGCACCTGCATCAAGTGTGACAAATGGGTGGCCAGCACGGTCTCGGAATCAACCACGGTGTAGCCCGCCATTTGCGCGTTTTCCTTCTGCGCCTCGTCGATCCAGTGGGCCGGCAGGCCAAACGCCGGGTCGGTGGTGGGGGTGCCCAGCAAGGGCGTGCGGATGTGTCCGGGGTTGATGGCCAGGTGCTGCCCCGGAAACACCTCGCCCTCGCCCACCACCACGCCACGCAAGGCAATCCGGTAGGCGCTCGGGCGCAGTTCCAGGTTGTCGCGCACGTGCACGGGCGGTGGCAGGAAGCCCACTTCCTGCGCGAACTTTTTGCGCACGCCTTTGATGCGGGTGAGCAAGTCGCCCTGGCGCGTCTTGTCCACCAGGGGAATCAGGCGGTAGCCCAGTTCCAGACCCAGCAAATCCACGGGCTGCAGGTCGTCCCACGTGGCCTCACCGTCGTTGGCGGGTGCGGCGGCAGCCGCACTGGCAGCCTGCTGGCGCTCCAGCTCGGCAGGGCTGGGTTGGGCCTTCTCCCGGGAAATCCAGAATGCGAACGCACCAATGATGGCGGCGAACAGCAGGAACACGAAGTGGGGCATGCCAGGCACGATGCCGAGCAAAAACAGCACGCCCGCAGCCACGCCCAGCACCTTGGGCGAATCGAACATCTGCTGCACGATCTGTTCGCCCAGATCCTCTTCCTTGCCCACGCGCGACACCACCATGGCGGCGGCCACGGAAATGAGCAGTCCGGGTACCTGTGCCACCAGCGCATCGCCCACGGCCAGGGTGATGTAGCTGTCGGCGGCGGCAGCCAGCGACAGGTCGTGCTGCAGCATGCCAATGGCAAAGCCGCCGACGATGTTGATGATGAGGATCAGGATGCCGGCAATCGCATCGCCACGCACGAACTTGGAGGCGCCGTCCATGTTGCCGAAGAAGTCGGCCTCCTCGCCCACTTCGGTACGCCGGCGCTTGGCTTCCTTTTCGTCAATCAGGCCGGCATTCAGGTCGGCATCAATGGCCATCTGCTTGCCGGGCATGGCGTCCAGCGTGAACCGCGCACCCACCTCGGCAATGCGCTCCGCACCCTTGGTGATCACCACAAAGTTGATCACCACCAGAATCAGGAACACGATCAGGCCCACCGCGAAGTTGCCACCCACCAGGAAGGTGCCAAAGGCTTCGATCACGGCGCCGGCGGCACCCGGGCCTTCGTGGCCTTCCATCAGCACCACGCGGGTGGAGGCCACGTTCAGCGCCAGCCGCAGCAAGGTGGTGAGCAGGAGCACGGTGGGAAATGCCGTGAAGTCCAGCGCCCGTTTCATGTAGGAGGCCACCATCATCACCGTGATGGCCACCGCGATGTTGAGCGTGAAGAAGGTGTCCAGCATCCACGGTGACAAAGGCAGCACCAGCATGGAGAGCACCAGCATCACCATGATGGGAGCCGCCAGGGCCGAGAACTGTCCGTTCTTGCTGGAGAGCCAGGAAACTGCAGATTGCACTTGCGGGTTCATGCGTCAGGCTCCGACAGAAACCGGCGTGGTGATGCGGCCGTGGTGGGGATCGAGCTCCACCGGCACCTCGGGCTTGGGCGGCTCGCCGGGCATGGGGCCCTGGCCCTTCAGGGCTGCACGCAACTGGTACACATAGGCCAGCACCTGCGCCACAGCGGTGAACAGCGCCACGGGCACCTGCTGGTCAATTTCGGTATGGGCATACAGCGCGCGCGCCAGCATCGGGGATTGCAGCACCGGTACGTTGGAATCCTTGGCCATATCGCGGATGCGCAGGGCCACCAGGTCGGCGCCCTTGGCAATCACATGGGGCGCGGCCATGGTTTTCTCGTCGTACTGAATGGCTACGGCGTAGTGGGTCGGGTTCATCACCACCAGGTCGGCCTTGGGCACGCGGGCCACGCTGTTGCCCTGCGCCAGGTCACGCGCAATCTGGCGCTGGCGGCTCTTGAGCAGCGGGTTGCCCTCGGTTTCCTTGTGCTCGTTCTTCACTTCCTGGTGCGACATGCGCAGCCGGTGCTTGTGCAGGTGCGTCTGCAGCGGCACATCGATCATGGCCACCAGCGCCACCACCGCCAGCAAGCCACCCACGCCCACGGCGAACCACTGCCCCAACTGGCTCAGCGAGGACTCCAGCGGGCGCAACAGCAGCGAGCCAAATTCGTGCATGTGGCTGCTCATGAAGACATAACCCACCACTGCCAGCAACACGGTGATTCCCAGCAGCTTGAGCACTTCGAAGAACTGCTGGCGAGAAAAAAGACGCCCAAAGCCGCTGATAAGCCCGATCTTGGAGATTTCGGGCATGAGGGGCTTGGTGCTCAGGGCGAAAGAGCCCGAGGCCACCATGGCCACCACGGCTGCCACCGCCACAATGACGCCCAGCGGCAGGAAAAACACCAGCCCTGCCCCCATGCCATCGCCCAGGGCGCGCACGATGAGCTCGGGGTGGCGCAGCGTGTCGGCATCGAAAGCGAAGGCCTCGCGCATACTGCGGCGCAGTTGCTCGTAGCCCCACGGCACCATGAGGAACAGCGTCACCAGCCCGCCGCCCAGCACCACGATATGGCTCAGATCGCGCGAGCGCGGTACCTGCCCGTCTTCCCGGGCCTTCTGGAGGCGTCGGGGTGTGGCAGGTAAATTGCGATCTTGGGTGGAGGATTCCATGCGCAGGCAAACGGTGGGTCTGCCTGCATTGTCCCGGTGCAACCGGAGAACTAAAGCGCAAAAAGGGCGGCCAAGGCCCGCCTGTTGTCGGGACTTGGCTCAGAAGCCCAGACTGGCCAGCAGGTCATCGACCTGTGCCTGGTTGGTGACCACATCGCTGCGGCCTTCGGGGTTCACCACCGGACCGGACAGACCCTCCTTGGGCGCTGCAGCAGGCGCTCCACCAGCGGCAGCACGGCCCGCCTGAGGGTCGGGTTGCTGGCCTGTCGCATGGGGGGCCGATTCCACCAGCAACTGCAACAACTGCTCCTCGATGGTGGCCGCCAGCGTCACCACCCGCCCGATCACCTGCCCGGTGAGGTCGTGGAAGTCCTGCGCCATCATGATTTCGGTCAGGTGCTGGTCGGTCCGCTCTGCGCTGGCCTGGATCTTCTGGGACCAGTCCGTCAGTTCGGGCATGGCCCATTTCAAGCCGGGGACACGCTGAATGGTGTCGTACAACTGTTTGCTGTGGTCGCGAACCTGCTCCTGCTCGCTCTTGGCCTCGTCCACCCGATTGAGCACCTTCTCTGCGGCCTCGCCGGTCAGTCGCGCAATGTATTGCAGGCGGGTCCGCGCATCGGGCAGTTCCTCCACCGCGCCCTTGAGCACCGGGGTGTAACCCAACTCCGTCAGGGCGTCGTGCAGTTGCCGGGTGATGGCACCCAGCCGCTGATACATCTCCAGGGTCTTGTGTTCCTCGGGGGCAGGGCCGCCCTCCGCGGGCGATCCGGACGCCTGCTCCGGTGATGCGCTGGGATCGTTGCTCATGCCGGATTACTCCTACCAACCCATTTTCTTGAAGATGTTGGCCAGCTTTTCCTCCAGCGTGGCCTTGGTGAAGGGCTTGACGATGTAACCCGCCGCACCGCCCTGCGCTGCAGCAATGATGTCTTCCTTGCGGGCCTCCGCAGTCACCATCAACACCGGAATGTGCTTGAGCTTTTCGTCGCTCTTGATCTGGGTGAGCAACTCGAAGCCGTTCATGTTGGGCATGTTGATGTCGCTGACCACGAAGTCGAACCTGCCGTTGCGCAGCTTGTGCAGCGCGGCCACGCCGTCCTCGGCCTCGTCGGCGTCGGCATGCCCGATCTCTTTGAGCAAGTTGCGCACAATGCGCCGCATGGTAGAAAAATCATCAACTATCAGAAATCGCAATTCAGCCATGGGAGGCTCCGGGTGGAGGGAACGCTAAGTGTAAGTGCTTCATCAGCGCGGGCCCGAAAAGGTCGCATGCGGCATCAGTTGGGTGCACCGGGCGCAGGCTGCAATGGGGGCGGCAGCGGTATGCGGAACGGGCTGGGAAGCACGACCTCGCCCTGCGTTGGTGACACGCTCACCGGTGGCGCACCGGGCGCCGTAGTGGGAGCGGTACCGGGCGCAGGAGGAGCAGGTGCCACCGGGGCTACGCCGGGAGTGGCTGCGCCGGGGGTTCCCCCCTCGGCCGCAAAGGGCTGGCCCAGGCGCTCTTCGGCTTCCTTGGTCATCACGATGATGCTGATGCGCCGATTCACGGGGTCGGTGGGCGCGTCGGGCAGCAGCGGATGGCTCGCAGCCAGGCCCAGCACGCGGGTGAGCTTGTCTTCAGGCAGGCCCGCAGCCACCAGTTCACGGCGCGATGCGTTCGCACGATCGGCCGAGAGCTCCCAGTTGCTGTAGCCGCGTTGGCCACTGCCGTAGGGGGTGGCGTCGGTGTGTCCGGCCAGCGCCACGCGGTTCTCCACGTCGGCCAGGGCCACGCCGATTTCGCGAAGAATGCTGCGCATTTCAGGACGCACCACCGCACTGCCCGAATCGAACATGGGCCGGTTCTGCTCGTCCAGAATCTGGATGTGCAGCCCATCGGCCACGATATCGAGCTTGATCTGGTCCTTGTACTCGTTGAGCCTGGGATTCACCGTGATCAGGTTCTCGATCTTGTCGCGCAGGCCTTCCAGGCGGGCTTGGTCCAGCCGTGCCTGTTCCTGCTTGGCCAGGCGGGCCACCGCATCCGCCGAATTGAAATCGGTCTCTCCGCGCCGGACCTCGCCGATGGTCTCGGTGATGTCCTGCCCGCCGCCCTGAATGATGCTGCTGCTGCTGCCCGAACCCTCGCCGCCAAAAAGCGCCACCATGAGCGGGGCGTTGAAGTAGTCGGAAATGCCCTTGCGGTCTCCTTCTGTGGTGGAACCCAGCAGCCACATGAGCAGGAAGAAGGCCATCATGGCCGTCACGAAGTCGGCATAGGCAATCTTCCAGGCGCCCCCATGCGCTGCATGCCCGCCCTTCTTGACGCGCTTGATGATGATGGGTTGGAGTTGCTTGCCGCCGGCTGCCATGGGGTGTGTCTGCGTTCAGGAAGGGAGCACCGGGCTCACTTCTTGGTCTTGACGTGGCTTTCCAGTTCGCTGAACGAAGGCCGCTCGGTGGAGTACAGCACCTTGCGCCCGAATTCAATGGCCGTCATAGGCGCGTAGCCCTGCATGCTGGCCAGCAGCGTGGTCTTGATGCACTGCAATTCCTTGGACGCCTCGTCGCCCTTCTGCTCCAGCAGGCCGGCCAGCGGCTCCACGATGGCGTAGGCCAGGAAAATGCCCAGGAAGGTACCCACCAGCGCCGAGCCGATCATGCCGCCCAGCACCGCCGGCGGCTGGCCCACCGAGCCCATGGTCTTGATCACACCCAGCACGGCCGCCACGATGCCGAAGGCTGGTAGCGCGCCGGCCAGCCGCTGGAAAGCGCCCACCACGGCATGCTCCTCGTTGTGGTGGGTTTCAATCTCGCTGTCCATCAGCGCCTCGATCTCATGGGCATTCAGGTTGCCAGAAACCATCATGCGCAGGTAGTCGGTGACAAACTCCACCACATGGTGGTCGGTGCCCACGGTGGGGTACTTCTGGAACAGGGGAGAGTTGTCCGGGTCTTCCACGTCGGCCTCGATGGCCATGAGACCTTCCTTGCGGGCCTTCTGCAGGATTTCGTACAGCATGGCCAGCAACTCCATGTAACGGTCCTTGGTGTACTTGGACCCTTTCATGGCCTTGCCGAAAGCACCACCCACCGCCTTGAGCAGCTTGGGCTGGTTGTTCACCGCAAAGGCGCCCAGCGCACCGCCCAGAATGATGAACATCTCAATGGGCAAGGCGCGCAGGATGACCCCGATGTTGCCGCCCGCGATGATGTAGCCGCCGAAGACGCAGCCCAGCGCGACCACGTAGCCAATAATGACGAACATCTGCTTCTATCCTGTCTTTGGTGCCTTGAGCATTGGCGATTCAAGGCGCCCGCTGTGGAATCAGTGCCCGCCTAGCGTGGCTGGCTGCCTCAGCTTCATTCTATCGGCCACATTTGACGCAACCCAAGAAAAATCTGCTTGAGCGCAGTTGTTTCTGCGGAATTTTTGGGTTGAATCCAGCGTTTGATGCGCCGACTCCACATCCACAGCATCCACGCCTTGCTCCCCCATTGCGCCAAGCGTCTGGGACGGGCCACCAGCAGCGCCACACCCGCGGCAACCCATACTTCGGGATGGCTGCGTAACCAGCGCCAGCCCTGACGGGCATGGTCGGTACTGGCGAAAAGGGGGCGCAGGGACTGTGCCCGCGCAGTGAAGCGGTCGCGGTACAGCGCAGACTCATGCAACAGTTGCAACTTGCGCTCCAGCAGCGCCTGGCGTTGCGGGCTCATGGTTTGAGGCGCTCTTCGTCCTGCCGCAGTTCACCCAGACTGGCGGCAAACCACTGGCGGGAGCGGCGCAGCGCGTTGCGCGCCACGACTGCGCAGACAACACCCAAGGTGAGGAACAGGGCCGTGAACAGCGCCAGCACCAGCGTGCGGTGGCTGTCCCAGAGCAGCACCGTGACCAGCACGGAGAAGAACACCAGCCCCAGGCTCAGCAGAAACAGCGCCGCCAGGCTGGTGAGCAGAAGTACCAGCGCGTCGGTGGTGTGCTCCCGGGCCTCCAGCCCCAGCAGTTCCAGCCGGACGCGCGCCCAGCGCACAGCGTCCAGCGCCCAGGCCTTCAGGCCGGCGGCGGTGTCCGGACCCGAATCGCTCATGGCAGGAAAGGTGGCTGGCCGATCAGCGGCGGCCGATCAGCATGCCCAGCACCAGGCCCACGCCCGCGGCAATACCGATGGCGCTCCAGGGGTGCTCGTGCACGTAGTGGTCGGTGGCCTTGGCGGCCTCGCGGGCACGCACGCGCAGCGCGTCCTCGGCGTCCGCCAGCTTGTGGCGCGCCTCGCGCAGGTTCTCAGTCATGCGCTCACGCAGTTCGACGATCTTCTCGCCCGTCTGGTGCTTGGTGGCTTGCAGCAGTTCTTCTGCGTCGGCAATCACCACTTTCAGGTCAGCTACCAGCTTGTCCTTGGGATCGGTGGCGGTGCTGGCAGAACCGGTGGTGGATTCGGTGGCAGTGTTCATGGCTTCCTCCTGTGCAAGTTGAACGACAAGTCCATTATGGACCCAGGCCCGAAGGCCCGAGCCGCGGTGGCCAGACCTTAGGACTACGCCACCGTGGGATTGCGCAAACGGATGTGAAGTTCACGCAATTGCTTCTCATCCACCGTGCTCGGGGCCTGCGTGAGCAGACACTGGGCGCGCTGGGTCTTGGGGAAGGCAATCACATCGCGGATGGATTCGGCCCCGGTCATGAGCGTGATGAGGCGGTCCAGACCAAAGGCCAGGCCACCGTGGGGCGGCGCGCCGTACTGCAGGGCGTCGAGCAGGAAGCCGAACTTCAGCTGCGCTTCCTCCGCACCAATGTTGAGCGAACGGAACACCTTGCTCTGCACGTCGGCGCGGTGGATACGGACCGAGCCGCCGCCCAGCTCCCAGCCATTGAGCACCATGTCGTAGGCCTTGGCCACGCAGCGGCCCGGGTCGGTGTCCATGTAGTCTTCGTGCCCGTCCTTGGGCGCGGTGAAGGGGTGGTGCACCGCGTTCCAGCGGCCGGCTTCCTCGTCGAACTCGAACATGGGGAAATCCACCACCCACAGCGGTGCCCAGCGGTTCTCGAACAGGCCTTTGGCGCGGGCAAACTCGCTGTGGCCAATCTTCACCCGCAGCGCGCCCATGGCGTCGTTCACCACCTTGGCCTTGTCGGCACCAAAGAACAGGATGTCGCCGTTCTGCGCGCCAGTGCGCTGCAGGATGGCCGCAATGGCCGCGTCGTGCAGGTTCTTCACGATGGGAGACTGCAGCCCGTCGCGGCCCTGGGCCACGTCGTTCACCTTGATCCAGGCCAGCCCTTTGGCGCCGTAAATCTTCACGAACTCGGTGTGCGCGTCGATCTCGCTGCGGCTCATCTCTCCGCCACCCGGAATGCGCAGCGCCACCACACGGCCGTTTTTCATCTGGGCTGGCGCGCTGAAGACCTTGAAGTCCACATCGGCCATCACGTCGGTGAGCTCGGTGAACTCCAGCTTCACGCGCAGGTCGGGCTTGTCGGAGCCAAAGCGGTGCATGGCTTCGCTGTAGGCCATGACGGGAAACTCGCCCAGGTCCACGTCCATGGCGTGCTTGAACACGCTCTGGATCATGCCCTGGAACATGGCGCGGATGTCCTCTTCGGTCAGGAACGAGGTTTCGATATCGATCTGCGTGAACTCGGGCTGGCGGTCGGCGCGCAGGTCTTCATCGCGGAAGCACTTGGTGATCTGGTAGTAGCGGTCATAGCCGGCCACCATGAGCAACTGCTTGAACAGCTGCGGCGACTGCGGCAGCGCAAAGAAGTGGCCGTCGTGCACGCGGCTGGGCACCAGGTAGTCGCGGGCGCCTTCGGGCGTGCTCTTGGTGAGCATGGGCGTCTCGATGTCCACAAAGCCGTGGGCGTCGAGGAATTTGCGCACTTCCATGGCCACGCGGTAGCGCAGCATGAGGTTTTTCTGCATCTGCGGGCGGCGCAGGTCCAGAACACGGTGCGTCAGGCGGGTGGTCTCGCTGAGGTTGTCGTCGTCGATCTGGAACGGCGGCGTGACCGACGGGTTCAGCACCACGATCTCGTGGCACAGCACCTCGATCCGCCCGCTCTTGAGCTGCTCGTTGGTGGTGCCCTCCGGGCGCGCGCGCACCACGCCCTTGACCTGGATACAGAACTCGTTGCGCAGGCCTTCGGCCAGGGCGAACATCTCGGGGCGGTCGGGGTCGCAGACCACCTGCACATAACCTTCGCGGTCGCGCAGGTCCACGAAGATCACGCCGCCGTGGTCGCGCCGGCGGTTGACCCAGCCGCACAGGCTGACGGTCTGCCCCATCAGGGCCTCGGTCACCAGACCACAGTATTCGGTTCGCATAGCCATGAGATAGTTTGCTTTCAGGTTGTCAGGTGCTGGCGGCGGGGGTGGCCGACGGTGCCGCGGCAGGTGCCGCAGGGCTGGCCGCGCTGGAAGATTCGGTGCTGGCGGCAGCGGGAGATGCGGGAGATGCGGCAGAAGAGGCCGGCGCGCTGGCAGCGCCGCCGCCGTTGCGGAAATCGGTCACGTACCAGCCCGAGCCCTTGAGCTGGAAGCCAGCGGCCGTGACCTGCTTGGTGAAGGTGGCCGCGCCACAGGCCGGGCAGTCGGTCAGGGGGGCGTCGGAGAGTTTTTGCAACACGTCCTTGGCATGGCCGCAGGACTCACATTTGTAAGCGTAGATGGGCATGGCAGTCTCGGGTGCAAAGCACGCACAGATGGATAAGGGAGTAAGAAGGCGCGCAGGCCGGTATTCACCTGCCGCGCGCGCAACCCGCCATTATAAATTGCCGCCTACCAGATGCGGATGCGCAGGAGCACCTGCATGGCCAGCAGGCCCAGCAGGAAACCCAGGCCGCCGTAAATGATGGTTTGCAACAGGCGGTTGGTCCGCCGCTGCTCGCGCACCAGTTCGTCCAGGTCGCGGCGCAGGTCGTTGGGGCGCTGGCGCAGGTAGTCGTGCAACAGGCGCGGCAGCTCGGGCACCAGCTTGGCCAGGTGTGGCGCTTCGGCCTTCAGCTGATCGAAGAACTTGCGTGGCCCGACCTGCTCCAGCATCCACTTTTCCAGGAAGGGCTTGGCGGTGCTCCAGAGGTCCAGGTCGGGGTCGAGTTCGCGGCCCAACCCCTCGATATTGAGCAGTGTTTTTTGCAGCAGCACCAGCTGCGGCTGGATTTCCACATGGAAACGGCGCGAGGTCTGGAACAGCCGCATGAGCACCAGGCCCAGCGAAATTTCCTTCAGCGGCCGGTCGAAGTAGGGCTCGCACACCGCGCGTATGGCCGCTTCCAGCTCGTCCACCCGCGTGTGCTTCGGCACCCAGCCCGACTCGATGTGCAGTTCGGCCACGCGCTTGTAGTCGCGCCGGAAAAAGGCGGTGAAGTTCTGCGCCAGATACTCTTTGTCGAACTGCGTGAGCGTGC
>Ga0209278_1002086_pt1 | contig 11417 bp, 10 predicted proteins | sample JI81BgreenDNA_FD_187504 | JGI IMG/M metagenome (GOLD analysis project Ga0209278, IMG submission 187504) | Wastewater effluent complex algal communities from Wisconsin, to seasonally profile nutrient transformation and Carbon sequestration -... | ecosystem: Engineered > WWTP > Effluent > Algae... | reverse complement strand
GTCTGGAAAGCCGAGGGACAAGAGATCCTCGCCAAGATCCAGCGCGCCAGGATCGCCATGAACCAACACAAGGGTTATGAGTAGCTATTTAGAAAACACTACACTAGTGTCGGGGTTGATGACTGAGGGCGAATTGCAACAAATCGAAGATCACGTGGGATTTGCGCTGCCCGCCTATTACCGTGACACGATGTTGCATTACCCCTTCGAGCCCGGGTCCTTTGCCGACGAATTGATGCTTCCGAATTGCCCTGAGGCGGTGATCGATCTGAACGACACTCCATTCCTGGAAAACTCCGACATGCTACCGCTATGCGTGGGGGTCGATGGCGGCGAGGAACGATATTTCATCGATGCCTCCCGACCGAACTCGCGTGTGTTTGTGTTTGATCTGGAAACCGGAAAACACCGTCCCTTCGAATCCACCTGGGCCAGCTATCTCCATCACATTCGCGCCGTTCTGCGGGAACTGAAAGAAGATGAAGAGGCGGAGCGGCTCCGCAACCAGTCCAAAAAATGGTGGCGTTTCTGGTAAGGTCCGGCTCAAAAAATCCAAATCCACGATTGCCGCCACAGGACTTTGCCATTACAACTGCCCTCTGCCATTTCACCCACTCACTCACATGCCTCACGCGACTCTGCTCAAATACCCCGGCACCAATTGCGATGCCGAGACTGCCCGTGCCTTGCAATTGGTAGGATTCACCACGGCGATTGTCCCCATCGCGGATGCCACAGTGGCCGATATCGAAAAATCCCAATTGGTGATGTTTTCGGGAGGTTTCAGCTATGGTGACTACGTGATGTCGGGACGCTTGGCGCAACTGGTCACCGAATCGAAACTGGGCGATGCGATCCAAAACCATCACGCCCGGGGCGGCTTCACCTTTGGCATTTGCAACGGCTTTCAAATTCTCACCAAACTCGGCATTCTGCCCACAGGCAGCCTGATCGACAACACCACCGAGCGTTTCGTGTGCCGCTGGGCCACCCTGCAAGTGAAAAACAGCTCCAGCCCCTATCTGCAAGGACTGCCTGAGCAATTCGAGCTTCCCGTCGCCCACGCGGAAGGCCGTTTCGTGGCCTTCCCCGGCGATGCCGAAACCTACCTGGCTAACGGCAATGTGGCTCTGACCTATGCCGATAATTTCAACGGCTCCACGCTGGCGATCGCCGGATTGCAGGATGCGACGGGGCGTGCCTTCGGACTCATGCCCCACCCCGAGCGCTTCATTCAGAAAAACCACCACTACGATCCGGACTGGAACCTCACCGCGGATTACGGCTGGGGCTACTACATGTTCAAGAGCCTGGCCAGTGCACTGGCATGAGCGGCGGTTCAGGCCGATTGCTTCTGATCTTGTTCATCCACATTCAGCGCGAGGTATTCCAAACGGAAACGCAGGAGACACCCCACGCCGCCGTGACCCAGCAATAGTTCATCGCCTTCGCAGACTTCGATCGGCAGATCGTGTTGGATGGCCATGCGCACCAGCAGTTCCCGGTCAGCATGCGGCAGCTCCTCGGAGATCACCAATTGGCTCACCGCGCCCAGCTCGATGGCCTCACGGCAGGCGTGAATGCCCACCACTGCCAGGCCTTGGCGACGGATCTGCTCGTGCAGTTTTTCCACCGTATTGCGACTTTCCTCCTGCTCGGCACGGATGAATGTCTCCAGCGCCTGCTCCAACAGCGGCGTGTAATCATGACCATTCGGCGCATGATACAAAGAGCCCACCACCCGCGACTGCAAGTGAGAGGGCAGTTGCTCGCGCAAGGGCACGCTGTGGCGAGGATGACCTGCTAGAATCAAATGATTGTGTCCGCGTTGTGCCATCAAATTGGTGATGACCTGCACTTGCTCGCGCAGAAACCGCTTGCTGTCTTCCTCGCGGCGATGGTGCTGATGCTCACGCGTCATCTGCCGCCCCTCATGCGCGGCCATCGCGGATTTTCTCACCAGCATATCCTGCGTCACCGTGCCGAGAGTGAGTTCCATGATGCGCGCCGTTTCCTCCGTGCTGATCACCAGCACAAAGCGATGAAATCGATCGCGCAACTGCACTAACGGGAATATCGCGGGACGCGGAGAGACTTCGAAATGCGTGTCCAACACCGCCTCAAAAGGCAACGCCATGAGCAACGGATGATCGCCACTGCGCACAAACACCGCAAGGCCTTTGGTATCCTCACTCCATGTCTGGCGCAGCACCATGCGCACCTCTTCCTTGGATTGGTCAAAGTGCCAGCGTTCGTTAGCCGGCAACGTGTGGCGGGCGGAAATCGCCCAACTCTGGAAAGCGTGCGTCAAGGCCTGCGGGTCCTCGCGCAAATCGAAATAGGCACTGATCAGCGGCTCATCGCCCTCGGGCAGATTGGCCAGCGCGGAAATGTGACGACGCAACTGCTGCATCGGGTTCACCATCTTTTTCACATCATTCTTGTTTTTCATGACGATGCCACAGTAGCGAGATTCGCCGAAACGCATGGTGGAAAATCCTCCCCATTTTCCACCCGATCAAGATGGAAGAATCGCGATCCGCATCATCGTATCTGTTGGTTTTCCGCCTCATCGGTCTATCACTCAAGGCAATCATGCCGCGGCGTGCTCCATCGGAGGGTCAGCAATTCTAAAAAAACATCTTGACTTAGTGTGAAAAATACACAATGTCAGCGCATGCCCTTCACCTACGAATATCCGCGACCGGCTCTCACGGTGGACTGCGTGGTCTTCGGCTTTGACGGCGACGGGCTTCAGGTTTTGCTGATCCGGCGTGGCATCCAGCCTTTCGCTGGGGCATGGGCGTTGCCGGGTGGATTTGTTCAAATGGAAGAAACGCTCGAACAAGCCGCCATGCGCGAACTTGCCGAGGAGACACACTTGGAAAACGTCTTTCTCGAACAGCTTTTCACCTTCGGCCATCCCGACCGCGATCCGCGTGGCCGGGTGGTCAGCGTGGCCTACTACGCGCTCGTGCGGCCCGACCAGCATCCCGCCACCGGCGATTCGGATGCCGCCGAGGCCGCCTGGCATTCCGTGGACCACCTGCCAACTCTAGCCTTCGATCACGCCACGATCCTGCAACTCGGCCTGGAGCGACTGCGCGGGAAAATCCGCTACCAGCCCATCGGCTTTGAGTTGCTGCCAAAACGCTTCACACTCACACAATTGCAAGCGCTCTACGAAGCGATCCTCGGTCGTGCCATCGATAAACGGAATTTCCGCAAGAAACTGATGGCCTTTGATTTTGTGGTGGCCACGGAGGAATTCACCGCCGGGGCCCATCGCCCCGCCCGACTCCATCGCTTTGATCGCCGCCGCTACGAAGCTCTCGCCCGCAAGGGTTTTCTGTTTGAACTCTGATCTCCTCATGAACTCGCCTCTACAAACCGATCTCTATCAACTGACCATGGCCGCCGCGTATTTCGATGCGGGCAAGGCCCATCAAGAAAGTGTGTTCCATTTGTTTTTCCGCCGGATTCCGTTTCAGGGCGGTTACGCCATCGCCGCCGGTCTGGGCCCGGCACTGGAATGGCTGCGCGACTTCCATTTCCGCACGGAGGACATCGACTACCTCGCCACGCTCCGCACGAAGAATGGCCATCCGATGTTTCACGAGAAATTTCTGCAACACCTCGCCTCGCTGCGTCTTGCGCTCGATATCGATGCCGTTCCGGAGGGCTCGGCGGTCTTTGCCCATGAACCTTTGTTGCGCGTGCAGGGGCTCATCCTGCATGCCCAGTTGGTCGAGACCGCATTGCTCAATCTCATCAATTTCCAGACGCTCATCGCCACCAAGGCCGCGCGCGTTTGCCATGCTGCGGCGGGGGCTCCCGTGTTGGAATTCGGCTATCGCCGCGCGCAAGGTGCCGATGGCGGACTGTCCGCCAGCCGCGCTGCATGGATCGGTGGATGTAGCGCCACCTCGAACGTGCTCGCCGGCAAAATCCATGGCATTCCCGTGCGCGGCACTCACGCGCACTCGTGGGTGATGTCCTTCGATGACGAACAGGAAGCCTTTGATCGCTATGCGGATGCGATGCCCGATAACTCGACGCTGCTCGTCGATACCTACGATACTCTCACCGGCGTTGATCGCGCCATCGAAACCGCCCGCCGCCTCCGCGCCCGTGGTCATCAACTCAGCGGCATTCGCCTTGATTCCGGCGACCTCGCCTGGCTCAGCCAGCAAGCCCGCGCCCGTCTCGATGCCGCCGGTTTTCCCGAAGTGAGCATCGTTGCCAGCAATGACCTGGATGAGCACCTTATCGAGAGCCTGCGCCATCAAAACGCGAAAATCGATGTCTGGGGTGTGGGCACCAATCTCGTCACCGCCGCGGATCAACCTGCGTTAGGTGGTGTTTACAAACTGGCTGCCCTGCGCCGTGACGATGGCAGCTGGCAACCGCGCATCAAACTGAGCGAACAGCGTGCCAAAAGCTCCATTCCCGGACGCCTTCAAGTGCGCCGTTTCGAACGCGATGGCGAGTTCATCGGCGATGCCATTTACGACATTGACGAGCCCTTGCCGCCATCGCTCACTATCGTCGATCCCGATGAGCCGCTGCGCAGCAAAGCCATCCCGCACGATGCCGAAGCGATCGATCTTCTCCAGCCCTTTATGAAACAAGGCGAACTGGTGCGTGAGATCGAGTCCCCCACCCTCGCCCGCAACCGCTGCCAGCAATCGCTCACAAAACTCCACCCCGCCATTCTCCGCCTCACCCATCCCCACCGCTACGCCGCAGGTATGGAGCAAAGCCTCCACGAAGGCCGCGAGCGCATGATCCAACAACAACACAACACTCCCCGGTGAATGCCCACATCACATCATGCCTGTTAGGCGGCGCTCTGGGCGACTCCGTGGGGCTGCCCTCGGAGGGCATGAATGCCCGCCGCATCGCCCGCCTGCGCTCAGGACCGTTGCGGCAGTCGCTGGTGTTCGGCCGCGGCATGGTAAGCGATGATACGGAGCATGCGGTGATGACGTTACTCAGCTTGCACGAGTGCGATGGTGATGTGCATCGGTTCACGAAACAACTCGCCCGCCGACTGCGTTGGTGGTTTGCCGCGATCCCTGCGGGCATTGGTCTCGCTACCGCGCGTTCGATCATCAAGCTGTGGCTCGGATGTTCTCCGGAAAAAAGCGGCGTGTTTTCCGCAGGAAACGGGCCGCTCATGCGTGCGCCGGTGATCGGTGTCTGGTTCGCCGATCAACCGCAACAGCGCAGGCAATGGATTCATGCCTCCACTGCCATCACCCATCGCGATCCACGGGCGGAGGAAGCCGCACACCTGATCGCCGAAGCCGCTGCCATGGCCGTGAAGCCATGTGGAAATCTAACTGAAATTCTCGTGCGACTGGAACAACTGGTGGTGAGTGAAGAAATGCGCATTCGTTTCGCCCAATTGCGCGAACATCTCGCCGCGCGGAAGAGTGTTGCGGAGTTTGCGGATTCTTTTTCGCGCCGTCGTGGATACGTTTCCGGTTTCGCCCCTGACACGGCGGCAGTCGCGATCTACGCCTGGCTGCATCATCGCGGTGATTTCACCCAGACCATCGAGGCCGTCATCCGCGCCGGTGGCGATACCGATACGGTGGCGTTTGTGGCCGGATCGCTGGCGGGAGCGGAAGTCGGCATCCATGGTCTGAACCACACGTGGCTTGCCACACTCAGCGACTACCCGCTCAGTGCCGCCTATCTGCAAAGCCTAACGGATCATCCACGCCAGACCTTTCCTCGCTGGCCCATTCTCATCGTGCGCAATGTCTTCTTTTTCCTCATCGTGCTCACGCATGGATTCCGCAGAATATTTCCACCCTACTGAACAAGATCATGTCACGCATCAAAGCCACAGTCGTTGCCCTGAATCAAACGCCCCTCGATTGGCCGGGCAATGCCGCGCGCATCCGCACGGCATTGTCACAGGCGCGCGAGGAAGGTGCTCAGCTCGTTTGCCTGCCGGAACTCAGCATCACCGGCTACGGTTGCGAAGATGCGTTTTTTGCGCACGATACCCATGCGCGCGCGTGGCAGGCCTTGCAGTCGCTGCTGCCCGAAACGCGCGGCATGATGGTGGCCTTCGGGCTTCCCGTGTCGCACCAGCATGCTCTCTACAACGTGGCCGCCCTTGCGGTGGATGGTGCCCTGGTGGGTCTGGCGGCGAAACAAAATCTCGCGGGCGATGGCATTCATTACGAACCGCGTTGGTTCAAGCCCTGGCCCACCGGAATCGTGGATGTGTTTTCCTCACCGGAGGGCGCTGCGATTCCCATCGGCGATTTGGTGTTTGATATCGGCGAGGCGCGGATCGGCTTCGAAATTTGCGAGGACGCCTGGGTCGCGGAGCGTCCGGGCTCACGACTCGTGGGCCGCGCCGTGGATGTCATATTGAACCCCAGCGCCAGCCATTTCGCCTTCGGCAAAGCACAAGTGCGGCGACGTTTCGTGGCCGAGGGATCGCGCTCATTCGGCGTGGCCTATCTTTACGCCAATCTGCTGGGCAATGAGTCCGGGCGCGTCATTTATGATGGGCAGCTTCTCATCGCGGAAAAAGGCGAGATCATCGCCGAGAGCACGCGCTTTTCCTTTCACGATGCGCGCCTGCTCAGCGCCACCATCGATCTCCAGGCAGGCCGCACGGCAAAATCGCGCCTCGCCAGTCATCACCCGAGTTTGCCCGCCCATGCGGATCCCGGCGTGGTGAAACGGGATTTCCCTTGGCACTTTCAGCCCGCCGATTTCCAGCCAAAACATTTCCCTATCAATCTAACAAAAGAAGAGGAGTTCACCCGCGCCGTAGCCCTGGGACTGTTCGACTATCTGCGCAAAAGTCACTCCAGCGGCTATGTCGTATCGCTCAGTGGTGGTGCTGATTCCGCGGCCGTTGCCTGCCTGGTGAAAATCATGCGAGATCTCGCCGTCGCCGAGCTCGGTGAACACGCACAGGAAAAACTTCCCGCCACAGATCTGAAGCAGTTGCTGCTCACCGCCTATCAAGCCACCGAAAACAGCGGCCACACCACTCGCGAGGCGGCACGCGTGCTCGCCGATGCGCTGGGAGCGACGCATCATGAACTCGACCTCGGGCCCATCCATCGCGCCTATCTGGAGCTGATGACACAAGCACAGGGCGAGGCGCTGGTTTGGGAAAAACATGACATCACGCTGCAAAACATCCAAGCCCGCGTCCGCGCCCCCGGCATCTGGATGTTCGCCAATTTGCGCAATGCGCTGCTCCTCAGCACCAGCAATCGCAGTGAAGCGGCCGTGGGCTACGCCACCATGGATGGCGACACCGCCGGCGGGCTCGCGCCGATTTCCGGCATCGATAAACTGTTTCTCCGCCAATGGCTGCGCTGGCTGGAAACCACCGGCCCGGACATCAACGGCTCGCGTCATCCCATCCCGGCACTCGCTTTCGTCAACCGCCAATCCCCTACCGCGGAACTGCGTCCGCAGGATGCCGCACAAACCGACGAAGACGACCTCATGCCCTACGAAGTGCTCGATTTCATCGAACGTGCAGCCATCCGCGATCACCTCGGACCCGCTGCTGTTCTCGAACTGTTAGAGGCGCGTTTTCCAGATCGCTCGCCCGACGATCGCCTGCGGTGGACCCGTCGTTTTTTCACCCTGTGGAGTCGCAATCAATGGAAACGCGAACGCTACGCACCCGGCTTCCACCTCGACGATGAAAACCTCGATCCCAAAACCTGGTGCCGCTGGCCCATTCTCAGCGGGGGATTTGCCGCAGAACTCACACAACTGACATCATGAAAGCCATTCAAGCCGATATCACCACGCTCCAAGTGGATGCCATTGTCAATGCCGCGAACTCCAGCCTGCTCGGTGGTGGTGGGGTGGATGGTGCGATCCATCGCGCTGCCGGTCCCGATCTGCTCAATGAATGCAGGCTCTTGGGCGGCTGCCAGACAGGTGAGGCGAAAATCACCAAGGGCTATCGATTGCCCGCCAAGCACATCATTCATACCGTGGGACCGGTCTGGAACGGGGGCACGCGCCGCGAGGCGGAATTGCTGACAGCCTGCTACCGCAACTCGCTCACACTGGCGCTCAAGCATGGCATCGGCTCCATCGCCTTTCCCGGTATTTCCACCGGGATTTATGGTTATCCCATCGAACCAGCAGTACGCATCGCTGTCACCACCTGCGCTGAATTTCTCGTAGCGCACGATCACGGCCTCGATGTCATCTTCTGCTGCTTTTCCCCGCACGATCTATCCATTTACAAAACGTTACTCCATCCATGAACGCCCTGATCCTTGTTGATATCCAAAACGACTTCCTGCCTGGAGGCGCGCTTGCCGTGCCTGGTGGCGACGAAGTCATCCCCGCCACCAATCATCTCATGGCAGAGTTCGACCTCATCGTGGCCACCCAGGACTGGCACCCGCCGGATCATGGGAGTTTTGCCGCGAATCATCCCGGTCACGCGCTGTTCGAGACGATCGATCTGCACGGCCTGCCGCAAACGCTGTGGCCGGTGCACTGCGTGGAAAACACCCACGGTGCGGCCTTTGCGCAAAGCCTCGACATCGCCCGCATTGCTCATGTTTTCCGCAAAGGCACACGACCGGACATCGATAGCTACAGCGGATTTCACGACAACGGACATCGCCACAGCACAGGCATGGCGGAATGGTTGTGCGAGCATGGGGTGACTCATCTCACCATTTGCGGACTGGCCACCGACTACTGCGTGAAATTCACCGCGCTCGATGCCATCGACGAAGGGTTTCACGTCACACTGGCCGCCCACGCCTGCCGTGGCGTCAACCTCCAGCCCGGTGATGTGGACAGAGCCATCCACGAAATGAAACAACGTGGCGTGATCATCGCATCACCACTACCTCATCACTCATGATGGGAGGCATCAGGAGCACTGAGATGGAAGGTTTTCACCGCTTTGGCTCTCAGGGAAATGGGAAGCGAGGGATAGAGCCCTCCGGCGATGAGGATCATCACCAGCAAGGTGAGCGGCCAGCGCTCGCGCGGCAGGGCATCCGGGATCTCGATGACATTTTTCGGCAACACTCCCAAAAACAACACGCTATACAGTCGCATCAGATTGATCGCGTTGAGCGCGGTGGCGATGAGCAGGAACACGCCCATCACAGGATGATGATCCTGCACGCCATGAAACAGCAAGTCTTCCGCGCAATAGCCCAGTGTCCCGGGCAGGCCCACCAGAGCCAGGCCGGACAGCAGGAAGAATGTCGCGAGCCGCGGGGCTCTGACGGCAAGACCGAGGTGCGCTGTGGGATCGGCCACATCGATGACCCGCACTTCCAGAATCCGCACCACCGCAATCAGACCGGTGGATGCCAATGCCACCACAGTCCAGTGCAGCATGCCGCCCATGATTCCCGCGGAGTTCGAGGCCAGCAATCCCGATAGAATGAAACTCGCCTGACTGATGCAGACCAGGCCCATCAGACGGCGCGGCTTTTTCTCGGTCAACCCGCGCAGACTGGTGATCAACGCGGTCACCAGAGCGAGCAGGCTCAGGCCATAGAGGGCCTGATGGGCGAATTCGGGCAAATGCGAGGTCTCGGCACGCGCCACCAGCAAGGCTCCCAGATGGGAATTGAAAAGCAATGACTTCGGCAGTAGCGGACCGCTTTCAAAGGCACGCAGCGTCCAGGAATGAAGCGGAAACAGGCCCTTGCGCATCACCACTGCGAGGAGAAAAAACACCAGACTGACGTGGGAGATGGTGGACAAACTGGAGACCTGTGACGCGTGTAGCAGAACGGTGGCGATGGTCAGCATCACCGCACTGGCGATGAGCGCGATGCTGGTGTGCTTGCGATCCTCGCTCGGTCCGAACATGCCCGTCACAAACGGAACGCAGGTCAGCCACCAACCGAGATTCAGTGTCACCCAATGGGCGGACGTGTAGATCAGGGTCGTGCCCGTCACCAACACCAGAATTCCCGATAGAGAGGAATCCCGCACATCCCGGCGTGGCGCGAGGCATACGGATATGATCGCGACTAACGTGAACACCACCAAGGGCAGGCCATCGACGGCGTCCGTTTCCAACCAGGGCAGGAGCGGATCCAGATAGATTTTTTCCTCCTGGCTGTGGATTTTCAGAAAGGCGGCCAGATACAGCAAGAGCGCCAGTCCGAGAAAGCCGAGCGCGATGCGACGCGGAGAACGCAACTGAAAACGGGGAGCGCAGATGATGGCACCGATGATCAACAACAAAAGGCCGGAGGAGAGAAAGGGCAGGGAAAGATCGGAGAACATGATAAAATTTTGTTAGATGGTTTCACGTTTGGCCCGCACAGGAAGCTCGGGCGAGGAGGCTCCCATACGCCGGGGCGCTCTGTCTTTCGAGGGTGAGAGCTCGATTTTTTCCACCAGCCTGACGATGAAGAACAAGGGACGAATGAGCACGCGGTCCCATAACGCATCGTGAAAGCCGCGAAACAAGGTGAAACAATAGAGAATGCGCTGCCAGCGATCCGAAACCATGCGATCATAATGGGCACCGGTGGGCCGCAGCTCGCCACCCGCGCCGGAGTGCAGGCGGTGGTAGTCGCTGAGCATCGAGGGCGAACGCAGAAACTGCATGGCGCGCACGATCGCATGACCCATCACATGAATGAGAGCGAGAGTGTGCCATCCCAGCGAGATCTCGACGAAGATGATGCCCAGCTGCGTTTGCGAGGCATAGGCCAGCGAGGTTTTGGCATCCGTACTGCTGCGTTGCATCATCGTGCTGAGCACGGCGGTGGTGAGGCCGATGAAACAGAGCAAGCCCGTGGCAACCGATGATTGGCGGATGAGAGGCTCGGCACGCAGCAGCAGGTAGGGACCGGCGTGCACGGAGATGGCTCCGTAGAAAATCGCACTGGAGGGCGTGGGGCCTTCCATCGCGCGTGCCAGCCAACCGCAAAACGGACCTTGCGCGGATTTGCCACTGGCAGCGAATACGATCAGAATCGGGAAAATCGTCATCATCACCGGACTCACTCCCGCCACACTCCCATCCAGGGCGATTTCGCGGAATCTCGCCCAATCGGCGGCACCGAACCACTGATGCGCGAGAAACACCGACACCAGAATGAACAGATCCGCGACACGATAGGTGGCGAAAACCCGCAGCGCATTGCGCACGGGTTCCGGGCGATACTGGAAAAACGAAATCAACATCACCGAAGTGATGCCCACCAACTCCCAACCGGCGATGAGCAAGTCCAGCGAACTCGCCGTGAACACCAGCAGCGCGCCGAAGGAAAACAGCACCAGCAGCAGGAAAAAGCGCAGGAAGCCGGGATCGCGGTGGAGGTAGGTGATACTGAACGAACCGACTATCCCGCTCAGAATGATGGTCAGCCCCGCGAACGGCATGGTGACGGCATCCCATTGGAACGACATCG
>Ga0209278_1002085_pt1 | contig 11424 bp, 10 predicted proteins | sample JI81BgreenDNA_FD_187504 | JGI IMG/M metagenome (GOLD analysis project Ga0209278, IMG submission 187504) | Wastewater effluent complex algal communities from Wisconsin, to seasonally profile nutrient transformation and Carbon sequestration -... | ecosystem: Engineered > WWTP > Effluent > Algae... | reverse complement strand
ATACAACTGTTTTCTCAAAGTGCTATTTTCCGAATTGTGTTCCAGCGATTGACGAAGGTATTTTTCAGCTTCTTTTACATTATTCATATAATTGTAAACCATTCCTTTTCGTTCCATCAAATGATACGAATAGGGATACAATCCCAACGAATTATCGATTTCAACCAAAGCATCGCTGTATTTTTTATCTTCAATTAATGAATTGATATAATCGGATGCAACTCCTGTAAAATAAGGATAATTCTTTTTTCTTTCAGCGAAAAGTCGCTTCATGTCTTCTTTTCTATCTGCGGCACGATAATACCCAATAAGTTTTGACATTGCCTGAAAATTATCGGTTTTAGAAACTAAATTTTCAAGCATTGAAATGGTTTTTTCTTTATTTTTTTCTAATGAATCATATAAAGGTGCAAAAGTTGTAATGTAAAATTCGCTGTTGTAAGTTGCCGCCAAAATGGTTTCGGCATTTTTCATCATCGCTTCTTTATTAGAATTTCTGGCGTTAATTAAAAAATCATACAAAATACTCAAAACTGGCGTTGCTAATTTTTTGGATTTTTCTCTGTATTTTTCCAATTCAGCTATACTGGTTGAACCCAACCATTCAGTATCTTGCGCTTTGGTTGCAATTGTATAATAGTAATCTGGATCTTGAAGTTCCATGTTTTTGACAATTTCATTGACCTTTGCAACATCTTCTTTATAAGCATAAAACTCAGCTAAACGTGTTTTTACAATCGAACTATTAGAATAAGTTTTGTCTAAATCTTCAATAACATCATCGGCTAATTCAAGTTTTTTATTGTGGATATAAGCATCAAAAAGCATGAATTTATAGAATACCGAATTTGGATTTTCTTTTACTTTTTTAACCAAATAATCTTCAAAATCTGGGTTGATTTCTTCCACATTCAAGGATTGAAGTGTTGATTTATTATAATCTCTGTAAGTATTATGATAAACAATGTTTTCTATTTTATTATTTTGAGTATCAGTTACCGTAAAAAAGAAATAATTATTTCCATTAGAAATAGATGATTTTATCAAAATTCGGTTAATGCCTTTTGGCAATTTTACCTTCACTTTATAAGCATTCAAATCGGACATTTTGTTCAAAGTATTTGCATAAATTTCAACGTCATTTACAAATATTTTCAACGAAGCGCTCATTCCAAAATTAAAAATAACGTCGCGCTCTTCAGGATTTTCGGCAAAAACCTGAGAATACATAATTCCGCTACCATATTCATCTTCGTTAGAAAAGGTATGATAACCTTCGTTTTGCATTATTTTTGGATTATACCAACCTAATTTTCCATTGCTATTTGCATCAAATAATTTGTCGTTTTTTGGATAAATTTCTGGTTCATATTCAATGTCAATTCCGCTGTCGTTCAAATTTTCAAATGCACCACAAAGTTGCCAATTCATTACAGCATTCAACTGCTTGATATAGTGATTGTAACCTTCATATTTTTTACGATTTCTATCGGCAGTTGCTTTGTAATAAATTACAATTGGATTGTTTTTAAAATTATCCAATTGTATCATCGTGTCAACTTTTTTATAGATGTTATCATTAAAACCCAGTGTTTCAATATCATCCAAAATGAATTGTTGCTTCATTAACGAAGTTAAATAATACTTGCTTTCAGGAAATTTTGCCAATGTATTGACAAATTTTTCATCAAAATCAAATTTACCGTTTTCCAATTCGATTATTTTTCCAAGCAAAAAATATTCAATTTTACTTTCGGAAGTGGTTTTGAACTCTTTTTCAAAAAGTTTTTGAGCTTCAGTTCTTTTGTTGGCTAATAACAAATCCCAAACTTTCTTTTCGGCTGTTTGTGCCAAAACAATGGTTGAGAATAACAAGAATAAAATTTGGATTTTCTTCATTATATAAAGTTTGGTTTTAATTTTTATTTTCTAAAAGTGGTACAAATCGAAATTCGCCAAATTCGTGTTTTTCAAATTGGGTTTCATTTTTTCGGATAAGCATCGTCATCACTTGTTCATTTTCACCCAATGGAATGACTAATCTTCCGCCAATTTTTAATTGTGCCATCAATGGTTTTGGAATAATCGGTGCGCCAGCTGTTACAATAATACTGTCAAATGGCGCGTGATTTGGCAAACCTTTATATCCATCGCCAAAGGATAAATGTTTTGGTCGAATGCCTAATTTGGGTAACAAAGCCGATGTAATTTTAAACAATTCATTTTGTCTTTCTACTGAATAAACTTTGGCACCAAGTAAACACAAAACAGCGGTTTGATAACCTGAACCTGTTCCAATTTCAAGGATTTTATCATCTTTTTTCACCTGAAGCAATTGCGATTGAAACGCCACAGTATAAGGTTGAGAAATGGTTTGTCCAGCCGCAATTGGGAACGCTTTATCCTGATACGCAAAATCTTCAAAACTGGAATTTAAGAACAAATGTCTTGGAATTTTTTTTATCGCTTCCAAAACGCTTTTATCCGTAATTCCTTTTTCTTCTAAAATCTTAGCTAACTGATTTCTAAGTCCTTGATGTTTGGCTGTATCTTTCATGTCTTTGCGAGGAACGAAGCAATCTTATCCCTGAAATTTATTTTGGTAAAAATAGAAGTAAAAATTCCAAAATACAAATAACAAATTCCAAAAAAACTTTAATTCTGAAACTTGAAACTTGAAACAAATATCTTATTTTTGATAAAATTTATTTTTATGCTGAAAATTGGCGTTTTAGGTGCAGGTCACCTTGGAAAAATACACTTACGATTGTTAAATCAATCAGAAAAATATGAATTAGTAGGTTTTTATGACGAAAATGCTGAATATGCTGATAAAATAGCTGCCGAATTTGGATATAAGCGTTTTGATACGATTGCCAAATTAATTCACGCTGTTGATGTTATTGACATTGTTACGCCTACACTTTCGCATTACAAATGTGCCAAAGTTTCCATCAAAAGTGGCAAACACGTTTTCATTGAAAAACCAATTGCAACAACTGTTGAAGAAGCCGAAGAAATCATTGCTTTAGCAAAAGAATACAATGTCAAAGGTCAAGTTGGTCATGTGGAACGATTTAATCCAGCATTTACGGCGGTGAAAAATCAAATTGAAAACCCGATGTTTATAGAAACGCATCGATTGGCAGAATTCAATCCGCGTGGAACTGATGTTCCGGTAGTTTTGGATTTAATGATTCACGATATTGATGCTATTTTGAGTGTTGTAAAAAGCAAAGTTAAATCGGTTCACGCAAGCGGAGTTTCGGTTTTGAGCCAATCGCCAGATATTGCCAATGCTCGAATTGAATTTGAAAACGGTTGCGTTGCCAACATAACTTCTAGTAGAATTTCCATGAAAAACATGCGTAAATCTCGTTTTTTTCAAAAAGACGCATACATTTCGGTTGATTATTTAGACAAAATTTGTGAAGTCGTAAAAATGAAAGAAGCACCTGAAATTCCGGGCGATTTTGATATGATTTTACAAAATGCCGAAGGCGAACGTAAGCAAATCTATTTCAACAATCCAGAAGTTGCTCCAAATAATGCCATTTTAGATGAATTAGAAACTTTTGCCGATGCTATCAATAACAATACAACTCCTGTTGTAACTTTAGAAGACGGAACGGAAGCTTTGCGAGTTGCTTACATGATTATTGATTCGATGAATGAGAAATAGATTACGTCCACGATGTAGACGCAATTCGAAACAGAACAAACCATTAAGATATTAAGTTTCATTAAGCCTTAATTTTTCTTAATTTGTTAATGGTTCAAACTAAAACAAACTAAACAAACATAATGAATACAATTGCAGTAATTGGCGCAGGAACAATGGGCAACGGAATTGCTCACACTTTTGCACAAAGCGGTTTTACCGTAAAATTAATCGATATTTCTGAAAAATCCTTAGAAAAAGGAATGGCAACTATTGCTTCTAATCTTGATAGAATGGTTGCTAAAGGAACAATTTCCGAGGAAGACAAACACAAAACAATCGGTAATATAATCACTTACACCGATATTAAAGATGGTGTTGTTGGTTGTGATTTAGTAGTTGAAGCCGCAACGGAAAACGTAACGCTAAAACTAAATATCTTCAAACAATTAAGTGATGTTTGCGACCATAATGTAATTTTTGCAACCAATACTTCATCCATTTCTATCACGCAAATTGCAGCACAAGTTGTTCATCCTGAACGCGTCATCGGAATGCACTTTATGAATCCGGTGCCGATTATGAAATTGGTTGAAATCATTCGTGGTTACAATACTTCTGATGAAGTGACTAAAATTATCATGAATTTATCAATTAAATTAGGAAAAACTCCAACCGAAGTAAACGATTATCCGGGATTTGTAGCCAATAGAATTTTAATGCCAATGATTAACGAATCTATCGAAACATTATACAACGGAGTTGCTTGCGTTCAAGAAATTGACACGGTTATGAAACTTGGAATGGCACATCCAATGGGACCATTGCAATTGGCAGATTTTATTGGATTGGACGTTTGTCTTTCGATTTTAAATGTAATGTACGACGGTTTCAAAAATCCAAAATATGCTCCTTGCCCATTGTTAGTAAATATGGTTATGGCTGGAAAATTGGGTGTAAAATCAGGTGAAGGTTTCTACGATTATTCTGAAAGCAAAAAAGCAGAAAAAATTGCAAAGCAATTTTCAAAGTAAAGAGTAAAAAGTGATTAGTAAATAGTTTTTTGCTAATCACTATTCACTAATCACTATTCACTCAAAATGAGCAAAATAATCCCTTTCAAAGCCGTTCGACCAACTTCGGATAAAGTAAGTTTGGTAACCTGCAGAAACTATGACGATTATAGTTCGGCTGAGCTTGCGGCTTGGTTGAGTTTTAATCCGTATTCGTTTTTGCACGTCATTCATCCTGCGTATATGCATTCGCAGAAAATCACTTTGGACAAACGTTTTAAAGGTGTTGCTCACAAATATCAAGATTTCAAAGAAGATGGCGTTTTTATGGAAGAACAAAAACCTGTTTTCTTTTTATATGAAATCAAAACCAAAACACAATCATTCACTGGAATTGTTGCTGGAACTTCTATTGATGATTATAAAAATAATGTCATCAAAAAACACGAAGACACTTTACAGTATCGTGTGGAATATTTCAAGGATTATTTGCATCAAACAGGTTTCAATACTGAACCGGTTTTAATCACTTATCCCGATAATGAAACGCTGAACCATTGGATTTCTGAAAAGAAAAAAAGTCAGCCGATTTATAACTTTTCCACTACTAACAAAGAAAAACATCAGCTTTGGAAAATTGAAACTGATGAAGAAATTGCTTGGTTAATGAAACAATTTGAAGAAATTCCCGAATTGTATATTGCCGATGGACATCATCGTTCGGCTTCGGCAGAAATGCTTTTTGATCAAGATAGTCATTTAGGTAATGAAAATTTGAACTATTTTATGAGTTTCTTAATTGCGGAAAGTCAGGTTAAAATCTATGAATTCAATCGAATTATTCGTGATTTGAATGGTTATTCCAAAGAAGATTTTCTCGAAAAACTCTCTGAACATTTCATCATCAAAGACAAAGAACAGGAATTGTGGAAACCTCAAAGCAAATTTGAATTTGGCATGTATATCGACGGAAGTTTTTATGCTTTATTTTATAAACAAACTAACAACTCTGTCACATCGAGCGCAGTCGAGATGACAATTTTAGATAATCTCGATGCTCAAATTTTATACGATAAAGTCTTGCAACCTCTTTTAGGCATTGAAGATTTACGAAACGACGAACGCATTGAATACATTCCTGGAAAACAATCTATTGCAACGATAAAAGAATTGGTTGACGAAGGTGAATTTGAAGTTGGGTTCATGCTTTATCCAAGTGATATTTCAGAGATTAAAGCTTTAGCAGACAACAATTTAATCATGCCACCAAAATCAACCTATATCGAACCAAAGTTTCGTAGTGGATTGATGGTTTATGAACTATAAATCATTGCGAGCAACGAAGCAATCTCATAAAGATTTTTGATTGATGATTAACGATTTTTGATTTAAGAGCTAACATACATAAACTTGTCATTTCGACGAAGGAGAAATTACATAATATTTGAAAAATGGATAAATTAATTGAAAGCTTAATTACATCGGGAATACCTGCAATTGTTATCATTGTTGGGTTATATTTTGGTAAAAACTTAATACAACATTTCTTCAACGAAACTATTGAATTAAAGAAAAAAGAATTGGAGCAAGAAAATAAAAATTTTCAGCATCAATTAGATGCTAAACTTCAAGAATTTAATATTCAATTTTCTAGTTTACATAGTGAGAGAGCAAATGTTATTAAAAATTTATATTTTAAATTAAATGAGCTTCAAACTGCTATGTTTCTATTTACAAGAGAAGGATATATTGTTTTAAATGATGCAGAAAAAGAAGAAAAAGAAAGAATTGAAAGAGTAAATAAAGCAATAATAGATTTTTCAAATCATTTTGTACCAAACAAAATTTATTTTTCTAAATCCATAATTAATAAAATAGATTTTCTTTTCAGAGAATATTGGGATACTGGACATGATTTTGCAAGAGTTTTAAGAGAACTAAAACATCCACCAACATATAATAAAGATCATGATATAGACAAATGGGGTTTAATAGCAGATAAAGTTGAAAAGGAGTTTCCTCCTCTAATTGAAGAACTTGAAAACGATTTTCGAGAAATTTTAGGTGTTAAAAATTAATGTGATTTCTCCTTCGTCGAAATGACAAAACCAAATAAAAAATGTCAATACAAGAAAATTTACTCCAAATAAAATCCCAACTTCCGTCAAACGTTACTTTAGTTGCAGTTTCAAAAACCAAACCTGTTGAAGATTTAATGGAAGCTTACAATGCCGGTCAGCGTATTTTTGGTGAAAATAAAATCCAAGAAATGACCGAAAAATGGCAGCAAATGCCAAAAGACATTGAATGGCACATGATTGGTCACGTTCAGTCGAATAAAGTGAAATATATGGTTCCGTATGTAAAATTGATTCACGGAGTTGACAGTTTGAAATTGCTAAAAGAAATTAACCGTCAAGCCGTTCGCTGGCGAAAAAACATCAATTGTTTACTTCAAATTCACATTGCCGAAGAAGAAACAAAATTTGGTCTAAACGAAAATGAATTGATTGAATTATTGAATTCTGATGAGTTTAAAGAAATGAACAACATCAAAGTCATTGGTTTAATGGGAATGGCTACAAATACTGAAAATCAAGAACAAATAAAAAAAGAATTTCGAAATTTAAAAAACATTTTCGACAAACTCCAACAACTTGAAACTTTAAACTTGAAACTCGAAACCCTTTCCATGGGAATGTCAGGCGATTATCAATTAGCTATTGAATGCGGAAGTACAATGGTTCGGATTGGAAGTAGTATATTTGGCAATAGAAATTAAAATAATTGAAGTTGAGATTCCTACGGAATGACAAACTAGTCACTATTCACTAATTACTAATCACTTTTTTTGTACGCAATACTCGACATAGAAACCACTGGAGGACAATTCAACGAAGAAGGAATTACCGAAATCGCCATCTATAAATTTGATGGTCACGAAGTTGTTGACCAATTTATCAGTTTGGTCAATCCGGAAAAACCAATTCAGCCGTTTGTAGTAAAATTGACTGGAATTAACAATTCGATGCTTCGTTCGGCTCCAAAATTCTATGAAGTTGCCAAGCGAATTATTGAAATTACTCAAGATTGTATCGTTGTCGCTCATAATTCCTCTTTCGATTATCGAATTCTAAGAACCGAATTTTCTCGTTTGGGTTATGATTACATCAGACCAACACTTTGTACTGTTGAATTATCACAAAAACTCATTCCGGGACAACCTTCGTATAGTTTAGGAAAACTGGTTCGCTCACTCGGAATTCCTGTTGCCGATAGACATCGAGCCAGTGGCGATGCAATGGCAACAGTAAAATTATTCAAAATGCTTTTGGCAAAAGATGTCGCAAAAGAAATTTTGATTAGTTCGATTAAAGCCGAAATCAAAAAAGGTTTAACGCCAAAATTGCTCGATATTGTAGAAAGCATGCCAACCAAAACGGGTATTTACTACATTCATAACGAAAAAGGCGATTTAATTTATATAGGCAAAAGTAAAAACATCAAGAAACGTATTAATCAACATTTTACGGGAACATCAGGTAAAAGTAAAAAGATACAGCGCGAAGTTTTTGCCGTAACTTATGAAGAAACTGGCAGCGAATTGATTGCGTTATTGAAAGAAAGCGAAGAAATCAAAATCAATAAACCGATTTACAATCGTGCGCAACGTAAAAGTATTTTTCAATATGCGCTTTATGTTGAAAAGGACGAAAACGGATATTTGGCTTTAAAAGTTCAAAAAGCCGATGGTCGAAAAAAGGAAATTACATCCTTTACCTCTATTCAGGAAGGGAAAAATTTGTTGTTTAAAATTACAGCCGAACATCAATTATGCCAAAAAATAAATGGTTTGTATGAAACCAAAAATGGTTGTTTTCAGCTAAAAATTAAGGAATGTAGCGGCGCTTGTCTCGGCAAAGAAAATCCCGAAGAGTACAACCAACGCGTAGAAGAATTCATTCAGGAAATGAAATTTGAGAACAATAATATGGTTATCATCGATCGTGGCAGAAGTATCGAAGAACGAAGTGCTGTTTTAATTGAAAACGGAATTTACAAAGGTTATTGCTTTTTTGATTTGAATTACCAAGTGAGCAACATCGAAATCTTAAAAAATATTATTATTCCGATGCAAAATAATCGCGATACTAAAACCATCATTCAAGGTTATTTGAGAAGAAATAAAGTGATGCGAATTTTAAAATTTTAGAAAATGAAAAATCATATTAAAACCAAATATGAAATTCTCAGACAAAAGATTTACATCATTATTTATGGTTCCAATACTTTTGCAGGGAAACTTTTTGACTTAATTCTACTTGGCGTTATTCTTTTGAGTGTGCTTTTGGTCATGCTGGAAACAGTGGAACAATTGGACGCAAAATACCATCAATTTCTAATCATTTCCGAATGGATAATTACGGTTGTTTTCACTTTAGAATACATCATGCGAATTATTTCCAATAAAAAACCGCTTAATTATATTCTGAGTTTTTATGGAATTGTCGATTTAATTTCTATTCTTCCAATGTATCTTTCGTTCTTTATTCCTGGTTCGAGAATGCTGTCGGTAATTCGTGCTTTACGTTTACTTCGATTGTTTGGGATATTAAATTTAGTCCATTTTACAGGACAAGAATCGCAGTTGAAACTCGCCATCAAAGCCAGTCGAACCAAAATTATTGTTTTTGTTTACTTTGTATTGATTGTATCCATTTTATTAGGCGCAATTATGTATGTCGTTGAAGGAAAAGATAGCGGATTTACTAGTATTCCAGTTAGTATTTATTGGTGTATTGTTACGTTAACAACCGTTGGTTATGGCGATATTGCTCCGGTTACAACACTCGGACAAATTATTGCATCGTTTATTATGATCATGGGTTACGGAATTATAGCCGTTCCGACAGGAATTGTAACGGCTGAGTTTTCGAGTTTGAAAAACCGAAGTAAAAGCGACACAAAATGTAAATCTTGCACCAGTATAATCTATAATCCCGAAGCGCGATATTGTCATCATTGTGGCGAAAAATTAGACCATGAATAACTATTTAATCACCATAATTGGACCAACTGCAATTGGGAAAACGGCGCTAAGCATAGCTTTGGCTCAACATTTCAAATGCGATATCATTTCCTGCGATAGTCGTCAATTTTTTAAGGAAATGAAAATTGGTACTGCTGTTCCATCTGATGAAGAATTAGCAAGCGCAACACATCATTTTATACAGAACAAATCGATTTTTGATAATTACTCTGTTGGCGATTTTGAGAAAGAAGCCATTGAAAAATTGGACGAATTATTTCTAAAAAATAATGTTCAAATTATGGTTGGCGGTTCAGGTTTGTATGTTGATGCAGTATTAAAAGGTTTTGATGATTTTCCTGATATTGATGAAGAAGTTCGAACAAAAATAAATGCTGATTTTGAACAATTTGGAATTGATTATTTGCAGCAAAAATTAAAGGAATTAGACACTGATTATTTCCAAAAACTTTTAACCGAAAATCCGCAAACGTTGCAAAATCCGCAACGGATGAAACGCTTTGTAGAAGTTTGCATTGGAACAGGAAAACCGTATTCCAGTTTTATTGGGCAAAAGAAAAACCAACGCAACTTCACTCCTATTATCATTGGATTGGAAGCCGAAAGAGAAATGATGTACAACCGAATTAACAAACGTGTTGATATTATGATGAATGAAGGTTTATTGAAAGAAGCTGAAAATTTATTTCCAAATAAAAACTTGAATGCATTGCAAACCGTTGGTTACAGAGAATTGTTTGAGTTTTTTGAAGGAAAAACATCTTTGGAATTTGCCGTTGAACAAATCAAAATGAATACACGTCGATTTGCAAAACGCCAAATCACTTGGTTTAAACGAACAGAAAATGCGGTTTGGTTTGATTATTTAACCAATAGATATGAGATAATAAAGTATACAGAAAATTTAATAGTATGAATGTATTACTAAAAATTGTAAAATATTTTTTCTTAATATTTACACTCTTTCTTATTTCATTGTATTTCATTGCTTTAAAAGATAAGATTGAAAACCCTGAATTAAAAAATTTGGATTGGAAAAGTTATATTATTATTGGATTAGTCATAATTGTTCTTGTTATCACAAATTTTCTTCTTTTCAAAAACAGTTATAAAAAATCAAAAACAACATAATGCCAATTTCACCCAACTTCACTTCTATTCTTCACGAAGAAAAAGAAATTAATTTTCTTCAATGTTATCCTAACGGCTATTTGAAATATACTGATTTGTGCAATATTTTGCAATTGACTGCTGGTTTGCATGCTGAACTTGGCGGCATTAGTTTTAGCGATATGCAAGCATTTCATCAAGCTTGGGTTTTGAGCAGAATGCGTGTTGAAATTAAGCGTTTGCCAAAATGGCGTGATGTTGTTAGGGTAAAAACTTGGATAAAATCGTTGGAAAATTCACGTTCGGTTCGATGTTTGGAAATGTATGTTGGTGATGAAAAAATTGTAGGTTGTGAAACGTTTTGGGCTGTGATTAATACGAACAAAAGAAAACCCGAAAGTTTGGCTTTGCCTCACGAACATTTTGAAAAATTTCCAGAAAATGCTACCGAAAAAACGTTTTCAAAAATTGTTTTGAAAGATGAACTTGAAGTTTTAGAAAATTACACCGTTCGGCTTTCGGATTTGGATGTTGTTAATCATGCTAATAATGTGAAATATCTGGAATGGTGTTTGAATAATTGCAATGTT
>Ga0209278_1002084_pt1 | contig 11435 bp, 9 predicted proteins | sample JI81BgreenDNA_FD_187504 | JGI IMG/M metagenome (GOLD analysis project Ga0209278, IMG submission 187504) | Wastewater effluent complex algal communities from Wisconsin, to seasonally profile nutrient transformation and Carbon sequestration -... | ecosystem: Engineered > WWTP > Effluent > Algae... | reverse complement strand
GCGGCATGGGCGCGGCCATCCGTGAGCTCCTGCACGGCGCGTCGGTGAACCGCTCGGAAGGCCGTCCCGCCCTGCACAGCGCGCTGCGCACCGCGTTCGAGGCCCCGGTGGCTTCCGGTGCGGCCCTCGAAGCCAACGCCGCCCGCCAGCGCATGGCCGACATGGCGCAGGCCCTTCGCGCCAGCGGCGTGACCGACATCATCAACGTCGGCATCGGCGGCTCCGACCTCGGGCCGCGCCTGGCGCTCGACGCGCTGAAGGACTTCGGTGACGGCCGCTTCACGATCCACTTCCTCAGCAACGTCGATGCCCATGCGGCGACGCGGTTGCTGTCGGGGCTCGATCCGGCGAAGACCGCCGCCATCCTCGTTTCGAAGAGCTTCGGCACGCAGGAAACCCTGCTCAACGGCCAGCTGATCCGCGACTGGCTCGGCGGCGGTGAGCGCCTGTACGCGGTGAGCGCGAACGTGCCCAAGGCCGAGGCCTTCGGCATCGATCCGTCGCGCGTGCTGCCGATGTGGGACTGGGTGGGTGGCCGCTACTCGCTGTGGTCGGCCGTGGGTTTCTCGGTGCTGCTGGCGCTTGGCGAGGACGGCTTCGCCCAGATGCTGGCCGGTGCCGAGGCGATGGACCGGCATTTCCTTGAAGCGCCGGCCGAGTCGAACCTGCCGCTATGGCACGCGCTGTTCGCCGTTTGGAACCGCAATGCCGAGGGCCACGCCGCGCAGGCGGTGCTGCCTTACGACGAGCGCCTTCGCCTGCTGCCGGCCTACCTGCAGCAGTTGGTGATGGAGTCGCTGGGCAAGCGCGTCGACCACGACGGCGCAGCCATCGAGCACGACACCGTGCCAGTGCTGTGGGGCGGGGCGGGCACCGACAGCCAGCACAGTTTCTTCCAGGCCTTGCACCAGGGCACGCAGGTCGTGCCGGCGGATTTCATCGGCGTCATCCAGCCGGACCATGCGCACACGGCGCAGCATCGCGTGCTGCTCTCGCACCTGCTGGCGCAGACGGAAGCGCTGGCGAACGGCGATGAGGGCGACCGCCCGCAGCGGCACTTCCCCGGCAATCGGCCGAGCACGCTGATCCTGCTCGACCGTCTCACGCCGCGCAGCTTCGGTGCGCTTGTCGCGCTCTACGAGCACAGCGTCTATGCGCAGTCGGTGCTCTGGGGCATCAATGCCTTCGACCAGTTCGGCGTGGAGCTGGGCAAGACGCTCGCCGGCGGCCTGCTGCCGGTGCTCGAAGGCCGCGCCGAGGCGAAGGACCCGATCAGCGCGGCGTTGGCCGCGGAGATCCGCTCCCGCGGTTGAGGACTTTGCATCGCCGGCCCACGCGGCGGGCGTCAGGCGCGTTTCAGCCCGGTGCTTTCGCGGCCTGTTCGGCCAGTGCCCAGGCGACGTGCTCGCGCACGACCTCCGAGGGGTGCGACGCGCGCGAGCGCAGCGCCTCGGCGACGGCGTCCGAGTGCGGGGCGTTGCCCAGCGCGACGGCGAGGTTCCGCAACCACCCCGCGTGCCCGGTGCGCCGGATCGGGGAGCCTTCGGTGCGCTTGAGGAACGCGTCCTCCTCCCACGCGAACAGGTCCACCAGCGTCGCGGTATCCAGCCCATGGCGCGGCTCGAAGTCGGGCAGGGCATGGCGCGTCGCGAACTTGTTCCACGGGCAGGCCAGCTGGCAGTCGTCGCAGCCGAAGATGCGGTTGCCCATCGGTCGGCGGAACTCGATCGGGATGGGGCCGGGATTCTCGATCGTCAGGTAGGAAATGCAGCGCCGCGCGTCGAGTACGTTCGGCGCGACGATGGCTTGCGTCGGGCAGATGTCGATGCAGCGCGTGCAGGTGCCGCAGTGCTCGGTGGCCGGCTCGTCGACCGGCAGCGGCAGGTCGGTGTAGAGCTCGCCGAGGAAGAACCAGCTGCCGGCCTTCGTGTTGATCACGCAGGTGTTCTTGCCGATCCAGCCCAGCCCCGCGTCGCGGGCCAGTGCACGTTCCAGCACGGGCGCGGAGTCGACGAAAGCGCGATAGCCGAACGGGCCGACCACCTCGGTGATGCGATCGGCGAGCTTTTGCAGCCTCGCGCGCATGACCTTGTGGTAATCGCGACCCAGTGCGTAGCGGGCCACGTAGGCGCGGGTGCCATCGGCCAGCGTGTCCCAGCAGGCGTCGTCGTCGTCCACGCCGTAATCCATGCGGACGCTGATCACGCGCACTGTGCCCGGCACCAGTTCGTCCGGGCGGCTGCGCTTCGTCCCGTGCGTGGCCATCCAGTCCATCGATGCGTGGTGGCCTTCGGCCAACCAGCGTTCGAGGTGGGCTTCGTCCTTCGCCAGCGTGCCGGCGCTGACGCCGGCCTGCTGGAAGCCGAGCGCTTCGGCCCAGCGTTTGATGTCGGCGGCGAGCGCGGCCCAGTCATGCATGGCGCGAAGTATAGAATCCGCGGCATGTCCCACGCCCTGCCGCTGTACTGCGCCGACGCCGTGCGCGCCATCGAGCGTGCGGCTTTCGCACGCGGTGTCGACGCCTTCGCGTTGATGGTGAAAGCCGGCGAGGCCGCCGCGGCGCGGCTGCGCGAGCGCTGGCCCGAGGCACGCCGCATCGGCGTGCTCTGCGGCACCGGCAACAATGGCGGCGACGGCTACATCGCCGCGCTGGCCCTGCATCGCGCCGGCCTGCACGTCGAGGTGGTGGCGATCGGAGCTCCGAGGACGGAGGAAAGCCGCGCCGCGGCGGCCCAGTGGCAAGCGGCCGGGCAGGGCGTGCAGTCCGCGGAAGCCGCGCTGCCGCCCGTCGACGCATGGATCGACGCCTTGTTCGGCATCGGGCTCTCTCGTGCCCCGGAGGCGCCTGTCGCGAGCCTGATGCTGGCCGTGGCCGCGCAGGGACGTCCGGTGCTGGCGCTGGATGTGCCGTCGGGGATCGATGCCGACCGCGGCAGCGCACCGGGCGCCTTCCTCCCCGCCACGATGACGCTGTGCTTCGTGGCGGCGAAGCGCGGCCTGTTCACGGCCACGGGTCGGGAAGCGGCAGGCGAGGTGCAGGTCGCGACGCTCGGCCTCGACGTCGAGGCGCTGGTGGTCGAAGCCTCGGTCGCATCGCCGTCGGCCTGGGCGGTCCGTGCGCCGGCCTTGGCCGACGCGCTGCCGAAGCGGCGCGTCGACAGCCACAAGGGCCACCATGGCCGGGTTCTCTGTCTGGGGGGCGACCATGGCATGGCCGGAGCCCTCGTGCTCTGTGCGGACGCCGTGGCGCGCAGCGGTGCCGGCTGGGTCGAAGCGCTCTCGCGTCCCGAGGCGGTGCTGGCCTTGAACGTCCGTCGTCCGGAAGTGATGGCCGGCGTTCTTGCATCGACCGAGAGTCTGGCGGCGCGGCTTGCGGCCGCGGAGGTGGTGGCCGCCGGCCCCGGCCTCGGGCAAGGCGACTGGGGCCGCGGGGTGTTCGAGGCGGTGCTGGCGTCCGGGCGCCCGCTGGTGCTGGATGCCGATGCCTTGAATCTGTTGGCCCAGGCGCCGCGCGCGCTGCCCGGCGCCGTGCTCACCCCGCATCCGGGCGAGGCGGCGCGCCTTCTCGGGTGCCGGACCGCCGACGTGCAGGCGGATCGATTCGCGGCGGCGGCGGCGCTGGTCGAGCGCTTCGGCGCGATCGTGGTGCTCAAGGGCGCGGGTACGCTGGTGGCGGGCCCCGGCCATACACCGCGTCTGATCGATGCCGGACATCCGGGCATGGCCTCAGCGGGCATGGGCGATGCGCTTACCGGGCTGATTGCCGGCCTCCGTGCGCAGGGGCTTCCGCCCTTCGAGGCCGCGTGGGCCGGCGCGCTGGCCCATGCGGCGGCGGCGGACGGCCTGGGCCGCGGCCGTGGCCTGCTCGCGAGCGACGTCATCGACGCCCTCCCTTCGGTGCTGCGCCCATGAATTCACAGGCGCTTTCCACCGGCGAGGCGACGCATGGGCTTCCGGACGCCGAGGCCACGGCGTCGCTTGGGGCAGGGCTGGCCGCCACCCGCCCGGATCGGGCGGTGGTGCATCTGCACGGTGACCTCGGTGCCGGGAAGTCCACCCTGGCGAGGGCCCTTCTGCGCGCTTTGGGCGTGGTGGGCACCATCCGCAGCCCGACGTACACCCTGATCGAGCGTTATGCGCTCGACGGCGGCGAAGTGGCGCATCTCGACCTGTATCGCCTCGGTGACGCCAGCGAGCTGGACTTCCTCGGCCTTGACGAGCTGCAGGACGCCGCCGCCCTCTGGCTTGTGGAGTGGCCCGAACGCGGGGGGGCATCGCTCCCGGCGCCGGATCTGGTGATCCGCCTCGGCTTCGAGGGGGCGGGCCGACGCGCGGTGCTCGAAGCCCGCACTGCAACAGGGCGGGCGTGGTGCGATCGGCTGGGCGCGGTGTTTCCCCCGGCGCCCCGGCCGGCGAAGGGTGCAACTTAGGGGCGGTTCATCAGGAAGCTTCGCAGGAACAGGCTGCAGGCTACGGATTGCAAAGGAAAAAGTCCTTGCAAAGCGTCAGGCCCGGTGTTTGAATCGCGCCCATGCCGCGCGCTTCCGCCCTGAACCTGACCCGCTGGTTGCATCTGGCCCTGCTGATGGCGGGTCTGGGGTATGCCGCGTTCGCCCATGCGGAGGTCCGTCTGGGGCAACTCCGTCTGAGCGCCGGCGACGAAAGCACGCGCGCCGAGCTGCAGCTCGATGCCGCTCCCGGCGACTACCGTCTTTTCAGCCTATCCAACCCGGATCGGCTCGTGCTGGATCTGCCCGGCGCGGCCTTGGCGGATGGGTTCCGACCGCCGGCACCGAACGGCCGCGTGATCGGCGTCCGCACCGGTTCGCCGGAAGCCGGGAAGCTGCGCATCGTGTTCGATCTTGCCGGCGCCGTGCGTCCGCGGACGCGCGTCGAAGGCAGCGGTCGGGCCTCGCGCCTTGTGCTGGAAATGTTCCGTGACGAGGCGGCCATCGCGGCGAACACCGCGCCCGCGGCCACGCCAGCAACGAATGCGGCGGCATCGTCCGCGACGGCGGCGCCAGCGCCGGTCTCCGGTGCGCGCGAACTGCTGATCGCCATCGACGCCGGCCACGGCGGTCGCGATCCCGGTGCCATCGGCGGCGGCGGCACCTACGAAAAGACTGTGACGCTGAAGGTGGCGCGGGAGCTCGCCGCCGAGATCGATCGCCATCCCGGCATGCGCGCGCTGCTGATCCGCGACAGCGACGTGTTCATCCCGCTTGGTGACCGTTACCAGAAGGCGCGCGATGCGCAGGCGGACCTGTTCATCTCGATCCACGCCGATGCCGCGCAGAGCCGCCAGGCCAATGGCGCGTCGGTGTTCGTGCTCTCCACCCGCGGCGCGTCGAGCGAGGCTGCGCGCTTCCTCGCCGACCGCGAGAACAACGCCGACCTCGTCGGCGGCGTGAGCCTCGAGGACAAGGACCGCAGCCTCGCCGCGGTGCTGCTCGATCTCTCGCAGAGCGCCACCATGCGCGTCTCCGACGAGGCTGCGAACCACGTGCTCGATGAACTGCGCAGCGTCGGCAAGACGCACAAGCCGCAGGTCGAACGCGCCAATTTCTGGGTGCTGCGCTCGCCCGACGTCCCCTCCATGTTGGTGGAGACGGGTTTCATCACCAATGCCGCCGACGAGCGCAAGCTCAACGACGCCGGCTTCCGTCGCCGTCTTGCTGAAGTGGTGGCTCGCGGCGTCGGCGACTACTTCGGCTCGCAGCCGCCCCCGGGCACGTGGTTCGCCGCGAATCCGTCGCGGGGCAGCCGCCAGCACGTGGTCGCCCGCGGCGAGACGCTTGGTCTGATCGCCGCCCGCCACGGCATCTCGCTCAGCCAGCTGCGCAGCGCCAACGACAAGCGCGACGACGTCGTGCGCGTGGGCGAACGCCTGCGCATCCCCGCCGCACCGGAGTAATCCGCGCGCGCGGCGCGGCGTGCCCGCCCGGTATCATCGGCCTCTGTTCCCGCGCGATGCCGGCATGCCGATCCAGCTGCTCCCCGAAGTCCTGATCAACCAGATCGCCGCCGGCGAAGTCGTCGAGCGGCCGGCGTCGGTCGTGAAGGAGCTGGTCGAGAACGCCTTGGATGCCGGTGCGCAGCGCGTCGAGATCGATCTCGAGGAAGGCGGCGCGCGCCTGATCCGCATCCGCGACGATGGTGTGGGCATGGCGCCCAATGAATTGCCCATGGCGGTCTCGCGGCATGCCACCAGCAAGATCGCCAGCCTCGATGATCTCGAAGCCGTGGCCACCTTGGGTTTCCGTGGCGAGGCGTTGCCGTCGATCGCCTCGGTGAGCCGGTTCTCGCTGGCCTCGCGGACGGCCACGCAGGAGCGCGGTGCCAAGCTCGACGTCGACGGTGGGCGGCTCGGCGAGGTCATTCCGCATCCGCATGCGCAAGGCACCACGGTCGAAGCGCGCGACCTGTTCTTCAACGTGCCGGCGCGTCGCAAGTTCCTGAAAGCCGAACGCACGGAACTCGGCCACGTCGAGGACTGGTTGCGCCAACTCGCGCTCGCGCGGCCGACCATCGAACTCAAGCTCCACCACAACGGCCGGCTGCTGCGGCATTACCGCCCCAATGGCGGCGACGCGCCGAAGCGTTTGGCCGAAGCGCTGGGCCCGGAGTTCCACGAGCGCGCGCTCGGCCTCGACCATGCCCAGGCCGGGCTTCGCCTGCATGGCTGGATCGGCCTGCCCACGGCTTCGCGCAGCAGCGCCGACCAGCAGTTCTTCTACGTCAACGGTCGCGCCGTGCGGGATCGCATCGTCGCGCACGCGGTGCGGCAAGCCTATGCGGATGTGCTGTATCACGGCCGGCATCCGAGCTTCGTGCTGTTCCTTGAACTCGACCCGCGCCGCGTCGATGTCAACGTCCATCCGGCCAAGCACGAGGTCCGTTTCCGCGACGGCCGGCTGGTCCACGACTTCATCTTCCGCACGCTGCACGAAGCGCTGGCGGATGCCCGGCCCGCGGAGGCCGTGGGCGTGCCCTCGAGCCCCGTTGGCCCCACGCCCAGCCCCGTGGCCGGGCTGCCGCAGTGGGCGTCCGCCGACCAGTCGCGGCTCGGCCTGTCGGTGGGCGACACCATGGCCGCCTATCGCACGCTTTATGCCTCGTCTGCCGGCCTCGCGGGCAGCACCTCCGGCATGCCGGCGTCGATGGCGTCGATGGCGTCGATGCCGCTCCCCGGCGCCGTGCTGGGGATGCCGGCGGCCACGGCGCCCGCGGGGATTGACGACACCGTCGCGCCGCCGCTCGGCTTCGCGTTGGCGCAACTGCACGGCGTCTACGTGCTGGCGCAGAACGCGCAGGGCCTCGTGCTGGTCGACATGCATGCGGCGCATGAGCGCATCACCTACGAGCGCATGAAGGCCGCTTTCGCCGCACAGGACCTGCGCGCGCAGCCGCTGCTGGTGCCCGAGTCCTTGGCGGTCAGCGAGCGCGAGGCCGATGCCGCCGAACAGCACGCGGCCCTGCTCGGATCGCTGGGGTTCGAGGTCCGGCGCACCGGCCCGCAGTCGCTGTCGTTGCGCAGCGTGCCGGCCCTGTTGGGCGACCTCGATGCGAAGCCCCTGCTGCTGGATGCCCTGGCCGAACTGCGGGAGCACGGCAGCACGCGCAAGGTCGAAGAGGCCGTGCATGCGCTGATGGGCGGCTGGGCCTGCCGCAGTTCCGTGCGCGCCAACCGGCGGTTGTCGGTGCCGGAGATGAACGCTCTGTTGCGCGACATGGAGGCGACGGAACGCGCGGCACAGTGCAACCATGGTCGCCCGACCTACGTACAGTTGGATCTCGCGGAGCTGGACCGCCTGTTCCTCCGCGGCCGATGAAGGAGTCTCGAATGCATCCCCATGCGTCTCCCCGGAAGCCCGCGCCCTGGCGCAGGGGTCTTCCTGCGCTGTTCGCTGCGCTGCTTGCCGTCGGCTGCTCGGGCGACTCCGGCCCGTCGCAGGCGGAGATCGACGCCCAGGCAAAGCGCGAGGCTGCCGCCGCCGCCGCCGCGGCCGTCCATGTGCGCAGCGTCAATGAAGTGCGCGAAACGCGTTTGGCGAACCTGCAGAAGCCCGATGGTTGGCTGTCGCTCGTCGGTTTGCACTGGCTGAAGGCCGGCAACAGCTACGTTGGCAGCGGCGCGACCAAGGGCGTCCGTCTCGCCGTCGGGCCCGAGGAGCTCGGCCTGATCCGTCTGGAGCGTGATGGCACGGTCACCTTCCGCGCGACCGCGGGTGCCGGCGTGCTGTACGACGGCCAGCCCGCCGATGGCAGCACCCGCCGTCTGGTCACCGACGCCGATGGCGGCACGCCGACGGTCGTCGGCTTCAACCAGGGCGATGCCAGCTTCGTCGTCATCAAGCGCGGCGAGAACTACGGCCTGCGCGTCCGCGACGCGCTGGCGCCAACGCGTACGCGCTTCCCGGGCCTCGACTACTTCGACATCGACCCGGCGTTCCGTTTCGACGCGCGTTTCGAGGCGCACCCACCGGGCCAGACGATTTCCATCGTCAATGTGCTCGGTATCGAAGAGGCGATGGCCAATCCGGGCGTCGTCGTCTTCCAGAAGGACGGGGTCGAGTTCCGTCTGGAAGCCGTGGACGAGGGCGATGGCCGGCTGTTCCTGATCTTTGCCGACCGCACCAGCGGCCACGAAAGTTATGCTGCGGCCCGCTTCCTTTATGCGGACCAGCCCGCGGACGGCGGGATCACCGTGGTCGACTTCAATCGCGCCTACAACCCGCCGTGCGCGTTCACGGAGTTCTCCACCTGCCCGATGCCGCCGCCGTCCAACCGTCTGGACCTGCGGATCGAGGCCGGCGAGAAAAAGCCGCTCCCGCTGCTGGCCTCGTCCTGAGCATGGCGCGCGGTCGAGGCTGGCGGGCCTTCGCCTTCGGAGCGGCCTTGGCGCTGGCCGCGGGCGTCGTGCACGCCGAGGCCGCCGATCCGCCGCGACCGCTGCTGTGGAAAGCCAGCGATGGCGATAACGCGGTTTATCTGCTCGGCACGTTCCACCTGCTCGAGCCCGCGGACTACCCGCTCGATCCGAAGGTGTACGCCGCGCTCGACGACGCCGAGCTGGTCTTCTTCGAACTGTCGCCCGAAGCCTTGGCTGATCCGACCCTTGGCCTGCGATTCGCGCAGGCCGGCGTGCGTACCGACGGCCGCACCCTGCAGCAGACGGTCGATGCCCCGACCTGGGCGGCCACGGTCCAACTGGCGTCGGAGGCGGGCCTGCCGCTCGATGCGCTGCAACGGATGGAGCCCTGGTTCGCGGCGCTGACGCTCACCATGGCGGAGATGACGGCCGCCGGCCTCGACCCAGCACTGGGCCTCGACAAGCATCTGGCGCGGCGGGCGACGCGCGACGGCAAGCGCACGGCAGGGCTGGAAACGCCCGCGGACCAGATCCGTTTGTTCGATGGGATGAAGCCGGGCGTGCAGCTCGCTCAGCTCCGCGACGTGGTCGAGCGCTCCGAGGAGATCCGCAGTGAGACCGAATGGCTGCACCAGCAGTGGCGAGACGGTGATGTCGATGCCTTGTACTGGGGCATGGCCGCGGCGATGAAGGCGCGGGATCCGGCCCTCTACGAACGCATCAACACCCAGCGCAATGCCGCGTGGGTGTCGCGCATCAAGGCCCTGCTCGATGCGCCGGGAACCGACGATGCGCTGGTGGCGGTCGGTAGCCTGCATCTGCTGGGCGCGGAAGGCCTGGTGCAGCAGCTGGCCGCCGCGGGCTACACCGTCGAGCGGCTGTAGCGCGAGGGCGGCGGGGCAGCGACGAGGTCGATGCAGTCGACCGGGCAAGGCGGAATGCAGAGTTCGCAGCCGGTGCAGAGGTCTTCGACGACCACGTGCAGGAACTTCGGCGCCCCGATGATGGCGTCGACCGGGCAGGCGGCGATGCACTTGAAGCAGCCGATGCATTCGTCCTCGCGGATGCGCGCCACCTGCGGCGGCTTTTCCACGCCATGTTCGGCGGACAGCGGTTTCGCTTCGCGGCCGAGCAGCGTGGCCAACGCGCGGATGCCCGATTCACCGCCCGGCGGGCACTGATTGATGTCGGCCTCGCCCTTGGCGATGGCTTCGGCATAGGGCCGACAGCCGGGGAACTTGCACTGTCCGCACTGCGTCTGCGGCAGCACGGCGTTGATCTGTTCGACGAGCGGATCGCCTTCGACGGCGAAGCGTTTCGCCGCCCAGCCGAGCAGCGCGCCGATGGCGGCGCAGAGCGCCACGAGGAGCAGCAGGGGCAACCACAGGTCCGCCACGTCGGGGCCTAGCGGTCCATGCCGGTGAAGCCGGCGAAGGCCAGCGCCATCAGGCCCGCGGTGACCAGCGCGATCGGTGCGCCTTTGAACGCCGTCGGCACCTCGGCGGCCTCCAGCCGTTCGCGCAGGGCGGCGAACAGCACCAGCACGAGGCCGAAGCCCACGGCGGCGCCGAAGCCATACAGCACGGACTCGAGCAGCGAATGCTTCGCCTGCACGTTGAGCAGGGCCACGCCGAGCACCGCGCAGTTCGTCGTAATGAGCGGCAGGTAGATCCCGAGCACCCGGTACAGCCGCGGGCTCTGGCGGTGCAGCAGCAGTTCGGTGAACTGGACGGTGGCGGCGATGACGAGGATGAAGGCGGGCGTGCGCAGGTCGCCGATGCCCAGCGGCTCGAGCAGCCAGTGCTGCAGCGCCCACGACAGGCCGGCAGCGAGCGTCAGGACGAAGCCCGTCGCCAGCGCCATGCCGACGGCGGCATCGAGCTGCCTCGACACGCCCATGAACGGGCACAGGCCGAGGAACTTCACCAGCACGAAGTTGTTGACCAGCACCGCGCCGACGAGGATCAGCAGGATGTCGGCCATGGCCGCTTAGCGCACCGGCATGCCGGGAAGGGCGCCGCTGTCGACGTCCAGCAGGGCCAGCGTGCCGCCATCAAAGCCGGCCGAGAGGATCATTCCTTCACTCATGCCGAAGCGCATCTTGCGGGGGGCCAGGTTGGCGATGAATACGACGCTGCGGCCGACGAGTTTCTCCGGCTCGCCGTAGCTGGCGCGGATGCCCGAGAAGATCTGCCGCTCGCCGAGCTCACCGGCATCCAGCTTGAAGCGCAGCAGCTTGTCGGAGCCCTCGACGAACCCGCACTCCAGCACCTTGCCGATGCGCAGGTCGAGCTTGGCGAAGTCCTCGATGCCGATGAAGGCCGGCGCGTCGCCGGTGGCGGGCTTGGCCGGATCGGCTTTCGGCGCGCCGGGCTTCGCGGCCTTCTCGACGCTGGCGGGCGCCGTCGTTGAAGTAGCGGCTTTCGCGGCTTCGGCCGCGGCGGCGAGGGAATCCTTGGAGGCGTCGATCATGGTGTCGATCTGCTTTTGTTCGATGCGGGTGAGCAGGGGGTCGTAGGGGCGGATGGCGCGGCCCAGCAGCGGCGTGGCGGCGTCGGCCCAG
>Ga0209278_1002081_pt1 | contig 11448 bp, 11 predicted proteins | sample JI81BgreenDNA_FD_187504 | JGI IMG/M metagenome (GOLD analysis project Ga0209278, IMG submission 187504) | Wastewater effluent complex algal communities from Wisconsin, to seasonally profile nutrient transformation and Carbon sequestration -... | ecosystem: Engineered > WWTP > Effluent > Algae... | reverse complement strand
CCGCACAACGCCAGCCGTCAAGGATCGCTTGACACCTCCGGCGCCGCGGCCCGCCAGCCCTCGACCCTGGCCGCGCACTCCCGGTACATGGCCGCCCACTCGACCATGGTCCGCAGGACGGCCGCCCCGGCGCCGTCAGCGGGCAGCGGAAGCGGCGGGCACGGCTGGCGCAGGCTGGCCGGGATCGTCGCCGGCAACGGCCGCGGCGAGGACGCGCAGGCCGTCAGGAGACAGGCACACAGCAGCGGCAGCAGCCGCGTCGGCAGAGATGACACGCTCGACCTCCTGGTTCTGGGCGCGGCGCTGGGCCGCGATGCGGGCACGGTCGGCCTCGAAGCGGGCCGCCGCGCCGTCGGCCGCGCGCTGCGCCAGGCGCTGGCTCTCGGCATCGGCTGCCGCACGCCGGCCGTCTGCGGCTTCCCAGCGCAGGCCCTGCAGCCACCAAGCGCCGCCAAAACCCGCAGCGCCGGCCAGCAGCGCCGCAGCGGCGAGGGTCTTCACGCTTCGCCCGTTGTGGCGGCTGCGCTGCCCCGTGCCAGCTGCATGAACCGCGGCCACTCGGCGCCAGGCGGCCAGCGATAGGCCAGCACCCGGGCGCGCGGGAAGGACCGCACGTTGACCGCATCGCCTTGGTTGCCGCCGAGGATGAGCAAGTCGCCGTTCGTGGCCTCGCCCACGCACAGGCCGACATGCCCGCCGCCCTTGCGAGAGAAGACCACGATGCAGCCGTGCGCAGGACGGTCGAGCGCCTGGCCCCACGATGCCCACGCGCGGGCCTGCCACCAGTTGCGCGCTGGCACGAAGCCGGCTTCAGACACCCACTTGGCAACAGCGCCGCCGCACCACGGCTGGCCGATAAGCCACTTGGCGCCGAGCTTCACCAGCATTGTGCGAATCCACGGCGAGTCATTCGGGCCGAGCGTTTCGCGCTGGCCGATGTCGGCGCGGGCGGCGGCAAGCCATGTGGGCTCGGCGGGCTCGCTCCAGTTGTCAATTGCTCGGGCCATTGGGTGCCTTCAGCTTTTGGGTTGTGTTGCCGGCGATGTACGCGCCGACCGTGCCGACCACGACAAGGGCGTAAGTGCTGCCAGCCGGGTCGAGCTTCCCGAAGAACTGAAGCACCGTTGTTGCGATGCCGCAGCCGAGCGTGAGCAGGAAACGCCGGCCGCCGATGGTGTCGAGCCTCATCGCATCAGCACCTTGTCAGCGATGAACGTGACGACACCGCCCACGCCGCTGGCAATCGCCATGCCAATCCAGAAACCGCCCTTTGACTTGTTCGCAAGCTCAAGCAGCGTTTTCACATCGGCTCGGAGGTCCGCCACTTCGCTTTGCAGCGACTGCACCTCAGCCTCAAGCCGGCCGAAGGATCGCGGGTCAATCATGGAATCCTCCAGTCTGCCGATGCTGTCGGCCAGGTAGTCGAGTTGCTTCTGTGTGGGGTCCATGCTCAAGCGAACGTCGAAGCCCGGCGCCAGCCGTTGAACAGGTCCGCAGTGGTCACGCCAGCGGGCAGCGTGGGCGATGCACCCGACCGCACGATGCAGCCATCGAACGAAGCGACAAGCGACAGGTCGAAATTGCTGCTGCTGATGTAGCAATCTGAAAGGCACGTATGCCCGCTCGTCGCGCTGGTCGTGCCACCCACCGGGGCCGGGCTGGTGCCGGTCACGTTGTTCGCCAGCTCGACGCCGCGAAGATGTACGCGCGGCTGGTTCGTGAACCCGGTGTCGCGGATGATCCCGTTGAGCGAACCGCCGTTCATGAACACCTCGAACTCGGGCACGTCATAGCGCACCTCGAGGTAGAAGTTCCAGCAGTTGTTCACCTCGAAGCGCGGGCGGATGCGGTTTGTGGGCGTGCGGACAGCGGCGTATGCCGTCACGCCGTCCACGTTCGCCGTGCTCGCCACCGTGTCTGCCGGGATGTTCTCGAAGTGGAAGCGCAGGCGGTTGTTGGCCCCGACAGCCGGCTCCATGTTGTAGAGGTCGAAGCGCGAAGCGAACGACCAACCCGGGAAGCTGCGGATGTTGCGCACCTCGATGAGCGCGGGCGCGTGGACAACCTGCGTGGCAGGAACTGCGGTTTTGACGCGCACCGGCTCCATCGTGGAAACAGGTGCCACACCAAGCGGCCCGCCGACCCGCTGCACGCCGTCCACCGTGACCGTGTGCGGACAGTGGACCGGCATTGACGACGCGCCCATGTTTTCGAGCGACACACACACGTAGTCATCGACGCCAGCGTGGTTGACGATCACGTTCTTGACGACCATCGCGCCGAAAAACGTGCCGCCGTAGTCCTCGCGTGCCGTGATGGCTGGAGCCCAATTGAGATGAGTGTCGGTGACGCTGATGATGCCGCCGCCCCAGCCATATTGAACGCCGCCGTATTCGCTGGCCGGCCCCCATGCTTGGAGCGTCGAATCGCTCACAAAGATGTTGAACGCGCCCGAATGACAGTCCACGCGGTTCAAGTCGCAGCGCGCGACGAACAGGCCGTTGATGTCGTTGTTGCCCGTCGCACCCCAGCCGTCGAAGCCGGTGAAGTCCTCCAGCACGATGTTCGCGCCGCTGGTGACGTTGAGCAGGTAGCTCGACAGCGTGCGGTCGCGGCTGCGGGCCGGGCCTTTCACGTTGGTGATCTTGAGATCGGACACCCGGAAGGCGTAGATGCAGGCATCAATCGACTCATACGGCGCCACGGCTTCGTCAGCCGGGAAGCTCAAGCGGTCGAACCAAACTTCATTCCGCTCAACGCGGAACAGGTATTGATTGTTCCAGCCTGTCGCGGGGAAGATGGCGTTCTCAATCTTGATCGGCTTGAGCGAGTCGCGCCGGAACAAAACCGAGCAGGCCAGGCGGCTCGCAGACAGGTCAACCGCCAGCGGCAGACGCGCCCAGCCGGTGCGCAGCACGCTGAAGCACTGCCGGTAGTTCATCGTGCCGGTCGTGGCGCGGTTGGGCACTTGGAAGGCCGAGCACGACAGCTCCGCGAACCCCGGGCCGTCAAAAGCGCCGCGCGTGGGCCAGCGCCCGCCGGCCTTCAGGTAGCTCGACTCCGCAATCGGCGTGGAAGCCACCACGACAGGCCGCGTGGAATCGTAGACATGGAACACCGTGTTGATGTCGTCATAGTCCGGCGTCGGGTCCACGCCGCCCAGCAGGATGAACCGGCACCCGGCAAAGTCCACGTCGGTGTTGATGACGATGTACGCATTGGCCTGCACCGCAAGCGTGGAGATGCCCTCATAGCTCAAAGCGCGCCCAAGGGCATTGGCCGCCGTGTGGGCCGCGCGGATCGCGTTGGTGTCGTCCGCCACGCCGTCGGCAACCACGCCGAAGTCGCGGACGTGCATGGTGTCGCTGAGCCGGGCGGAAACGGCGCGCTCGACAGCTCCGGTCCAAGTCGGCAAGAAGTCAACGCCCGCGGCGTCGATGCCTGTCGCCTCTTGGTAAATCGCCACCCACCGCCCCGCGGCCAGATCGGCTGCAAACGTGCCCGACGTATGCTCGACCGCGGCGATGTAGGTTCCCCCGCCGCTGGCGACGACGGACCGCACCCGGTACAGCACCCCTGCTTGCCAGGGTCCGACAGATGCAGCGTTTGACGCCGCCATGAGGGCCGCCACGTCAGGCGCCAAGGTGTGCAGCTGCACCACGCCGTCGCGCACCTTGCCGTCATCGCGCTGGATCAACGCGATGTTGGTGTTCAGACCTTGCAGGTTGGTTTGGACCGCATCCAGCTCCGCATCAAGTGCTGCGGTGCGGATGGTGCTGCGGCCCGATACGGCAGCGGATTCCTCGTCCGAAAAGTCGGTCGTGCGGGCGTAAGGTGTAGGCTGCGGCATGCCCCGATTGCATCCCGCGCGCGTGTGTGTTTTCGCCCCGAATGCGCGCCGCTACACTCGGCCGCCATGGAGTTCACCGACTGGATGCTGCTCAAGCTCGCCCTGATGGGCGCGGGCGCCTTCGTCTGGGGCGTCTACTGCGGCTTCACGGGTCGCCCGATGTGGCAAGAGCCACCGGCGCCGCCCGGTAGAACAGCCCAGCCAGCGCAGGGCTCGCCAGAACTTGTTGAGCGGCTTGAGCCGCCCGAGGTGCGCCGGTAGCGTTTGCCCGCAGCAGGGCCTGCGCGACCCGCGGAGAGCCAAGCGCCTGCTGCAGCGCAGCGCTCGTCGGGATTGCGGCCAAGGTCATCGGCTCGGCGAAGGCCCCAAGCGTGACCGCACCTCCAAGCGCGCTGTTCTGGATCATCGCCCGCGGCCCCCCGCCGGTGCGCGCCACTCGGTCGGCCAGGTACTGCGAGCCGATCTGGGTGAGGTCAGCGAAGGGCGATTGCGCGATGCCGCCGCGGTAGGACTGGCGCACCGCCTGAGGCAGCAGCCCGGCAGGAATGTCCCCCATCGTCCGCCCCGCCACGCCCGCCTCGGCACTCTGCAGCAGAGGCTCGACGGTCTTGAAGGCCTTGTACTGCGCGCGGTTGTTCGCCAGGGCCGCGGCATCCTCAGGCGAGACGCCGCGGTTGAAAGCGTCCAGCAGCGTGCGCCGCAGTTGCTGCATCGAGTCCTTCAGGAAGCCCTGGGCCTTGTCGGCATCGACTCGCAGCTTGCTCTGCAGCCGGTTGGCGACCTCGCCCGGGATGACGAAGTTGCCCGAGCCGTCATCGACCACCTTGCCGGCCACATCGCGCAGCCACGAGTCCAGGCGCGCAGCATCGCCCTGCGGCAGCTTCGCCACCTCGTCCTGCAGCGCCTTCAAGCCCATCGCCATGTCCACGTCGACCGTGAGCCGGTTCTGGCCCCAGATGCGGTCAAACTCGGCGCCCATACGCTTCTTGGCGGCGTCCACCACCTCGGGCGTGAGGCTGGGCGCATCAGCGCCGAAGGTGCGGCCAACGGCGCGATTGAAGCCCTCTTGTACACGTTGGCCTTGCCGCTCCCCGATGCCGCCCACAAAAGGCGCGTCGTTGAGCACCGAGCGCAGGGCCTTGGTGCCGCGACTGGCCGAGATGTCAGCCGAGCCCAGCGGAATGCCGTACTGCTCGACCGCCTTTCGCGCCAATTCCGGGTTGTTGATGTTGGGCGAAACGGCGCGGCCGACGGCGCGCCCTGCGGCACCGAGCGTTCGAACGACGGCTGGCGCGGCCCCGCCGACAGCAGCGCCAGTCCCGGCATCTTCTGGGTTCACCAAGCCGGCGGATGCGCCACCAGTAATGGCGCCGCCAGCAATGCGTGCGGCCATGCCACCCTGCCCGGCCGACATGCCAGCGGTGCGGATGGCCTCAATGATGCTGGGCACTTTCGCCGCCGCCCCAGGAACCGCGGCAGCGCCCTTTGCGAGCAAGCCGCCAACGCCCGACGTGCCGGCAATCTCGGCGGCCAACTTGCCGCCGCCGTACGCCAGCGAGTCGGTGTCCGCGCCCAAGCCGCCCAGCGCTTCGTCCATGGCCTGCCGTCGATCGGCCCGCCCGATGAACTCGTTCTGAATGCCGAGCGCTCGCGCCGCCGCGTCGACGGGCGTCAGGATGGTCGCCCCAATGCTGCCAGCACCACGCACCGCGCCCGCGACGGCGTTCGTCAACTGCTGACCCACACGCGAGGCCACAGAAGGAGCCGCGCCATCTGCGGTCTTCGGCCCGTTGGCTTTCCGCTGCATATCCCCGAACGTCTGCGCTGCGAAGGCTTCCACCTCCTGCGGGGTGGCGTTGTCGGGCCCTTCAAAGCGATGAATGCGGCCGTCAGGCCCTTGCACGCGATAGATCGCCATCAGTTCGCTCCCGGCTCCCGACCCAAGTACTTGAACCCGCCTTGGCCAGAGGCCGGAACTTGCGGCGGCGGCGCAGGCGGCGCTCCTACGGCGGCCGGCTGCCGCACATAAGCAGACACGTCGAGCGGAGGCTGGCCGAACTCTGCGCGCAGATTTTCAAGGCGCAGCCTTTGCAGCTCTGCGCCGCGCTCGTTGATCTTCTCGATTTCCTCCAAGCGCTGGCGCACCAACTTGGTGTCGTTGATGTTCTGGAACAGTTCGTTCCACGCGCGCTGCGCGTCACCATCGGTCTGAACGCCGGTATTGAGCCGCAGAGACTCATTGCGAAGTCGCTCCAGCGTCGATTTGAACGTTCCGAAGTTGCGGCTTTGCTCGGTGCTAATGCCGGCCAAGTTGCGGCCGGTGTTCGCAAGGTTGGAAATCGGGCCGAACGCCAACTTGCCTTCCTCAATCTGATTCCGCAGGCCCACCAAGTCGGCGTTGATGCTGGAGGCAATGCCGATCTTGTCCAGATAGTCCTGTTGCATCTTCAGAGCGCCGGAAGACAACGGTTTGGGCGGCGCACCGTTTTCACTTGTGGCCGGCTCCCTCATGCGTTGATCGCGCAGGGCGCCAGCCGCTTCCGCTTGCGCATCCGACTGGCGCGCGTTCGCTTGCTGCGCTCCAGTCTGCGCGGCCACCAGCGCCTGCCGACCGGTGTTGACCGGCGAGGCCATCGGGATGTCGCCGCTGAACTGGTCGCCCGTGAAACCCTCGGGGATCTTGTAGATCGGCGAGGCCTTGAGCACCGACAGCGCGCGGCTGAGCTGGCCCTGCGGCATGTCGCCGCGCACGGCCTGGTCTTGCAGATCCTGGTCGGCAAACCGCCCCAGCGCCTGCGCCCAGTTGTCCGGCGCGATGTCGCCCGTGTTGGCCTGCAGCGGCACGAAGCGCATCAGCGCCTGCCCGATGCGCGAGCGCACCTCGGGCGCTACGTCCAGCGTGCCCATGAGCGTGCCGCCCTCGGGCGTGGCCGGGCCCGGCAGCTCGACCTGCGGCGCCTGGCCGGTGGCCACCGAGCGGCGCACCGCGCGCAGCGTCGGCAGGTCAACGCCGGCCGCCAGCGCCGCCTGTTCCTCGAACAGGTCCGGCCGCTGGGCTAGGGCGTCGGTCTTGCGGCGCGCCTCGGCCGCCAGCGCGCCATCGCGCTCGGCGTTCGCGTCGGAGGCCCGGATCTGCGCGAGGGCCTGGGCCAGCTTCGTCTCGCGGCCCATGGCTGCATCGAAGCCCGCCTGCTCGGCCTGCGCGCCGCCCGCGAACCCGGACACGCCGCGGCCGAAGCCCTGGTTGAAGCCGCGCACCATCGCCCCGAGTCGGGTCATTGCATCACCTCCGCACCATCCAAGAGCGCCGGCCGCCGACGTTCATGCCGCTGCCCGGCGGGGCATCCGCGGCCACGTCCATGCCTGACATCGCCTCGGCACCAGCGGCCGGCGCCGGGAAGCCACCGGCCATCGCGTAAGCACTGGCGGCCGTGTTCGCCAAGCTCGCCAGTTGCCCGTACATCGGCAGATCCACCGCGTCGGCGTCCATCTCTGCGGCCCGCGCGCGCTGGCGTTGGCTGTTCCACAGGCTTCCCAGGCGCTCGGCCATGGCACTGCGGCGCATGCTGGCCTCCGTCGCCACGTCCTGCGGCGCCCTCACGCGGGCGAGTTCGCGCGCGATGGCCGACAAGCGCAGGTTCTCGCCCGACCGCCGCTCGCCCAACGCGCGCGTGAAGTCCTGCGACACCGCGCCGCCGCCGGCCGCCGTGTCCACCGCCGCGCCGCCAGCGCCTTGGATGTCGCCCATGGTGCGGTCGAAGGTCAGCTGCTCGGCCGCCGCCATCTGCTGCAGCCTGGCCTCGGGCGCCATCTGCTGCGCCTCGGCCTGTACCTGCTGCACAGCATCGCGCTGCGTGTTCTCGGCGTCGGCCAAGCTGGTGTTGAGGATGCGCCTGCGGTCTTGCTGCTGCTCACGCTGGGCCGCCATCTCCATGGCTTTCGTGCCCAGCAGCGCGTAAAGGATTGGCTCGCCGCCCATGTGTCACCCCGCGAAAGTGGTCGTGCCGCGCGCAACCGAAACGGGCGCACGAGAAGGGCTGCGCAGCCCAGCCTGCCGAGCCATGTCCATGGCCGACTGCTCGCCGCGCGCGCGGCGACCCTGCTGGTACAGCAGCCCGGCGTCGGCGAACAGGTCCCCCAGCGACGTACCCGTGGCCTCGGATGCCGCCCGGTCGGCGTTGTTCCGCATCTGGGTCAGCGCCGACGAGATGGCCGAGCCCTGGTCCATGCCGTTGTCGATGCTCTGCAGCAGGCTCACGCGCGTCTGCTCGTCACCCGTGCGCAGTTGGGTCGCGGTGGCGTCGGCGCGCGCCCCCAGGTCGGTGAGGCCTTGGCCGTACACGCGCCCGACAAGCGCGTTCTGGTCAACGTCCACACTGCCGCCATCCAGTCCGCGGGCAAACAGCTCGAACTTGAGGTCGCGCGAGGCAGTGCCGCGCTGCTCGTCCAGCCGGCGCTTGCCGGCGTCGAAGGCGTTCTTGCGCACGCCGCCGTACAGCGAATCCAGCGCCGCCTTGTTGCGCGCCGCTTCATCGCCCTGGCCGGAAACCGCCGCCAGCGCTGCGTCGTAGCCGGCCTGATCGAACGACCCCGGCACATCAACCTGCCCCGAATCGCTGATGTTGCTGTACCCGGGCGTGTAGAAGCGCGAACGGTCCACCGTTGTGGCCGCCGTGGGCGCCACGCCGAACAGCACGTTCAGTGCGCTGCGCGCCTCCTGCTTGCGCCGTTCCATCTCGGCCTGGCGCTCGCTGTAGCCCCCATCACCCCCGCCGCCACCCATGCCGGCCTCCTGTCAGGCGCCCACGCCCACGAGGGCGCTGCCGTTGCTCCGGTAGCGCGTGAAGGGCGCCACTTCGAGCTGAAAGGTCGCCCAGATGTTTGCCAGCGTTGCGGCGTCGGGCGATGCGATCTGCGCGGCCGTCAGCGAGATGGGGGCCGTGCTCGCCGCGTTCTGCGGCTGGTCGGTCGCTTCCACCCACTGCCCATTCGGGCCCACGTATCCGGTCGGCATCTCATCGCTCCTTCGGCGGCCCCAGCCGCACCCACACTTGCAAGTCTTCACCGCGGCTGCCAGCTCCGAGCCGCGTGTGCTCCAGCCTGAAGCCAAGCGCCTCGACGAACCGCTGCGCCCCTGGCCACGAGGCCAGCACGTGCGCCTCAATCCGGTGCCTGTACTCGGGGTGCTTGGGGTCGCAAGCCCTCTTCAGCACTGTGCGCGCAGTGCGGACCAGTTTTCGCCACGATTGCAGCCGCAGGCTCGGGCGCGCCACCATCCAGAGCACGCCCGTCCAGACGTTGGGCAGGGCCAGACCGGCGATGACCACCGGCTGCCCGTCCTGCACAAGCTCCAGCGCCACGCCGTGCGTCTGGAACCTCTCGATGGCGAACCAGTCGCCGGGCTCGCACCCGGCAATCGCTCGCACGCACGCCGCATCCTCGGGCCGCATGTCGTGAACCACAACCAGCGCGCCGGCCAGCGTCAAGGGCTCCATCACGAAGCCTGCGCGCTCAGCGGGTGGTAGTACAGGGTCATCAGGTCAACGCCGAAAGCCTCGTCTGCCTCGTGGCGGAAGCGCGGCGCGATGGCTGCAGCTTGCACCTCCACCGGCACCATGCCTCCGGCCCGGGTGTCGCCGGTCAGGGCCTGCGGGCTCGTCTCCTTCGTCGTGTCGCGCGGGTCGAACAGGTAGGAGACCTGGGCCGTGCCCTGCAGCACGAAGTCGGAGCCGTAGAACATCTTCTCGACGCCCGGCAGCTTGGCGTCCTGGAAGGCCATCTGCGCGTCGACCGCGATCAGCTGGCCTTCGTCGGTGAACTGCGCGGGATCCAGTTCGTACAGCATCGACTGCGTGCGCGCGAACACCTTGTCGCCCAGCGAAGCGATACCGGTCAGCAGCACCGGGAACGTGTACTCGCTCCAGCACATGAGCTTGCTGCTTTTGCTGAAGCTGTAGACGAAGGCGCGAGTGACGCCGCCAGCGTCGTAGAGCACCCAGTACTGGCCGAACGGCTGCAGCCACACGCCACGCACGGGCTGCGTGCTGTTGGCCTCGTGGGTGCGCTGCGCCGGCTGCGAGAGCTTGTCGATGGGTACGCCGATGTCGGCCTCGTCCAGGCGCTCGACGCCTTCCTGCACCGCGATGCTTCGCAGACCGAAGGGAGAGGCAAACACGAGGTCACGATAGAAGCCGGCCAGGCTGCTTGGGTGCTTCGTGCCGACGCCGTAGAGCCGGCGCCGGATCTGGTTGGCGCTCGGGTCTTCGACCACATCCCAGACCTGCGAGCCGTCCTCGAAGAACACGACGAGCGCATCGTCGAACGTGCCCACCGCCGTGCACTCGCCGCGGGTGTCCTGCTGCCGAGACGTGGGGAGGAAACCGGCATCGCTTGCCGTCGTCCAATCGCGCGCGGTGCCAATGGCCGAGTAGCGCACCACCTCGCCGCCCGTGCTGAAGATTCGCGATGCCGCCACGGTAACGCTGGCGCCGTGCGGACAGTTCGGGTCTTCGATCAGGGTCGTGGCCGTGCCGTCGCAGTAGTGGTGCCGGGTGACATTGCGCAGCGTGAAGGTGTCGTCGCCCTCGAAGCCAGGCTGCGGGGGGTCTTGCATCACGGTGCGGTGCACCGCCACGACGTAGGGCGAGCCCTGGAACATCTTGGCGAACAGCACGTCGACCAACTGCGTGTTGGTCGTCGGCACGGACGTGTAGTGATTCAGCCGGAACACGCCAACGCCGGGCGGCGGGGTCCAAAAGCTGTCCTCGGTGGTGAACGTCACCAACGCGTTGTTGATGCGCTCCAAGCCCCAGGATGCATCCATCCCAGCGGTGATCGGCCGCAGGCCCGGCCGCTTGGTGATCTTCTTGCCGGCGGTGATGTAGGCGTTCTGCAGGCGCTGCAGCCGGTTGGCGTCGGCCACGCCGATGGGCAGCCGCAGGTCAAGGCCGCCGCTCCAGTCCTGATACGTGATCGCTGGCATGGGTCAGATGTCCCGGCCCACAACCAGCGGCCGGCGCTCGGGCTCCATGCCGGTGTCTCGGCGCATAACGTTGCCGCTGAAGTTCTTCCCCCGCAGGCTGGCCAGCAGGTCGGCAAGCTGGCCCTGATACTGCTGCGCGTCGGGGTGGCGGTAGTGCGCTTTCGCGTTGGCGACGGCGTGCAGCAGCACCATCTCGTCGTCAATGTCCGCCCGGTCACCGTCCTGCGTAAAGCGGGCTAGGTCGCGCACGTACCAGAAGCGGATGGTGTACGGCTGATCCGCCTTCGGGTAGACCAGCAGTTGCGCCAGGCGATCCACGCGGATGGGATATCCCACCGTCTCCATGTTCGACCAGTCCTCGGTGCGGATGCCCTCGGGCAGCCTGCGCCACTGGCCGCCGTAGACGGTCTCGACCCGCAGCACGCGGCGGTCACGCGCGCAGGCCTCGGGGTAGTCAAGCTGGTTCTGCCCGGCTCCAAGCATCTTGTCGGTGTACTGCGTGAGGTGCTTCCAGTCCTGCGCCTCGTACAGCTGCTTCTGGCCGTTGCGCAAGAAGCTGTTGATGAGCACCTGAGAGGTGCCAGCCGAGCCCTGGGCGCCCATGCCCACACGGGCC
>Ga0209278_1002080_pt1 | contig 11452 bp, 12 predicted proteins | sample JI81BgreenDNA_FD_187504 | JGI IMG/M metagenome (GOLD analysis project Ga0209278, IMG submission 187504) | Wastewater effluent complex algal communities from Wisconsin, to seasonally profile nutrient transformation and Carbon sequestration -... | ecosystem: Engineered > WWTP > Effluent > Algae... | reverse complement strand
TGGTCCCAGGCGGACCGCGAGTGGCTGGAGGCCAAAGGCTGCGTGGTGAAGTACCGCGCGAGCCTGGAGGATGACTTGGCCGCGATGGAGGCGTTCAAGCCGGACCTCGCCGTCGGGACGACCCCGGTCGTGCAGAAGGCGAAGGAAAAGGCGATCCCCTCGCTTTACTTCACAAATCTGATTTCCGCGCGGCCCCTGATGGGACCGGCGGGGGCGGGGTCTTTGGCTCAGGTGGTGAACGCCGCGATGGGCAACAAGACCCGGATGGAGGGCATGAAGGCCTTCTTCGAAGGCGTCGGCTCGGGCGATACCTCGGGCATCTGGGAAGGTGCTCCGAACCTGCGCCCCGATTTCCGGGCGATCCATCAGAAGAAACTCGACAAGGCCGCGAAAGCCGCCAAAGCCGAGGAGATGATCTGATGCTGGTGCAGGATCATGACCGGGCGGGCGGCTACTGGGGGGCGATCTATGCCTTCTGTGCCGTGAAAGGCCTGCAGGTCGTCATCGACGGCCCGGTGGGGTGTGAGAACCTGCCGGTGACGTCGGTCCTGCACTACACCGATGCGCTGCCGCCGCATGAGTTGCCCATCGTGGTGACGGGGTTGGGCGAGGGCGAGATGACCTCGGGCACCGAAGGCTCGATGGCGCGGGCCTGGAAGACCCTGGACCCGGCTCTGCCGGCGGTGGTGGTAACGGGGTCGATTGCCGAGATGATCGGGGGCGGGGTCACGCCGCAGGGTACGAACATCCAGCGCTTCCTGCCCAGGACCATCGACGAGGATCAATGGCAGTGTGCGGACCGGGCGATGACCTGGATCTTCACCGAATTCGGGATGACCAAGGGGCGGATGCCGCCCGAGACGGCTCGGCCGGAAGGGTCCAGGCCGCGCGTCAATATTCTTGGGCCGATGTACGGCACGTTCAACATGGCGTCGGACCTAGCGGAAATCCGTCGCCTCGTTGAGGGGATCGGGGCCGAGATCAACATGGTGATGCCGCTTGGCGCGCACCTCGCCGAAATGCGGAACCTGGTGAACGCCGACGCCAACGTGGTGATGTACCGCGAGTTTGGCCGGGGCCTGGCTGAGTGCCTGGGCAAGCCCTACCTGCAGGCGCCCATCGGGTTGGAGAGCACCACGCTGTTCCTGCGGACGCTGGGCGAGATGCTGGGGCTGGACCCAGAACCGTTCATCGCGCAGGAAAAGCATTCGACGCTGAAGCCCCTGTGGGACCTGTGGCGGTCGGTCACGCAGGATTTCTTCGCCACGGCCAGCTTTGCCATCGTCGCGAACGAGACCTATACGCGCGGCATCCGGAAATATCTGGAAGACGACCTTGGCCTGCCCTGCGCCTTTGCGGTGCCCAGGCTCGCGGGGCAGAAGACCAACAACGAGGGCGTGCGGGCGCTGATGAAGCAGCACCGGCCGCTGATCGTGATGGGGTCGATCAACGAAAAGATCTACCTGGCGGAGCTGAAGGGTGGGCATGGCCCCGCGCCAAGCTTCATCCCCGCCAGCTTCCCGGGCGCCGCGATCCGCCGCGCCACGGGGACGCCGTTCATGGGCTATGCGGGGGCGGTCTACCTGCTGCAGGAAGTCTGCAACGGGCTCTTCGACGCGCTCTTCCACATCCTGCCCTTGGGGTCGGAGATGGACAGCGCCTCGGCCACGCCCACCACGCTGCGCCGCGACATGCCCTGGGATGCCGACGCGCAGATGGCGCTGGACCGCATCCTGCAACAGCACCCGGTGCTGACCCGCATTTCCGCTGCGCGCACCCTGCGCGATGCGGCCGAAAAGACCGCGCTCGACCAAGGGGCCGAGCGGGTTGTCCTGGAATTCGTCGAACCTCTGGCTGGCGGAAGCGCCGCAGGGGTCAAAGGGGGAGAGAGAGCATGAGCGACCAGAGCTACATTGCCCACGTTCAGCTGAAGACGGCGCATCACAAGCGCACGCCAAAGGCCGAATACGCGACCTATTTCGCGCTCATCCTGATCTTCGCGCTGCCGGTGCAGTGCCTGGTCTGGCTCGGCTCGGCGCTGCGCCACATGCACTTTCCGGCTCAAGGTCCCCTGGCGCGCGCCCTGCGCGATGCCGAGGAGATCACGCCTTCGATCTTCCGCCCCTGAAAGGGCGGATCGTGACGACCTGACGCGGTGCGCCCGCCCGTCCGGTGAAGCCTTCGGGAGGGGCGGGGGAAACCCCGGCCCTTCCGGACCAGACGGTGCAGCAGTCGGCTGCCCCGTGAACCCAGCCGCAGGGTATGCGGCGTCAGTCAACCCCTTCGGAGGATAACATGGCTGATAAATCCGACCTGAGTTTCACAGGTCTCACCGACGAGCAGGCGCAAGAACTGCATTCCGTCTACATGAGCGGGCTCTGGCTGTTCACAGCCATCGCCGTGGTTGCTCACCTGGCGGTCTACATCTGGCGTCCGTGGTTCTGAGGAGGAACAAGACATGTCCAAGTTCTACAAGATCTGGCTCATCTTCGATCCTCGTCGCGTCTTCGTGGCACAGGGTGTTTTCCTGTTCCTCCTGGCGGCAATGATCCACCTCGTGCTGCTCAGCACGCCGGCCTACAACTGGCTCGACATCGCGACCGCCAAGTACGGCTACGTCGCGCCTGCCGCAGCCACCGAGTAAGCCTTGCGCAAAGTCGAGGGCGGCGCCGCACATCGCCCGCCGCCCTCGACAACCTGACGTCAGACACACATCCGGCACGCCCACCGCCCGCGCCCGACGGCGGCCATGACCGGAGAGAAACGGAGAGGGAAGCATGGCACTGCTCAGCTTCGAACGAAAATACCGCGTGCCTGGCGGCACGCTGATCGGGGGCAACCTGTTCGACTTCTGGGTCGGCCCCTTCTACGTCGGATTCTTCGGCGTCCTGACATTCTTCTTTGCCGTGCTTGGCACCATGCTGATCCTGTATGGAGCAACGCTGCAGGGAACCTGGAACCCGTGGCTGATCACCATCAATCCACCGCCGGTCGAAATGGGCCTGGCGATGGCGCCGATCCGCGAAGGCGGGCTTTGGCAGATCATCACCATCTGCGCGATCGGGGCCTTCGTCTCCTGGGCGCTGCGCGAGGTGGAAATCTGCCGCAAGCTGGCCATGGGCTATCACGTGCCCTTCGCCTTCGGCTTTGCAATCCTTGCCTATGTCACGCTGGTCGTCATCCGTCCGGTGCTGATGGGGGCCTGGGGCTATGCCTTCCCCTACGGCATCTGGACGCACCTCGATTGGGTGTCGAACACCGGCTACACCTACGGCAACTTCCACTACAATCCGGCGCATATGATCGCGGTGAGCTTCTTCTTCACCACGGCACTGGCGCTGGCGCTGCACGGCGCGCTGATCCTGTCGGCGGCCAACCCTGAAAAGGGCAAGGAAATGCGGACCCCCGACCACGAGGACACCTATTTCCGCGACCTCATCGGCTATTCGGTCGGCACGCTGGGCATCCACCGCCTGGGCCTGCTGCTGGCGCTGAACGCGGCGTTCTGGTCGGCCGTCTGTATCGTCATCTCGGGCACCATCTGGTTCGAACCCTGGGTCGACTGGTGGGACTGGTGGGTGCAACTGCCGTGGTGGGCCGGGATCGCAGGAGGCGTAAATGGCTGAGTATCAAAACATCTTCACGCAAGTTCAGGTGCGTGCCGCCCCCGAGATGGGTCTGACCGAAGGCGTCGAGCTTTCGAACCGGACCAGGGGCGCAAGCTTCTCGAACCTTGCGGGCTGGCTTGGCAACGCTCAACTCGGGCCGGTCTACCTGGGCACGATGGGTGTGATCTCGCTGGTGTCTGGCGCGGCCTGGTTCCTGATCGTCGGGGCCTGGTACTGGCACCAGGCGGGCTACAACCCGGCCGTCTTCCTGCGCGACCTGTTCTGGTTCAGCCTGGAACCCCCGGCCGAAGACTACGGCCTGGGCTTCGCACCGATCGCCGAGGGAGGGCTCTGGATCATCGCCAGCTTCTTCCTTCTGGTCAGTGTCTGTTCCTGGTGGGTGCGGACCTGGCTCAGGGCGCAGGCTCTGGGCATGGGCAAACACGTCAGCTGGGCCTTCGCCAGCGCGATCTGGCTCTTCCTGGTGCTGGGCCTGATCCGTCCGATCCTGATGGGCAGCTGGAGCCACGCCGTGCCTTACGGCATCTTCAGCCACCTCGACTGGACCAACAACTTCAGCGTCAACTACGGCAACCTGTTCTACAATCCGTTCCACGCGCTCAGCATCGCCTTCCTCTACGGGTCGGCCCTGCTTTTCGCGATGCACGGGGCGACGATCCTGGCCGTCAGCCGCTTCGGCGGCGACCGGGAGCTTGAACAGATCGCCGACCGCGGCACCGCGTCCGAACGGGCGGCTCTCTTCTGGCGCTGGACCATGGGGTTCAACGCGACGATGGAAGGGATCCACCGCTGGGCCTGGTGGTTTGCCGTCCTGGTCACGCTGACCGGCGGCATCGGCATCCTGCTCACGGGCACGGTTGTCGACAACTGGTACGTCTGGGCGCAGGAGCACGGCTACGCGCCGTTGCAGTAGGAGGGTCACGCAATGCCGAACGACTATTTCCAGGAAAGCAAGCAGACCAACCTGGTGTTCTGGAGCCTGGGCCAGATGCTGAAAGGCGCAGGCTATGCCGCCGCCTTCGTCATCGCCATCGGCCTGTCGCTCTGGGCGCTCTATCTGATCGGCCTGCTTCTTCCCGAAGAAAGCCGCCAGACGCCGTCGCCCTATGGCGCGCTTGAACTGCAGATCCCTGCCGAAGGGCATGGTCTGGCCTGACTTGCATGTCCCGGGCGGGTCGACCGCCCGGGACGTGTTGCCACCATTCGGGCCCGCGTGCGCGCTCGGATGTCGGGACCTCCGGGCCCCGGTTCCCTTCCTGTCGGACGACAGGCACTTGTGCCGTGTGGCCAACCCACACGGCACCTTTTGCCACCGAGGAGGCTGACCCATGACCGCGCCCGGTTCCAGTTTCATTCCATCACCGAAGCCGATGCTGGACCGCGTGGTCAGCCCCGCCGATCTGCGCGCCCTGCCGGACCGCGACCTGCCGCAACTGGCCGACGAGCTGCGCCGCGAGGTGATCGAGGTGGTCAGCCAGACCGGCGGGCATCTGGGATCCTCGCTGGGCGTGGTCGAACTGACCGTGGCCCTGCATGCCGTCTTCGACACGCCGCGCGACAAGCTGATCTGGGACGTGGGACACCAGTGCTATCCGCACAAGATATTGACCGGCCGCCGGCACCGGATGCTGACCCTGCGTCAGGCCGATGGCATCAGCGGCTTCACCAAGCGGTCGGAAAGCGACTACGACCCGTTCGGGGCGGCGCATAGCTCGACCTCGATCTCGGCGGCGCTGGGCTTTGCCATGGCGCGCGAGATGGGTCAGCCGGTGGGCGACACGGTTGCCGTCATCGGCGACGGCGCGATCACGGCCGGCATGGCCTATGAGGCGATGAACCACGCGGGCCACCTGGGCAAGCGGCTGTTCGTCGTCCTGAACGACAACGACATGTCCATCGCCCCGCCCGTGGGGGCGATGCAGACCTACCTGAACTCCATCGCCCGGTCCGGCCCGCTGGCCACGCTGAAGGCCATCGCCGAGGGTCTGGAAGACCACCTGCCCGGCCCCTTGCGCGAAGGCGCACGGCGGGCGCGCGAGATGGTCAGCGACCGTCCGGGTGGCGTGACGCTGTTCGAAAAGCTGGGGTTTTCCTACTTCGGGCCGGTGAACGGCCATGACGTGCCGATGCTGCTGCACGCCCTGCGGTCGATGCGCGCCCATGCCGATGGCCCGGTGCTGCTGCATGTGGTGACGAAGAAGGGCAACGGCTATGGCCCGGCCGAAGGTGCCGACGACAAGTATCACGGGGTGGCGAAGTTCGACATCGCCACCGGCAAGCAGCACAAGACCCCCGCGAATGCGCCGAACTACACGGCAGTCTTCGGCCAGAGCCTGACCGACGAGGCCGCACGCGATCCTCGGATCGTGGCGATCACGGCGGCGATGCCGGGGGGCACGGGGCTGGACGTGATGCAGAAACGCTTTCCGGCGCGGGTCTTCGACGTCGGCATCGCCGAACAGCACGGCGTGACCTTCGCGGCGGGCCTTGCGGCGGGGGGGATGCGGCCGTTCTGCGCGATCTATTCCAGCTTCCTGCAGCGGGGCTATGACCAGATCATCCATGACGTCGCGCTGCAGAACCTGCCCGTCCGCTTCATGATCGACCGCGCGGGCCTGGTGGGCCAGGACGGCGCGACCCATGCCGGGGCCTTCGACGTGATGTTCCTTGCGAACCTGCCCAACATGACGGTGATGGCGGCCGGGGACGAGGCGGAACTGGTCCACATGGTCGCCACCGCCGCCGCCCACGACGACGGCCCCGTCGCCCTGCGCTATCCGCGTGGCGAGGGGATGGGGGTGGCCATGCCCGCACAGGGCTCGCCGCTGCCCATCGGCAAGGGGCGCATCCTGCGTGAGGGAACGGATGCCGCGATTCTGTCCTTCGGCGCGCAGCTCTCCGAGGCGCTGGCGGCGGCAACGATGCTGGAGGCCGAGGGGATCTCGGTCACCGTGGCCGATGCCCGCTTTGCCAAGCCGCTGGACACCGCGCTGATCGAGCAGCTGCACCGCCACCACGCCTGCCTTGTCACGCTGGAGCAAGGCTCGACCGGCGGGTTCGGGGCGCTGGTCCTGCATCACCTGGCGCAGGCCGGGCTGCTGGAGAAGGGCAGGGCGATCCGCACCATGACGCTGCCCGACCGCTTCATCGACCAGGCCAGCCCGGCGCAGATGTATGCCTGGGCGGGATTGGCGGCCGAAGACATCGCCGCGACGGTCCGCGCCTCGGCCTCGCGCGGTCGAAATGCCACGGTTGTCAACCTGCGCTGACAGGGCACCCAAAAAGGCGCCCGAAATTCGCCCGGAAGTGTAAACTTCTGGCGCCACTTTATGCAAACATGTGCTAGCGTCGTCCCAAACCGCAAAGACGGGAAGGGAAGTCTATTGAAGTTTCTCCAGGTCTACGCCGTCGTGGACACGGAACACCGGCTGCTTTGGGTGGGCGGGGAGTGGGATGAGTTTGCATTGCAGAATGCAGGCAAGGCCTCGACTGCCAATGCAGTTTTGTCCACCTCGCTGATGTCGTACATCGCCGGCGAGGAGAGCCGGCACCAGACAGCCCGACTGATCGACACGGTGCTGACCAGCAAGAAACCGGTCCGGCTGGAGTATCGGTGCGATTCGCCCAGCATGGCGCGAAAGTTCCTGCTGACGATCCAGCCGATGAAGGACAACCGCGCGCTGATGGTGCATGATCTGCGCGACGCCTGGCATTTCTCGCCGCCGCTGCGGCCCTGGCACTATGACGGCGCGGCGGCGGACTGCAAATGCTCGTTCTGCGGCGATGTCAGGCTTGAGGGGGCGACGGGTTGGGAAACCTGCGACGACCTGCGCGAGCGGCATCCGACGCTGGTGACCTATGACGTCTGCCCGCGCTGCCGGGCCGCGGTGGACGACGCGATCGAAGTGGCGCTTGCCAAGCCGACGACAGCAACTGCCGTAGACAGCGGCAATATCGAGCTTTAGGCCCGGGTCACGGCACAGCGGGCCTAGTCGGCTTCCTTGTTCAGGATGCCGAACTTGCGCAGCTTGACGTAAAGCGACTGGCGCGACAGGCTGAGCAGCTCGGCCGCGGCGGCGCGGTTGTTGCCCGACATCTCAAGCGCCGCCTCGATGCACATCTTCTCGATGATCTCGGTGGTCTCGGCGACGATGTCGCGCAAGGTGGAATATCCCACCAGACGCATCACATTGCGCAGCCCGTCGTTGTCGGTGGCCGCTGTCGGCCAGGCGATGCTGTCGCCCACCGCGGAATCCCGCGCGACGATGGCGATCAGCTGCTTGCCCCGCTCTTGCAGCAGGGTTGCCGAAAGCTCGACCTGCACCTCGCCCATGTAGTCGGTGTTCAGCCGGGTCCGGTAATGCCGGATGTGGCCCGTGCGCTTGACGTTGTCGAGCAGGACCTTCAGGTCGACGACCCCGCGCGCCAGGAAATCCGAAAACGCCCGGTCGATCACCACAGACAGGCTGTGGCTGTCGGTCAGGTTCAGGAACGCCTCGTTCGCGGCCTTGATCAGCCCGTTGCCGTCGATGAAGAGGATGCCGTCGACCCCCTTCTCGAACAGGCTTTCCAGCATGTCGCTGCGTTCGCTTTGCTGGGTCTGGGCGCTTTCCGACAGGCTGATCCGGCACAGGAGCAACCGGTCGCGCGACGCGCGGAACAGCTTGGCGCTGATCTTGACGCGCTGACCCGTGCGGCGGACGTTGAGGTCAAGGAAGGCCGCGCTGTCGTTGGTGGCGGTCTTGGCCAGGTTCTCGATCAGCTCGCCCCGGCGGCGGCCATCGAATTCCTGCGCAACCGCCGCGTTCATCAGGTCGCCCCGCGGCGCCCCCAAGAGCCGTGCGGCCGAGCTGTTCAGATCGACGATCCGTCCCGAAGTTTCCGAGATGATCAGCAGCGGAAAGGAATTCTCTTCCATCAGCACGCGATAGCGGGTCTCCAGCTCGCGCTGGGCCTCGTGGTCGCGGCCGATGGCGCGGTGGGCCTGGACCAGCTCTTGCTGCACTTCGGCCAACGGGCGCAGGTCGCGGCCCATCAGCAGGACATGGCCCGACTCCGGCCATTTGCGCAGCGTGTAGCGCACCGGAAAGCTGAGCCCGGAGCCGTCGATATGGTTCAGCTCCAGCGGCTGCGGCGCTTCGGGCCCCGAGAGGCGCATGGACAGCTTGCTGCGGCTTTCCGGGGTGAAGAGCGATTCAAGGGACTTCCCCTGCCAGTCGGCCATCCGTCCCGAGATCCCGGCGGCGGGATTGGAAACGGCGGTCTCGACCTGACCTTCGGCATCGGCGAGCACGATCAGATCGCAGGCCGAGCACAAAAGGTTGAGCAGCGACCTTCGGCTGCGAAGGTCGCCTGGCAGGTCCGGAAGGATAGTCATGTCTTCCGTCAATTGAGACCCCTTTCAAGGCGCTTTAACTGCATGTTCTTAAGCTTTTCTCGACCTCACGTTCAACCCGTCCGCTACATGAGTTCCGCCAAAATCCTTAATGAACTCGGTGATATCGCGGGCAACGCCGTCGGCGCCGCTGGCAGCCAGAAGTGTGTCGTCCGAAAGCGGGCTCGATCCGCCGACGATGATCCGCAGTCCGTCATGCGCCAGCCGCCGCAACAGCTTGACCAGTGCCGGGGCCGAGGCGAGCCCGGTCTCGCAGCCGACCGAGATCAGCGCGACGTCAAAGCGCGCGCCGCCGATCAGGCGGGTCAATTCGGCCGCGGTCGGCTCGATCCGGACGGCTGCGGAAAAGCCGGCGATCCGCAGTTGCAGGGCCAGAACGAAAGCGCCCAGCGTGTGCTGTTCGCCTTCCGGCACCAGGATCAGGCATGAAGCCGTCCGTGGCTTTTCGCCGGTGCTGGCCAGTTCGTCGACAAAGCGCACGATGCCGTGCAGCCGTTCTGTCCGCACGGTGACATCGACGAAAGTGATCTCGTCCGCTTCCCACTGCTTGCCCAGGACCCGCGCCGCGGCCGGCACATAGCATTGCGCCACGGCCTCGGGGTCCAGATTGCGGTCCAGCATATCGGTCAGAATGGCCGCCGGGTCGTCGACCCCGGGGCGAGAGAGCAGCGCCATGAAATACTGAAGATCATGTTGCCTGACTTCCGTTCGCCGCTGGACGCGCGCCGAGACCAAGTTGCTTAGCGCCTCCTGCGCAAGTCGTCCGAAGCAGTCCTGCTCGCTGCCGGGGGTCTGCTCCGAACTTCGATTGTCACGCATCGGCGACCCTCCCTGGGCAACACCGGTGATGCCGGGTCAGGCTAACACTGGACAGACGCATTGAAAAGCCTGCGACTCGTGCAAGCATGACACATCAAACGGTCAAATATGTCCACTTAAATTGACGCTCTTGTCGCAGCCGCTGGCGCTAATGACACTAAATATTTGAAAAACAGTATTTCTTTTCCCATCGTCTCGGTGGGGGCGATCGACTGGAAACTGGCCCTTCAGCGACCCTTGTCGGCGCGCAAAGTGTAATTTTCAATTGACAGTCACGGATGGTTGACTAGGCTAAGTGTCAACCAAATGGAGCGTGGGGCGTTCGGATGTCAGCTGTTGCCTCAAAGCGTCCAGGCCGTCCGCTGTATACTGCGGAACAGCGCGCGCGCCGGGATTCGACCCGCTGGACTGTCGTCCAGGCCATCCTGGCCCCGGTGCAGTTCCTTGTCTTCCTGGTGTCGCTGGCGCTGGTCCTGTGGTTCCTTGCCACTGGCGACGGCTACGGTGCGGCGACGGTGTCCATCCTCGTCAAGACCATGCTTCTCTACACGATCATGGTGACCGGCGCGATCTGGGAGAAGGTGGTCTTCGGCCAGTACCTCTTTGCGCCCGCCTTCTTCTGGGAGGACGTGGTCAGCTTCCTGGTGATCGGGCTGCACAGCCTCTATCTCTATGGTCTGCTTGGCGAAAACCTCAGCCAGATGCAGCTGATGGCGGTGACGCTGGCGGCCTATACGGCCTATGTTCTGAACGCCGGCCAGTTTCTGTGGAAGCTGCGGCAGGCCCGCCGCGACACCGAGGCCGTCGGACCGCCCAAGCTGGGCCAAGGGGTGGCGGCATGAGCCTCGACACCCCCACCACCGGCTGCCTGCACACCCCCGTCCTCCGCGAACGCGGCCAGCGTGAGGTGTTCTGCGGCCTCACCGGGATCATCTGGCTCCACCGCAAGATGCAGGACGCCTTCTTCCTTGTCGTCGGCTCCCGGACCTGCGCCCATCTCCTGCAATCCGCCGCCGGGGTGATGATCTTCGCCGAACCACGATTCGGCACTGCGATCCTGGAAGAGAAGGACCTCGCCGGTCTCGCCGACGCCCACCAGGAACTCGAACGCGAAGTCGAACGCCTCCTCTCCCGCCGCCCCGACATCCGTCAGCTGTTCCTCGTAGGCTCCTGCCCGTCCGAGGTCATCAAGCTTGACCTCTCGCGCACCGCCGAACGTCTGAACGCCCGCCACGGGCCGTCCGTCCGGGTCTACAACTACTCCGGTTCCGGCATCGAGACGACCTTCACCCAAGGCGAGGACGCCTGTCTGGCGGCGATGGTCCCGGGCCTTGAGACCACGCAGGACGAAAACCTCCTCGTCGTCGGTGCCTTGCCCGACGTGGTCGAGGACCAGTGCCTTGCGCTTCTGACCCAGATGGGCATCCGCAACGTCAGCTTCCTGCCCTCGCGCCGGGCCGCCGACGCGCCGCGTGTCGGCGAGAAGACCCGCTTCATCCTGACGCAGCCCTTCCTCGCAGACACCGCCCACGCCCTGGAACGCCGCGGGGCCGAGCGCATCGCCGCGCCGTTCCCCTTCGGCGAGGAAGGCACCACCGACTGGCTCCGC
>Ga0209278_1002078_pt1 | contig 11453 bp, 8 predicted proteins | sample JI81BgreenDNA_FD_187504 | JGI IMG/M metagenome (GOLD analysis project Ga0209278, IMG submission 187504) | Wastewater effluent complex algal communities from Wisconsin, to seasonally profile nutrient transformation and Carbon sequestration -... | ecosystem: Engineered > WWTP > Effluent > Algae... | reverse complement strand
CAGAAATGTTTCTATTTTTCCTGTACTGTTGAATAGAGAAAAAAGTTTGTCTATTTACATCTGATTTTACCCTATTTTAAAAACAACAGGTTCACCCGTTATTTTTGACAAAAGGTTTTCTTTTTTTTAATCAGGTAACTTATGTGGTTTTGTCTAGTAAAAATCATAGTGTACATTATTGAATAGTTGGGATAAGAATCTACACGATTTTTCAAAGACACTTTGTTTAGTAGAAGGTTTTCTTCGAAATCATAATTTCGAAGGAAAATCTACAAGTTTAAAAATTTTAGTAAATTTTTTCGTTTTAACATAATTGTCTTGATTACTTGTCTATATAGTCGACATATTAAAAAAGAAACTATTCAAAAAATGTGGAATTCATTTTAAAAATTGATAATTAATGGTACGCAATTTAAACTGGTAACGGAAGATGGACTCGAACCAACGACCTATGGATTATGATTCCACTGTTCTACCAACTGAACTATTCCGTCAACATCTTGACTTTGACCACGTCTCCCAGAATTTCTAGTACATATGGTAATAAAAGGGGTCACAATTCGAAGTTTGAAAGGTTCGGGTGTTTCACTTTTTTTATTCAAAATCAAGATATATTCTTTTATTCAATCTTTTACCAGTAAAAATTTAATAAATTCAATTTTTTTAAATAGACAAAAGAGTTTGTCTATTTACATTAGGTTTACCTCATTCTTTTATTTAATAAATCTTTTATTTACCGTGATAAATAAAAGATTGGGTAAAACCCAATTTTTTTAGTTTTATCAATTATTATTTTTTAGTAATTAATTGATAATCTTTTTATGATTTGCAAAAAAATTTATTTGAATTTTTTTGCAAATCAAAAGAATGAATTATTTTTTAATAGAAAACTCACCTTTTTTTTTATAAAAAAGGTGAGTTTTACAATCTTTAGAATACGAAAAGAATTAAGAATGCCATCATTAATGCAAATAATGCAATAGCTTCTGTAAGAGCGAATCCTAAAATTGCATAACCAAATAATTGTTTAGTTAATGAAGGATTTCGTGCAACAGAATTAATTAATGAACCAAAAACAATTCCAATACCAGCACCTGCACCAGCTAAAGCGATTGTAGCACAACCTGCTCCGATTAATTTTGCTCCGTCTAACATAATTTTTTTTTTTAGAGTTGATTAGTTATAAATAGGCTAAGATTACTCTTGTTATCCCTTACGGGGTTTGAACCCGTGTTTTTGCCTTGAAAAAGCAATGTCCTTGACCACTAGACGAAAGGGACTTATTGGGTATTCTCAAAAGAAATGTGATTCCAAAATTGTCATTAAAAATACAAGAAAAATCACATTTTTAGACATACTTCATTTTTTTTATGATATGATTTTTTATTTGCATATCATATAGAGAGACAAAAGAAATTTACTTAGAAAATTTTTTTTGACAATTCTTATTTAAATAGAGATCTATACAATTATAATTGAAATGATTTTGGTTTCTATGTAAATTAAAAAATTAACTCATTTTAACTTTTGAAAAAAAAAATAATTAATTCTCTTCTTTTAAAAAGAGAGTTTTTAAACCTAAGGTAACAATTTACCAAATTTGAACATTTACTTTTTAAACCATCTCTATTTTGAAAAAAGAAAAATTCTAACGAAATTAAACTCTTTAATTTCTAGAAATAGACAAATCACTATAAAAGTTCAAATTTGTTAACAATTTTGAAAATAAAAAAGGTAAAAATTAAATAAAATCTCATTTTTTAAACACCAGATTCTCTGTTGTTTACTAGAAAATCTACTTTTTATCTGTATAGTTTTTCTATTTACATTTTTTTAAGTTTTTCTTTAAAAGGTCCGTAAAAATTTGATTTTATCAACTGGTTTTCTTCTCCTTCCAAAATGAGACTTTTGAATGGAGAAGGTTTTCTTCGAAATCACCAGTTCGATGGTTTTCTTGTTTTAAAAAAACAAGGGTTTCTTCGAAATCTTGATTTCGGAGGGTTTCTTCTCCTTCCAAAAGTCTCATTTTGGATGGAGAAGGGTTTCTTCGAAATCACCAGTTCGAAGGTTTTCTTGTTTTAAAAAAACAAGGAAATAGAAACATTAAAATTTGATAAAATCAAATGTAAATAGAAACATTTCTGTTTCTATTTAAAAAATTTCATTTCTTAAATGAAATGTAAAGAAACAAACTAGTTTGTCTCTTTAAAAAATGAAATAAATTCAATTTTTACTGTACTGGTAAACAACAGATTCTCTGTTGTTTCAAAAATGAGAATTTCTCTAATGATTTTCTTGTTTTTTTAAAACAAGAAAACTTGTTTCTATTTAAAAAATTTTATTTAATAAATAAAATTTTTACTGTACCTGGTGAACCTTAGAAATCGTCATTTTGAAGGATCGTTGTTAAATTTAAAATTTTGTTTTTAGATTTAACAAAGTCAAATTAGCAAAAATTTAATCTTAAAAACATCTTAAAAAAATTTAGAAATAATCAGTCTATTTGAAAATAGACTTACTTTAATAATTATCTTTCTAAGTCTATTACCATATTAAGTAAATTATTTGGTAAATAGGTTTTCTTCGAAATTATGATTTCGAAGGATTAGAACATATTTTTTTAAAACTGACATTTTATGACTCAAAAAAAATCAAACTCTTTAACATTATTTAAAGATAATTTTATAACTCAAAACCATTTGAGTAAAAACTATTATCAAATGATTTTAACACATGATTTAATTCTAAAACAAAATTATACAACAATTATGCAACTTCCATGTATAGACAAAATTGTATTAAACACTACATCAAAAAATTATGTGAATGATAAAAAAAATATTCTTTTTACTTTAGCTGCATTAGAATTAATTTCAGGTCAAAAATCTCAATTAACATATGCTAGAAAATCTGTAGCAAATTTCAAAATTCGACAAGACCAAATTCTTGGGTGTAAAGTTGTTCTTCGTGAAAACCTTATGTATGCTTTTTTAGATAAACTTTCTAAAATAATCTTACCTCGTCTTCGTGATTATACAAAAAAAAAAGATTTTACAAAATTAAATCAAAATGATTTCATTTTTTTAAATAAATCTATAAAGAAATCTCATAAATCAATTGCATATAGTTTTGGATTTAATAATTTAATGATTTTTCCAGAATTAGAAAATCATTTTGAACTTGTGAATAATTTTCGAGGTATGAATCTAACTTTTGTTTTATCTAATGTATATTCTAAGAATTCTTTAAAACAAAATGACAAATCGGCTGATTTGTCATTAATTTTAAGTGGGCTTCAAATACCCATTTTTTTTTTACAAAAACAACAATAAATTCAATTTTTACATTTGATAAAATAAAAAATTTACCAAACATGTTTCAAATTCTCTTAAAACTAGTGTCTAGATAGAAGGGTTTCTTGTTTTAAAAAAACAAGGGTTTCTTCAAAATCCACATTTCGAAGGTAAATCCACTTTTTTTAATTCTTTTAAAGTACAGTAAAAATTTTTACTGTACTTTAAAAGAATTAAATTTTCTATTTACGTTGAATTTTATTTTACCCTGTTTTTTAAGTTTTGAGCATAAGTCTCTTGTTAGAAGATACCAAAAATCTGTAATTGTTAAAAAATTTGAAGACTCTTAAATTTTATGAAATCATCATTCTATCACCATTCATTTCAAATACCTGAAAAAGTTACAATTGAAAAAAAAGGCCACTTATTGAAATTTTCTGGTCCTTTAGGATCTACTTATTTAAATTTAAACAAAATCGATCCTACAGGTTTAGGAGGAATTTCTTTAAATCTTGAAAAAAAACAATTAGAACTTTTAAGTCCATCTAAATCTTTTTTTGGTCTATTTCAAAAACTTATTGAGAATAAAATTAAAGGTATTACTCGTGGATTCCTGATTTATCTTAAAATTATAGGTATAGGATATCGTGCTAGTCTACAGAACGACAATTTACTTCTTAAATTAGGATACAGTCATGACATCATTTACAAAATTCCATCATCTATAAAATTATTTTTAGTTGAACCTACAGTAATTTGTCTTTTCGGTATAGATAAAAATCAAGTAACTCAAATTGCAACAAAAATTCGCAATTTACGTAAACCATCCGTTTATAAAGGAAAAGGAATTCGATTAATAAATGAAAAAATCTTATTAAAACAAGGTAAAAAAAAATAGGTAAAACAACAGAGAATCTGGTAAACAACAGAGACTCTGTTGTTTACAAAATTAGATTTTATGAAATGGTTTTCTTGTTTTAAAAAAACAAGAAAACCTATTTCATTCTAGATTTTTAATAAAAAAATATATGTAATTATTTATCAACAAAAAAATTAATGATTATGTTATACGTTTTAAACACTAATTTAAACAGTAAAAAAAAATTATTCATAGCTTTAACAGAAATCTATGGTTTAGGTACACATAATTCATATCAAATTTGTGATTTGTTAGGTATAAGTATCGATCGCCGTTTAAAGCAATTATCTTCATTACAATTAGAACAATTAACACAATTGGTTAATCAAAATTATAACACAGGTTCTGAGATTAAACGTTCTACAATTAAAAATATACAAAGGTTAATAAAAATAGCCAGCTATAGAGGTTTTAGACATACTGAAGGATTACCTGTTCGTGGACAACGTACACACGGAAATAGTCGTACTAGACGAAAATTTAAAAGTTCAAATATTCTTAATAAATAAAGGTCCAAGAAGATTCTGTTGTTATCTAAAAGAATAATTTCAGAACCTGTATCCAAAAATGTCCAAATAGAGTGTATTTGGTATACGATATTTAGTAAAATCCAAAACATATCTCCAGTACGTTCACTAATACACTTTATTAGGTTTTCTACGAAATCAACATTTTGTGGGTTTTCTTGTTTGGTAAAATAAGGTTTTCTTCTCCTTCCAAAAGTCTCATTTTGGATGGAGAAGGGAACAAGCTGTTTATTTCGGAAACCAAAAATATGATAAATTAAAGTTTTTAAAACAGTTTATTTTGGACTCAACAAGAAAAAGACAATGTAGTTGTAAATAAAAAAGTAATATAAAAAAATTTATTAGTTTTTATAAAATTATGTCAAAATTTCTAAAAAAAACAAATGAAAAAGGTATAATTCATATCCAAAGTACAAAAAATAACACAATTTTAACATTAACAGATTTACAAGGTAATTGTAAATTTTGGTCATCAGCAGGAAATATAGGCTTTAAAAATTCCAGAAAATCTACAAGTTATGCCGCTCAAGCAGTTGCCGAAATACTTGCTGCTAAAGCTTTAAATTTAGGATTTGATTCCGTAATGGTTAAAATAAAGGGTCTTGGGTATGGAAAACTTTCAGCACTTAGAGCTCTTTATAAATCAAAACTTAGTGTAACTCAAATTATTGAATTGACATCAATTGCTCATAATGGGTGTCGACCACCAAAAAAACGACGTGTATAATTTCATAATAGAATTCTTAAAATTTCGATTTATTCACAGAAGATTTTTGTTCTGTGAATAAATCGAAATTTTAAGAAGTTTTACTCTATCCAAATTTTTAAATTTTATAAAATAATGATCAATGGAATTAAATACATAAATTTTATATTTTATACAATTTACGTTTTCTAATTTTATTTTAAATTAATTAAAGATATTGTTTTAAAAAACTTCATTTATCACATTTTTTGTATAAATAAAATAATTTGATTTTTGACAGGCTAAAAACTAGGTTTTCTACGAAATTAGAAATTCGTAGGAACATTCCAAAAGAGAAAACAATTAAGAAGGCATTCTACTAAGTCAGGGTAGCAGGATTTGAACCTACGACTTCCTGTTCCCAAAACAGGCGCGCTACCAGACTGCGCTATACCCTGGAGTTTTTACTAATTTTGAACCTTGATTTTAAAAAATAAGTGATATAAAGAGAAAAACGAGTTTTTCTCTTTTAAAAAAACAAAATGTTTTTTTACTGTTCTATTTTAAAATCTGATTTCTCCATTTTTTACCTTTTGTTTCTTTTAAAAAGTTTGTTAAAATTTGATTTTATCGAATGGTTTTCTTGTTTTAAAAAAACAAGAAAACCTGTTTCTATTTAAAAAAATTCATTTATTCAATTTTTAGTGGTAAACAACAAATTCTCTGTTGTTAAAAAAAGGAGATTTTTTCTAATGTAAATAGAAACATTTCTGTTTCTATTTAAAAAATTTTATTTATTAAATAAAATTTTTACTGTACCTGTTGAACCTTCAAAATCAAGATTTTCAGGGAAATAGAACAATTTTTTATTTTTATGATTAATTAGATAAATTTGTTCCAAAAGGTAAAAATAAAAAAAACATTTAAAGCGGATAGTGAGATTCGAACTCACGTCGTTCGCTTGGAAGGCGAAAAATTTACCACTAATCTATATCCGCAATCTTTTAAATTTTTGAAATACACTCTTTTTTTGAATTTTATTAACTAAAAAAAAAATTAGGCGAATAACGGGACTCGAACCCATGTATTTAGTTCCACAGACTAATGCTTTGACCACCTAAGCTATATTCGCCATTGACATTTTAACCGACTAAGTTCTATTCGCCATTAATAAAAAAAAAAGGTAAAACATAGAGTCAAAATTTTATAAATCAATTTTTAAAACAACATATTCTCTGTTGTTTACCAGGAAAAAAGAGAAAAGTGAAAAAACATAATGTTTTTTTTAATTTACATTTTTACTTTTGAGAAATCAAATTTTGGGTGTCTGCCCAAAAGGGATTTTTTGGGCAGAAAAAGATTCTAAAAATTTAATAAATCAACTTTTTTTATGATTTAATTAATGAAGATTTATCGCATCATTCAAATAGATACAAGTTAAAATTGTAAAGACATAAGCTTGAAGACAAGCTACTCCAATTTCCAATCCAGTTAAAGCAAATACAATTGCAAATGGAATTACAGAAGCCGCGGCTAAAACACCCCCAACTGAAAGCATAGTCCAAGCAAAACCACTTAAAATTTTAACTAAAGTATGACCTGCCATCATATTAGCAAAAAGTCGAACACCTAAACTTACTGCACGAAAGCAATAAGAGACTAATTCTAATACAACTAATAGAGGAGCTAAAACTAACGGGGCTCCTTTTGGCAATAAAAAACTAAAAAAATGTAATCCATGAACTTGAAAACCTACAACAGTAATTCCAATAAAAAGAGACAATGAAAGCCCAAAAGTTACAACAAGATGAGATGTTGCAGTAAAACTATATGGAATCATACCAATAAGATTTGTAAACAGTAAAAATGTGAAAGTAGTGAAAATTAAAGGAAATGCAAAACGTCCTTTTTTACCTATTTGTTCATCTACTAAACTTACAACAAATTCATAAATCATTTCAACTAATGATTGCCAACGTGAAGGTACTAAAAAACCTCCATTTTGTGTAACTAAATAGAATAAAAGTAAAACTAATCCTGTAGATAGTAATAAATACAATGATGAATTTGTAAAAGATAAATAAAAATTTCCGAAACGAATAGGAATTAAACTAACTATTGCGAATTGTTCTAAAGGTGTAAAAATCATAAACTACCAATCTAAAATGTAAATTAAAAATTTAATAAATTTTACAGTAAACTAAAATTTATTAAATTTTTCTTTTTTTTTAATGATTACTTTATAATTAGAAGGTCTTTTTCTTTCCGAAATTTTTAAGGTTCCAAAAAAGTTCTTTTGGAAAAGCAACCTATTTGACAATTTTTTATTGAAAGACTTTTTAAAAATTGTTAAATTTAAAATTTAACAATTTTCTTTATTATAGAAATAAAGCTTTTTTTCTTGTTTAAACAAAAAAAGCTTCTCTTAAATAAAGTAAATGTTTACGTGTGGAAGACTTGGTCTTTGACAACAGAGAATGTATTCCGACAAAATGTTGATTTCGTAGAAACCCTTGTTTTTTTAAAACAAGAAAACCTTCTCCTCAGTGTCTCATTTGAGAAAAGAAGAAGACCTCTGGAGAAGAAAACCTCATTTTCTCAAATGAGAAAACCTACAAAATTCTCATTTTGGATGGAGAAGAGAACCTAGATAGACCTTTCTTATTCTCTAATTATAGAGAATAAAAAGTTATTAATAAATTTCACTTGAGAAATTTTTTGAAATGAGTTGCTGGTCAAAAATTCAAGTAATTTTTGATCCTACAAACTAAATTTTGGGGATTTCCAAGATATTGATAAAAACACTCTATGTACTTGTCCTAAATACTTTCTGAATAATACAAGACTGATTTTGTAATTGTTTTTTATAAATTAACTTAAAATTCTATTTTGGAACAGAATGTTAATAAAAAGTTAACAAACTAAAAAAAAGAATATGAAAATATTTTATTTGGTTGTTTAATTAAAACAATAATTTTTTTTATAAATTTTTTACTTTTTTTATGTACATCATATAGAGAAACAAAAAAATTTTTAGAACAGCAAAATCTTTCGAATGTAACTAGAAAAACAGCACAGGTAACAATTAGATAAAATCTCATTTTTGAAACAACAGATAATCTGTTGTTTACCCAATAAAAAGTTCATTTATTAAATGAACTTTTTTAAATAGAAACAGGTTTTCTTGTTTTAAAAAAACAAGGTTTTCTGCGAAATTCTGATTTCGCAGGAATGTTTCTTGATTTTCTCAGTTTTTTATTTTTATTTACAAGGAATAAAAGTTGTTTTAAAGTTTATTACATAAACAAAAATCTCCAATAGCTCAGAGGTAGAGCAGATGGCTGTTAACCATCTTGTCGTTGGTTCGATTCCAACTTGGGGAGTTTCTTTTTTTTTATCAATAATTTTTTTTTCAGGTAGAGTCGACGATTACTAAATACACATACTTAGTGTAGAATCAAACAAATCAATTTAATTTTAGTCTGTTTTTTTTAATCAGTTTTTTTTATTATTGATAAATTTATTTTATTCTAGACGTAAAAATTGATTAGTAAAAAAAAATCTAATGGGATGTAGCCAAGTGGTAAGGCATCGGAATTTGGATCCGACATTCAAAGGTTCGAACCCTTTCATCCCAGAAAATTCTTAATAGAACTCATTTTTAATCTAAAATATATATTTTAAAATCAGACATTCTAGTTAAATTTTTTTGAAAAATTAGAAAAGAATTTCAATTTTTTTCGTAAACATAGATTACTAGGTAAAAAAAAAAATGAGTAAATTCAATTTTTACTGTACCTCTTTTTATGTTTCTAAAAAGTAGAAGTATACATTATTGTCTAGATAGCTCAGTTGGTAGAGCAAAGGACTGAAAATCCTTGTGTCGGCAGTTCAAATCTGCCTCTAGACATTTTAGGTTTATTTTTTTTTTCAATAAACTAAAGACTTATCTCATTTGAAAGTCTGATTTCGAAAAAAACCTTTATTTCTAATGACATTAGATTAAATACTTATAAATAATTGATTAACCCTCTACAAAAGACTTGTTTTTTCAACAGAAAACTTTGGAAATGTATTTGTAAAAGCAAAAATTCAATAAATTACACTTTTTAATTCAAATAAATGTTAAAGTTTTCTTCTCCAGAGGAAAAGGTTTGTAGAAATTTGATAAAATCAAATGGTTTTCTTGTTTTAAAAAAACAAGAAAACCAGTTTCTATTTGAAAAAGTTCATTTATTAAATGAACTTTTTACTATTGAACCTTTAAAGTCCTAATTTTGAAGGTAAAAATTTGATAAATTTGAATTTTTTTACCTTAATTACATTTAATAATTTAAAAATACACTAGATTATTTAGAAGTAGACACTAGTGTTCATTACGATTTGGTTTATGTTTACTTAACTTATTATAAATCATTTTGGATGAGTGTCTGAGTGGTTTAAGGTACCGGTCTTGAAAACCGGCATACTAAATAAGTATCGGGGGTTCGAATCCTCCCTCATCCGTGTTTTTAATGAAAAAGGCAAGGTTTTCTTCGAAATCAGACTTTCGAAGGAACATAGAATCTGTTCTTTAAAAAGGTTATTTTATCACCTTTTTACCTAATTAAAATATTTGTGTTTTTTAAAATCGAGTGTTAATAAATAAAAAATAATGTATGTCCAGTTTGAGAAACTTGAACACTTTTTTTACGTCCTGTCTCAAATACACAGTATTTGAGACAGACTTCTACAATATGTTTGAAAATCGTGTAATTAAAGAGTGAAAAAGTAAAATTCATTCTAAAAAAAGGTTTTTTATAGATTTTCAAACAGACATAGACTCTTTTGTATCAATTTTATTACGCGTCTTTTAAACAAAACTAATTTTGGGTATTTAGCTCAGTTGGTAGAGCAATTCGCTTACAACGAAAAGGCCAATGGTTCGAGTCCATTATTACCCATGAGTTTTGAGACTTTGTTGTTCTCAAAAAAATATTTAAGCATGATCTTTCTTTTTTATCATTTTAGCTCATTTTGTCCAGAAATCTATGGATACCGTGATTTTAAAAATGAATTAAACAAAAATCAAATGTAAAGTAAAATGTGGATAAAATCAAATGTAAATAAAAAAACAAGGTAAAGAGAAAAACAAAATGGTTTTCTCTTTACATTTACAATTATTACATTTAAAAAAAATCGATTATTTTTTGAACTCATGCGGGTGTGGTGAAATTGGTAGACACACCAGGTTTAGGCCCTGGGGCTTTAAAGTCATACAGGTTCGAGTCCTGTCACCCGTAATTTATAAATGGGGACGTAGTTCAGTTGGTAGAACGTATGCTTTGCACGCATAAAGTCATCGGTTCAAATCCGATCGTTTCCAAAAAAAAAATCAACTAATTTAACTAGATCTATTTTTCATTAACTTTAAAAAAATAAAAAATTGGTTAATAAAGTTAGAAATAACTAGGTCAAATTTTTTAGGCAATCCTTTTATGAAATTTTAATAAATTTTAAAGATTTTCCTTCGAAAATTTGATTTCGAAGAACATTTTTATTTCTTGGTAGACTCTCTGTGAAACCAGAAAAATTTGTAACAAAAATTCCTTATTATCCACAATTTCATTACATAGAATCATTCTTAGAGAAACTCTTTCCAAATTTTACAGTAAATTTTATCTCTGTGATTTTTCAATTTGTGGATTCTATCTTTCTCCTCTGGAGAAGAAAACCTTCGAAATCACCATTTCGAAGAAAACCTTGTTTTACCAAACAAGAAAACCATCAAAATGTTGATTTTGAAGAAAACCTTCGAACTGTTGATTTCGAAGATAACCTTCTCGATCCAAAATGAGACTTTTGGAAGGAGAAGAAAACCAGTTGATAAAATCAAATTTTGACAAACCTCATTTTCTCAAATGAGAAAACCAACAAAATGAAGATTTTGGAGAAAACCTTCTCCATCCAAAATGAGACTTTTGGAAGGAGAAGAAACCCTCCGAAATCAAGATTTCGAAGAAACCCTTGTTTTTTTAAAACAAGAAAAC
>Ga0209278_1002077_pt1 | contig 11453 bp, 10 predicted proteins | sample JI81BgreenDNA_FD_187504 | JGI IMG/M metagenome (GOLD analysis project Ga0209278, IMG submission 187504) | Wastewater effluent complex algal communities from Wisconsin, to seasonally profile nutrient transformation and Carbon sequestration -... | ecosystem: Engineered > WWTP > Effluent > Algae... | reverse complement strand
CCAGCGCGCGGCCGATCGAGACGCGCTGCATCTCGCCGCCCGACAGGGCCGTGGCCTTGTTGTCCAGCTTGTGAGGGATGCGCAGCACCTCGGCCACCTCGGCCACGCGCCGGGCGATCTGGTCCTCGGGCATCGCGATCATCGGGGACCGCAGCGGGAACGCCAGGTTCTCCCGCACGGTCAGATGCGGGTAAAGCGAGTATTGCTGGAAGACCATCGCCACATCGCGCATCGCCGGCGTGTCCTGCAGGACCGAGGCGCCGCCGATCCGGATGTCGCCGGCATCGGGCTTGTCCAACCCGGCAATCAGGCGCAGCGTCGTGGTCTTGCCGGCACCGGTCGGCCCCAGCAGCACGACGAAAGCGCCGTCGGGAATGGTCAGCGACACATCCTGAAGGGCCCGCGTGGCGCCATAGGCCTTCGACAGGCCGTGCAGAGTGACTTCAGCCATGGTGAACCCCGGCATTGGCGGCCGTGCGCAAGGCCTGGCCGCTGGTGGCGTCGAAAACCGACAGGCGCTGGGCGGCAAGGGCAAGACCGGTGAGGTCCCCCACCCGGGCCGGCAGGGCCGAGGAGGTCCGCGCTTTGACGGGCCCATGCGGAGTGGACAGCGTGACGATCTGGGTGGTGCCCAGATATTCCACCGCCTCGATCCGGCCCCGGAAGGCCGCGCTGTCGGAGAAGGTCACATGCTCCGGCCGCACGCCCAGGGCCAGCGGTCCGGCCGCGCCCTCCAAAAGGCGCGGCACGTCCTGCACGATGCCTCCTAGCCGCAGGCTTTCGTCGCCAGCCGCCGCCGTGCCCTCGAAACGCAGCACGTTCATCGCCGGGCTGCCGATGAAATCGGCCACGAAGAGGGTGGCGGGGTGGTCGTAGATCTGTTGCGGCGTGCCGAACTGTTCGACCACACCGTGGTTCATCACCACGATCTTGTCGCCCATCTGCATCGCCTCCAGCTGGTCATGCGTCACATAGACGGTGGTCGCGCGCATCCGGTCGTGCAGCGCGCGCAGTTCCTCGGCCATGATCTCGCGGAACTCGGCGTCGAGAGCGCCAAGCGGTTCGTCCATCATGAAGGCCTTGGGGTTGCGCACGATGGCCCGGCCAAGGGCAACGCGCTGGCGGTCGCCTCCCGACAGGCCGCCGACGGGTTTGTCGAGCATGTGGTCGATGCGCAGGATCTTCGCCACCTCGGCGACCTTGCGCTGCACCTCGGCCCTGGGGACGCCTTGCGAGACCAGCGGATAGGCGATGTTCTTGCGTACGTTCATGTGCGGGTAAAGCGCGAACATCTGGAACACCATGGCGATGTCGCGCTGGCTGGCGGGCTTCTGGCTGACCTCCTCGCCGTCGATCAGGATTTCGCCCGAGGTCGGCAGTTCCAGCCCGGCGATCATTCGCAAGGTGGTGGTCTTGCCGCAGCCCGAGGGGCCGAGCAGCATGAAGAACTCGCCGTCCCGGATGGTGAAGCTGGAGCCCTTGACGGCGGTAAAGGCGCCGAATTCCTTGCGCAGGTTGCGGATGACGATCTCGGCCATGTCTATTCCGGGAAGTGGCTGGTGATGATGAACATCACGGTGCCGACAAGGGTTACGACGAAGGACCAGGTATAGGCCCAGAGGAAGAAGGGCTGCATCAGCATCACCACGCCCAGGGCGATCAGGATGGTGGCCAGCATTTCCCAGGGCCCGCGGCGCAGGCGGAGAAGGCCGGAGAGGAAGCTGGTCATTTGCGGACGGCTCCGAAGGTGATCCCGCGCAAGAGGTGTTTGCGCAGAAGGATGGTGAAGATCATCACCGGCAGCAGGAACAGCGTCGCCCCCGCGGCCACGGCAGGCCAGTCCTGGCCGCCGACGCCGATGATCGTCGGGATGAAGGGGGGTGCTGTCTGCGCATTGCCAGAGGTGAGCAGGACGGCGAAGGCGTATTCGTTCCAGGCGAAGATCAGGCAGAAGATGGCCGTGGAGGCGATGCCGGTCGCGGCCTGCGGCAGGACGACTTTGCGGAAGGCCTGGAACCGGGTGTAGCCGTCGATCAGCGCCGCCTCTTCATACTCGCGCGGGATCTCGTCGATGAAACCCTTCAGCAGCCAGACGGCGAGCGAGATGTTCACGGCCGTATAGAGCAGGATCATGCCGAGATGCGTGTCGGAGAGCCCGAGTTCGCGGTACATCAGGTAAATCGGGATCGCGACGGCGATGGGGGGCATCATCCGGGTGGAGAGGATGAAGAACAGCAGGTCGTCCTTCAGCGGCACCTTGAAGCGGCTGAAGGCATAGGCGGCAAGAGTGCCAAGGAAGATCGACAGCGCCGTGGAGCCGAAGCCGATGATGACCGAGTTCATGAACCGCTCGCCAAAGCGCGATGGGCCGGTGATGATCGTGCCCTGGCGACGGGCGATTTCCTCCATCAGGCCCTGGGGCGGCGGCAGCGTCTCCAGTTCCGATACGGCGGGGCGGGTGCGGGTGGTGAAGAGGTTCACATAGCCCTCGACCGTCGGATCGAAGAAGACCTTCGGCGGGTAGGAGATGCTGTCCGGCCCGGTCTTGAAGCTGGTGGAGATGATCCAGACCAGCGGCAGCAGGGTTATGATGGTGTAAAGCGCGACCAGCAGGCCCGCGGCCCATTTCGACGCCTTGGAGGGTTCGGTGATGGAATAGGCGCTCATCGCTGCGCTCCTTGGCGGGCCCGGGGTCCCCCCACCCCAGCCCTCCCCCACGACGGGGGGAGGGAGGCGTGGAAAGGGTGCGGTCGTGCAAAACGGTCGGGCCGGGTGGCTCCCCTCCCCCGCGTGGGGAGGGGATGGGGGTGGGGGGCTTGCGGCCGGTGGGGGGCTTGCGGCCGGTTGGGGGCTGAAGGGTGGAGCATCACCGTTCCTTCACCTTGTTGAGCGCCTTCACATAGATCGAGGCGAGGCCGAAGACGGTGACGAAAAGGATGATGGCATAGGCGCTGGAATAGCCGGTGCGCCATTTCTCGAAGGCCTCGCGCTTGAGGTCGATCGAGGTCAGCAGCGTCTCGTCCCCAGGGCCGCCGCCGGTCAGAAGATTGACCATATCGAACATCTTGAAGTTCTCGATGCCGCGGAAGAGCACCGCCAACATGAGAAAAGGCAACACCATCGGTACGGTGATGGTCCAGAACTGTCGCCATTTCGAGGCGCGGTCGACCTCGGCAGCCTCATAGATGTAGTCGGGGATCGAGCGCAGCCCGGCCAGGCAGATCAGCATCACGAAGGGCGTCCACATCCAGGTGTCGACGATGATGATCGACCAGGGGGCCAGCCCTCCCGGCCCGAGCATGGAAAAGCTCGACGCCGGGATGCCGGTGAAGAATTCGACGATGTAGTTCACCATCCCGATCTGGGGCTGGTAGAGGAAGGTCCAGAAGTTGCCGACCACGGCCGGCGACAGCATCATCGGCACCACGATCAGCGTGGTGAGCAGATCGTTGCCTTTGAACTTGCGGTTGATGAGCCAGGCCAGCGTGAAGCCGATCACGACCTGGAAGAACAGCGTCCAGATCAGGAAATGCGCCGTGGTGGTCATGTTGGCCCAGATATCCTCGTCGGTGAGGATGCGGGTGTAGTTGCGGATGCCGACCCATTTCACCTCGGCGTTCGGCTTGTTCGCGGCGTAGTTGGTGAAGCTGAGGCGGATGGTCCAGATCAGCGGGAAGATGTTGATCGCCAAAAGCAGGAAGATCGTGGGGGCCACGAAGATCCAGGCGATGGCGCGGTCCGAGAGCCCCCGGACCTTGCGCGCAAGGCGGGGCGGTGTGGCCTGGGCCGCGATGTCGATGGGGTTTGGCATGAGCTGAGTCCGTGGGGGAATGGGCCCCCAGCCTACCCCCTTCGGTGAACGAGGGAAGGTCTGTGAGGGTCGCCCCTCTCCCGTCGGGGGAGAGGGGCCGTTCCAGGTGACGTCGAAACCCCGGGTCAGGTCCGGAGTGCAACAGCGCAGGGGGCCGTCAGAGCTTGCCTTCGTCCATGAAGACCTCGGTCCAGTCTTCGATCAGGCCGTCCAGCGCCTCTTTCGCGGTGCCGTTGCCGGCGACGACATAGTCATGGATGCGCGACTGGCTGGCCTGCAGCAGCGAGGCGTAGGAGGGTTCCGCCCAGAAGTCCTTCACGATGGCCATGCTGTCGAGGAAGGTCTGCGCATAGGGCTGGCTGGTGGCGAAGGACGGGTCCTCGACCACGGCCTTCAGGCAGGAGAAGCCGCCCATCGACCACCACTTCTGCTGCACCTCCTGCTGGGCGAACCATTTGATGTAGGCGAGTGCCCCGTCCATGTTGTCGGTGTTGGCGACGACGCTGATCCCCTGCCCGCCCAGCTGGGCGAAGCGTTCGCCGTTCGGGCCGGCGGGGTTAACGAGGTAGCCGGTCTTGCCGCCGCCGACGTTGGGGTCGACCTCGAAGCCGGGCCAGGTGAAGGCAAAGTTCATCTGCATCGCGACCTGGCCGGATTTGTAGGCGTCGATGCCTTCGCCCATGTAGGTGTTGGACGTGCCGGGGGCCACGCAGCAATCGTAAAGCGACTTGTAGAACTCCAGCCCCGCGACGGCGCCTTCCGAGTTCACGAAGCCCTCCATCTCATAGGGCTTTTCCGGGTTGTCGTATTTGAACCCGAAGGAATAGAGCACGTTCATCGCGCCCATCGTGATGCCTTCGGACCCGCGCTCGGTGTAGATCGAGGCGCCGTAGACGGTCTTGCCGTCGATGTCGCGGCCCTGGAAGAATTCGGCCACTTCCTTGAGCTCCGCCATCGTGGCAGGCGGCGTCAGGTCGCGGCCGGTCTTTTCCTTGAAGGCGGCCTGGATCTCGGGACGCTCGAACCAGTCCTTGCGGTAGGTCCAGCCGACAACGTCGCCGAAGGCGGGCAGCGACCAGTAGTTCGGGGTGTTCTTCGGCCATTCGGAATAGCCGGTCACCGTGGCGGGGACGAAGGCATCCATCGAGATGCCCTCGGCGGCGAAGAAGTCGTTCAGCTTGACGTACCAGCCGTTCTCGGCCGCACCGCCGATCCACTGGCTGTCGCCGATCATCAGGTCGCAAAGCTGGCCGCCCGAGTTCAGCTCGTTCAGCATGCGGTCGGCGAAGTTGGGCCAGGGCACGAACTCGAAGTTCATCTTGGTGCCGGTCTGCGCCTCGAAGTCCTTCGACAGTTCGACCAAAGCATTGGCCGGGTCCCATGCGGCCCAGCACAGGGTCAGTTCGCTGGTCTGGGCGTTGGCCTGGCAGGCCCAGACCAGCGCAAGTGCCGCCGATGCGGCGAGTGATGTCCGTTTCATGCAGTCCTCCCGTTGGGTTGAAAAACGGACCCGGTAAACCCCGGGCCTTCTTGGATTGCAGCGACCATAACCACAGGGTCGGCAGGCTGGCAAGCATTTTTGAGGGACGTACCTCATTTCGGCGCAACGCGCCAGATCAAAGCGATTTGAAGCGCCGTATGGATGGCGTCCGGTCAGGCGTCGGCCACAGCGGGCAGGTTTTCCCGCAGCACGATCTCGATTCGAATCTGCTCCTGGCCGGCATCGAGCGGCAGGTTGTCGACCTTGGCGCGCAGGACCCGCAAGGTCGACCGCGCGAGATGGCCCAGGTTCTGGGTGATCACGGCGGTAATCTCGCCACTGACGAGACCGGCGCAGACATGCGGCGTCAGCTCGTGACAGACAACCATCAGTTTGCCCGTTAATCCTGCATCTGCAATGACTTGCGTCAAGACCCGGTTGCCGCCGCCCATGGCATAGATGCCCCGCACCTGTCGAGCGTTGGACAACATCTCGGTCACGACCTGGCGCAGCGTCGCGGGCGAGCCGTGCGTCTCCAGCGACTGCAGCACCTCGATCCCGGGAAAGTCGCGCAGCATGACCTCGTCAAAGCCGCGCCGACGCTCGATCATGTCGCGGGCCAGCAGCGACTGCCCCAAAACCAGCACCTGCCCCGGCCCCCCGCCCAGAAAGCGGCCCATCAGCACGCCGGCCGTCCGCCCCGCAGCACAGTTGTCGATGCCGACGAAATGGTCGCAGCCGGCGTTCGGCAGGTCCGAGACCAGCGCGACCACGGGCAGGCCCTTGCCGCGCAGCCCCCGCACCGCATCGCGCAGCACCGGCGTTTCCGGCGCCATCAAGGCCACGCCATCGTAGCCACGACCCGGCAGCTCTGCCAGCATGGCAGCCAGCGCATGGGGGTCCTCGGCGGGAAAGCGGTGCAGCCGCAAATCCACCCGGCTGGTCGCGGCGATCTGGCCCGCATTGGTCAACGCGTCCGCAAGGGCTTGATTGAACTGGCTTTCCGTATCGGGCAGCAGGACCGCCATCTGATAGGTCCTGCCGCGCGCCAGGTTCGCGGCCGCCAGATCCCGGACATAGCCAAGCTTGGTGATCGCGTCGTTCACCGCGCGAATGGTCTTTTCGCGCACCCCGGGACGGGCGTTCAGCACCCGGTCGACCGTGGCAAGACTGACACCGGCTTCGCGGGCGATATCGTTGACGGTCGGCCGCACGGACCTCTCCCCAGTCTTTTGGGCGACTATCGGTTCCGGCCTGATGTACGTCAATCAGTTTCCGGCCCCGCGCCCGTCAGTCGAGGAGGTTGCCGGTGTCGGCGACATAGCCGAAGTCGGGCTGACCGAACACCCCGCGCCGCTTGGCCGCGGCAAGGTCGCCGTCCCCGAACCAGGCAGTGAGGCCAATCGTCGCGCGCGTCCCGGTCATGGCGCTGGCTTCCGGGCCGTTCTTCTGGAAATGCCCGGTTTCGATCCCGGCCGTCCAGGCCAGGGGCAGGTCCCCGATCTGGCGCGAATATTCCAGCGCAAAGGTGACGCCTTCCATGTCGACCGTGGCATCCGGGCTGCCGTCCTGCCGGCCATCGAAAAGCCCAAGCTCGGCGCTGATCACGCCGGCACTGCTGAGGCTGTAGATCGCGCTGGCCCGCGCAAAGCTGCCATCATGGAAGGCGTTGGTCGCAACCGCGTCGACGGCGTCGAACCGGCCGACCTGCAGACCCAAGGCCCAGTTCCCCGCCATATAGGCGCCTTCGACAGCCTGGAAATCCAGCTCTGCCCCCGGGTCGTCCTGCGGCTGGGACCGCCCGACGCCATAGACCACCCCAAGCGCAAGGCTCGCGCTGACATCGTAGGTCAGCCGCAGCGCAGCCTGGCGCCCCCAGGCGTGATGCTGCCCGGCTGGCGTGTCATTCTCGAAGCTGCCATAGCTGAGGTTGAGCTGCGCCCCAAGCTTGCCCCAGTCCGCGCCGATGCGGCCCGCGATGTCATAGCTTTCCGGCCGCCGATCGACGATGTCTTCCGCCTCGCCCGAGACCGAGCCGAAGCGCATCGCGCCCGCCTGCAGATCGATCTGACCCCAGGTAGCCATCTCGGCCTGCGCCAGAGTTGGTGCGGCGAGAAGGACCAGAACTGCCAGCCGGGCTGTAGTGCCTGCCATCGCGTTTCTCCAATCGAATCCGGATGCTAGTCGACAAGTCTAGCACTCCTACCCGCCCATGAGAGCAGGTTCCAAGCATTTCTGCCCAAGGAACGCGCTTTGTTGTGGCTTTTGTCCAACATATTGCAATCATGGCGTGCAAGCAGGGTTCGGAGATGCGGGATGCGGACAGTTCTTCTCTTTGGCGACAGCAATACGCACGGCACGATGCCGATGCCCGACCTTGGCGGCGCGGGCCGCTTTGCCCGTGAAGACCGCTGGTCGGGCCGCCTTGCGCGGCTGCTTGCCGATTGGGAGGTAATCGCCGAAGGCCATCCCGGGCGCACCACGGTACATGACGACCCGGTCGAGGGCGCGCACCGCAACGGGTTGACGGTCTTGCCGGCGCTCCTGGAAAGCCACCGGCCGCTGGACCTTGTGGTGGTGATGCTCGGCACGAACGACCTGAAAGAGCGCTTCTCGGTCAACGCCTGCGACATCGCCCTGTCGCTGGAGCGGCTGGTGCGGGTGATCCGCGCCTCGACCTGCGGCCCCGACAATGGCGCGCCTGGGGTGCTCCTGGTCGCGCCGCCGCCGATCCTGGAGGTCGGCTGCCTTGCCGGCATGTTCGCCGGCGGTGCGGCCAAGTCGCAGCGGCTGGCCGCCGAGATCGGCGCAGCAGCGGCGCGGGCCGGAGTGCCGTTCCTTGACGCGGGCGCGGTTGTCCGGGTCTCGCCCATCGACGGCATCCACTATGACGCCGAAGCGAACCCGGCCCTCGCTCAGGCCATCGCGACGGCAATCCGGGCGCATTTCCCCGGTTGATGTCGCATTTCTGCTGGAACGGCCGCCAAGCCGGGCGCAGGATCGGCCCAGGAGGCCCGCCCATGACCCAGCACGACCCCTCGCTTGCCATCGCCGAGTTGCGCGCCAATGTCTCGGTCCCGTTCGAACGGGCGCATGCGATGCCGAAGTCGGTCTACACGTCGGAGGCTTTCGCGAAGGCCGAAGAGGAGTACATCTTCGCGAAAGAGTGGCTCTGTGCGGGCCGGGCGGACGCGCTGCCGAACCCCGGCGATTACATGACGATGGTCATCGCCGGAGAGCCGGTCATCATCCTGCGCGACCGCGAGGGGGCCCTGCGCGGCATGTCCAACGTCTGCCGGCACCGGATGAGCACGCTTCTGGAAGGCCGGGGCAATGTGCGCTCCATCGTCTGCCCCTATCATGCCTGGACCTACAACCTCGACGGCTCGCTGCGCGGCGCCCCGGCGATGGCGCGCAATGACGCGTTCTGCAAGGAGGATGTGAAGCTGCCGCAGGTCCGGGTCGAGGATTGGCAGGGCTGGATCATGGTGACGCTGTCGCCGGATGCGCCCCCGGTGGCCGAGCGGCTGGCGGGGGTGGACCGGCTGGTCGGGCACCTGCCGATGAAGGACTACCGCGAGGTGTTCCGGGAAGAGTTCCGCTGGGACACCAACTGGAAGGTGCTGGCCGAGAATTTCATGGAAAGCTACCACCTGCCGGTCTGCCATGCCGGGACCATCGGCGGGGCGTCCGACCTGAACAAGATGGAATGCCCCGAGGGGGAAGAGGCCTTCAACTACCACTGGATCGTGAAGAACGACCTGGTGCCGCTGGCGCTGGCGCATCCGTCGAACACGGTCTTGCAGGGGGACGACCGGCGGATCACCTGGCTGCTGGCGATCTACCCGGCGCTCTTGATCACCCTGACGCCGGGGTACTTCTGGTATCTGGCTCTCACGCCCGACGGGCCGGGCTCGGTCCGGGTGCTGTTCGGCGGCGGGATGAGCGGCGAGTGGATGGCCGACCCCGACGCCGAGGCGCATCTGGCATCGGTCAAGGCGCTCCTCGACGACGTGAACGTCGAGGACAAGGGCTGCGTCGAGAAGGTGTGGAAGGGCCTTTGCGCAGGCATGTCCGCGCCCGGGGCGCTCAGCCACCTGGAACGGCCGAACTACGATTTCGCCCGCTATATCGCCAGCCGCATGCCCGGGGCTTGACCTTCGCGCGCGTGGCGTCACCTATCCGCGCATGACAATGCACGCCCTGATCGTGGCCCACGGCCAACCCACCGACCCTCGCCCCGCCGGGGCCGCACTGGAGGCTTTGGCCGCGAAGGTGCAGGCGCTCATGCCCGGCTGGTCGGTCGGCGCGGCGACGCTGGCCGAAGAGGGTGCGATTGACCGGGCCGTCGAGGGGCGGCCGGGTGGGTTGGTCTTCCCGATGTTCATGGCGGGGGGCTGGTTTACTCGGGTGCAGATCCCGAAGAAGCTGACGGATGCGGGGGCCGTGGGATGGACCGTGCTGGAGCCCTTCGGCTGCGATCCCCTGGTGCATGACCTTTGCGTGACGCTTGTGCGCGAGGCGGGGGGGCCTCGGGTGATCCTGGCGGCGCATGGCTCGTTCAAGTCCGCGGCGCCCTCGGACATCGCATTTCATGTGGCGGGGCGCATCGCGGCCGAGACGGGAGCCGAGGTCGCCACGGGCTTCATCGACCAGGAGCCGCAGCTTTCGTCGCTGACGGGTCGGCAAGGCGTATGCCTGCCGTTCTTCGCGGCCGAGGGCGGGCATGTGAGCGACGACATTCCGGCGGCGCTGGAGGCGGCGGGTTTCACGGGGCGCATCCTGCCGCCGGTTGGGGCGGATGCCCGCGTACCGGGGATCATCGCCGCTGCGATTGCGCGGGGCGTGCCGGTCTGTTCCTCGGCTTGCCGGTGGGCGCGGTGACCGGATCCTTCAAAGGATCCGGACCGATTTCTTCGAAGAAATCGGCGCCCGGCCATCAGACCGTGTGCAGGTAGAGGTCGAAGTCCACTTCGCTGACCGTCCGCATGACCCGCGCATATTCGGCGGCCATGATCGCGGTGAAGGTGCGGTGCATGTCTTCTCCCAGCGCGTCCTGCAGGAAGGCAGAGCGCTTCGCCGCATCGATCGCCGATTTCCAGTCGGCCGGGAACTCTGCGCCGCTTTCATCCTCGTAGCCGTTGCCGATGGTCTCGGGACCCGGATCGATCTGCTCTTTCAGGCCCTTGCGGACGCCCGCCAGAACCGTCGCGGCAACCAGGTAGGGGTTCGCGTCCACACCGGCCGGGCGGTGTTCGATCCGGCGCGCCTTGATGTCGCCCGCGGGGATGCGCAGCGCGACCGAGCGGTTGTTGACGCCCCAGGTGGGCGAGACTGGCGCGTAGCTCTGGCTCGCGAAACGGCGCCAGGAGTTCGCGTGGGGGGCGAAGACCAGCATCGATTCGCCCATCGTCTGTTTCAGGCCGCCCAAGGCGTGGAGGATGGTGGGGTTCCACTTGCCCTCCTGGTCCTCGATGAAGACGTTGTGCCCCTTGTCGTCCAGCAGGGAAACGTGGAAGTGCATCCCCGAGCCCGCGTAGTTCTCGTTGGGTTTGGCCATGAAGCAGGCGACAACGCCATGCGCGCGGGCCTGGGCGCGCACGATGCGCTTCAGCCGCATCAGGTCGTCGGCGGCCTGCATCACGTTCTCGCGGTAGTGGAGCGTCAGCTCGTACTGGCCGGGGGCGTATTCCGAGATCAGGGTTTCGGCCTTGATGCCCGCCTTCGCGGCCCCGGCGTAGATGTCGCTGAACAGGGGCAGCATCCCGTGCAGGTGGTCGACGGAATAGACCTCGGTCTTGCGGGAGGAGCGGCGGTCCAGCACGTCGCGGGCGGGCTGCATCTTGCCGTCGGGGCCGCGTTCTGGGTCGAGGAGGAAGAATTCCAGCTCGAAGGCCCCGGCGGGGTGCAGGCCGTCTTTCGCCATCATGTCGACCTGACGCTGCAGCGCGTGGCGGGGGTCGCTGGTCATCGGCGCGCCGTCGAGGGTGTACATCGACATGAACACCTCGCCGCGCGGCGGGGTCGTGTTGTGCAGGGGCTTCAATGTGCCGGGGATCGGCCAGGCCCGCAGGTCGCCGTCGCCCTGGTCCCAGATGAGGCCGGTCTCGTGCACATCCTCGCCGCAGATGTCGAGGCCGAGGATGGAAATGGGCAGATGCC
>Ga0209278_1002076_pt1 | contig 11459 bp, 9 predicted proteins | sample JI81BgreenDNA_FD_187504 | JGI IMG/M metagenome (GOLD analysis project Ga0209278, IMG submission 187504) | Wastewater effluent complex algal communities from Wisconsin, to seasonally profile nutrient transformation and Carbon sequestration -... | ecosystem: Engineered > WWTP > Effluent > Algae... | reverse complement strand
TGGTCCGGGCGCGTGAAGTAGCGGTGCGACTCGCGCGTGAGGATGTTGACGTGTGTCGGGTCCTGGAAGGCCGCAGGGTGCGGGTACATGGGCGTGCTGGCGTAGAGCAGCCCATCGGGCCGCAGCACGCGCCAGACCTCGTTCATGAGCTCGATGAACGGAAAACGCGTGCCGCTGCCGTCGGCGCGCGGCAGCACGCGTGGCACGTGCTCGAGAAAGTCGTAGGCCGAGACCGAGTCGAAGTGGCCATCCGGAAACGGGATGGGCTCGATCGCCAGGTTGGCGCGGCGGATGTCGCTCTGCCCGGCTGCCGGCGCGATGTCCACGCCGAACAGCTCGTCGCGGCGGTAGGGGTTTCGCGGCTTGGCGCCGCAGCCGATGTCGAGGTGTCGCGTGGGCATGGCGGGTCGGGTGGGTTCAGGCGGGGGCGTCGGCCCAGCGCCAATGGCCGGGTGGCAGGTCTTGCGGCAGCGTCCAGGGCCCGAAGCTCTCGCGGTGCAGCGCCTCGCAACGGTTGGCCACCGCAGCCACCATGCGCTTGACCTGGTGGTAGCGGCCGTCGGTGAGGGTCAGGCGCAGGGTGTGTGTGTCCAGCGCCTCGCAGGCGGCGGCGCGCACGGGCGCCGGGTCGTCGTGCAGCACCACGCCGGCGCACAGCCGGGCGGCCGCGGCCGCGTCCACCGGGTGGCGCGTGGTGGCGAGGTAGACCTTGGCGACGTGGCGCCGCGGGTGCGTGAGGCGGTGGATGAGCGCGCCGTCGTCGGTGAGCACGAGCAGGCCCGTGGTGTCGACGTCGAGGCGGCCCACGGGCTGCAGGCCGCGGCGGCGCAGCGGGGCCGGCAGCAGCGACAGCACGCTGGGGTGCTCGCGCGGCTTCTGCGAGCACTCCACGCCGGCCGGCTTGTGCAGCAGCACGACGGCCGGCTCGTGCCAGGGCCAGGCCGTGCCGTCGACCTCGAACACCAGGCCCGCGGTCGCCACGGGCTCGTCGTCGGGCGCGACGGCGCGCCCGGCGTGGTGCACACGCCCGCCGGCCAGCAGCCCCAGGCATTCGTGGCGCGTGCCGAAGCCCTGGCGGAACAGCACCTCCAGCCAGGGCAGAGTGCCGGTGGCGGCCTTCTTCATGCGCGCATCGCGGGCAGCGTGTGCCCCGGCAGCGCCGTGGCGTGCCAGACGGCGTTGCGGATGGCGCGCGCCACGACCTCGGCGCCCAGGGCGCCCAGGGTCGAGAGATCCGGCGCGGTGCCCGCGCGGCCGGTGGCCAGCGCAAACAGCGTGTCGCCGTCGTGCAGCGTCAGCGGGTCGATGGCGCGCGCCAGGCCGTGGCTGGCCAGGCCCGCCAGCTGGTGCGCCTGCAGCTTGGACAGCGCGGCGTCGGTGGCCACGACGCCGATGGTCGTGGCTGCGCCGGCCGGCGGCAGCACGGGGGTGCCGGCGCGCTGGCCCTCGACCAGGGCCCGCGTCGTGCCCAGCAACCCCTGGCCGTCGGCCGTGCGCGCTCCTGCCAGCACGCGGCCGTCGGCCCCGATCACGTCGCCCACGGCGTTGACCACCATCAGCGCCGCCACCGTGACGCCGCCTGCCGTGAGCGACGCGCAGCCCACGCCGCCCTTCATGGCGCGTCCGATGCCGAACAGCTTGCCGACACTGGCGCCCAGGCCGGCGCCCACGCTGCCCTGGGCGGGCGGCGTGGTGCCGGCGGACTCACACGCGGCCTCGCCGCAGGCGGCGTCGGGGTGGATGGACGGGTCGCCCAGCCAAAGGTCGAACAGCACCGCCGCCGGCACGATGGGCACGACGGCCGGGCCCACGGCCACGCCGTGGCCGCGCCGCGCCAGCCAGCGCAGCACGCCCGTGGCGGCATCGAGCCCGAAGGCGCTGCCGCCCGTGAGCAGCAGGCCGTGCACCACGGGCACGGCGTTCTCGGGGCGCAGCAGGTCGGTCTCGCGCGTGCCGGGCGCGCCGCCGCGCTGCGCCACGCCGGCCGCCGCGCCCTCGGGGCACAGCAGCACGGTGCAGCCCGTGGGCCGGCCGGCCATGCGGGCGTGGCCGGCGGCGATGCCGGCGACGTCGGTGATGGAGCCGGGGTGGGGCAGGGCGGCGTCGCTCATCCGCCGGATTGTCCGCGCGTGGCGGCGTCCGGCAGGAAGGGGCGCAGCACCGTGGCCAGCTCCTGCACGCGGAAGGGCTTGGGCAGGAAGTCGTCCATGCCGCACTGCAGGCAGTGCTGGCGGTCGGCCTCGCTCACGTTGGCCGTCACGCCGATGATGGGCAGGCGCGCCTCCACGCCCGGCGTGTCCTCGCGCGCACGCCAGCGGCGAGTGGCCTCCCAGCCGTCGAGCGTGGGCATGCGGCAGTCCATGAGCACGAGGTCGTGCACGCCGCGCGCCATCTGCACCAGGGCCTGCTCGCCGTCGGTGGCGATGTCGCTGGCCAGGCCCAGGCGCAGCAGCATGGCCTGGGCCACGAGCGCATTGACCTCGTTGTCGTCGACCACCAGCACGCGGCCGCTGAGCTGCGGCGGCGGGCTGTCGTCGGGCGGCGCGGGCGGCGGCTGGCTCACCACCGGCGCCTGCAGCGTGAACACGAAGCGCGCGCCCTGGCCGGGCCGGGGCTCGCAGACGAGGTCGCCGTTCATGGCGCGCGCCAGGCGGCGCGCGATGGTCAGGCCCAGGCCGATGCCCTGGCGGCGGCGGTCGGCGTCGGTGCCGGCGTCGTCGAAGGGCTCGAACAGCGTCGCCAGGCGCTCGGGCGCGATGCCGGGGCCGGTGTCGGTGACGGTGTAGCGCAGGCCCTGCGGGCAGGGCGCCAGCGTGGCCTCGATGCGGCCGGCCAGCGTGTGCTGCAACGCGTTCGACAGCAGGCTGTGCAGCACCTGCTTCACACGCGCCGCGTCGGCGGCCACCCAGCGCGGCAGGGCGGGGTCGAGCGCCATGTCCAGCTGCAGCCCGCGCTCGGCGGCCTGCGGCGCCGCCAGGGCCAGCACCTCGCGCAGGGCCTGGGCGGGGTCGAAGGGGGCGGGGTCCAGCGCCAGGCGGCCGAACTCCAGGCGCGAGAGGTCAAGCAGGTCGCCGATCACGCGGTGCAGCTGCTCGGCCGAGCGCAGCACGTGGTCGGCGCGCTGGCGCACCTGGGTGTCGGGGGCAGCGTCGCGCAGCAGCTCGCTCATGCCCACGATGCCGTTGAGCGGCGTGCGCATCTCGTGGCTCACCGTGGCCAGGAAACGGGTCTTCGCGCGGTTGCTCTGTTCGGCCAGGGCCAGGGCGCGCGCGCGGTCGTCGGCGATGGCGGCGTTTTCCAGGCGCAGGCGCAGCATCTCGGTCTGCAGGCGGCTGCTGCGGTGGGCCTCGTACAGCATGGCGGCGGTGAACAGCAGCGCCCCGAAGGCGAGCACGACGCCGTCGAAGTCGGCCCGCCACAGGCACCACGCAGCCACGGGCAGCACGATCGACAGCACCCACACCACGGCGGCGCGGAACACGCCGTGCAGCGTGTAGACGCCGACGCTGGCCACGCCCAGCAGCCCGACGATGACGAAGCTGAACACGAAGCCACCGATGCGCGGGCCGGCGATCGCCAGCATCGTGCTCCAGGCCAGGCCGTAGGGCAGCAGCAGCATCAGGTAGCGGCGCTCCCAGTGGTCGGCTCGCGCGCGGCGCTGCGGGTCGGCGCGGAAGCGGCGCACCTGCAGCACCCGCACCGCCGACAGGCCACCCAGCAGCAGCAGCCAGCCCACCACCACCGCGGCGTCGGCCACGCGCAGCAGCACCACGGCGCAGGCCAGCGCAAAGGCCAGGCCCACGAACATGGGGAAGGGCGTGGCGACGATCATCGCGGCCACACGCTCGTAGGCGATGCGTTCGCGGATGACCCAGTCGCTGCGGGCCGGTGTCGACCAGTCGGACAGGGGGTGATGCGGGGAGGTGATCATGCGCAGGCAGACCCGCCCTGCGCCGGGGCGGCTTCTCAACCCGCAATGCTCAGGGCCGGCCCGCGCGGCCGGATCCGGGTGAACCCTAGCTACCCGCCTGCGGGGGCCCCCGGATCAGGCGAAGACGCCGGCCGTGTCCTGCATGCGCGCCGACACCTCGCCCAGGTGGTGGAGCGTGTCGCCGAGGGTCATTTCCAGCATGGTCAGGCGCTTGAAGCAGTGGCTCGCGACGTACTCGTCGGTGCAGCCGATGCCCCCGTGCAGCTGGATGCACTGCTGGCCCACGAAGCGCAGGCTGTGGCCCAGCTGCACCCGCGCCTGGGCCACGGCGCGCTGGCGCTGCGGTGCCGGCTCGCCGAGCTTGAGCGTGGCGTAGAAGCTCATGGAGCGCCCGAGCTCAAGGTGCATTTTCACGTCGGCGATGCGGTGGCGCAACGCCTGGAAGCTGGCCAGCGTGGTGCCGAACTGCTTGCGCGTGTTCATGTACTCGACGGTGATGCCCACCAGGCGGTCCATCAGGCCCACGCCCTCGGCGCAGACGGCGGCGCTGCCCACGTCGATGGCTCGCGCCAGGGTGGCGGCGCCCTCGGCGTGCAGCAGCACGGCCGGGGTGGCGGCCAGGTGCAGGTCGGCGGCACGGGCGCCGTCCTGCGTGGCGTAGCCCACCACGCGGGCATCGGCGCGCTTCACGAGGAAGAGGCCGAGGCCGGCCTCGGCGTCGTCGCCTCCGGCATGGCGGGCCGAGACGATGAAGGCATCGGCCTCGTCGCCGGCCGGCACCACGCATTTGGCGCCGTCCAGCACCCAGCCCGTGCCGGCGGGCGTGGCGCGCACGGCCACGCGCTGCCAGCGGTGGCGGCTGGCGCGCTCGTGCAGCGCCGGCACCACCAGCGCCTCGCCGCTGGCCACGGCCGGCAGCCACTCGGCCTGCACGGCGGCGGGGGCCTCGGTCAGCAGCACGGGCGCCATCAGCGCCGCGGCGGCGTAGGGCGCGTTGACGATGCCGCGGCCCAGCTCCTCGGCCACCACCATGGCCTCGACGGCGCCGAAGCCCATGCCGCCGTGGGCCTCGGGCACCACCAGCCCGGCCAGGCCCAGATCGGCCAGCTCGCCCCAGACGGCGCGGGTGTGGCCGCCGGCCTTGGCCAGCCCGTGGCGGCGCTCGAAGCCGAAGGCCTTGTCGACCCAGCGGCGCACGGCGTCGCGCAGGGATTCCTGGTCGTCGGTGAAGTCGAAGTCCATGTTCAGCTCCCCAGGACGGTCTGCGCCACGATGTTGCGCTGGACCTCGTTGCTGCCGCCGTAGATGGTGGTCTTGCGCATGTTGAAGAAGGTGCCGGCCAGCGGCAGGATCGATCCCGGGAAGGCCAGGTCGCCCTGCCAGCCGGCCTCCATCGCCTCGAAGATGTGCGCGCGGGCCAGCGGGCCGGCGGCCTGCATCATCAGCTCGGAGTAGCGCTGCTGGATCTCGCTGCCGCGGATCTTCAGCAGGCCGGCGATGTCCAGGCTCTGCTTGCCGGCCTTCTCGGCGCTCAGCACGCGCAGCACCAGCATCTCCAGCGCCACGATGTCCACCTCGAGCAGGGCGATCTGGTCGCGGAATCGGACGTCGTCGTACACACCTTCCGCCTTGGCGATGCGCTTGAGCCGCTCGAGCTCGCGCTTGGCGCGGTTGACGTCGGCGATGTTGGTGCGCTCGTGGGCCAGCAGGTGCTTGGCGTAAGTCCAGCCCTTGTTCTCTTCGCCGATCAGGTTGTCGGCCGGCACGACGACGTTGTCGAACCAGACCTCGTTCACCTCGTGCTCGCCATCCATCAGGATGATGGGCCGCACGGTGATGCCGGGCGACTTCATGTCGATGAGCAGGAAGCTGATGCCGGTCTGCGGCTTGCCCTCGGTGCTGGTGCGCACGAGGCAGAAGATCCAGTCGCCGTACTGGCCCAGCGTCGTCCAGGTCTTCTGGCCGTTGACGACATAGGTGTCGCCCTTGCGCTCGGCGCGGCACTTGAGGCTGGCGAGGTCGGAGCCCGAGCCCGGCTCGCTGTAGCCCTGGCTCCACCAGACCTCGCCGCTGGCGATGCCGGGCAGGAAACGCTGCTGCTGCTCGGGCGTGCCGAAGGCCATGATCACCGGCGCCACCATCACCGGCCCGAAGGGCACCACGCGCGGGGCGCAGGCCAGGGCCAGTTCTTCCTCGAACAGGTGCTTCTGCACGCCGTTCCAGCCCGGGCCGCCGAACTGTTTGGCCCAGCCCCAGCCCAGCCAGCCCTTGGCGCCCAGGATGCGCGCCCAGCGCTGGTGGTCTTCCTTCGACAGCCGCAGCGCATGGCGCACCTTGTGGGCGATGTCTGCGGGCAGGTTCTGGTGCACCCAGTCGCGCACCTCGTGTCGGAACGCCAGTTCCTCGGGCGTGAAGTTCAGGTCCATGGTGTCTCCGCCATTGGCTTTGTGCTCAGCGGCGCGTTTTAGCACGCTCGTTCGATTCGCCGCTGTTCCGCCGGCGACAAGGCGCGGGCGCTGCCCCAGCGGGGCTTCAGCGCAGCTCGAGGCGCAGCACGTCGTTGTCGCGCCGCATCTGGAAGCGCGACAGGAAGCTGTTGCCCAGCAGCACGTAGGGCATGGGCTGCGGCATCACCGCCGCGCCCACCTGGGTGAGCTCGACCTCGCCCACACGCACGCGGTCCAGCACCACGATGTAGACGGGCACCGGCCCGTTGGCCGTCTGGCTGATGCCCTGGCGCGCGCTCGACAGGTCGATGCCGATGCGCAGCGCCTCGTCGCGGCCCAGGGCCACCAGCGTGGCGCCGGTGTCGACCATGAAGCGGACGGGCTTGCCGTTGATGGCGCCGCCGGGCGTGAAGTGCCCGCCGGCGCTGGCGCTGACGACGATCTCTCGCGCCGCCGAGCGCGGCACGGCCCCGCCCACCAGCGTGGGCGTGCCACCCACGCGCAGCCGGCTGCGCTGGCCGCCGAGTTCCACCTCGGCCTCGTCGCCCACCCAGCGCAGCAGGGCCAGACCCTCACGCCGCTCGCCGGGGCGCAGCGTGACGGTCTGTCCGTTCACCACGAACAGCGCACGCTCGCCCATGCGGCCCGACAGCACCACGCCCTGGGCCTGTGCAGCACCGGCGCCCAGCAGGGCCAGCGCCAGCAGGGCGGCTCCCAGGCGGTTCATGCCCTGAAGTTGTTGAACGACAAGGGCAGCTCGGCCAGCTCCTTGCGCAACAGCGCCATGGCGGCCTGCAGGTCGTCTTTCTTGGCGCCGGTGACACGCACCGTGTCGCCCTGGATGGCGCCCTGCACCTTGAGCTTGCTGGCCTTGAGCGCCTGCTGCACCTTCTTGGCCGATTCGGCGTCGATGCCGCTCTTCACGGGCACGGGCTGCTTGAGCTTGTCGCCACCGAGCTTGACCGGTTTGGCGCTCAGGTCGAGAAAGCGGATGTCCACGCCGCGCTTGGCCAGGCGGGCCAGCAGCACGTCGCGCACCTGCTCGAGCTGGAAGTCGCTGTCGCCGAACAGCGTGATCTCGCGGTCCTTGGCGCTCTTGTCGGCAAACTCCACCTTGGCGCTGGAGCCCTTGAAGTCGAAGCGCGTGCCAATCTCCTTGTTGGCCTGGTCGACGGCGTTCTTGAGCTCGACGAGATCGGGTTCGATGACGGTGTCGAAGCTGGGCATGGCGGGCGGCGAGGCAGGCGGGCGCTGCAAGGGCGAGATGGGCGAAAATTCTCGCATGACCGACCCCTCCGGCACCCTGCAGGTGCAGCACCGCGCCAACCTGCGCGACCACAACAGCTTCGGTCTGCCGGCCACCGCCCGCACGCTGGTGCGCATCACCTCCGATGCCGACGTGCGGCGCGTCGTCGACCACCCCGAGTGGGGCCGCGACCGCCACTTCGTGCTCGGCGGCGGCAGCAACCTGGTGTTGACGAAGGACCTCGACGCCGTGGTGCTGAAGGTCGAGGTGCGCGGCCTGCGCCTGGTGGCCGAGCTGCCCGACGCCTGGATCGTGGAGGCCGGCGCCGGCGAGCGCTGGCACGACACCGTGGCCTGGACCCTCGCCCAGGGCTGGCCCGGCCTCGAGAACCTGGCGCTGATCCCCGGCACCGTGGGCGCGGCGCCGGTGCAGAACATCGGCGCCTACGGCGTGGAGCTCAAGGACCGTTTCCACTCGCTGGACGCGGTCGATCTGGTCACCGGCCGCAGCGTCACGCTGGACGCCGCGGCCTGCCGCTTCGGCTACCGCGACAGCGTGTTCAAGCAGGATGGCTTTGGCGGCCTGGCGGGCAAGAGCGTGATCACGCGCGTGCGCTTCCGCCTGCCGCGGCCCTGGCAGCCGGTTCTCGGCTACCTCGATCTGGAGCGCAAACGCGCCGAGAGCGGCATCGCCGAGCCCGACGCCCGCACCATCTTCGACTGGGTCTGCGCCATCCGCAGCGCCAAGCTGCCCGACCCGGCCGTCATCGGCAACGCCGGCAGCTTCTTCAAGAACCCGGTGGTCAGCGCCGAGCAGTGCCGCGACATCATCGGCCGCGACCCCGAGATCGTGCACTACCCGATGCCCGACGGCAGCTGCAAGCTGGCCGCCGGCTGGCTGATCGACGCCTGCGGCTGGAAAGGCAAGACCGTGGGCCGCGCCGGTGTCTACGAGAAGCAGGCGCTGGTGCTGGTCAACCGCGGTGGCGCCAGCGGCGCCGAGGTGGTGACGCTGGCACGCGCCATCCAGGAAAGCGTCTACGGCCGCTTCGGCATCCGCCTGGAGCCCGAGCCCATCATCGTGTAGCGCCGTCGGCCGGCAGCAGGCCGGCTGCCTGCAGCGCCTGGCGCGTGGCGGCCAGCAGCTCCTCGTAGCGCTGCACGAGCAGCGCCACCTCGTGCGCCGGCAGGTGGGCGGCGCCCTCCTGCAGCGCCTGCGCGGTGGCCGCCAGCGCGCCCAGGCCCAGGTTCAGCGCCGCGCCCTTGACGGCGTGTGCGTTCACGCGCAGCTCCAGCGGCTGCGCGTCGCGCACGGCGGCGCGCAGGTGCTGCACGGTCTGCGGCCCCTGGTCCAGGAACTCGGCCAGCAGCGCCGCAAAACGCTCGCGCGGCATGCCCTGCAGCGCCGCCGCGATGGCGGCCTCTTCCAGCAGCGGCGCCGCCTGCGGCTGGGCCGGCGGGTGGGCGGGCGCGTCGGGGTCGGCCGTGCGCGAAGGCTCGACCGTGCCGAAAAACTGCCGCAGCAGGGTGGCCAGCCGCGCCGGGCTCACGGGCTTGGTCAGGAAGTCGTTCATGCCGGCCACGAGGCAGCGGGCGCGCGTGTCGTCGAAGGCGTCGGCGGTGAGCGCCAGCACGGGCAGGGTGGCGCGCAGCGGGTCGGGCAGGGCGCGGATGGCGCGGGTGGCGGCCACGCCGTCCATCAGCGGCATGTGCAGGTCCATGAGCACGAGGTCGAAGGCCTCGCGGCGCACGGCCTCCACGGCCTCCAGGCCGTTGGCCACGTAGATGGCGTCGTGGCCCTGGGCCTCCAGCAGCGCGGCGAGGTACTGGCGGTTGACGGCGTGGTCCTCGGCCACCAGCAGGCGCAGGCGGCGCGGCGCGGGCGCCTGCGTGGCGCTGCGCGGCGCCGCGGGCGCGGCGGGCGGCGCCAGCTCCAGCGGCAGCGCCAGCTCGAAGCGGCTGCCCTCGCCGACGCGGCTGCTGGCCGTGATGTCGCCGTGCATCAGGCGCGCCAGGTTGCGCGAGATCTCCAGGCCCAGCCCGGTGCCGCCGTGCCGCCGCGAGCGCGAGCTGTCGCCCTGCGCGAAGCGGTTGAACAGCTGGGCCAGCGTGGCCTCGTCGATGCCGATGCCGTGGTCGACCACCGTGAACACCAGCTGCGTGCCACCACCGCCGGCGGCGCGTTGCCGCACGTCGAGCACGACCTCGCCGCGGTCCGAGAACTTGATGGCGTTGGCCACCAGGTTGAACAGGATCTGCTTGAGCCGCGTCGGATCGGCCACGATGCGCTCGGGCAGGTCGGGCGCGGTGTCCACGTGCAGCGCCAGCTGGCGCGCCATGGCCTGCGGGCGCATCAGCGCCTCCACCTCGCGCAGCAGGGCCCGCAGGTCCAGGGCGGTGGGCGCCAGGGTGAGGCGGCCACTTTCGAGCTGCGACATGTCGAGGATGTCGTTGAGGATCACCAGCAGGTGGTCGGCCGACTCGGTGGCGGTGCGCAGGTAGTCGATCTGGCGCGGGTTGAGTCCTGTCTCGCGCAGCAGCGACAACATGCCCATCAGCCCGTGGAAGGGCGTGCGGATCTCGTGGCTCATGTTGGCCAGGAACACGCTCTTGGCGCGGCTGGCCGTCTCGGCCTCGTGGCGCGCCTGGGCCAGGCTGCGCGCCAGCGATTCCAGCGCCTCGCGCCGCTGGCGCAGCTGCCGCACCTGGTGCAGCGCGAGCAGGGCAAACGCCGCCGTCAGCAACGCCAGGAAGGCCGTGAGGCCGAAGCGCAGACGGTTCTGGCTGCGCACCTCGTCGGCGCGGGCGCGGCCCTGCTCGTGCATGCGCTGCACGGCCAGGGCGGAGAGCGCGCGCACGGGGGTGTCGAGCGCCTCCAGCTCGTGCAAGCCGGCCTGCACGAAGCCCGCGTCCAGCGCCGCCGTGGCGGCCGGGCCGAGGCGGGGCGTGGCACGGCTTGCGAACTCGGCCTGCGCCTGCAGCGTGGCCAGGGCGCTGGGCTCCTGGGCCAGCAGGGGCCGGCCACGCGCGGGCTCCAGCCGCTCGAGCGTGCCGCGCCAGGCCAGGAAGCGCTCGCGCAGCAGCGCGGTGGCGGGGGTGTCGGCCGCGCCGCTGTTGGCGGCCGGCTCGCGGGCCACGGCCTGCCAGGCGGCCTGCATCTGCCGCAGGCGCAGTTCGGACTGCAGCAGCTCGACCACCAGTTCGTCGTCCACCGACTCGATGGCCTGCTCCAGCAGCAGCGATTGCCGCGCTTGCAGGAACAGCACGCCGAGCAGCGCGAGCAGCAGTCCGACGCCGACCACGCCCAGCCAGCCCATGCGCGGGGGTGTGGGGGTCACACCGGCGGCCGGGCGCAGGGCCTCGGGTGGCAGCGGCGGGGGCTGGGTGGCGGACATCGTGCTCGGCCGCAAACGGCCGCTGCGCCGCAGTTTACGCCGCACCCCGGGCCCGGCCGGGGCGGCGGCGACAGCGATCAGGCCTGGTGCAGCATGTCGCCCATGTCCAGGCCCGTGAGCGCCTTGGCCTGGCGCGCCAGCCACCACAGCAGCGCCATCATCATGATGGTCGAGGGGATGGCGATCACGGGGTAGCTCAGCAGCGTCAGGCGGCCGAGCTCCTGGTTGAAGGCCTCGGTGCCGGCCGGGCTGGTGACGACCCAGCGCGCCAGCAGGTAGTTGGCCACGGCCGAGAAGAAGAAGGTGCCGGCCAGCAGCACCGTGCCCTGGCGCAGGCTGGTGTTGAAGGCGCGCTCGTTGCCGCGGGCCTGCAGCGCCGTGGTGACACGTTCCACGTCAAAGAGCGAGGCGTTGAACACCAGCAGGTGGATCAGCGGCCGC
>Ga0209278_1002075_pt1 | contig 11465 bp, 10 predicted proteins | sample JI81BgreenDNA_FD_187504 | JGI IMG/M metagenome (GOLD analysis project Ga0209278, IMG submission 187504) | Wastewater effluent complex algal communities from Wisconsin, to seasonally profile nutrient transformation and Carbon sequestration -... | ecosystem: Engineered > WWTP > Effluent > Algae... | reverse complement strand
TGGGCATCGTCAGCCCCACCATCTACGCATGGCGGGGGGGCGACCTCGATCGTGCCGGACTGTGCATCGCCGTGACCAATACGATCGGCGCCCTGCTGATCGTCGCCCTGCTCGGCAAGACGGGCATCTATTGGCTGTTCCCCACCTTGCTGGCGAACTCCTTCCTGATCCGCCCCGGCATCGCCGCTGGCCTCGCCTTGGGCGCCGTCGCGCTCGCGCAACTGCAGTCGGAGGCGTTCGAGTCGAGCGGCCAACGCCTCACGGTGACGACCACGCTCCTGCTGGTCTCGTTGTTCGCCTACATCTTCGCCAAGCGCACGGCAATGCAGCGACAGGCGCTCGAGGAGATCGCCGCGCTTGACCCGCTCACCGGCGCACGCAACCGCCGCGCGATGGAAGAAGAAGTCGCCATCGCGTTGAATGCGCACCAGCGCACCGGACGGCCCGTCACGCTCGCGGTCCTCGACCTCGACCACTTCAAACGCGTGAACGACCGCCATGGCCACGAGGCGGGCGACCGCCTGCTCTGCCAGTTCGTCGAACTGGTTCGCCGCTCGACCCGGGCCACGGATCGCCTGTTCCGCTTCGGCGGCGAGGAGTTCGTGCTCCTGATGGAGCACACCGATGAGATCGGCGCGATGCGCGCCTTCGCCAACCTGCAGCGCCGGATCCACGACGAGTTGCGCGCCGGCGGCGAGCCCGTGACGGCGTCGATGGGCGCCGCCGTCCTGCGCCATGGTGAAAGCCGCGACGCGTGGTTCGCCCGCGCCGATGCCGCGCTCTACCGGGCCAAGCAGGAGGGCCGCGACCGGCTCGTCCTGGACAGTCCCGCGCCATGAACCTGCGCAACCTCCTCGCCCAGGTTCGGCAGCGCACGCGGTCGGACTTCCGCTTGGGCGTCTATGTCGTCTTCGGGGCGCTCGCCGTCCTGATCCTCCTGCCCATCGCCGTGGTCCGGCTGCTGCAGGGTTCGACGCTGCACGCGGGCGTGGACTTCGCCATCGTCGCCTTCATCGTGGGCAGCACCGTGTACGCCTGGCGTGGCGGCAACCTCGAGCGCCTTGGCGTGGGGGTGGCCCTGGTGGTGGCCACGGGAGGCTGCATGGTGGCCACGATCAGCACGGCGGGGCTGTACTGGCTGTACCCGATCGTGATGGCCATCGCCTTCCTCGTCCGCCCCCGGGCGTCGGTGCCGATCTATGCCGGCGTCGTGCTTTGGCTGGCGATCGAACGCGAAACCCTTGCGGGCACCGGGCAACCGCTCGCCACGCTGATGGCGCTGGTCGTCAACGGCGTCTTCGCGATGATCTTCGCCGAACGCACCAGCGAACGCCGCGAACAGCTCGAACAGCTGGCGACGGTGGACGCGCTGACCGGCGCCGAGAACCGGCGCGCGCTGGAATCCGAACTGGAAATCGCGCTGGCCGGGTTCCGTCGAGACGCCCGGCCGGTGGCACTCGCCATCCTGGACCTGGACCACTTCAAGACCGTCAACGATCGCTTCGGCCACGACGAGGGCGATCGGGTGCTGCAGCGCTTCGTGCAGATCGTCCAGTCCTCGGTACGCCGGACCGACCGGCTTTACCGCTATGGCGGCGAGGAGTTCGTGCTGCTGATGCCGGCCACGGACGAGCTCGGGCTGCAGCTCGCCATGAGCCACCTCCGCTCGCAGATCCGTGCTGCGCTGAAGGTGCGCGACGAGGCCGTCACCGTGTCGATCGGCGGGGCGATCCTCCGTGCCGGCGAAAAACGCGAGGCCTGGTTTGGCCGTGCCGACGATGCGCTTTACCGGGCCAAGGAAGCGGGCCGCAACCGGCTGGAGATCGACGGCGCCGAGTAGGCCCGGCGCTCAGGACGGAAGTCGGCCGAGCAGCTCCGCGACATCGCGAGAGCGGGGAGCCGACCGCAGCGTCGCCAAGGCCGCAAGCGCAGTCGAGCGGGCCGATGCGGTCCAGCGGGGCAATCCTTCGAAGGCCCCCAGCAACCGGGCCGCGACCTGCGGGTTGATCCCGTCCAGGTCCCGCACCTGCGCCGCGACGAAGCGGTAACCGTCGCCGTCGACGCGATGGAAGGCGGCCGGATTCAGGCGCGCGAAGCTGCCCACGATCGCCCGCACGCGGTTCGGATTGGTCGGCACCCAATGGGGTCCAGCGACGAGGTCGACGACGTCGTCCAAGGCATCGGCGGAGGGCCGCGATGCGACCACGGCCAGCCACTTGTCCGTGACCAGAGCATGGTCGGCGAATTCGGCGGCGAAGGCCCGCCGAGCCTCCTCCGCGCCTTCCGCGCGGGCGTGCAGGAGGGCGCGAAGGGCGGCCATGCGCTCGGTCATCGACCGCGCGTCCTCCCAGAGTCCCCGCGCGGCGGCACCGCCATCGACGCGCGACAGCCAGCCCAATGCCGCATGGCGCAGGCTGCGGGCGCCCATGGCCGCATCGTCCAAGCCGCCCGCGGCAACCGCGCGCAAGCCATCGAAGCGGGCCTGCAGCGCGGCGCGATGCGTCTCGGCCAAGGCCTGCAACAACCGCTCCCGCGCCTCCAGCAGCGCGGCGGGATCGACCGTCGCGACCGCGTCGGCCAAGGTGTCGAAATCCGGCAGCGCAAGGCACTCGGCGACGAAGGCGGGGTGGGCCGCGGAATCCGCCAGCAGCGCTCCCAGCGCCTGCGAGAGCGCGGCCTCGGCCGCGTCGAGACCGCCGATCCCCTCGACCGGCGCGCCGGCCCGGGCCAGCAGTACATCGATGGCCAGATGCTGCAAGGCATCCCAGCGCGCGAAGCCGTCGGTCTCCAGCGCGACGATGCGCGCCCGCTCCACGGGCGTCATCGCCAGACGGAGACGGATCGGCGCCGCGAAGCCACGGTTGAGGACGGGCAGCGGCTCCTGCGCCAGGCCCGACCATCGCAGGGTGTGCTCAGCGTGGCGCAGCAGCAGGCCGCCGGGAATGACCTCGGCGTCGTGCGCCGGAGGCGGGAGGGCCTGCCCGGCCGCGTCGTAGAGCGCCAGCCGCATTGGGATCGGCAAGGGCGATGCGCCCGGCACGTTCGCGGGCGAGCACTGGCGAAGCTGGAGGAGGTAATCGCCGCTTGCGGCATCGAAGCGGCGCGACACCTCGAGCACCGGCGTGCCGGCCTGCGCATACCACGCGAGCATGTCGCTGCAGTCGACGCCGGTGGCCGCGCTGTGTGCGGCATAGAAGTCCTCGAGCGTGGCGCTGCGGCCGTCGTTGTCGGCGAAGTAGCGGTCCATGCCGGCGCGGAAGGCCCCCTCGCCCAGCCGCGTGTGCAGCATGCGCACGATCTCGGCGCCCTTCTCGTAGATCGTGAGCGTGTAGAAGTTGTTGATCTCGCGGTATTCGGCGGGGCGCACCGGGTGGGCCAACGCACCGGCGTCCTCGGCGAACTGCCGCGCGCGCAACAGGCGCACGTCCTCGATGCGCTTCAGGTCGCGCGAATGCAGGTCGGCGGTGAACTCCTGATCGCGGAAGACGGTGAGGCCTTCCTTCAACGAGAGCTGGAACCAGTCGCGCAGCGTGACGCGGTTGCCCGACCAGTTGTGGAAGTACTCATGGCCCACCACCGACTCGATGCCGATGAAGTCGGCGTCGGTCGCGGTGCGCTCGTCGGCGAGGATGTATCGGGCGTTGAAGATGTTGAGGCCCTTGTTCTCCATCGCCCCCATGGTGAAGTCCTGCGCGGCGACGACGTTGAAGACGCCGAGGTCGTAGCAGCGGCCGAAGCGCGCCTCGTCCCAGCGCAGTGCGCGCTCCACCGCGCCGAGCGCGTAGCGGCAGGGCTCGGCATCATCGCCCTCCACCCAGACGTTCAACTCGATCGCCCGGCCATCGGCGCCGGTGATCGCCTTCGACACGCGGGCCATCGGCCCGGCCGCCAGCGCGAACAGATAGCAGGGCGTCGGGTGCGGGTTGTGCCACTCGGCCTCGTGGCGGCCGTCGCCGAGGTCGCGTTCGGCCACGCGGTCGCCGCCGGCCAGAAGCACCGGGTACCGCTCCCGATCGGCCCGCAGCGTCGTGCGCCAGCGCGCCTGCACGTCCGGGCGGTCGACGAAGAAGGTGATGCACCGGAAGCCTTCCGCCTCGCACTGCGTCAGCAGCAGGCTGCCGCTGGTGTACAGGCCTTCGAGCCGCGTGTTCGCCGCGGGCTTCACGCGGACCACGGTGTGCAACGTGCACGCCGCCGCGCCTCGGGCGGCATGGACGACGAGCCCGGTCGCATCGAGCGCGTACTCGTGCGCTGCGAGCGGTCGGCCGTCCAGCACGATCGCGAGCAGTTCGAGATCCTCGCCGTCCAGGCGCAGCGCGCTTCCCGGCTCGTCGCAGCGAAGGGCCAGCGTCGCTTCCACGACGCTCGCCTCCCGATCCAGCTCGAACACCAGCGCGACGTCCGTGATGGTCCACGCGGGCGGACGGTAGTCGAGCAGGCGAATCGGCGGCGAGGCTTGGTCGGTCATCGGGCTGGGGGAGGAACGTGGGCGCGCAGCATAGCCCCCTCGGCAACGTGTGGATTCGCCGCGCGCTGAACGGGATGGCGACGCGAGCCGTGCTCGGGCGACACTGGATTCCCCCAATTTGCCCCCTCGCCATGTCGCCCTCAACGCTCCGAATTGCGATTCCGCTCCGTGATGGCGGGCTCCTGCTGGACTTCATCGACGGCGAACGCCGCCAGCTCGAGGAGGCCGCGATGAACGCCCTCGGGATCGACCGCACGAGGCTGTATGCCGACGCCGACACGGTGACGGCCGAGGGCTGCCGCAATGCCTCGGGCGAGCGCATCGATGCGGCGCGCCTTCATGCGGCGTCGACGCCGGCCGCGGACGTCCACGAGCGCCGCAGCGGGCTCGTCATCGCCGACGTCGACCTCGGCGCGCCGGGAACCCCCCCGCGCTCACTCAGCGTCGTCCTGCATCCCTTGGAACGCAACCTGGCGCTGCGCATCGATGATGTCTACGGCAAGGGCATGGCCGCCGACGGCTACACCACTGAGAGCCGGCTGGACCGTCTCGCGCCGGGCGAACCGGCCACCGGGCTCCTGCGGGACGCGGGTGCCCACTGGCTGATCGAGGCCGCGCAGGCCAGCGCCGACGACGGCGAACGCATGCGCGCCGTGCTGCGCGCCGCGTGGCAAGCCGGCGTCGAGGGTCTGGGCCGCGAACCGGTGGAGCCCCCGCACCCGCCCGAGGACGTCGTGCATTCCCGCCTCGATGCCGCCGGCGTCGACCACCCCGCCCCGGCGTCGAAGACCCCGGAAGAACCCAAGCACGGCTGGTGGGCGCCGCCCGACGGGCCGGCGCTGTGGTTCGAAACGTCGACGTTGAATTTCGACGAGCTCTCGGTCGACATCGCCAAGATCGCCAAGCAGATGCAGGCCAACCGCGAGCAGGATGGCGTCCCAGGCGCAGAGCACATCCTTCTGCTGCCCTTCGCCAGCAACTGCAAGCTGCGGATGATCTGGTTCGATCCCGAAACGGGCGACGCCTTGGGCGCCGACGAATACACGCTGGTGCTGCACGTGCCGGAAGAGGAGGAGGACCATTTTGATGCCAGCGACTTCGAGCACTTGTGCCTCGAAGCCGGCCAGGATGTCGTCGAAACCGAGGGCTACGACGGACCGAAGCTCCACTTCCGCTGGGAGTGGGGCGGCCCGGTGACGGCCCTGACCTGGCCATGAGCCGCCGCCTCGTCTTCGCCACGCCGCATCTCTTGCCGGATGCCGAGCGTCGACCCTTCTACCGCGGTCCCGACCAGCGCGACGGCGTCACCACCGTCCCCTGCCCGGCCTGCGGCAACGACGTGCACATCAACACGGAGCGCTTCATCGCGCGCGCCGATCGTTGGCATGACGCGCTGCCCGAGCCTTTGAAGGAGGCGGTGAGTGCGCTGTTCGGACTGCGGCGGGAAAGCCGCGACGAAATCTGGCCCGGCCGCCTGCCGTGGGGGCGCCGGCCATGCATCGGGCCGCAGGCCTGCTTCGCCTGCAAGGCGCTGCAGCTGGCCTGCATCGACGTGCACGAGTCGCAGCCAGGCCTGTACGCCGCCACGCTGCACGGCCTCGCCCGCGCGGCGGAAAGGCGCGACGACGCGACGACGCCGCCATTGCCCATCGACGGCCTGCGCCTCGCGATGCCGCTGGCTGACGGCGACGTGCTGCTCGATTTCATCCTCGACGGCGCGCGTCGCCTCGACGCCGACGCGGTGGCGTTGCTGGAGCGCGGGTTTTTCCAAGGCAAGCCGGGAGTGGCGTCGCTCGACGGCATCCGCGCCGCCGATGGGCATTGGATCGATGCCGAGGCGCTTCGCGCGAGATCGTCGCGGCCGGCCGGCATCGATCCGAATGCCTGGATGTTGACCCTCGCGTCCCAAGCCATCGCGCCAACGACCGACGAACCGGCGCTCTCGTCGCTGGCGGTGCATTGGCTTCCCTTGCGCCGCGGTCGCGAGGTCCGGCTGGAGGAGACGCGGGGCGACGGGTTCTTCCTGCATCGCGACCAGAGCGACATCCCGCTTGGTGCAGCCATGACGGGTCCGTCCTACCGCGCCCTGATCGAACAGGCGGGTGCGGCGCATTGGCTCGGGGCGGCGGATGGCGCGGTTGACGAGGATGACCGCCGGCACCGCCTCGCCGCGGCCGCCGTGCGCCTGGCGGTCTACCGCGAAGCCCCACGCCGGCTGCCTTGGCCGCCCCGCCCCCTGCCCATGCCACCCGCCGACGCGGCCCCCGGCTGGTGGACCGATGCCGACGGCGAATCCACCCAGTGGATCCTCGACTCAACGGACGACGACGATCTGGCCGCTGCGCTCGCGGCGGTCGCCGAGCGCATGCGCGACCGCCGCGACGCCGACGGAGCCGCCGGTGAGCGGCGTCTGTCGGTGATCGCCTTCGCCAAGGCGCAACGGATCGAGCTGTGCTGGGCCGACCCGCCACGGCAGGCCTCGTTCGGGCGTCGTCGCTACGCCGTGGTGGCCCGTCGATTTGCCGCGGAGCGCTCGGAAGACGGCTTCGAATACGCCGCCGAGCGCAGCGCGGCGCGACTGGCGGCGGATCCGGCGTTCCATGACCTGGACGTGTTCCATCGCTTCCAGTTCGCGGGTCGTTGGTCGGCTCTCGGGAAGACCGCCACGCCCGGCGCATAATCCGCGGATGAGCCAAGACCCTGCATTGACGCGCCGGCCCGTGCTCCAGCGCGACGACACGCCCACCCTCGACGACGTCCGCGACGCCGCGGCGCGCATCGCCGGCATCGCGCACGTCACGCCGGTGCTGCGCTCGCGCTCGCTCGACGAGCTCGCCGGCTGCCAACTGTTCTTCAAGGCGGAGAACCTGCAGCGCGCCGGGGCTTTCAAGTTCCGCGGTGCCGCCAATGCGGTGTTCTCGCTGACGCCCGAACAGGCCGCGCGCGGCGTGGTGACGCAGAGCTCCGGCAACCACGGCGCTGCCGTCGCTCTGGCCTGCAGATTGCGCGGCATCGCCTGCACGGTCGTCGTGCCGGGCGCCGCGCCGCGCATCAAGCGCGAGGCCATCGCCCGCAACGGCGCGCGCATCGTCGATTGCGACGTTGCGCAGTCCGCCCGCAACGAGGCCACCGCCCGGGTGCTGGCCGAGACCGGCGGCGAGCTCGTGCATCCGTTCAACGACGCCCGCGTCATTGCCGGCCAGGGCACGGCCACGCTCGAACTGCTGCACCAAGCCTGCCGGCGCGGCAAGGCGCGCGAAGCGACGCCGGCACTCGACATCGTGATGGCGCCACTCTCCGGTGGCGGCCTGATGAGCGGCACCGCCATCGCCGCGAAGGGCATCGACGCGCGCATCCTCGCCATCGCCGCCGAGCCAGAAGGCGCGCGTGATGGCCACGACTCGCTGAAGTCCGGCAGCCGCATCACCGGACGCACCGCCAACACCCTCAGCGATGGCCTGCGGGCCGAGCTGGGTCCGCTGACCTTCGCGATCTTGCGCCAGCAGTGCGACGAAGTGCTGCTCGTCGACGATGCCGAGACCGTCGCCGCGATGCGCCTCGTCTGGGAACGGTTGAAGGTCGTGATCGAGCCCAGCTGCGCCGTGCCGCTCGCGGCCGTGCTCAAGTACCGCGAACGCTTCGCCGGCCTGCGCGTCGGCCTCATCCTCTCCGGCGGCAACGTCGATCTCGACGCGCTGCCCGGCCTCCTCGCCCTCGCTCCGCCCCACGCATGAACGCCCACGAGACCACCCTCGCCCTCATCACCCGCTACTACGCCGCCTTCAACGCCGGCGACCGCGAAGCCATGCTCGCCTGCCTCTCGGAGGATGTCGTCCACGACCTCAACCAAGGCCCGCGCGAGCACGGCAAGGCCGCGTTCCGCACCTTCATGGCGCGCATGGACCGCTGCTACCGCGAACGCCTCGAGGGCCTGCGCTTCCTCGCCTCGCCGGACGGCACGCACGCCGCCGCCGAGTACGTGGTGCACGGCGAGTACCTCGCGGACGACGACGGCCTGCCGCCCGCGAACGGCCAGCGCTACGTGCTGCCCGGCGGCGCCTTCTTCGACATCCGCGACGGACGCATCGCGCGTGTGACCAACACCTACAACCTCGAGGACTGGATCCGCCAGGTGGCGGCCTGAGGGGCCTGCCATGTCGGGACGCAGCGCCCTTGTCACCGTGGCCACCTTCGACACCGTCGCCGAGGCCACCGTGGTCCAAGCCCTGATCGAGGGCGAAGGCGTCCCGGTGCACGCCTCGAACTCGGGACTGGTCGGGCTCGACTGGTCGTTCTCCCAGGCGGTCGGCGGCATCCGCCTCATGGTGCCGGGAGAACACGCGGACACGGCCTCGGCGCTGGTCGCCGCCTACCGGGACGGCTCGCTGGCGGCCGCGGACGTCGACGCCAGCCCTGCCGCGAACGAGGCGTGCCCGCATTGCGGCAGCGCGCGCACCGAGGCCGCGACGCCGGTCGGCGAGAAAGGCCTGCTGGTGCTCATGACCGTCCTTTTCAGCACGATGTTCCCCACCTCGAACCGACATCGGCGATGCCGCGATTGCGGCGCCGTTGCTGCCGTGCAACAGGACTAGCGCCATCGCGGACCGCGTCCGCCCGTGGGCGGGCGACGGTATGCTCGGGCATCGAGCGGCGCGATCGCCGCCCCGGAGAGGACCTGGCGATGCGCACGCGTTTCCTGATCATGAGCCTGCTGCTCGCCGCGCTGCTGGCGGCCTGCGCGAAACCGATCCCTGCCGATCGCAGGCACTACGTCGGCGACTGGCGGGGGAACGGGGTGTCCCTGCTGATCTCCGAGGATGGGAACGTCGTCTACCACCGTCGCGAGGGCGACAGCTCCGTGTCCCTGGACCTGCCGCTGAAGGCCTTCGATGGCGACGACTTCGAAGTGGGCATCGGCCCGCTGGTGACCCGCTTCGACGTCGGCCAACCGCCCAAGGAAGTGGACGGCGAGTGGACGATGGAGGTCGATGGGCGGATGCTGCGCCGCGAAGACGATGGCAGGCCGCAGGCGAAAGGCGACCTGAAGGCATGAGCCGGTCGCAAAGCGTCATTCCGCAGCTTCGGATGACGGATGCGGAGCGCAGCCTGCGGTTCTACACCGAGGGCCTCGGCTTCGCCGAGGACTGGCGCCACCAGTTCGAACCGGGCCTGCCGCTGTTCGTCCAGCTCACGCGCGAAGGCCAGACGATCTTCCTCAGCGGCCATGCCGGCGACGGCAACGTCGGCGGCGCGGTGTTCTTCATTGTTCCGGACGTCGATGCCGTCTATCGCGCCCTGCCCGACTGGCTGGCCTTGCACGTGTCGCCGCCGGCCGACATGCCCTGGGGCACGCGCGAGATGGCGATGATGGACCCGGACGGCAACCGGCTGCGCTTCGCGACCTACGCCGACGACGAAATCGCCTGAGCGTCAGCGCTTCCGGATCGTCAGCTTCTCGACCGGGAAGGTCGCGATGTCGGCGCCCCCCTCCCGCCGAGCGGCGCCCGGCGGCGGCGCCCAGGCCATCGCGGTGACGACTTCCCAGGTGCTCGGCAACACGCCTTCGCGGCGCAGTGCTTCGTAGGCCGCGGCCACGGCGCGATGCCGCCCACGTCCGCTCAGTCCGCGTGGCCGGTCGTCGCGCGCGTCGGTCGCGCCGATGGCCTTCAATTCGCGCATCAGCGCCGTGGTGTCGGGGTAGGTGAGCGTGTACACATCGCGCTCGATCACCGGGTTCCTGAAACCCTGCGCCACCAAGGCATCACCCACCTGCTGGATGGCCGCGAAGGGGGAAAGCGGCGGTTCGATCCCGGCCTGCGCATAGGCCTCGCGCAATTCCACCAAGGTGTCCGGACCGAAGGTGCTGAACACCAGCAGGCCGCCTTCGCGCATCACGCGGCGCAGTTCCCCCAGGGCCTTGGGAAGATCGGCCACCCACTGCAGGCAGAGGCTGGAGAAGACGAGGTCGAACGCGCTCTCGGCGAAGGGCAGCGCCTGTGCATCGCCCTGCACGGCGTGGATCGGCCGCCAAAAACGCGACTTCGCCCGCGCCTCCCGCAGCATCGGCAGTGCAAGGTCCATCGCCACGACGTCGCTCTTCCGGCCCCACTTCGCCTTCAACGCCGCGGCAGCACTGCCGGGGCCGCTGCCGAGATCGAGCACGCGGGCGGGCACGCGGTCGTCGAGGTAGCCGAGCTGCTCGAGCAGGCGCGACTCCACCTCGCGCTGCAGCGCGGCGGCTTGGGTGTAGGTCGACGCCGCGCGGCCGAAGGCGCGGCGAACGGCGCGGGGATCGAAGACGCTCATGGCGCGCAGTCTGCCGCGAAGGCCGTGAGCGCTTCGGCGACGGCCGTCGGCTCAGTGAGGAAGGGCGCGTGGCCGGCGTGATCGAATTGCTGGAAGCACGAACGCGGTGCAAGTGCCGCGGCGGCCTGCATCGCCTGCGGGCTCACCAGCCGGTCGCGACGCCCGGCGATCCACAGGCTGGGCATGGCGAGCGCCGGCAACACCGCGCGCAGGTCGCTGTCGTGCAGCAGTCCCAGGCCCTCCTGCAAGGCGCGCGGTGCCGGCTCGCCGCGGGCGTAGACCGCGTCGCGCAGGTAGCGCAGTTCCTCGCGCAGGTGCGCCGAGCCCTGCGCCTCGAGCATCAGGAATCGGTCGAGCGTGCCGCGATAATCGCGGCCGAGCTCTTCACCGAAGAGTTCGAACACGCGCGGGTCCATGCCGGCCGGCCAATCGGGGCCCTGCACGAAGCGTGGGCTGGCCGCGAGCATCGCCAAGCCGCGCACGCGATCGGGATGCCGCGCCGCCAGGGCCGTGGCGACCAACCCGCCGAGCGACCAGCCGGCCACCAGGGCGCGCTTCGACGGTTGGGCGTCGATGAGCGCCGCCAAGGCATCGGCCACCGGGTCCAGCGCGAGCGGAAGATCACTGTCACGGCTGCCGCCGTGGCCAGGCAGGTCGACGGTGATGACATTGAATGCCGCTTCGAGCGCGC
>Ga0209278_1002074_pt1 | contig 11466 bp, 5 predicted proteins | sample JI81BgreenDNA_FD_187504 | JGI IMG/M metagenome (GOLD analysis project Ga0209278, IMG submission 187504) | Wastewater effluent complex algal communities from Wisconsin, to seasonally profile nutrient transformation and Carbon sequestration -... | ecosystem: Engineered > WWTP > Effluent > Algae... | reverse complement strand
GAGCCGGGCACGTTCACGATCTTCTCCTGCGCGTGATACATGAAGAGCGTGCCTTCCTTCATGCGCTGCGAGACGACGACGCGGGCGACCAGCGCACCGTTGCTGTTGAAGGCTTCCACCCAGTCATTGTCTTCAAGGCCGGCCTTGGCGGCATCAACCTCGCTCATCCACACGATGGGGCCGCCGCGCGACAGGGTGAGCATCAACAGATTGTCGGTATAGGTCGAATGGATGCCCCATTTCTGGTGCGGCGTGATGAAGTTCAGCACCACGTGCTTCTGGCCCTTGGCATGATCCAGCATCGGCTTGACCGCGCGGGTGTCGATCGGCGGGCGCCAGGTGCACAGGCCTTCGCCAAAGGCCAGCATCCACTTGTGATCCTGATAGAGTTGCTGCCGGCCGGTTAGCGTGCGCCACGGGATGAGTTCGTGGACGTTGGTGTAGCCGGCGTTGTAGCAGACATGCTCGCTCTCGATGCCCGACCAGGTGGGCGACGAGATGATCTTGCGCGGCTGGGCCTGGATGTCGCGGAAGCGGATCTTCTCATCCTCCTTCGGGATGGCCAGGTGGGCGTGTTCGCGGCCCGTCGCCTTTTCCAGCGCGTGCCACGCCTTCACCGCCACTTCGCCGTTGGTTTCCGGCGCCAGCATCAGCACCACTTCGGCGGCATCAATGGCACTTTCGATGCGGGCGTGGCCCTTGGCCGGGCCGTCGCCGGTCTGCACGCCGTTCAGTTTGCGCAGGGCCTCCACTTCGTGATCGGTGTTCCAGCCGATGCCCTTGCCGCCGTTGCCCAATTTCTCCATGAGCGGGCCGAGCGCGGTGAAACGCTTGTAGAGATTGGGATAATCACGTTCCACCAGTGCAATGGTGGCCATCGTCTGGCCCGGCACCGGTTCGGTGTCGCCATGGCCCCAATCGGCCACATCGAAGGGCTGGGCGATTTCATTGGCGCTGTCGTGCTGGATCGGGGTGAGCACCACGTCATGCTCCACGCCCAGCACTTCCGGCGCGATTTCGGAAAAGCGCTTGGCAATGCCCTTGTAGATCTCCCAGTCGCTGCGCGATTCCCACACCGGATCGACCGCCGCCGACAGCGGGTGGATGAAGGGGTGCATGTCGGACGTATTGAGATCGTCCTTTTCGTACCAGCTCGCCGTGGGCAGCACGATATCGGAATAGACACAGGTGGTGGACATGCGGAAATCCAGCGTCACCAGCAGATCGAGTTTGCCCTTCGGCGCCTCGTCGTGCCACTTCACCTCGCTGGGCTTGCGGCGGCCGGTTTCACCCAGATCCTTGCCCTGCACGCCGTGCGCGGTGCCGAGCAGATGTTTCAGGAAATATTCGTGGCCCTTGCCGGACGAACCCAAAAGGTTCGACCGCCACACGAACATGTTGCGCGGCCAGTTGGCGGGATCATCCGGGTCCATGCAGCTCAGTTGCAGCGAGCCATCCTTCAGGCCCTTGACGACATGATCCTTCACCTCGCCGCCGCTGGCGTGGACGGCGCGGCCGATGTCGATCGGGTTGGTTTTCAGCTGCGGGGCGGATGGCAGCCAGCCCATGCGCTCGGCGCGCGCGTTGTAATCGATCAGCGTCGCATCCCAATCGCCATCAGGCGCGGTGGGCGACAGGATGTCCTTGATATCCAGCGTTTCATACCGCCACTGATCGGTGTGGGCATAGAAGAAGCTGGTGGAGTTCATCTGGCGCGGCGGCCGGTTCCAGTCCAGCGCAAAGGCCAGCGCCGTCCAGCCGGTTTGCGGGCGCAGTTTTTCCTGGCCAACATAATGCGCCCAGCCGCCGCCTGATTGGCCGACGCAGCCGCACATCACCAACAGGTTGATGATGCCGCGGTAACTCATGTCCATGTGGTACCAGTGGTTGAGACCGGCCCCCAGGATGACCATGGATTTGCCGTTGGTCTTTTCAGCATTGGTGCCGAATTCGCGGGCGGCGGTGATGATGTGATCGGCCGGCACACCCGTGATGCGTTCCGCCCAATAGGGCGTGCAGGGCACGTTGGCGCCATAATCGCGCGTGACATGCTCGCCGCCCAGGCCGCGATCGAGGCCATAGTTGGCGCAGAGCAGATCGAACACGCTGGCCACCAGCGTGTCTCCATCCTTCAGCGACAGTGACCGTACCGGCACGCGGCGGTTCAGCACATCCGGGTGATCGGTGCCCTGGAAATGATCGTGGGTGAGGTTGCCGAAATAGGGGAAGGCCACCTCCACCACGTCGTCGCGATGGGCGTCCATGATGGCGCTCAGCCGCAGCTTCGTCTCAGCCCCCTGCCCGTTCTTTTCCTCCAGGTTCCACTTGCCCTGTTCGCCCCAGCGGAAGCCGGCCGAACCCAGCGGCACCGCCGGCTGGCCGGTGGCATCGTCGATGGCGACCGTCTTCCAGTCGGGATTGTTGGCCTCGCCCAGCCCGCCCTCGAAATCGCTGGCGCGCAGCAGGCGTTCGGGCACATAGGCGCCATTCTTGGCCACCAGCCGCACCAGCATCGGCATATCGCTGTACTTGCGGCAATAATCCTCGAAATATGCGGCCTGCCGATCCAGGTGATATTCGCGCAGGATCACGTGGCCCATCGCCAGCGCCAGCGCTGCATCGGTGCCCTGGCGCGGGTTCAGCCACAGATCGGCAAATTTGGTCGCTTCGGCATAATCCGGCGAAACCACCGCCACCTTGGTGCCGCGATAGCGTGCTTCGGTCATGAAATGCGCATCGGGCGTGCGCGTCTGCGGCACGTTTGAACCCCACATCATGATGAAGCCGGCATTGAACCAGTCGGCGCTTTCCGGCACGTCGGTCTGCTCGCCCCAGGTTTGCGGGCTGGCCGGCGGCAGATCGCAATACCAGTCGTAAAAGCTCATGCAGGTGCCGCCCAGCAGCGACAGGTAGCGCGAGCCGGCGGCATAGCTGACCATCGACATCGCCGGGATCGGCGAGAAGCCGATGATGCGGTCCGGCCCGTGCGTCTTCACCGTATAGGCGTTGGCGGCCGCGATGATCTCGTTCACCTCGTCCCACGTGGAACGCACGAAGCCGCCGTGGCCGCGGACGGAGGTGTAGCTCTGGCGCTTGGCCGGGTCTTCGACGATGGAGGCCCAGGCCGCCACCGGCGTCATCAGCACGCGGGCGGCGCGCCACAATTTCAGCAGGCGGGAACGCACCATCGGATATTTCAGACGCTGCGCCGAATAGATGTACCAGGAATAGCTCGCCCCGCGCGGGCAGCCGCGCGGTTCATGGTTGGGCAGGCCGGGGCGGGTGCGCGGATAATCGGTCTGCTGGGTTTCCCAGGTGATGATCCCGCCCTTCACATAGATTTTCCAGCTGCACGAACCGGTGCAGTTCACGCCGTGGGTGGAACGCACGATCTTGTCGTGCTGCCAGCGCTTGCGATAGCTGTCTTCCCAGTCGCGGGCCTGCGCGGTGGTGACCCCGTGGCCATTGGAGAAGCCTTCCTTCGGCTGGCGGAAGAAGGTGAGACGATCGAGCAGCTGGCTCATGCGGGCACTCCAGTGGGAAGCGGGTTGGGAGCGGGGCTGTGGCCATGTTCGATGGCGTGGAGCAGCCCGCCCCGGCGGGTGTAGACAAACCAGGTGAGCGCGGCGCAGCTGGCATAGAAGCCCAGGAAGCCGAGCAGCGCCGGCAGCGGTGAGCCGGTGGCGGCAATGGCGGAGCCGAACGAGCGCGGGATGAAGAAGGCGCCATAGGCGGCAATCGCCGAGGTGAAGCCGATGATCGCCGCGGATTCCTTTTCGGCCTGCCGTGTGGCCTGCGCCGCAGCCAGCTGCGGCATCAGGCGCGGCACTTCCAGCCGGCTGATGTTGGGGATCATCTGGAAGGTTGAGGCATTGCCCACCCCGGTGACCAGGAACATGAAGATGAAGGCGCCAAGGAACAGCGGGAAGCTGGCCATCTCCAGCGCCTGGATGACGCCCACAACACCCAGCATCATGGCAATGAACACCCAGAAGGTGACGCGGCCACCGCCCCAGCGATCGGCCATCCAGCCCGAAGCGGCGCGGCTGATGGCGCCCACCAGCGGCGCGATGAAGACATATTTGAACACGTCCACATCGGGGAACTGGTTGCCGGCCAGCAGCGGCAGGCCAGCCGAAAAACCGATGAACGAGCCGAAGGTGCCGGTGTAGAGCCAGCACATCAGCCAATTGTGCTTGCGCTGGAAGATCACCGCCTGTTCGGCAAAGCTGGCCTTGGCATCGGCAATGTCGTTCATGCCGATCCACGCCAGCATCGCTGAAACGATGATGAACGGCACCCAGATGAAGCCGGCATTCTGCAGCCACAGATTGGTGCCGTCCGCCGTCTGCTGCGGGCTGCCGCCCATGGCGCCGAACACGCCGGCGGTGATCACCAGCGGCACGGCGAACTGCATCACCGAAACGCCCAGGTTGCCCAGCCCGCCGTTCAGCGCCAGCGCGTTGCCCTTCTGCGCCTTGGGGAAGAAAAAGCCGATGTTGGACATGGAGGAGGCGAAATTGCCGCCGCCAAAGCCGCACAGCAGCGCCAGCACCAGGAAGATGATGTAGGGCGTGTTCGGATCCTGCACGGCATAGCCGATGCCGAACGCCGGGATCAGCAGCGACAGGGTGGACATGGTGGTCCACAACCGGCCGCCGAACACCGGCACCATGAAGCTGTAGAAGATGCGGAAGGTGGCGCCCGACAGGCCGGGCAGCGCCGCCAGCCAGAACAGCTGGTTGGTGGTGAAATCAAAGCCGACCAGCGGCAGTTTCGCCACCACGACCGACCACACCATCCACACCGCGAAGGCCAGCAGCAGCGCCGGGATGGAGATCATCAGGTTGCGGCGGGCCACGGCCTGCCCGGTGGTCTCCCAGAACTCCTTGTCTTCGGGCCGCCAATCCTCCAGCACGCGCGCCGGCTGGGCGGCACCGTGGCGGGCTTCCTCGTGGATGCTGGCCATTTCCGGGAACTGCGGCAGGGTGCGGACATCAAGCCCGCTGGCCTTCTGTTCCATCTGGCGGATGGCGAGGTGCATCCAGGCCAGCGCCACGGCCACCAGGCCGAACAGCAGCATGAAGCAGCTTGTCCAGATGTTGGTGAGATCGTTGGCCGCACCAAACAGGATCGGCAGGATGAAACCGCCCAGGCCGCCGACCATGCCGACCATGCCGCCAACAGCGCCGACATGATCGGGATAGTAAACCGGGATGTGCTTGAACACCGCCGCCTTGCCCAGCGACATGAAGAAGCCAAGCACGAAGATGGTGACGACAAACGGCACCACGCCCATCTGGGTGGAAAAGCGGATGTCGCCTTCGATGCCGTGGATCACGTAATCGGTGGACGGATAGGCCAGCATCAGCAGGCAGATCAGCGACACGCCAAAGGTGGCGTACATCACCTTGCGCGCGCCATAACGATCCGACAGCATGCCGCCATAGGCGCGGAACAGGCTGGCCGACAATGAGAAGGCCGCCGCCAGCATCCCGGCCACCTTCACGTCGACGCCATAGACGCCCATCAGATAATTGGGCAACCACAGCGCCAGCGCCACGAACGCGCCGAACACGAAGAAATAATAGAGCGAGAAGCGCCACACCTGCTGATGGCGCAGCGGTTCCAGCTGTTCGCGGATCGAACGGGGCTTCTCGCCGCGGGCCTTGCGGGCTTCGAACGCCGGATCGTTGCGGGCGAACAGCCAGAACAGCACGGCCAACACTGCCAAGCCGATGGCCCAGATCTGCGCCACCGCCGTCCAGCCGAAGGCGACCATCACGAACGGCGCCACGAACTTGGTGACGGCCGCACCCACATTGCCCATGCCGAAGATGCCCAGCGCAGTGCCCTGCTTTTCCGGCGGGAACCAGCGCGAGACATAGGCGACACCCACGGCAAAGCCGCCGCCGGCAAGGCCAAGGCCCAAGGCGGCGGCCAGCATCAGCCAGTAGCTGTCGGCCATGGACAGCAGCCAGGTGGAAGCGGCGGCCGCCAGCATGGTGATCGGGAACAGCAGTCGCCCGCCATGTTGATCGGTCCAGATGCCCAGCAGCACGCGCACCAGCGATCCGGTGAGGATCGGCGTGCCCACCAGCAGGCCGAATGCGGTATCGGAAAGGCCAAGCTCGGCCTTTATCTCGATGCCGATGATGGCAAAGATCGTCCACACGGCAAAACAGCCGGTGAATGCGATCGTGCTCAGGCTCAGGGCCTTGTTCTGCCCCTGAAGGGCGGGCGTCGTGATGGCAGCGTCTGGCATTGCAGCCCCCGTTTCGCGGGCCCGGTTGCGGCCGGACCTCGCTGGTTGGGGGCATCCTCACGAGCCGGGCACGTGCCCGGCATCCGGGCTTTCCCGCAGGGCAATGGCAAAATGCAGGTTGGTTGATGCTGGCGGTGCGGGATCGGCACATGCATCAATCCGGTTCTTGATATTTATCATGTGAAGGATTGATCCCGGCGATTTTCCAGCGTATCTCAACGCCATGCGCGCCGAGGAGATGCCCGAGATCGCTGCCCTGCCGCTGTTCGCCGCGATGGAATCGGCCACGCGTGACCGGATTTTCGCCGCGTCCTTCCTGCAGGTGTTTCCGCCGTCCCTCATCCTGTTCGACCGCGGCGATCGGGCCGATTTCCTGCATGTGCTGGTTGATGGCCTGGTTGAACTGTTCACCGGCACTGGCGAGGACGCGGTTACAATGTCGCTCGTCCGCCCGGTCACCAGCTTCATCCTGGCCGCAGCCTATACCGATCTGCGTTATCTGATGGCAGCGCGCACATTGTCGGCATCGCGCATCCTGATGGTACCGGCGCCGCTGCTGCGCGAGGCGATTGCGCAGGATCCGGCGCTGGCCCGGAGCGCGCTGAACGAACTCGCCGGCGGCTATCGCGGGCTGGTGCGCAGTCTGGCAGACATGAAGCTGCGCCAGTCCATCGAGCGGCTGGCGAATTTCATCCTGCTCGAAAGCGACCGGCGCGGCGGCGCCGTGCAGTTCAACCTGCCGGCGGAAAAGCGGGTCATTGCCTCGCTGCTGGGCATGACGCCGGAAAATCTGTCGCGCGCCGGCAACACGCTGGCCCAGCATGGCGCAACGATCTCGGGCCCGGTGGTGCAGATCATCGACCGCACGGCGCTCACGCTGTTGGCCAAGCCCGATCCAGTGATCGATCCTTAAAAGCGCGCGTCCAGCGACACCCAGAACTTGGTCGTATCGGTGGCGAAGCTGTCGGCCGCATAATGGCTGGCCTTGATGATGCCGGTCAGCCGTTTGTCGATCGGCAGGGTGAACCAACCGCTCACCTCCCGGCCATAACGGGCGCCGCCGCCCGAGGGGCGATAATCGTGCACGCGCAGCCACAGCACGGCGGGCGCCTTGGTCAGCAGTGGCCCCACCTGCCAGCGCACATCGGCATAAACGTCGCGCAGGCCCGCTGCCGGCGTGGTGAGGAAGCGATCGGTCCAGCCGTTGAACAGGTGGGCGGTGGCGAGCGGCGTCTGCAATGCCGTCTGGCCATTGCCGCCCAGTTCCTCGAAGCCGCCGCGCAGCGTCAGCTTGCCGATGGCGATGCCCGGCTCGATCAGCAGATAATCATGGCCGGCGCGCGACGGATTGGCGGCAATGCCGTGCTGGCGGGCATACTCCGCCGCATAAACCAGCTTCACCCCACCGCCCAACGGCTGTTCGCCCACCAGCCGCGCACCCAGTGTGCGCGAGGATGAGCCCGGCGCATCCGGAATGTCGAGCCACCAGCCATAGGCGGTGATCGTGCCCAGTTGCTTCACGGTCGCCGCCGCCCGGGCCAGGTGAATATCATTGTTGCGCCAGGTGCCGATGGGGGAATCCGGCCCGAACACCCGGTTCACCCGCCACGCATGGACATAATCCACCCGCAGATTCTTCACCGGCGTGACGCTCAGCCGCGCGGCATCCAGCGTCTGGTCATTCTGCCGCCAATCCACACTGCCCACCCAGCGCTGATTGTCGAAGTTGATCGCCTGCCGGCCCACGGCGGCCTCCACCTCTTTCGCCGGCTGGAAGCGGATGATGGCCTGGTTCAGCCACACCCCGCTGCCATCCGGCACGATCGGGAAATTCGTGCGGCCATTGGCCGTGTCGTTATAGCGTTCGGCGCCCAGCGGCATGATCGTCTCGCCCTCAACCACCGCCGACAGGCCATTCCATGCATCCGTGCGCACGCCGGCCCGCACCCGCAGGGTGGACGCCAGCGCGTCTTCGGGCAGGCCCTGCTGATCAATGGCCTCGATGCGATAGCGGATGTTGGCATAGGGCGTCAGCGGTTCGGCCGCCTCGGCGTGACCACTGGCGGCAAGGCCAGGGGCGGCAAAGCTCAGCCCCCACAGAAGAAGGCGGTGACGGACATGGTGAGGATCAGTTCGGATCATGGCACCATGCTTGCCGAGGCCATCGCGATTGAAATTGACATGAATCAATCGCCTTGAAATCAATCACGCCTAGGCTGGCGCACAACCGCCAAGAAAGACAAGCATATGGATGATCTGATCATCGCCCGCGCGCTGCACGTCGTGGCAGTGCTGGCCTGGATGGGCGGCGTGTGGTTCGTCACGCTGGTGGTGCTGCCGGCGATTGCCGCCACCACGCCGCCCGATCGCCAGCTTTCTGAATTTCACCGCATCGAAGGCCGCTTTGCCCCGCAGGCGATGGCCTGGGTGCTGCTGGCCGGCGCCAGCGGTTTCTGGATGACGTGGCGGATGGACTTGTGGTGGCGCTTTGCCGATCCGGCCTATTGGTGGATGTGGGCGATGCTGCTGGTGTGGCTGGCGTTCATGCTGATCCTGTTTGTCGCCGAACCGCTGATCATCCATCCACTGCTCAAGCGTGGCGGCGGGTTCATCACGCTGGCGCGCATGCGTATCCTGCACGTCGTGCTGTCGCTGGGCGGACTGATCGCCACGGCTGGGGCCGTCGCCGGCGCCCACGGCTGGATGCCCTAAGCGGTCGGCGGCTCCGGCAGGATCCGGCGCTGGGCCAGCAGCGCGAGAAAATCCGATCGCGTCACGATGCCGATCAGCCGCCGGCTCGACACCACAGGCACCGCCTCCACCGCGCCATCGGCCCGCAGTTCGACCAGAACCCCCACGGGATCGTTTGGCGCAACGCTGCGGGGCGTGGCCATCACGTCCCGCGCGGTCTGTGCCGGCGCACGCCCCACCAACCGGCCAAGCGCCGCCCCGGCACGGGCATGAAGCGGCGCCGCTTCCGGCCAGGCCGCAACAAAATCGGTCTGGCTCAACATGCCTTCCAGCCAGCCGTCGCCATCCACCACCGGCAGCGACTTGAAGCGATGCTGCCGGAACAGCGCCGCCACCGTGGCCAGCGACGCATCGGCGCCCACCGTCACCACATCGCGCGACATGATATCGGCACACACCAGCGCACCGAACCGCCGGCGCGCCGCCTCCGCCTCGGCTGCGGCCAACAGCCGGCCCAGATCCTCCGCACCGATGTTGGCCGATTGGTTGGTGCGTTGCAGCAACGCTGTCAGATCATCGGCCGTCAGCCCCAGACGCTGCTGCGGCGGCGGATCGGCGGTGCCGTGCGCGCTGGCCGGCACCCGAAACGGATAGCGCCGGCCGGTCAGCCTGTTCCAACCCAATGCGAACAGCACCAACAGAGCGGTATCCAGCAACACTGGCACCACCACGAAATCCAGGCCCACCGGCGTGCCATCGGCGGCAATCAGCACCGTGGCCAGCGCCACCGCTGCGCCGGGCGGATGCATCGCCCGCAATACCGCCATCGCCGCCATGGCGCCGCACACGGCCACGCCCGCCGCCAGCCCGGTTTCCAGCCCCAGTGCCAGCACCAGCACCGCCACCAGCGCCGATGCAGCATTGCCCACCAGGGCCGACCACGGCTGCGCCAAGGGCGAATTGGGCACCGCAAACAACAGGAAGGCCGATGCGCCCAGTGGCGCGATCAGCCCGGGTCGCATCGACGATGCCACCAATCCGCCCATGGCATCGAGCAGCAGCGCCGAGCCCGCCAGCGCCAGCCCGGCCCCCAGCGCCGCACGCAGCATCTCGCCCGCCGCCGGGCGCGCCATTGCCGGGCCCAGCGCCCGCAACCAGCGCGGTGAAGGATCGTCAGCCGCCACATCGTCTCCACATCAACCCGGCGGTGGCCATATCGGCACCCCGGCGGGGGCATCAATCCAGCTAGGGGATGATGCGGGGTCAAATGGCGGCTCGACTTGACTAATATCAAGCCAATCAACGCGGATCGGACCACCCGATGACCATCACCATAACTGCCCCCACCGCCGCCGGCCAACGCTGGCCAGCGCTGTTCGATTGGGGGTTCCGCACCTTCTTCCTGGCGGCCAGCCTGTGGGCGGCGCTGGCGATGGCGCTGTGGATCGGGCTGCTGGGCGGCTGGCTGGCATTGCCCATCGCCTTCGATCCGCCGGCGTGGCACGCGCATGAATTCCTGTTCGGCTATCTGTCGGCGGTGATTGCCGGCTTCCTGCTCACCGCAGTGCCGAACTGGACCGGCCGCCCCCGGCTGCGTGGCGGGCCGCTGATGGCACTGGCGGCCCTGTGGCTGGCCGGCCGCGTGGCGGTGCTGGTCGCGGCGGGGCTGCCAGCACTGCTGGTGGCGCTGATCGATCTGGCCATGCCAGTGGCGCTGGCGGCTTTCATCGCACGCGAGATCATCGCCGCCGGCAATCACCGCAATCTGGCGGTTATCGCCATGCTTGGCCTGTTCATCGCCGGCAATGCGCTGTTCCACTGGCAGGCCGCAGGCGGGCTGGCGGCGGCCTCCGGCCACGGCCTGCGGCTGGGGCTGGGCGCGGCGGTGATTCTGATTGCCTTCATCGGCGGCCGCATCATCCCGGCCTTCACCCGCAACTGGCTGGTGAGCACCAAGGCCGGTGGCGCGATGCCGGCGGCGCCCATGCAGCGCCTCGATCTGGTTGCGCTGGCCGGGCTTGGCGCCGGGCTGCTGGCGTGGATCGCCGCGCCGCAAGGCCTGCCCACGGCTGCGCTGCTGGCAACAGCCGGCGGGCTGCAATTCGTGCGGCTTGCCCGCTGGCAGGGCCTGCGCACGACGGCGGAACCGCTGCTGTTCGTGCTCCACGTCGCCTATGGTTTCGTGCCGCTGGGGGCGTTTGCCTTGGCAGCGGAGGCCGCAGCCCCCGGCCTGATCGGCGTCCCGGCGGCGCTGCACCTGTGGATGGCCGGCGCCATCGGCCTGATGACCCTGGCGGTGATGACCCGCGCCACGCTGGGCCACAGCAACCGGCCGCTGCATGCCGGGCCCGGCACGGTGATGCTATACGCAGCGCTCGTAGTGGGAGTGCTGGCACGGTTGGCCGGCGGGCTGTGGCCTGATCTAGCCATGCCCTTCTATCACCTGGCCGGCGCCGGCTGGATCATCGCCTTCCTGGGCTTCGCACTTGGCTATGGCCGGCTCTTCCTCG
>Ga0209278_1002073_pt1 | contig 11470 bp, 7 predicted proteins | sample JI81BgreenDNA_FD_187504 | JGI IMG/M metagenome (GOLD analysis project Ga0209278, IMG submission 187504) | Wastewater effluent complex algal communities from Wisconsin, to seasonally profile nutrient transformation and Carbon sequestration -... | ecosystem: Engineered > WWTP > Effluent > Algae... | reverse complement strand
GATCGATCACCACCAGCGTGGACAGGCCGGTCACGTCGTCGACCTGCTTGGCCACCGTCAGGCCCTCTTCCACGTTCTCGAACTTCACCGTACCGGCGAATTCCGTGATGATGGGTCGGGTCAGCGGATCCCAGTTGGCCAGGATGGTGCCGGCCTTGATCGACTGGTCCGGCTTGACCGTGAGGATCGCGCCGTACGGCACCTTGTGGCGCTCGCGCTCGCGGCCGTGTTCGTCGGAAATGATAATCTCGCCCGAACGCGCGATCACCACCAGCTCGCCCTTGGTGTTGGACACGTAACGCATCGTGGCGTTGAAGCCGATGATGCCGTTGGACTTGGCTTCCACGCTGGACGCCACCGCCGCGCGCGAGGCCGCGCCGCCGATGTGGAACGTGCGCATGGTCAGCTGCGTGCCGGGTTCACCGATCGACTGCGCGGCGATCACGCCGACCGCCTCGCCGATGTTGGCCAGGCCACCGCGGCCCAGATCGCGGCCGTAGCACTTGGCGCACAGGCCGTAGCGGGTTTCGCAGGTCAGCGCGGTGCGCACCTTCACCTCGTCCACGCCGGCCGCCTCGAGCTCGTCGAGGCAGTCTTCGTCCAGCAGCGTGCCGGCCGGCACGAGCGGCGCGCGGGTTTCGGGGTGGATCACGTCCTCGGCCGTGGTGCGGCCCAGGATCCGGTCGCGCAGCGATTCGATGACTTCACCGCCCTCGACGATGGCGCGCATCAGCGTGCCGTTGGAGGTGCCGCAATCGTGTTGGGTGACCACCAGATCCTGCGTCACGTCCACCAGACGGCGGGTCAGGTAGCCCGAGTTCGCGGTCTTCAGCGCCGTGTCGGCCAGGCCTTTACGGGCACCGTGCGTGGAGATGAAGTACTGCAGCACGTTGAGGCCTTCACGGAAGTTCGCCGTGATGGGGGTCTCGATGATCGAGCCGTCGGGCTTGGCCATCAGGCCGCGCATGCCAGCCAGCTGACGGATCTGCGCCGCAGAACCGCGGGCGCCGGAGTCGGCCATCATGTAGATGGAATTGAAGGACTCCTGGTCCACTTCCTTGCCCGAGCGGTCCACGGTCTTCTGCTTGGCCAGCTGGGCCATCATGACCTTGGAGATTTCGTCACCGGCCTTGCCCCAGATGTCGACCACCTTGTTGTAGCGCTCGCCGGCGGTCACGAGACCGGAGGCGTACTGCTGGGCGATCTCCTTCACCTCGGCTTCGGCGCGCTCGATGACGGCGGCCTTCTCCTTGGGCACGAGCATGTCGTCCACCGCGATGGAGATGCCGGCGCGGGTGGCCAGGCGGAAGCCGTTCTGCAGCAGCTTGTCGGCGAAGACCACGGTCTCCTTCAGACCGCACTTGCGGAAGCTCGCATTGATGAGGCGCGAGATTTCCTTCTTTTTGAGCGGCTTGTCGAGGACCGAGAAAGGCAGGCCTTTGGGCAGGATCTCCGACAGGAGCGCGCGGCCCACCGTCGTGTTCACCAGCTTGATGCCGGACACGAACTCACCGGTGGCCTTGTCCTTGGTCCACTCCACCAGACGCACGCTGATGCGGGCGGTGATCTCCACCACGCCGTTGTCCAGCGCGCGCTGCAGCTCGGCGAGGTCGGCAAAGATCATGCCTTCGCCCTTGCCGTTGATCTTCTCGCGGGTGGCGTAGTACAGACCCAGCACCACGTCCTGCGACGGCACGATGGAGGGCTCGCCGTTGGCGGGGAACAGCACGTTGTTGGACGCCAGCATCAGGGTGCGGGCTTCCAGCTGGGCTTCCACCGACAGCGGCACGTGAACGGCCATCTGGTCGCCGTCAAAGTCGGCGTTGAAGGCCGCGCAGACCAGCGGGTGCAGCTGGATCGCCTTGCCTTCGATCAGGATGGGCTCAAAGGCCTGGATGCCCAGGCGGTGCAGCGTGGGCGCGCGGTTCAGCAACACCGGGTGCTCTTTGATGACCTCTTCCAGGATGTCCCACACCACCGGGGTGCCGGCTTCCACTTCCTTCTTCGCCGCCTTGATGGTGGTGGCGATGCCCATGGCTTCGAGGCGCGAGAAGATGAAGGGCTTGAACAGCTCCAGCGCCATCAGCTTGGGCAGACCGCACTGGTGCAGCTTGAGCGTCGGGCCCACCACGATGACCGAACGGCCCGAGTAGTCGACGCGCTTGCCCAGCAGGTTCTGGCGGAAGCGACCGCTCTTGCCCTTGATCATGTCGGCCAGCGACTTCAGGGCGCGCTTGTTGGCGCCGGTCATGGCCTTGCCGCGGCGGCCGTTGTCGAGCAGCGAGTCGACCGCTTCCTGCAGCATGCGCTTCTCGTTGCGCGCGATGATCTCGGGCGCCTTGAGCTCCAGCAGGCGCTTGAGGCGGCTGTTGCGGTTGATGACGCGACGGTACAGGTCGTTGAGGTCGGAGGTGGCGAAGCGGCCGCCGTCCAGGGGAACCAGCGGACGCAGGTCCGGCGGCAGCACGGGCAGCACGTCCAGCACCATCCACTCGGGCTTGATGCCCGACTTCTTGAAGGCTTCCAGCACCTTCAGGCGCTTGGCGTTCTTCTTGATCTTCAGCTCGGAGCCGGTGAGGTCGTTGCGCAGCTTCTCGATTTCGATGTCGAGATCGATGTTCTGCAACAGCTCCTTGATGCCTTCGGCGCCCATCTTCGCCACGAATTCGTCGCCGTATTCGCGGCGCTTCGCGTCGAAGTCGTCCTCCGACATGATGCTGAACTTCTTCAGCGGGGTCATGCCGGGATCGGTCACCACATACGCTTCGAAGTACAGCACGCGCTCGATGTCGCGCAGCGTCATGTCCAACACCAGGCCCAGACGCGACGGCAGCGACTTCAGGAACCAGATGTGGGCGCAAGGCGCGGCCAGGTCGATGTGACCCATGCGCTCGCGGCGCACCTTGGTCTGCGTGACCTCCACGCCGCACTTCTCGCAGATCACACCGCGGTGCTTCAGGCGCTTGTACTTGCCGCACAGGCACTCGTAGTCCTTGATGGGGCCGAAGATCTTGGCGCAGAACAGGCCGTCACGCTCGGGCTTGAACGTGCGGTAGTTGATGGTCTCGGGCTTCTTGACTTCACCGAAGGACCAGGAACGGATCTTTTCCGGCGAAGCCAGGCCGATGCGGATGGCATCGAAGTGCTCGTCGGGCGTGAACTGCTTGAACAGGTCGAGCAAGGATTTCATGTCGAACTTCCTTAAATTTCTGATACGACGCGTGGATTGAAGTGACTCTTGCGGGAGCACCGCGGAACCGGCTTTGCCGGGCCGCTGGTGCTGTCCCCCTCAGGGGGATGCCGCGAAGCGGCGCAGGGGGTCAGCTTCTCTCCAATTCGATGTCGATACCGAGCGAGCGGATCTCTTTGACCAGCACGTTGAACGACTCGGGCATGCCCGCGTCGATCGTGTGCTCGCCCTTGACGATGGACTCGTACACCTTGGTGCGGCCCTGCACGTCGTCGGACTTGACGGTGAGCATCTCCTGCAGGATGTAGGAGGCGCCATAGGCTTCCAGCGCCCAGACCTCCATCTCGCCGAAACGCTGACCACCGAACTGCGCCTTGCCGCCCAGCGGCTGCTGGGTGACGAGCGAGTACGGGCCGGTCGAGCGGGCGTGCATCTTGTCGTCGACCAGGTGGTGCAGCTTGAGGAAGTGCATGTAACCCACGGTGGTCTTGCGCTCAAACGGGTCCCCGGTGCGACCGTCGTAGAGCTGCGCCTGGGTGCGGGTCTCGGTCAGACCCTTGACCTGCGCGATCTCGTCGGGATAGGCCAGCTTGAGCATCGCGCGGATCTCGTCTTCTGAGGCGCCATCGAACACCGGGGTGGCAAACGGCATGCCGGTCTGCAGGTTCTGCGCCATCTCCAGCACCTCGGCGTCGCTCAGGCCGGACAGGTCTTCCGGCTTGCCGGCGTGGTTGTAGACCTTCTCCAGATAGGCGCGCACTTCGCTGGCCGCGGCTTCGCGCTGCAGCAGGTCGCCAATGCGCTGGCCCAGGCCCTTGGCGGCCCAGCCCAGGTGAACTTCCAGCACCTGTCCCACGTTCATCCGCGAGGGCACACCCAGCGGGTTGAGCACGATGTCGGCGGGGGTGCCGTCGGCCATGTAGGGCATGTCCTCGACCGGCACGATCTTGGACACCACACCCTTGTTGCCGTGGCGGCCGGCCATCTTGTCGCCCGGCTGCAGGCGGCGCTTGACGGCCAGGTACACCTTGACCATCTTCAGCACGCCGGCCGGCAGCTCGTCGCCCTGGGTGAGCTTCTTGCGCTTTTCTTCAAAAGCGAGGTCGAAGCTGTGGCGGGTCTGCTCCATCGAGTTCTTGATGGACTCGAGCTGGGCGGCCACGTTTTCGTCCGCCGGGCGGATGTCGAACCAGTGGTACTTCTCGACCTCGGCGAGGTAGGCCTTGTCGATGGCGGTGCCCTTGGCCAGCTTCTTCGGGCCGCCGTTGGCGACCTTGCCGATCAGAAGCTTCTCGATCCGGTCGAAGGCGTCGGCTTCCACGATCCGCAGCTGGTCGTTGAGGTCGAGGCGGAAGCGCTTGAGTTCGTCGTCGATGATCTGCTGGGCGCGTTTGTCGCGCTGGATGCCTTCGCGGGTGAACACCTGCACGTCGATCACGGTGCCCTGCGAGCCCTGGTCCACGCGCAGCGAGGTGTCCTTCACGTCGGAGGCCTTCTCGCCGAAGATCGCGCGCAGCAGCTTTTCTTCCGGCGTCAGCGTGGTCTCGCCCTTGGGCGTGACCTTGCCGACCAGCACGTCGCCCGGCAGCACTTCGGCGCCCACGTAGATGATGCCGCTGTCGTCCAGGCGGTTGAGCTGCTGCTCGGCCAGGTTCGGGATGTCGCGGGTGATTTCCTCGGCGCCGAGCTTGGTGTCGCGCGCCATCACCACGAGTTCTTCGATGTGGATCGAGGTGTAGCGGTCGTCGGCGACGACGCGCTCGCTGATCAGGATCGAATCCTCGAAGTTGTAGCCGTTCCACGGCATGAACGCGATCAGCATGTTCTGGCCGATCGAGATCTCGCCGAGGTCGGTGGACGCGCCGTCCGCGATCACATCACCCTTGGCCAGCTTGTCGCCCTTCTTGACGATGGGCCGCTGGTGGATGTTGGTGTTCTGGTTGGAGCGCTGGTACTTGATGAGGTTGTAGATGTCCACGCCCACCTCACCGGCCACCGCTTCCTCGTCGTTGACGCGGATCACGATGCGGGTGGCATCGACATAGTCAACCACGCCGCCGCGGTTGGCGGTCACCACCGTGCCCGAGTCGATCGCGGCGACGCGCTCGATGCCCGTGCCCACGAGCGGCTTCTCCGGGCGCAGCACCGGCACCGCCTGACGCGACATGTTGGCGCCCATCAGCGCGCGGTTGGCGTCGTCGTGCTCCAGGAAGGGCACCAGGGAGGCCGCGACCGAGACGATCTGCGCCGGCGACACGTCCATGTACTGGATGGTGTCGGGCGAGGTCAGGATGGATTCGCCCTTTTCGCGTGCCGAGACCAGCTCTTCGGTCAGGCGGCCCTCGGCGTCGAGCGCCGCGTTCGCCTGGGCGATGACGTATTTGCCTTCCTCGATGGCCGACAGGTAGTCGATCTGGTTGGTCACCTTGCCGTCCACCACGCGACGGTACGGCGTCTCGATGAAACCGTACTCGTTGAGACGGGCGTACAGCGCCAGCGAGTTGATCAGGCCGATGTTCGGGCCTTCCGGCGTTTCGATCGGGCAGACCCGGCCGTAGTGCGTGACGTGCACGTCGCGCACCTCGAAGCCGGCGCGCTCGCGCGTCAGACCGCCCGGGCCCAGGGCCGAGACACGGCGCTTGTGCGTGATCTCCGCCAGCGGGTTGGTCTGGTCCATGAACTGGGACAGCTGGGACGCGCCGAAGAACTCCTTGAGCGCCGCAGAGATCGGCTTGGAGTTGATCAGGTCGTGCGGCATCAGCGGCTCTTGCTCGGCCTGGCCCAGACGCTCCTTCACGGCCTTCTCGATGCGCGCCAGACCGGTGCGGTACTGGTTCTCGGCCAGTTCGCCCACGCAACGCACGCGGCGGTTGCCCAGGTGGTCGATGTCGTCGACCTCGCCGCGACCGTTGCGCAGATCCACCAGGATCTTCACCACGGCCAGGATGTCGTCGTTGGACAGCACCATCGGGCCCGTGGCCTCATCGCGGCCCACGCGGGCGTTGAATTTCATGCGGCCCACGCGCGACAGGTCGTACGTGTCCGGGTTGTAGAACAGGCGGTGGAACAGGGCCTGCACCGCGTCTTCGGTCGGCGGCTCGCCGGGGCGCATCATGCGGTAGATGGCCACGCGCGCGGCGAACTCGTCGGCTGTCTCGTCGATGCGCAGGGTCTGGCTGATGTAAGCGCCCTGGTCGAGTTCGTTGGTGTACAGGCAGGCCAGTTCCTGGATGTTGGCCGCGCGCAGCTTCTTCAGCAGCGCTTCGGTCAGCTCGTCGTTGGCCTTGGCGATGATCTCGCCGGAGTCGGGGTCGACAATGTTCTTGGCCACCACACGACCGATCAGGAAGTCTTCCGGCACGCTGATGTGCGTGGTGCCGGACTGCTCCAGTTCGCGGGTGTGGCGCGCCGTGATCCGCTTGTCCTTGGCCACCACCACCTTGCCCGATTTGTCGGTGATGTCAAAACGCGCGACTTCGCCACGCAGGCGCTCGGGCACGAAGGCCATCTGCGCGCCGCTGTCCATCAGGCGGAAGTGGTCGTTGACGAAGAAGTTCGCCAGGATCGTCTCGGGCGTCAGGCCGATGGCCTTCAACAGGATCGTCACCGGCATCTTGCGGCGGCGGTCGACGCGGAAGAACAGCACGTCTTTCGGGTCGAATTCGAAGTCGAGCCACGAGCCGCGGTAGGGAATGATGCGAGCCGAGAACAGCAGCTTGCCCGAGCTGTGCGTCTTGCCCTTGTCGTGTTCAAAAAAGACACCCGGCGAGCGGTGCAGCTGCGAGACGATCACGCGCTCGGTGCCGTTGATGATGAAGGAGCCCTTGTCGGTCATCAGGGGCACTTCGCCCATGTAGACCTCCTGCTCCTTGACTTCCTTCACCACCTTGCTTTGCGGCGTGGAGGATTCGCGGTCGTAGATGATCAGCTGCACGCGGGCGCGCACGGCGGACGCGAACGTCAGGCCGCGGGTCTGGCACTCGCGCACGTCGAACGCCGGCTTGGCGAGGTTGTATTCCACAAACTTCATCTCGACAAAACCGTTGTGCGAGACGATGGGGAACGCCGACGTGAACGCGGCTTGCAAACCCTCGGTGGTGCGTTGCTTGGGCAGCACGTCGGCCTGCAGGAAAGCCGTGTACGCATCCTTCTGCATCTGCAGCAGATAGGGAATGGTCAGCACGTTTTCACGCGTGCCGAAGCTCTTGCGGATGCGTTTGCGTTCGGTGTACGAGAACTGGGATGCCATGAGATCTCCGGGCTTGAGGTCTTGGCGACTGTCGGTCAGCGGCATGCGCCTGACGATCTTGGTGGTTGGCCTCTACCAACCGATGGCGGACGGCCTGCGCATTGCACGCAAGCCCGAACCAAGTGGTCTTCTGCAGTCGGGTTCAGAAGACACTTGAAAGGGGTCTGGATCGTTGGATCCGGGGTCCATTTCAGGTGTGCTCTGAAAGCACACAAGGCTGGAGGCCCTTGTCGGACGCTCCAGCCTGCGGGGTCGGGCGAATTACTTCAGCTCGGCCTTGGCACCGGCTTCCACCAGCTTCTTCACGGCGGCTTCGGCGTCGGCCTTGGCAATGCCTTCCTTCACGTTCTTCGGGGCGCCGTCGACCAGGTCCTTGGCTTCCTTCAGACCCAGACCGGTGATCTCGCGCACGGCCTTGATGACGGACACCTTGTTGGCGCCGGCGTCGGTCAGCACCACGTTGAACTCGGTCTTCTCTTCCGCGGCGGCGGCAGCGGCGCCACCACCACCGGCGGCCGGAGCGGCCATGGCGGCGGCGGACACGCCGAACTTCTCTTCGATGGCTTTCACCAGGTCGTTGAGTTCCATGACGGTCATGCTGTCCAGAGCCGTCAGAAATGCGTCTTTATCGAATGCCATTTGGATTTCCAATCAATGTCAAAAACAGGGGACACGGCCAGCCATCAAGCTGCCGCGGATTCGCCTTCGCCTTTTTTCGCCGCCAGCGCACCCAGCACCACAGCGGTGCGGGAGATCGGCGACTTGAGCAAGCCACACAGCTGGGACAGCAGCACCTCTTTGGAGGGAATGCTGGCGAGCTGCTTCACGCCGTCGGTGTCCAGGAACTTGCCACCGTACACGCCACCGCGAATCACCAGCTTGTCGTTGGTTTTCGCGAATTCGGCCACCACTTTCGCGGCGGCCACGGCGTCTTCGGAGAAGCCATAGACCAGCGGGCCGGTCATCTGGTCGGAAGCCACTTCAAATGCGCTGCCAGCAACCGCCCGGCGGGCCAGGGTGTTTTTCAACACACTCAGGCTCACGCCGTTCTGGCGGGCGTTGACGCGCAGCTTGTCCATGGCCGCAACCGTGATGCCGCGGTACTCCGCGAACACGAGCGTTTGAGCTTTGGCGGCGAGGCCGGTCACCTCATGGATGACCGCTTCTTTCTCACTGCGATTCAGACTCAAGGTCTACTCCTTCAATGCGGCGCCAGGGGTGGCGCCGCGCCTCGTTGCAGCGACCAACTGTTTTCCGGAAATCTTGCATTCCATCGGCAGCGGGATCGCCATCTGCGTTGGCATTTCACAATTAAGCCGGCTCACGCCAGCACCAACGGTCTTGGATGGCCCCCAACCTGGCCGGGCGACCTTGCGGCCAACCAGCGGGGTTCGGGCCCACCACACCCGGGCCCCGAGGGGCCCGAATTCTTCGCGATTACGCCGCGATGGATTGCGTGTCCACGCGGACACCCACACCCATCGTCGACGACACGGCCACCTTGCGCAGGTAGATACCCTTGCTCGACGCCGGCTTGGCCTTGTTCAGCGCGTCCAGCAGGGCGACCAGGTTGCCCTGGAGCTGCTCGGCACCGAACGAGCGACGGCCGATCGTGCCGTGCACGATGCCGGCCTTATCCACACGGAACTGCACCTGACCCGCCTTGGCGTTCTTCACCGCGGTGGCCACATCGGGCGTCACGGTGCCGACCTTCGGGTTCGGCATCAGGCCGCGCGGGCCGAGGATCTGACCCAGCGTACCGACCACGCGCATGGCGTCGGGCGAGGCGATCACCACGTCGAAGTTGATGTTGCCGGCCTTCACTTCGGCGGCGAGGTCATCCATGCCGACCACGTCAGCGCCAGCGGCCTTGGCTTCTTCAGCCTTCGCGCCCTGGGCAAACACCGCCACGCGCTTGGTCTTGCCGGTGCCGTTGGGCATCACGACCGCGCCACGCACGACCTGGTCCGACTTCTTGGCGTCCACACCCAGCTGGATGGCGACATCGATGGATTCATCGAACTTGGCGGTGGCCGCGTTCTTGACGATTTCCAGCGCCTCGGTCAGCGGGTACAGCTTGGTGCTGTCCACCTTGCCCTCAAGGGCTTTCTGTTTTTTGGTCCGCTTGGCCATGTCACACGCCCTCCACGATCACGCCCATCGAACGGGCGGAGCCGGCGATGGTCTTGACGGCGGCGTCCAGGTTGGCCGCGGTCATGTCCTTCATCTTGGTCTTGGCGATCTCTTCCAGCTGAGCGCGGGTGATCTTGCCAACCTTCTGCTTGTTCGGCACCGACGAGCCCTTGTCCAGCTTGATCGCTTTCTTGATCAGCGTGGTCGCCGGCGGCGTCTTGATGATGAACGTGAAGCTCTTGTCCGCGAAAGCGGTGATCACCACCGGCAGCGGCAGACCAGGCTCGACGCCCTGGGTCTGGGCGTTGAACGCCTTGCAGAACTCCATGATGTTCAGGCCGCGCTGACCCAGCGCCGGACCGATCGGGGGAGAGGGGTTGGCCTTACCAGCTGGCACTTGCAGCTTGATGAAGCCGACGATTTTCTTCGCCATTTTTCAGCTCCTGCGAGTGCAGACGGTGGGTTTCATGCCACCTCCTCGCGGTTGGGGACCCGGTGCAGACCACAGCGCTGGCGTCGGGCCGACCCGCCAGCGCCGGGATGTCGTCAGGTCTTCTCGACCTGACTGAATTCGAGCTCCACCGGCGTGGCGCGACCGAAGATGGTCACCGACACGCGCAGCTTGTTCTTTTCGTAGTTGACTTCTTCGACCGTGCCGTTGAAGTCGGTGAACGGGCCTTCCTTGACCCGGACGTATTCGCCCACGACAAACTCCACCTTGTGGCGCGGCTTGTCGGTGCCTTCCTGCATCTGGTTGACGATCTTCTGAACGTCATCCTCGGAGATCGGCGCAGGCCGGTTTTTGGCGCCACCCACGAAGCCGGTCACCTTGTTGGTGTGCTTCACCAGGTGCCAGGTGTCGTCGTCCATGACCATTTCCACCAGCACGTAGCCAGGGAAAAACTTGCGCTCGGTCGTGCGCTTTTGGCCGTTCTTCATCTCGACGACTTCTTCGGTCGGGACAAGGATTCGACCAAACTTGTGCTGCATCCCGGCGCGGTTGATGCGCTCGATGATGTTGCGTTCGGCCGCCTTTTCCATGCCGGAGTAGGCATGCACCACATACCAGCGCATGCCTTCGGCGGCGGCCATCGATTGTTGCTGTTGCTCGGTCATCATTTTCTCCAGCCCAGGATCAGGTCGTAGAAGACCCATTCCAGCGTCTTGTCGGTCAGCCAGAGGAACAGCGCCATCACGAACACGAAGGCGAAGACGTACAGCGTCATCTGGATGGCCTCGCGCCGGGCGGGCCACACCACCTTCTTGACCTCTTTCCACGAGTCGCGGCCGAACGCGATCAACTGTCGGCCCGGCTCGGACACGGCAAACACCGCCACTGCCGCGATCACACCCAGCACCAGCGCCGCCCAGCGCACCGGCGCGGGCTGCGAAGCCAGGAGGTAAAACGCGACGAACGCCGCCAGCAGCAAGCCGACGGCGGCAGCCAGCTTGGCTTTGTCAGCGCCGGATTGCACGGTTTGAACGTCGGGAGTGGCCATGTGAACTTGAAAGTTGTACCGGATCGGACCTGCGAAGCGCGCCACCTCAGACACGCAAGCCCACCGGAAGTCGGACGACCTCGGCGGGCTTGGGGGCCACTCGACAGACCGCGCCAGAGGCGCCGGGTTCCGTCAGGTGGCAGGGGCAGTAGGAATCGAACCTACAACCTTCGGTTTTGGAGACCGACGCTCTGCCAATTGAGCTATACCCCTACGGGCGAACCACCCCTTGCGGGGCAAACGACCGGCCGGATCCCGAAGAATCCGGCCCTTGAATTACTCGATGATCTTGGCCACGACGCCGGCGCCGACGGTGCGGCCGCCTTCGCGGATGGCAAAGCGCAGGCCCTCTTCCATGGCGATCGGGGCGATCAGCTTGACGGTGATCGACACGTTGTC
>Ga0209278_1002071_pt1 | contig 11475 bp, 8 predicted proteins | sample JI81BgreenDNA_FD_187504 | JGI IMG/M metagenome (GOLD analysis project Ga0209278, IMG submission 187504) | Wastewater effluent complex algal communities from Wisconsin, to seasonally profile nutrient transformation and Carbon sequestration -... | ecosystem: Engineered > WWTP > Effluent > Algae... | reverse complement strand
TTAACTCTTGATTCTGTTGGCTGTATGCTTGGTTTTGTTTCATGGGTCTTCTCACAGTCGATCGGTTTTAGCAGCAAGTTTTTTGGCGTTACTCCCAGGAAACAATTGAGATATATTCTCAATAAATTTTACACCGCAGTCCACGCATCGCCAAACTTCGGTTGTCAGGCTACTTGTTTTCTGGGAAGATTTCGGATACAGTTGTTCCCCGCGATCGGAAATTTGATGCTTTTTTTGCGATCTAGAGTTGAAATCTCTCTTAGGTTAGATGCCAATTTGCGGTTAAATTGCGCGATGGTCAAACTTACTGCTCTTAAGCATCTTATCTGAAAAATTGTTTATTAGCAACAATTCTCAAATATATTAACCAGAAACAGAATCAGCCATTGGTGGGACGCCGCGATACTAAATATCGATCGAATTTTAATGACTCGCCCCAACTCCTAAAATAGCGATCGAGCAAGCATATATACTTAAATGTTAGGGCGGACAGAGTGGCATCGCCCCTACCGATTCACAATTTATCAAGAATTATGCCAGCAAGTTTTCTGCCAAAGTCGATCGCACAACTCACAGAATCTACCTCAATTGCCTTAGCCCAAAGCATTCAACGGGAGGCAATTACAACTCCCCTATCTTCTGAACCAATTGCCACAACCTACGTGCGCCAAGGCAGCGGCAACACACCGATTTTGCTACTTCACGGCTTCGACAGTTCCTTGTTTGAATTCCGCCGCCTGTTGCCGCTGCTGGCTGCCGAAAATGAAACTTGGGCGGTTGATTTGTTGGGTTTTGGCTTTACAGAAAGAGCAGCAGGTTTGGCATTCAGCGCGAGGGCAATTGAAAGTCACCTTTACTATTTTTGGAAAACGCTAATTTCGCAGCCTGTAATCTTAGTCGGTGCTTCAATGGGAGGTGCAGCAGCAATTGATTTTACTCTCAATTATCCCGAAGCTGTAAAACAATTAGTGTTAATAGATAGCGCAGGTTTTGCCATCAGTTCTAATAAGGGGAAGTTTTTAATTCCTCCTTTAGGATATCTGGCAACTTCATTTTTACGCAATCCCAAAATTCGCCAGCGAATTAGCGTCAATGCTTATTTCGATAAAAATTTGGCTTCTGTTGACGCTCAAACTTGTGCTGCTTTGCACTTGGAAATGCCCAACTGGAATCAAGCTTTAATTGCGTTTACCAAAAGCGGCGGTTACGGTGGTTTTGGGGAAAAATTATCGCAAATTCAGCAGCAGACGCTGATTTTGTGGGGAAAACAAGACCGGATTTTGGGGACGGCGGATGCGGAAAAGTTTGCAAGGGCGATCGCAAATTCTCAACTAATTTGGATACCCGACTGTGGGCACGTTCCCCACTTAGAAAAGCCACAGATTACCGCGCAGCATATTTTAGAATTCATCACCAAAAGCGGACTCACGCAAAAAAATTAAACCTAGGGTGCGCTGCGGCGCACCTTACATATATGGTTTCCCTGGAAAATTTGGTATAGTTTGAGGTCAAATAGACAGGTTTCAAACTTTCGGCAAATACTTTTGTACGATCGTCCATCCTGTGAGCAACACAGTCACAAATCCCCCAAACAAGGCCAAATTAGTGCCGATGTGGAGGGGACGTGCCCAAGGATGTTTAGGGCCAATTTGCAGCCCGCTTCCAACAGAAACCAACACCAAAGCCACAACAGCTAACCCCGCCGGTAAATGAGCCGAGTGACCCAAATTGCCGTAGTATCCTAGGGTGCCGACTACACCAATTCCCAGCAGTAAAATTACCAAAGTCGCCATCCCCGCACCAGTGGCTAAATGAAAGGGACGCAGCCATTTTGGGCGCGGTTTTTTGGTACTCCTAGCGGCAAACATCCACGTTCCAGTAACGGCCAGCAACAGGTAAGCCAACAGGGAAACACCCATTGACCAAGCCGCTATTTTCCACAACCACAAGAAAGAAGGCAGATTCATCGGTTGCATCCCTAATTAGGATTTTCCACAAAAGGTTTCTTTCCGATTTTACCTGGACTTGAAAGCAAAAATGAATTATTTTGAGATCGAGTGCGATGTGCGATCGGACTATCCACAGATTGCATCAGTCTTACCTTGAAGTCAAACCCACTTTCTCCGATACTCAGCTTAATTTACGCTCGATATTGGTGGAGCACCTTTTTAGGAGCCACCTTTCCATTCTAGCTGGCTGGTTTTGCTCTCCATGAAAGGCATTTTATAAAACCCTAATTTTTGTTCTAAGATTAACCGGAAAAAAGGCAGACCTTCAATCAAATATCTTTTCCACAACCTTCTCGGTTCACTTAACAGTCTGTACGCCCATTCTATGCCGACTTCGCTCATCCATTTTGGAGCTCTGGCTTTGCAACCAGCTTCAAAATCAATGGTTGCACCTACGGCTAAGAAAATTTTGACGTGTGTTAATTTGCTCCTGTATTTAACCAGCCACTTCTCTTGCTTTGGCGCTCCCACTCCGATAGCCAGAACTGTCGCTCCTGATTTATTGATCGCATCAATTATTGTTTCACATTCTTCCTCATTTTTTTCAAATCCAAAAGAAGGAGAAAGTGCTTCAACCACTATTTGTCTACCAATTTTTTGGTTAATTTTTTCCTGGGCTTTCCTAGCAATACCTTCAGCCGCTCCTAGCAAAAATATTTTAATCTTCTCGTTATCTTTGTGATACATATAAAATGCCGGAAACAAATCCGAACCAGAAATCTTTTCTTTGAGAGGAGTACCCAAAAACTTGGAGGCATACATCAATATTTGACTGTCGCAGACTCTGTAAGTAGATGTATTGTAAGCTTCATAGAAGTCGCGGTCATACTGCAACTTAATCAAGTGGTCTACATTTGGTGTAAATACGACACCACCTTCGCCGTCGAGTTTTTCAAACAACTCTGTGATTGACAAGTTATCTATCGAGACATTCAATAAATTAACTGTTTTCATTTATTATGCCCTTCCCGGTTTATATTAAACTACAACTCAAACTATTATAGCCCACAATACAGTTGCGTGTTGTAACTAGGCGCTTCAGTGAACATAGTTTTCTCAGTATATCCTCCTATGCCCTACCTGTCTAGTCAGGATTTTTAAAGATTATGTAAAGAATCAGCTCGTTTTAGAAAAAGTGTATAAAGCCAATTTTTAAGTTTATAAGTCGCAAGACAGTTTCAAGTAAAAAGCCATCCAGTGCTAATACTTGTTGAAGCATTGCAAATGAATGTAAAAAAAAGAGTTTATGAGATTAAGAGTTTAACCTAGTGACAAATATCTGGCAACTTCCGAACGGGATTTCATCCAAAAGTGGTAGATTTTTGAGTTTTTGGTCTCTAGGGAAGGCAATATAGTCTCCAGCTTGAAGTGAAGTGGCGATCGTATTCCTGAAAATCATCCTGATTTTTGGTGAACCAGCGAATGTCTTCTTGGTGGCGAACTGGTTTTCTTGGCCTTAAGACTTTCTGGAGCTTTTAAGACGAGACCCGATATTCCTCCAGCAATCAGCGCAAAAATCGGGTTAGTCATAGCATTCAAAACACAGTCAAACACGTACATAGTTAAGGCTACTCCCAGGACGGCAGCGGGCGCTACTTTGGGATTTGACCAGGTTCTGGCGGGATACTTGAACAGGGTAAAGACGATAACAGGAAGTAACAAAGAAGAAAATAAACTAGCTAAACCGACTGCACCGTTGACGCCAAATGCAATAATCCATAAGCTGTCGGTGACCGAGATATCTTTACCCGACTCGTCGTAAACGCGGTTTCCGCCGGAATCTCCCCAGCCAAAAAGAAATCTTTGCCGCGCTTTTTCCCCCAAAATCTCTTCCATGTCAAATCTAAACTTCAGAGAGGCGGAGCGTTCTTCGCCAAATATTGGAGTGATGAAGTCCATCACGTCTTTGCTCGAAAATTGACCCGATGCAGCGACGTACAGATAAAACACTATATATCCAATTATGAATAGCAGGGGCAAAGGGGTGCGAAACCACTTGGCAGAGAATAATACGAGTAACCCCATTGCAAATAAACTGTAGGCGCCAGTAGAACGGCATAGGAAAAAAGCGATAGTTAATATAATTGCTAAAGTCTTGATGTTACGACCCTGAAACTTTTTGAGCGTCCCAGTTTGCCAAAGCCAAAGTGCGATTAAGGCGGCTGTCATCATCCATAGACCCACCATCAAACCGTGCTGCATAAATACTACCGGTCTCCACCCCCCCAGGCGCCTTGCTTGACCCCAGTCCTCAAAGGCATTGACGCCGTAAATCATTAGGTGCAGAATTGGGCCCCTAACCCCTTCAATTAAAGTAAAAGGAATGTAGGCCAACCCACCTGCAAAAATCCCGATCGCCAATTGTCGCAGCCCGTCTAAACTACCTAGATACAAGCGTCCTAAAAAATAAGGCAGACCCCAAGTAACGATTTGGTTGATAGTCGGAGAAATTGGACTGCCGCCATTACTAACTTGTGAAACAATTGGACACAAACAGTAAATTACCACTGGCACGTCCAGCCAACCGGGCTTAAAAGATGTGAGGCGCGCAGGATCGTAGATAAGAGTCCCCAACAAAACGCCGTAGCAAGCAGCCGAGATTTTGGTATAGGATGGCAATGAGGGGATGGGATAAGAAGCTTGCGGCAAAAACAGCCACCCTACCACAAAACTTATAATTACTGCACGCTGAGCCGGAAACCTCACAAACAGGTAACAAACGACTGGAATAAAGCCGAACAGAGCAAGTGGGATTAATGCAACCATAGGTATTTTTTGGCAGTAAAATTTTAGAAAGACAACTCAAATTGCCCGCTCAAAATTCTTGATTAAACGATCGCCCAACCCCAATCTTTTCAATCAACCTCAATTTTACGTGTTGTTGGTTAATTGTGCCTGACGTTCCAAAGCAGTGTACAGTGCCGCATCGAGGAGATTAGTTGCATCGTCCATAACAGCAAGTTCGCACTTACCAGCCTATTTTTGCCTTTTCTGCGGGGTGCGGATCTCTGCAGGAGGCGATCGTCACTTGATAGTCTAGCCGATCTTACTTTGTCGTCAGGGACAAGTCCCAATTACAAATGGGCAGATGTTTGATGACTAGACAAGTTTAGCCTGTAACGGAGCCAGCCTGAAAACCTCCGTCGCCCTCTGGTTCAGATTTTGGCTGAGCAATTTATAACCAGTATTCCCACGTCAGTGCGGTCAGAACTCGTGTCGAGACTGCTGCGTAGAAAACAGGACACGGGCGATTTTAGTTGTGGCAGAAGAAACCCACCAGAGGATATTGATTTTCTCCCCAGAATCCCGCACCTAAAACGCCCGTAGCGCCGAGTTTCAAATGGCGGCGCGGCACTTAGCATCGAACTGGAATTTTTTCCTTCGCAGAGTAGGGAGAAAAGGAATCTACGTTAACGTCGCGCTGTTTAGATTTGTCTACAGCAACTTTCAATGCCGCTTCAAAATGATCCGTGGCATCTTCCCAAGTATAGTTGTTCACCTTGGCATAGGCGGCTTCAGACATGGCTTGCCACTTGGAATTTGGCATCTGACAGATAGACTCTATGGCTTTTGCCATTTCTTCGGGATCTTCTGGTGTTACAAGTATGCCAGTACCGCCGCTCAAAATTTCAGGAGCAGCACCTGCTGGGGTACTGATGACGGGAGTGCGGCACGCCATCGCTTCGATAATTGGCAAGCCGAAGCCTTCTGAGCGGCTCGCCAGCAGCCAAGCATCGCATTTGCTGTAATAGTCTTTGATTTTGTCTTGGTCGGGTTGAATTACATACTCGGCATTGGCCGGTAGGGGCAATTCCGAGGATGGGGCCCCTGTACCGAAGGCAACCAGACGCAGGTTGGGGATCTTTTCTGCCGCTAGGGAAAAAGCTTTGAGGGCGATGTCGGTTCCTTTCCAGTAGATTGTAGAGTACATTAGGCCAACTGTAGGAACCGATTGTTTGTTGCGAGGACAGGCGTAAAATTGCTTGGTGTCCACGGTAGGAGGAGCTAAGGAAACTTCGCGATCGCCATATTTAGTCCGAGCTAGGTCAACTAACCACTCAGAGATCGTAATTTTGTGCATGGGCAGCATCCAGGTTGCTTCTACTCTTCCTTGAGGTAGATAGTCAAAAATTTCGTGGTGCTGGATAAAATAAGCTTTTGCTCCTTTGCTAGGAGAGAGTTTGGCTACCCACTCGGCGGTTTCCCACCAGGTGGCCACTACTACGTCAGCGTCAGGTACATCTTTGTCTTCTACGGGGCGGTAGCGATCGGTAATTTTGTGTTCTACACCTAAGTTATCGAAAAATGAGGGTTCATTTTCAGGTGGGGAAATCCAACCCCCTCCTCGCAGCAGCGACTTGACTTGCTGGCGCATACTCGGCTGGGGACTGGGTACAGAGATGACGAACACGGAGTGTCCTCGCTTTCTCAAAAGTTCTGCGAAAATAGATATTACTCGTATTCCACCAGTTAGAGACAGAGTAGGAAGAACAAAGGTGATTTTCATTTTTAAGTCCCGCTGAAGACTTTTACTCGCTTTCGGCGCTGCTAGCAGCGCTGATGTTAGAGCCCAAAAGGAAAGAGGGGCGGGTGAATATTAATTACCGCTTTCCTGGTGTTTACATAGAATCGAACCGATCGACTGTTCGCAACACCCCAATATCTATCTGCCACAACTTGAATGTCGTTGCATTGATCATAAGGATTGATGTTAGCCAGAAACAGTTCCCATCGGGATAATTTGCAGATCGGCGAAAGTTCAGCCCGAAGATAGATACCTCATCAAATAGAAGCTTGTTTCGCGACAAACACCAAGCTCTGTAACAGCCTCTGTTCAAGATAACATCATTTGAGCCAACAGATAGGAATGTACGGTAAACCGAATAGCAGCAAACTTTTCATGTGAGGGATAAAGGTAGCATCTGCAACAATCTTCAGTAGATTGACATCGCCTTTGGCAAAATTTTATACTGGATTCAAGAGGGGACTTCTTACCTTGAGAATGTTGATCGATCCATGAAAATAACAGATATAAATACCATCAGTGGCTGTAATTTTTTGGTAAATGTGCTGTAGGTATTGCTTGACACAATATCCTATTTGGTCAAGATTCAGAGATGGTGGTTTTCTCAGAAACCTGCAGGGGCGCGATCGCGCGAATCATCGTCGTGGAGCCGCGAATGAGGGGATAAAGCGGATTTTTAAAGCGATCCCCCTCGCCCTCAGTTTTCGTCTGTTCATAAAAAAACCTAGTTGATGCGTCCACTGTTTGAAAAAATAGGTTTCCCAATCGTGCTACAGAACATAGAGTTTCACCAATATAAATTTAATTAGCGGCATGAGTTTTAAATTTGTTAATAAAAGGCGATCGCCTGAAAAAGTTCCCACAAGAGACTGCCAGTGGGGGGCAGAGTATATGTAGCGTTCCTGCCCAATTCCAGTCTAAGTAATTACCGTAACAAAAATTCAGCAGCAAATTATCAAATGACCCTATCAAGATCCAAGGAATACTCAAGGTGGATTGGTCAATATCGTGCAAACTTTGACTCCTAAGTAGTAGCAGCAGCTTCGTGGAATGTATCAAACGATTTCGCCTACAAAAAATTTGATGTTATGAAATCATAATTTTTCCTAAGTTGGCAATTCCCGATGACAATCGGTGTGATCTTGGGGGCCGGGCCGCCGATGCTTGTAGCGATATGTTGGCCTGTTTTTATGCAGCTAAAATTATGCGATCGCCAGCAAAACCAAACCTAGAATTAAAAGCAGATGCCTGAACGGAAAGCATCTTCCGGTGGGAAGATATGAACTTCGATTATTGCACAGCATCAATCAATAGCCGAGTTCGGATATTCCGGCTGCTGAAGAATGGATTAGTTTCACAGTCAGCGATACTGGAATTGGAATCAAGCCAGAGCAAATTGAGAGAGTATTTCAAGCTTTTACGCAAGCGGACGATTATACTCCTCGCAGGTACGGCGGTACGGGTTTGGGACGGGCAATCGCCCAGAAATTCTGTGTGATGATGGGGGGAGATATTAGTCGGGAGAACGAGTTGGGAAAAGGGTCAATGTTTACTGTATAATTGCCGACGATTGTAGCTGAAAAAGCAGCTAGTTAAAAAGGATTTGCCAACCAATAATTGCCAGGGCTAAATCTGCGATCGCGTGGCTGATATAACTCGACCAAAGCGAACGGTAAGTCAGATAAGAATGCGACCAAATTATCCCGGCGGTGAAGACAGCTAAGGAACCTAAGATCACAGCCTGCCAGTCGCTGTAAGCTGCGATTACAAAAATGTGGTGGAGGGTGAAAAATAGCGAACTCAGAAATATTGCTTTTGTACCCGGTATGAGAATCTGGCACTTGTTGCAGACAAACCACCGCCAAGTAAATTCTTCAATCAGCGAGTTAACTAGCACAAAATATGCTTCGACAATCAAGTAAATAGTAGGGCTGCTAATACCTAACTGGTACGATTTTTCTTTAGCAACTACAGGATCGATCCACTGCTGACCAAAAAGGCTATAGATACCCAGAATTACCGCAAACATGAATATTCCCCAAATAGATCCAGCCAGCAATTCTTGGGGCTTGGGCAGGGATAAACTGAGCTTTTTGCGATCGACAAAAACAGACCACGCGATCGGAAAAACCAGCAACCAAACTTGACAAAAGACTGACAGTGTTTGTCCCCAGCTTCCAGGGGCAAGATACAAGGCTGCTATGATACCGATACTAGCGGCAGGGACAAGCAGTGTTAAAGCCAATAGTGCTGAGTTGCGATCGCCCATGTCCAACATTTTGCACGATTCCTTAAAAAATTGGATTGAGATCAAAGGAAAAAGCTTGGTGGCGGCGGACAGATTATACCACTTTCAAGAAACAATGCAACTGTAGGTCAGTGTTCCAAACCCTTATGCCGTCAGTCATTCTCACGTTTTTAATCTAAAAGGTATGAGTTGTGTGCAGTTTATAAAATTTGCGTTTATTTCTTGAAACTAAAAATTGGTAAAATGGCGATCGCACGGACGATCCTACTAACCCGGAATTACTCTAAATCTACTCAGTTGTCTGGTTTCTGAAATCCGAGCGATCGTTCTATTTCAGGTTCAGCACCATTTTGCAGCCAATCAAGGGGTTTTTCTGCTATTTGGGCTGGGTTTACCCATATAATATCTTTTAGCGGATCAACATCTACTGCTACTTTAGCAAAACATTGTCTCACTTTGTTATCAAGTGAAATTACTGTGCGATCTGTAGCGATCGCAGCTTCCACCAAGCGCAAATCTTTAACCATTACTTCCCGCTCTTTATCGCTCTCGGCTATTGCTTCAACTTGACACCACAAATCATTATCTACCTCGATATCGAAGAAACATAATTTATTCTTGGCCACCATCTGGGACCGCCATTTACGAGCAAATTTTGATTGATGTTTGTTCCACTCATCTCTAATATCTGGAGTCATCACAATTCGGTGAGAAAGATCCAAGACAGCTTGGAGAAATTTCCGACAGTAAACCGATGTGGGATAGGTTGCATCTTCTCTACCAGTAGCACGCGCAACAGAAGCATCTATTACCAGGCGTTTAGAAACTTTATCTGCCATATTAACGCTTCCACAAAACAGCTTCTGCTGCATCCAAATAGCGGCTTTCTAGATGCAAAGAAACATCGCCCAAATCTTCAGGCCACTCTCCAAAAGCTCCCGTCTCGTCTAAATCGGCACTGGTGACTTCTGTAACACCATCGTCGCGCCGTTTAAACCAGTGAAGTTTTACTAAATCCGGTAGTATTTTACCCTCGGCAACTAACGATTGAACTGCTAAAAGCAGCAATTCGCTGTGAGTTTCTAGAACTACTCGCACACCTCTATTTGCAGAATCCACTAAGATTTGTGCTAAAGCAACTTGAGCGCGAGGATGCAAGTGAATTTCCGGCTGTTCTAGATAAACTAATTGTCCTGGTTCTGCTACAAGCAAAGCAACTAAAACAGGCAAGGTTTGCGATACTCCCAAGCCAACATCAGCAATACTAACAGTATCGCTTGCACTCCCGCTGCGGGATAAACGACCTACTAGCAGTTCAATTTGTACGTCATTAATCTGTCTGGCTTCAACTTTCCAGTTAAGTCCTAATAACTCAAAAGCTTGACCCAATTTTATCAGTCGCTCGTCTTTTGTTTCTTGCCAGTAATTAACTATACTAGCAACATAATTTTCAAAAAGACCCGGAAATTCACTGCCAACTCCTGCGGTATTGTAGGTGCGTCCTGGATTGCCTCTCAACCCGGGAACGTGGACTATGCGGCGAATATGTTTGGGGAAATTCGCCGAATAGGGTGAATCAAACTGACTGTCGCCAAATTGCAAATCTAGAAAACATCGGACATTACTCACACTCAATAAAGGCGGTTCTTCGTAGGAATTATTATCTAACAATAAAGTGTAACTTTCAGCCAGATATTCGGAAATAGTTTTCAACAATTCTTGATGCTGCATTCCGGGAAATATAGTAATATTTTCACCATCGTAATAAGGAATACAGTAAGTCGCTTTAACAACTTTAATCCCGTGCTTTGGCTGCTTTCTGAATAAGCTGATAAAAAAATTATCTGTGTCTATATTCAGCCTGAGAGAAAACTCATCCCTGTATTTTTCTGGAGAAAGTTTAGACAATACCTGTTCTGCTGATGTAAATTTAACATTAGGCCCGTCAAGTTTCAAACCACCTGGGTCGTAAGGGGCTTCTAGCGTTTGCTTCATCAGCAATAGTGGCTGCATGATGCTAGACTTACCAGAACTGTTGGCACCGGCTAGAATTGTCAGCGATCGCACTTCAATCTGGCACTCTTCGTAAATAGACTTGTAGCCGCATACTGCAATTTCAGTAATTCCCTGTACAGGCTCTTCGTTCTCGGTTTCAAAGAAAGTGGATTGAGTCATAATATTATGTTGGTCTTTGCCGCTCCAAATACCATATTATAATCTAATCCCTAGTAGCTGTGTATTTTGGCTGAATGACGATCGCAATTGATTTTGGAACTAGCAACACCGTCGTCGCTCGCTGGAATCAAGTCCTCCAGCAGCCCGAAACTTTAAAATTACCGGGATTGTCGGCAATCTCGGCTCAAAATCCGCCCCTAATTCCGAGTTTACTCTACGTTGAGGACGCTGCTGCAAATAAAGTAATACTCGGTCAGCAAGTCCGCGACAAAGGTCTGGATTTGAGCGGAGATTCTCGGTTTTTTCGCAATTTTAAGCGGGGAATTGGCACTTCTGTTCAGGGTTTTGTGCCGGAACTTGACGGGCAACTTATTACTTTTGAACGAGTAGGTGAGTGGTATTTGAGCCAAATTGTAAACTCAATTCGCGAAGTGCCTTTGCCGATCGACTCTTTGATTTTTACAGTGCCGGTAGATAGTTTTGAAGCTTACCGCCATTGGTTGGGCAAAGTGTCTCAA
>Ga0209278_1002070_pt1 | contig 11484 bp, 8 predicted proteins | sample JI81BgreenDNA_FD_187504 | JGI IMG/M metagenome (GOLD analysis project Ga0209278, IMG submission 187504) | Wastewater effluent complex algal communities from Wisconsin, to seasonally profile nutrient transformation and Carbon sequestration -... | ecosystem: Engineered > WWTP > Effluent > Algae... | reverse complement strand
GCTCGACGTGCTCCTGCCATTGCTGCGCGAGGAGTACGAGCGCCGGCATGCGAACACGCAGCGCAATACGCAGTCGCCGTATCTCAAGGCGTTCGCCAAAGGTATGGAGTTCGAGCGCGCCTTCGTGAAGGCCGGCGGCACGCTCATCGTGGGTACCGACCCCACCGGTGGCGGTGGGCTCGTTCCTGGCTTCAGCAATCAGCGCGCCCTCGAACTGCTCGTGGAGGCGGGCTTCACGCCGCTCGAAGCCATTCGTATCGGTACGCTCAACGGCGCCCGGTATCTCGGGCGTGGTACGCTCACCGGCTCTCTCGAAGTGGGCAAGCACGCCGATCTCGTGGTGCTGAATGGCAACCCGGCCGCCAACATCGCCGACGTGCGCACGGTGCAGTGGGTATTCCGGCAAGGCGTGGGCTACGACCCGAAAGCCCTCGTTGAGAGCGTGCGGGGCAAGGCCGGGCTCTGGTAGCACACTGGGCTGCAGGTTGCCCTCTGCTCGGTGCGGTTGAACATTCTTCGGGCACTCCGTCCTCCCTCCCGCCGGAGCATCACAATGGACTCGCCTCGCGTTCTCCGCAGCCCCTACGCTGATCTTGACATTCCTGATGCCGAGCTCGTTCCTTTCGTGCTTCACCGGGCCGCGGTGCTGGCCGACAAACCGGCCATAGTGTGTGCGGCAACGGGGCGTGCGCTCACGTATGGTGAGCTCGCACGCTCCATCCGGCAGGTCGCCGCCGGCTTGCACGCCAAGGGTATTCGCAAGGGCGACGTGGTCGGGCTCGTAAGCCCCAATATCCCCGATTTCGCCGTGGTGTTCTTCGCGGTCACGTCCCTCGGAGCGATCTGCTCCACGGTGAACCCCATCGCCACCGCCGAAGAAATCGGGGCACAGTTCGCCGACAGTGAAGCCGTGTTGCTGTTCACCATACCCGACCTGTACGAGAAGTGCTCGACGGCGTCGCGACTCGCGAGCACGGTCCGCGAGATCGTCGTGTTGGGTGACGCGCCTGGAGCCACGCCCTATGCGTCGCTCTTTACGTACGGTGATACGCCGCCTGCCGTCACCATCAATCCGGCTGACGACGTGTGCGCGTTGCCGTACTCCAGCGGCACGTCGGGAATACCCAAGGGCGTCATGCTCACGCACCGGAACCTGGTATCGAACCTGCTGCAGTGCGAAGCTGCTGGTGTGGGCATTGGTGAAAGCGACGTGGTCATCGGGGTGCTGCCGTTCTTTCACATCTACGGCATGGTTGTCGTACTGTGTGGCTCGCTGCGCGTGGGCGCCACCGTCGTCAGCTTGCCCCGTTTCGACCTCGAGCACTTCCTCGGCACCATTCAGAAGTTCCGCGTTTCGTACATGAATCTGGTGCCGCCCATCATTCTCGCTCTCGCGAAGCATCCAGTGGTGGCCAACTTCGATGTGAGTACGGTGCGCACCATCATGAGCGGGGCGGCACCACTGAGCGCAGATCTCGCCGATGCGTGCGCAGCCCGGCTTGGCTGTCTGGTGCGCCAAGGGTACGGACTTACGGAGACCAGCCCGGTGACCCACTTCCACCCCTTTACCGGAGCGCGCGTTGACGCCGGGGCTGTAGGGCCGAGCGTGCCGAATACGGAGTGCCGCATCGTCGATGCCGACACTGGTGTCGATGTGGAGCCAGGCGAACGCGGCGAATTGTGGATTCGGGGGCCGCAAGTCATGAAGGGCTACTTCAACAAGCCTGAGGCCACGGCCGCCTGCCTTACCACCGATGGCTGGTTCAAAACTGGCGATGTGGCCATCGCTACCGACGGCTGGTACCACATTGTCGATCGCGTGAAGGAGCTCATCAAGTACAAAGGGCTGCAGGTCGCCCCAGCCGAACTCGAAGCGGTGCTGCTCTCCAATCCGCTCATCGCCGATGCTGCAGTGATACCGGTGCCAGACGCCGATGCGGGAGAGATTCCCAAAGCGTATGTGGTGAAGCGTGGCGACATCGAAGCAGAGCAGGTCATGGCGTACGTGGCCGAGCGAGTGTCGCCGTACAAGAAGGTGCGGGAGGTGGAGTTCGTCGACGCCATCCCCAAGTCACCCTCCGGGAAGATTCTGCGTCGCCTGCTGCGTGACCGCGAGCGCGACCGACGGAACCCATCACATTGATCGTATCCACCGGCTGCGGTCCACCCCCCGTCGCCGTACTCTGCTGTAGCGCGCAGTGCTAGCTTCCACAGCATTCGCGGTTTGCCGCCACTCACACACTCCCCGCACACCAATAGCATGTCTGGCCATCGTCTCGGTATCGGCTTCATCGGCTCCGGTTTCAACGCCCGCTTCCACATTCAGAGCTTCCGCCACGTCCGCGATGCCGACGTACTCGGCGTGTGGAGCCCGAACGCGAAGAACGCCGCTGCCGCTGCGAAGTACGCGAGAGATCTCGACGTTGGCGAATGCAAGGCGTACAAGTCCATCGCCGACATGGTCGCCGATCCCAACATCGACGCGATCTGGTTGAATGGGCCGAATCAGGCGCGCATCGAGAACATCGAGGAAATCGTGCACGCCGTCACCAGCGGCAAGGGCACGCTCAAGGGCATCGCCTGCGAGAAGCCCCTGGCACGCACGGTCGCTGAGGCGAAGTACATCCTGAAGCTCGTCGAGAAGGCCGGCATCATGCATGGCTATCTCGAAAACCAGTTCTTCTCGCCGCAGGTGCACACGGGCCACAACCTCATCTGGAAGCGCGGGGCGGCGGCTACTGGCCGTCCGTATCTTGCGCGCGCTGCCGAAGAGCACAGTGGCCCCCATGGCCCGTGGTTCTGGAACGGTGTGCAGCAGGGCGGCGGTGTGCTCAACGACATGATGTGTCACTCGGCACTCGTCGTGCGCCAGCTGCTGTCCGAGCCGGGCAAGCCACTCTCCGATCTCAAGGTCAAGCGGGTCACGGGCCACATTGCATCGCTCAAGTGGACGCGCAAGGAATACGCCGCGCAGCTCAAGCGTGACATGAAGGTGGACTACCTCAAGGCGCCGTCGGAAGACTTCGCGAGTGTCAACATCGAGTTCGAAACTCCCGAAGGACGCATTGCCATTGGTGAAGCCACCACGAGCTGGAGCTTTGTTGGCCCCGGCTTGCGCTTGAGTGCCGAGCTGCTCGGCCCCGAATACTCCATGAAGTGGAGTTCGCTCGACAGCGGTCTCGATCTGTTCTTCTCGCGCGCCGTGCGTGGCAAGTCGGGCGAAGACATCGTGGAGAAGCAGATGGCGGAGCAGGGGCAGATGCCGGTGGTCGTGAACGAAGACATCGCCTACGGATACGAAGCCGAGAACAAGCACTTCGTACGCGCCTTCCTCGGCAAGGAGCAGCCGCTGCTCACGTGGCACGACGGGCTCGATGTGGTGCGTCTGCTCATGCACGCGTACAAGAGCGCCGAGTTGGGGCGCACGCTCGACTACAAGGAGAACGGCGTGGACAAGTTCGTGCCGGCGGTGGGGCAGGGGACGTGGAAGCCGCGGTGACCTAGTCGGGGCTCGCTGAGCGCTAGGGGCCGCGACCGGCGCACCCACCCCTTCGCGCGTTGCTTCGGGGGCGGCCGTGCACTTCGCGCTCACGCGCTCCGCGCCGGCGTCGCCCCCTCAGAGACGCGCTCAGGGGAGGGCGCGCCGGTCGCTTGCTGCGGTCACCACTGCGCCCGAGTCCCAGCGAGAGGCGGCCGTGCCCCCCGCCGCGCGTCTCTGAGGGGGGCACGCCGGTCGCGAAGCGACTCGGCGCCCCCCGAAGCAACGCGCGAAGGGGTGGTACGGACCGCCTCGCGCGGACGCCTACGCGGCACAGCCGCGACCTAGACCAAGACCTAGACCAACACCAAGTCCCCTACGGCACCACCTTCACCGGATCAAGCCGCCGGTAGTTCACATCCAGTGCATCAAGCCGCAGCAAGTGTACCGGCAGCCGCTGCATGAAGTTGCCATAGTCGCGCCGCTCCTTCGCGCTCCACACCGCCTCGGATAGGGCCGTAAGCCGCGGATAGGCCATGTACTCCAGCTGGCGCGGGTTCGGGATGTACTCCGTCCACAGCTGCGACTGCGCTCCCAGAATGTGCTTGGCTTCGGCCGGCGTCAGCGACGGCGGGACCGGTTCGAACCCGTACACCTTCTCCACGTTGGTGAACCCGCCAATGGCTAGCGGCTCACTCGCCTGGTCGCGCGACTGGTAATGATCGAAGTACGTGTGACTGCCCGGGGCCATCACCACATCATGCCCCTGCTTCGCCGCAGCGATGCCGCCGTCCATACCGCGCCAACTCATCACAGTGGCGCCCTCGGCCAATCCACCTTCGAGAATCTCATCCCACCCGATCAGACGACGGCCGTTCTTGGTGAGGAACGTGTCCATCTGCTTGATGAACCAGCTCTGCATTTCGTGCTCGTCCTTGAGACCGAGCGATTTGATGCGTGCCTGAATCTCCGGGTTGGCCTTCCACTGGTCCTTCACCGCTTCGTCGCCACCAATGTGGATCCACGGCGACGGGAACAGCTGCATCACTTCCGTCAGCACATCCTGCATGAACGCCACGCTGCGGTCGGACGGATTGATGATGTACGGGCTGACTCCCCAGATGCGCCGCAGCCCCGGGATGCTGTCGCTGGTGCTGGCCAGAAACGGATACGCGAACACCGCCGCCTGCGCATGCCCGGGCATTTCAATTTCCGGCACCACCGTAACCATGCGCTCGGCGGCATACGCCACCACTTCACGAATGTCATCCTGCGTGTAGAAGCCGCAGTGCTTGCGCCCGTCGAACACCTGCTTGGCCGGATTGTCGGTGTGCGAACCCACGAGGGTAGACTCGCGACATGACCCTACTTCGGTGAGGCGTGGGTACTTCTTGATCTCGATGCGCCAGCCCTGGTCTTCGGTGAGGTGCCAGTGGAAGCGATTGAGCTTGTGGCGCGCGAGCAGGTCGATGTACTTCTTGACGAACGCCTTCGGCTGAAAGTGCCGCCCCACGTCCATGTGCGAACCGCGCCATGGAAAACGCGGGGCATCTTCGATGTGCACCGCCGGCACACGCCACGCCACACCACGCACCTCCGCCTCGCGATAGATCGCCGGCGGCAAGAGCTGCTTGACCGTCTCGAGCGCATAGAATGCGCCGGCGGAATCGCTGGCCTGCACCACGATCCCCTGCGCGGTGACGTCGAGTCGATAGCCTTCGAGTGGAAGTCCGGGCACCTTGCGCAACGTGATGCCGCGGGTGCCCGCGCCAACCGGCGCGATGGTCAGATCGAACCCAGTCGCGTTACCGACATCGCGTACGAACCGTCGCGCCACGCGGCGAAACTCCGGCGCCGTGCGCACGACAGTGGTCGCGGAAATGGTGTACTGGCCGGCCGCTGGCGTCAGCACCGATGGCCGCGGAATCACGGCATACTCAACGGCACCAGCCGCCGACACCGCAGCTGCGCCCTGCGCGGAAAGCGATACCGGCGTGCACAGCAATAACGCCATCAGCGCGCGACCGGCACGCCCACGGTTCGCACGAGATACAGCAAATCGAAACATGGTTACGACAGTAGAAGTTCAGGGCGCCGCGTGCAGCGCCTGCACCACGTCGCGAATGATGGCCGGGTCGGTGCCGCGTGCGTGCACCTGACGTACTTCGCTTCGCTGCACCACGTCACGCACATTGTTGCCGCGAATACCGCCGCCGGCCAGAATGGTGATGCGATCACCACCGCGCTGGCGCAATGCGTTCAGCGTCGCGCTGCCGGCGAGTGCGGTGGGGGCTTGTCCGCTGGTGAGCACCATGCGCACGCCGCACGACATGAGAGCATGCAGCGCGGCGAAGGGGTCGGGTGTACGATCGAACGCGCGGTGGAACACCACCGTCATGCCCTGTGCAAGTTGTGCCAACTCCAGCAACTGTTTGGAGTGCACGGTGTCGTCACGTTGCAACGGTCCCAGCACGATGCCATCGATGCCCAGCGTACGCGCGGTGACAATATCGTTGGCCATCACATCGAGATCGTCGTCGTGATACACGAAATCGCGTGTGTGCGGACGAATCATCAGGTGAATGGGCACCGTGACGAGGTCGCGGCAGCGGGCGATGAGGCCGAGTGACGGCGTGGTGCCACCGTCACCTGGGCCGCATAGCTCTATGCGTGCTGCACCGGCCTCCACCGCAGCCACCGCTGTGTACACCGAGTCACAGCACGCCTCCACCAGCACGGCACGGGCGTTCGACGATGGCTCGGTGCCACTGCTCACGGAGGCGGCGGTGGTCATGGTTCAGTGCGAAGTCGCAGGGGACGCGTTCACCTTGCCCGACGGCCGGAACAGGAACAGGAACACGGCGAACACCACCAGCGCGCCAATGGCCGCCGTCTGCCAGATCTGCAACCAGTCGTGCGAGGGCGTACCCGCCGCAGTCGTGGTGGCGTACCGATTCACGACACTGCCCGATACCGATGCGCCCACGAAGTAGCCCACACCGTTCGTGACGAGGTTGAGGAACCCCTGCGCGGCAGCGCGCACCTTTGGACCAGCCCGCTCGTCCGTGTAAATCTGCCCCGCCACGAAGAAGAAGTCGTAGCAGATGCCATGCAGCAGAATGCCGATGTACACGAGCGGCATGACGGGCGTACCGTTGCCCGCACCGTAGCCGAAGGCGAAGTAGCGCAGCCCCCACGCCAGCATGCCAACCAGCATGATCCACTTGATGCCGAGCTTCCGCAGTGCGAACGGCAGCAGCAGCATGAAGCCGATTTCGCTCATCTGCCCGAACGTCTGAATGAACGCCGGCTCCGGCGCGCCGATTTCGTTCAGGTACGGATTGGCGAACGCGTAGTAGAACTGCAGCGGGATGCACAGGAAAAACGAGCCGAGCGTGAAGATCGCGAAGTCACGATGCTTGAGCAGCTGCAGCGCGTCGAGGCCGAGTGCATCACGCACACTGAACGGCGCACCCGCGGCCTTGGGCGGTGTGCTCGGCAGCATGAACGAGAAGAGGCCGAGTACGATGGAGCCGCCAGCGGCCATCAGCATGGGCACATTCGACTTGTCTGCCTGCAGTACCTTGCCCACCACGATGCCCGCTACGATCCAGCCGATGGTGCCGAGCACGCGAATGAGCGGAAAGTCGCGCGCCGAGTCGGTGATGTGGTGGAACGAAATGGAGTTGGTAAGCGACAGCGTGGGCATGTAGCAGAACGCGTACGCCAGCAGGAACAGATAGAAGCCGCTCCACTCCGTTTGCTGCGCCATGAGATACATCATGCCGCCACCCACCAGATGCAGAATGGCCAGCAGCTTCTCGGAAGCGAAGAAGCGGTCGGCCACGATGCCCATGAAGAACGGCGACACCACAGCGGCAATGGCTGTCGCGCCGTACGCCGCACCGATGTTGGTGTCGGTGAAGCCGCGCGTCTGGCCGAGATACGTACCCATGGTGACAAACCACGACCCCCAGACGAAGTACTGGAGGAACATCATCACCGACAAACGAGCCTTGGTGCTCATTACGGCAACTCCCGGATGCGAATGTTGCGGAAATACACGCGATCACCGTGATCCTGCAGCGCGATGTGGCCGCGCACGGCGCGCCCGTACATCTCCGCATTGGCGAACTTGCTGGCCTTTCGACGCGTCTCCCAGTCGGCCGACCCGAGTTCGTAGGCCACCACCTGCTTGCCGTTGAGCCAGTGTTCCACGTGCGTGCCGTTCACGACGAGGCGCACCGTGTTCCACTCGTTGGCGCCCTTGTTGAGGCCCGGCACGGCCGGGTGCAGCGCGTAATTGGCCCCGGCCGATGTCAGCGGGTTCTGCCCGTCACGGTGCACGGCATCATCGAGGATCTGCATCTCGGGTCCGCTCACGTACGATTTCTCGCCACGATGGTCGATGCGATAGATCACGCCGCTATTGCCACCCTTCTCCACTTTCCACTCGAGTTCGAGTTCGAAGTTGGCATACTGTTTGTCGGTCGTGAGATCACCACCGGCGCCGGAGCGTACCAACAGGCCGTTCTCGGCGGTCCAGCCAGCCACCGGCTTCCCGGGCGTGTCGTAGTTGTGCCACCCCTGTACCGACTTGCCATCGAACAGCGACGCCCACGGGCCGGGCCCCTTTTGCGCCGGCAAGGCTGTGGCGGACATCAGCACGAAGAACGCGGTTGCCGTGGCCTGGGACAAGGCGAAACGACGGCCCCGCGGGGCACGGGGGAGGGGAGTCCCCCGGAAAAGACGCAACATGAAGGCTCCGACAGCGGAGTGAAGAAGGTGGGATCCGGCAATGCTATGCCCCGTACCCGCGCCACGGAAGGCATGGCGGGCTAGCTTTAGCGCCATGACCGCCTCCGCCCCGTTCGACGCCAGCTATCCGATTGGTCGCTTCGCGCGACAGGACCACTACACCGACGCCCAGCGCGCCGAACACGTGGCCCGCATTGCCGCGCAGCCCGCGCGTCTAGCTGCTGCGCTCGAGGGCCTGAACGAACATGACTTGGCCGCCCCGTACCGGCCCGGCGGTTGGTCCGTGGGGCAGCTGGTGCACCACATGGCCGACAGCCACGTGAATGCGTTCATTCGCGTCAAGCTTGGGCTCACCGAGCACGAGCCCACCATCAAGCCGTACGACCAGGATGCCTGGGCCCAGCTCGCCGATGCAACCACCCTGCCGCCACAGGTGAGCGTGACCCTCTTCACCGCTACGCACCAGCGGTTGCACGCAGTGCTGCAGTCCATGACACCCGAACAGTTCGCGCGGCGCATCATGCACCCGGAGAACGGTTACATGACGCTCGATCAGGTGGCGGCCATGTACGCCTGGCACGGCGATCACCACCTCGCGCACCTCGCCAACTACGCGCGTCACTTCCGCGCCCGCTGATCACCTCGCGCTGATCAACCGCCCCTGATCAGCGCGTCGCTTGCCTCAATTCGGCGTCGACTCGAAAATCCGTCCGCCTTCGCCAACTGCGGCCACCGTCGTGGTGCCAGGCACGCCGAAGAGTGCGTACACAATGCTGCGCCACGGCGCTGTGAGTGCCTTCCACTCGACGCCGTTGTAGCGCACCACCGTACCGCTGTCGCCCACGGCATACACGTCGGTAGGGCCGCGACCCCACAGGGCGCGCAGGTCGCGTGTCGTAGGCTTGGGCAGGGCCCGCCAGGTCACACCATCGAACCGCAGGGCGGTACCGCTGTCGCCAACAGCGAACACGTCGGCTGGCCCTGTTCCCCACACGGCGCGCAGTCGACTTGGCGTTGGAACCGGTACCGATTGCCACCGCCCGCCGTCGTAGTGCAGCACCGTCCCGGAATCGCCGACGGCCCAGATGTTGGCCGGGTCGGTGCCCCACGCCGCACGCAGAAAGCGCTGAGTGCCGCTCTGTTGGGGTGTCCAACCCGTGCCGTTGGAGCGCAGGATGGTACCGCGCTCGCCCACGATGACGTGCTGCCCGCCGCCGCTCCACACATGGCGTAGCACCAGACTGGTTGGCGAGGCATCCGCGCGCCAGCGCACGCCGTCGTAGCGCAGAATGCTCCCGGTGTCGCCCACGGCGACCACGTCGGTGAGGCTGTTGCCGCTGATGCCATACAGATCATTGGCCGATGGCACCTTCTCGGGTACCCACGACGTGCCCACACGGCGCAGCACGGTGCCACCGAACCCCGCCGCGAACATCCCGCCAGGCGCGCCATACACCGCCAAAAGCGGTGGGTCGCTGATGTCGACTGTGGCCACGGCACTTTCGCCGGCACCGCGCACGGTAATGACCGTGCCGTACCAACCGGCCAGGCGCAGCGAGCCGTCGCCGCGCGTGGTGATGGCGCGCAAGTTCGACCCCACACCGATGGACAGCGCGCGCCAACTCGTGCCGTCGAAGTGGTACGTGGCGCCGTTATTCCCTACGGCATACACATCGTTGAAAGCCCTGCCGCGAAGCGCAAACAGATTGGCCGCGCCCGGTGTCGTGACGCGTTCCCATTGCACCCCATCGAAGTGCACGATCGTTCCCTGCACACCTACGGCGATCACGTTGCCGGCACTGGTGCCCCACACATCGAAGAAGGGGAGGCCAACAGGCACGGCCTGACGCGCCCAGTTGGTGCCGTTCCAGCGCAGGATCGTGCCGTTGTTGCCCACAACGAACACCGTGGTGGAGTTGGCGCCCCAGATGCCCCACAAATCGTCGTTCACGCCGCTCGTCATCGCGTCGAGTTGCGTGCCGTTCCAATGCAGGATGATGCCGCGGTCGCCCACGATATACACATCGTTGGCTGCGAGGCCCCACACCTCCAGCAACGTGGTGGTGGTACCACTCGCGAAGGGCGAAAAGTTCGTGCCGTCGCCGCGCAGGATGAGGCCCCCAGTGCCCACCAGCCAGATGTCACCCGGAGCGCTCCCCCAAATGCCCACGATGGTTTCGGTGGTACCAAGCGGTATCACCTCCCACGGGCCATCGAATCGCGAACGCAACAGGCCACCGTTCTGCCCCACCGCGTAGCTGGTGCCGTGGCCATCGTCCCAAACACCGAGAAACGTCACGTCCGACAGGCCGGCGCGTGCGGCGCGCCACGTGGTGATGTCGGGCGAATCGGCAGTAACGGTCACGGTGACCAGCGCCGACAGGGGACCGCTCACGCCCGTGACGTTGGCGGTAATGCGCGCACTGCCGGGCGCCACGCCTCGCACCACGCCGTTGGCGTCGACGCTTGCCACCGACGGCGCATCGCTGCGCCACTCTACCGCTGGTGCGTTCACGACCACACCGGCCGCGTCGCGGGCTTCCACGCTCGCGTTCAACTGTCGACCAGCCGGCAAATTCATCGATGCCGGCGACACCTGCAGCGATGCCACACGCGGGTCGGATGGGGCCACGTTCGTGGGCGTGTCACGGCACGACACGAGCAACAGCAGCATTGCACCCAGCGCCAGAAGTCTCATGTCGAAGAGCCTAGTGTGTCGGCCCCGGCAAACGCAACGGCTGCGCGGTAGCTTCCGCATTGAAGGAGAACGCCACTCCCACCTCTGCCCATGCCCGATATGCGCGTAAACACTGCCCGGACGTTCGGTGCGGGTGTCCTGCTGTTCTTGCACGCCCCCAGCGACGTAGCGGCACAGCCCGGCATTCCCCGTACCTCGCCACCGGCGCCCTCGTCGGAGGTGTATCTCGTGCCGCTCGTCGGGAACGGCGCCGCGCTGGCGGCTGGCACGCCGCGCAACATCACCAACCGCGCTGGCTACGACAATCAGCCGGCGTTCTCCCGCGACTCTCGCAGTGTGTACTACACCTCCACCCGCGACGATGCCCAGGCCGATATCTACCGCTTCGACATCGCCGGTAGCACCACCGCGCGTGTCACGCGCACGGCCCCGGAAAGCGAGTACTCGGCGTTCCCCACCAACGATGGCGGGGCCCTTACCGTCATTCGCGTGGAGCGCGATTCCACCCAACGGCTCTGGCGCGTCCCACTTGATGGCACGGCCGAGCAGG
>Ga0209278_1002064_pt1 | contig 11508 bp, 10 predicted proteins | sample JI81BgreenDNA_FD_187504 | JGI IMG/M metagenome (GOLD analysis project Ga0209278, IMG submission 187504) | Wastewater effluent complex algal communities from Wisconsin, to seasonally profile nutrient transformation and Carbon sequestration -... | ecosystem: Engineered > WWTP > Effluent > Algae... | reverse complement strand
CCGGCCCTTGCGCAGCGCGCGCAAGTCGCTGGCCATCTGGGCGTTTGCCCACTGGGCCGGTGTACCTGTGCCGTGGCGGGTGGTGCGCCAGCGCGACGCCAAGGCTTTGCTCGCCTACGAACATGCTCGCCTGGTGGCGCTGGCCGAGGCTGGCGAGCGCGTGCCGCCCGTGCTCTCGTTCGATGGGCACACGCTGGTCACAGGGGATGTGGGCGCAGCCGTCGATGCGCAACTCCACGCATGGCCACCCACCGAGAATGCCCGCGCGCTGGCCCTGATGCAGGCAGTCAGTGCCGACCTGGCTGCGTTCCACGCGCACGGCCATTGGCACGGTGGGGCGCAGGCCCGCAACATCACCTGGGACGGGCAGCACTTTGCCCGGCTGGACTTCGAGGAGCCGCTGGTGCCGGCGTTGCCCCTGGGCCTGGTGCAGGCCTACGATGTGCTGCAGTTGCTGCTCTCCCTGGCGCGCTTGCTGGAAGCGCATGGCCCCGAAGGCGCGAGTGCCGTATTGCGCGCCTACGTGCGGGCGGCCCACGCGGCCCATGCGCCCCACCTGGTAGGGCAGCTGCGCGCTCTGGTGCTCCCCTTGCTGCCCAAGCTGTCCCGGCTGTCCCGCTGGGCCGCGTGGTCGGCGCGGCTGGATACCTCGCGCGAGGTCAAGCGGCTGCGCACGGTGCTGGCAGGTCTGCAGACTCTGGTAGCCGAGACAGCACCGTAACCGCTGCCTCAGGGAAGAGCCCCCCGGCCCTATCAGGAAGGTGCACAACAAATAGGCAAAAGTGGGAAAATAGAGGGTTTTCAGTCCCGGACCCACTGCCATGCTTTATCCCGAGGAATTCGACGTCATTGTGGTTGGCGGAGGCCATGCCGGCACCGAGGCCGCGCTGGCGGCTGCGCGCATGGGCTGCAAGACGCTGCTGCTGAGCCACAACATCGAAACCCTCGGGCAGATGAGCTGCAACCCGTCCATTGGTGGCATCGGCAAGGGGCACCTGGTGAAAGAGGTGGATGCGCTGGGTGGCGCCATGGCGCTGGCCACCGACGAGGGCGGCATCCAGTTCCGTATCCTCAACAGCTCCAAGGGCCCGGCCGTGCGGGCCACCCGCGCGCAGGCCGACCGCGTGCTCTACAAGGCCGCCATCCGCCGCATGCTGGAGAACCAGCCCAACCTGTCTTTGTTCCAGCAGGCGGTGGACGACCTGATGGTGGAGTCCGATGGCACCACCGACCGGGTGGTGGGTGCCGTCACGCAAGTGGGCGTGAAGTTCCGTGCCCGCGCGGTGGTGCTGACGGCCGGCACCTTCCTCGATGGCAAGATCCATGTGGGCCTGGACAATTACGCCGCCGGCCGTGCGGGCGACCCGCCTGCGGTGAGCCTGTCGGCGCGGCTGAAGGAATTGAAGCTGCCGCAAGGCCGCCTGAAAACCGGTACGCCGCCCCGGCTGGACGGCAAGACCATCGATTTCTCCAAGTGCCAGGAGCAGCCGGGCGACGGCATGCCAGGCTCCGACACCGCCGACCAACCGGTCCCCGTGTTCAGTTTCATGGGCCATGCTGCTATGCACCCGCGCCAGGTGCCGTGCTGGATCACGCACACCAATGAGCGCACGCACGACATCATCCGCTCCGGTTTTGACCGCAGCCCCATGTTCACCGGGAAGATCGAAGGGGTGGGGCCGCGCTACTGCCCCAGCGTGGAAGACAAGATCAACCGCTTTGCCGACAAGGACAGCCACCAGATTTTCCTAGAGCCCGAGGGCCTGACCACCCACGAGATCTACCCCAACGGCATCAGCACCAGCCTGCCGTTCGATATCCAGTACCAGCTGGTGCGCAGCATTCCCGGCTTGGAGCAGGCGCACATCCTGCGGCCGGGCTACGCCATCGAGTACGACTATTTCGACCCGCGCTCCCTGAAGGCCAGCTTCGAGACGCAGCAGATAGCGGGCCTGTTCTTTGCCGGGCAGATCAACGGCACCACCGGCTACGAAGAGGCGGCCGCCCAGGGTTTGTTTGCCGGCATCAACGCGGCGTTGCAGGTGCGCGGCGAGGCGGCCTGGTTGCCGCGCCGCGACGAAGCCTACCTGGGCGTGCTGGTGGACGACCTGATCACCAAAGGCGTGACCGAACCGTACCGCATGTTCACCAGCCGCGCGGAGTTCCGCCTGCAGCTGCGCGAGGACAACGCCGACATGCGCCTGACCGAAGCAGGGCGCCGCATGGGCCTGGTGGACGATGCCCGCTGGGATGCGTTTGCTCGCAAGCGGGATGCGGTTTCACGTGAAACAGAGCGCCTGAAGTCCACCTGGGTGAACCCGCGCGTGGTGTCAGCCGCCGAGGCCGAGCGGGTGCTGGGCAAGGCCATGGAGCACGAGTACAACCTGTTCGACCTCCTGCGCCGCCCGAACGTGAGCTACGAAGCACTCATGTCTCTGGAAGGCGGGCGCTTTGCCCAGGATGCCTCCGCCCCGAACGCTGCCCCGTTGGATTCCGCCGCCCTGGAGCAGGTGGAGATTGCCGCCAAGTATTCCGGTTACATAGACCGGCAGCGCGATGAGGTGGAGCGTGCCAGCCACTACGAAAACCTGAAGCTGCCCCTCGATCTGGACTACCTGCAGATTGCCGCGCTGAGCTTCGAGGTGCGCCAAAAGCTGAACAAGCACCGTCCTGAAACGCTGGGGCAGGCCTCGCGCATTTCGGGCGTCACACCCGCTGCCGTGTCACTGATACTGGTGCACCTGAAACGCGGGAAGTGGAAGGGGGCGCTGGCCGATGCCGCCACCTCTGCCACTGCTGTTGCCGAGGCAGGCGGCGTGGCGGCCTGAGCGGGCTGTCGTGGCAGCCATGTCTTCACAACCACCTACCCGGGCGGAGTCGTTGCCGCCCAGTACTCCTGCGTTCGCTGCGCACCCCTTGCACGCCGGCCTGCGCGCCGGCCTCGCCGACCTGGGGCTGCACCTCGCTGATGCCCAGGTGGGCCAGTTGCTGGCCTACGTGGACTGGTTGGCCAAGTGGAACAAGGTCTACAACCTGACGGCGTTGCGTGATCCAGCCGATATGCTCACCCATCACTTGCTAGACAGCCTGGCAGCGGTGTTGCCGCTGCGCAGGCAGTTGGCCAGTTTGGCGCCGCCGGGGCAGCGTTCTGCCAGCGATCCCTGGCGCCTGCTCGACGTGGGCTCTGGCGGTGGTTTGCCCGGCGTGGTCATTGCCATTGCCTGCCCGGACGTGGCGGTTTGGTGTGTGGACACGGTGGCCAAGAAGGCCTTGTTCATCGAGCAGGTGGCGGCTGCGTTGCGTCTGCCCAACCTTCACGGCATCCATGCCCGGGTGGAGCAACTGACCGGCGGCTACGACGTGGTGTGCTCCCGCGCGTTTGCCTCATTGCCCGATTTCGTGCAGTGGTCCCGGCGGGCTCTGAAGCCGGCTGAGGAGGGCCGCTCGGGTGGTGTGTGGATGGCCATGAAAGGCCGCCATCCTGCCGATGAGTTGGCAGCCTTGCCTCAGGACATTGCTGTGTTTCACGTGGAACAGCTGGCCGTACCTGGGCTCGATGCCGAGCGCTGCATCGTCTGGATGCGGCCCAGGCCGGCGCAAAACCCGTAAACTCCCACCAGTGACTCTGGAGGGAGAAGCTTATGTGGGGTGTGGCAGATTACGGCGCCTTTGTGGTGGCCATTGTGGTGTTCCTCATGGTGCCCGGGCCGGGCAATGTGGCGCTCATCACATCCACCGGCAAGGGTGGATTTTTGGGTGGCATGGCTGCCACGCTGGGCGTGATTGCCGGCGACCAGGTGCTCATGTGGTTGGCGGTGGCGGGCGTAGCCGCCTTGCTCGCTGCCTATCCGGCGGCATTCAATGCGGTGCAATGGCTGGGTGCTGCCTACCTGGCCTATCTGGGCGTGCGCATGGTGCTGGCCAAGCCGGGCGATGCGCCTGTCATCCAGATACGGCCTGGGCAGTATTTCAGGCAGGCACTCGCCATCACCTTGCTCAACCCCAAGGCCATCGTGTTCTACATGGCTTTCTTCCCCTTGTTTGTGGATCCGGCCCTACACCAGGGCTTGCTCACTTTCGGCTTCATGGCCCTGACCATCGCCTTGCTCACCTTGCTGTACGGACTGGTGGTGGTGGGCCTGACCCACACGCTGGCTGAACGGCTGCGCGCTCAGCCTAAAATCGGCCAGGCGCTGGAAAAGCTGGCCGGCGTCTGCCTCATTGGTTTTGGCATCAAGCTGGCTTTGTCCCGGTAAATGCATGCGGCGGCGCGTCGGCTGATGCTGCGCCAGGGCGCATTCTGTGCACTGTGCCCGCATTTCCTCTCCCGTGCCTGAGCCCATCGCTCCTTACTCGCCTCACCCGTCACCCTAGCCAGAGAACACAGCGCCCATGGCCAAGATTTTTTGTGTTGCCAACCAGAAGGGCGGCGTCGGGAAAACCACCACCACGGTGAACCTGGCCGCCGGACTGGCCAAGATCGGCCAGCGCGTACTGCTGGTGGACATGGACCCGCAGGGCAACGCCACCATGGGCTCGGGCGTGAGCAAACGAGACCTCGCACTCACCGTGTACGACGTGCTGCTGGAGTCGGCCTCGGTGCGCGAAGCGGCGGTGCTGTCGGAGTCCTGCGGCTACCACGTGCTGGGCGCCAACCGCGAGCTGGCCGGTGCCGAGGTGGAGCTGGTGGAGCTGGAGCGGCGCGAAAAGCGCCTGAAAGCCGCCCTGGCCGAGGTGGATGCCGATCACGACTTCGTGCTGATCGATTGCCCGCCCAGTCTGAGCATGCTGACCCTGAACGGCCTGTGTGCCGCCCACGGTGTGGTGGTGCCCATGCAGTGCGAATACTTTGCGCTGGAGGGGCTGAGCGACCTGGTCAACACCATCAAGCAGGTGCATGCCAACCTGAACCGCGACCTCAAGATCATTGGCCTGCTGCGCGTCATGTACGACCCCCGCATCACCCTGCAGCAGCAGGTGAGCGACCAGCTGAAGGACCACTTCGGCGACAAGGTGTTCGATACCGTCATTCCGCGCAACGTGCGCCTGGCCGAGGCGCCCAGCTACGGGCTCCCCGGCGTGGTGTTCGACCCGGCGGCCAAAGGCAGCCAGGCCTTTGTCACTTTCGCCCGCGAGATGGTGGAGCGGATTGACCGGCTATGAGGCGGTACCCGCGTGTCTGAGTCCCTCATCCACCGCCAGGCGGCCGCCCCCGCGCGCGTGCTGGTGCTGCCCGGCTGGCAGGGCAGTGGCCCGGAGCACTGGCAAAGCCGCTGGGAGCAACGCTACGGCTACCAGCGCGTGCAGCAGCACGACTGGATGAACCCCCTGCGCGGCGACTGGATGGCCCAACTGGAAGAGGCGGTGCTGCAAGACGACACGCCGGCGGTGCTGGTGGCCCACAGCCTGGGCTGCGTGCTGGTGGCCGCATGGGCGGCGCACAGCCGCCACATTGCCCGGGTGCGTGCCACCCTGCTGGTGGCCCCCGGCGATACCGAACACCCCGATCTGGCCGCCCGCCTGCCGGGCTGGGCGCCCATCGTGCGGCAGCGGCTGCCCTTTGCCAGCCTGCTGCTGGCCAGCAGCAACGACCCGTATTGCACCCTGGAGCGGGCGCAGCACCTGGCCGAGGCCTGGGGCTGTGGTTTCCGCTCTCTGGGTGATCTGGGCCACATCAACGCCGAATCCGGGCTGGGCGACTGGCCCGAAGGCCACGCCCTGCTGGCACCCTGGCTCGGCGAGCCCACGGCCTGAACACACAACAAGGAACACCCACATGGTCACCAAGAAACCCAAGGGACTCGGGCGCGGCCTGGAAGCACTGCTCGGCCCCAAGCTCGATGTGTCTGCAGAAGGCCCCGCCAGCACCGACCTGCCCAGCGTGCTGGCCCTGACCGACCTCGTGCCCGGCATCTACCAGCCGCGCACCCGCATGGACGAGGGCGCGCTGTACGAGCTGGCCGAGAGCATCAAGGCGCAGGGGATCATGCAGCCGATCCTGGTGCGGCGCGTGGACGACGCCGAGGGCGAGCAGCGCGCCAACGCCTGGCTGAGCAGCCAGGGCCTGCCCGCCGTGAACCGGGGTGCCCGCCCGCTGTACGAGATCATTGCCGGCGAACGCCGCTTCCGCGCGGCCCGACTGGCCGGCCTTTCGGAAGTGCCGGTGCTGGTGCGCGATGTGCCCAACGAGTCGGCGGCGGCCATGGCGCTGATCGAGAACATCCAGCGCGAAGACCTAAATCCGCTGGAAGAAGCCCAAGGTTTGCAACGCCTCGTGAAGGAGTTTGCGCTCACTCACGAACAGGCTGCGCAGGCGGTGGGGCGCTCGCGCAGTGCGGCCAGCAACCTGCTGCGCCTGCTCAACCTGGCCGAGCCGGTGCAGACCATGCTCATGGCCGGCGACATCGACATGGGGCATGCCCGCGCCTTGCTGAGCCTGGACCGCGCCACCCAGATCACCGCGGCCAGCCAGATCAATGCACGCAAACTCTCGGTGCGCGAGGCGGAAAGTCTGGTGAAAAAGCTGGGCGCCGAATTCGCGCTCACGCCGCAAAAGCCCAAGAAGGAAAAGTCGCGCGACATCCGCCGGGTGGAGGAAGAGTTGTCGGACCTGCTGGCCGCCGATGTGGAAGTGCGGGTGAAGAAGCGTGTGAAGCGCCACGGCCGTACCGAAGAGCAGGGCGAGCTGGCCATCCAGTTCGGCTCGCTCGATGAACTCAATGGCCTGATTGAGCGCCTGCGCGCCGTGGACCCCGCACGCGGCGCCTGAGATGCGCCGAGGCTGGTTCCTGCCCTGGCCGCTGCCCGCCGTGGCGGTGTGGCTGGGTGCCTGGGGTTGGTACGCCGGCCTGCTGGCGCTGGGTTTGCCCCGGCCCGCTGCTGTGTTGCTGGCTGCCGTGCTGGGGCTGCTGGCCAGCTTCTGGGCAGACTCCCGCTGGCGCCGCGGCATCATTGCGCTGGGGTTTCCGCTCTCCTGGGTGCTGCTGTCCCTGAACTACGGCGCGGGTTTGTCGCCGTGGTGGTGGCTGTTGCCCGCTGCCGTGTTCCTGTTGCTCTACCCGCCGCGTGCCTGGAAAGACGCGCCGCTGTACCCCACGCCGCCCGAGGCCTTCGACGGGCTGCGCAGCAAGGTGCTTCTGCCGCCAGCGGCGCGCGTGCTCGACGCCGGCTGCGGCCTGGGCCACGGCCTGCAGGCCCTGGAGCGCGCCTACCCCGATGCCCGCCTGGTGGGCATAGAGCGCAGCTGGCCCTTGCGCCTGCTGTGCGCCGCCCGCGTGCCGCACGCCACGGTGCGCCACGGAGATATCTGGGCCGAAGACTGGTCGGGCTACGACCTCGTGTACCTGTTCCAGCGCCCCGAGAGCATGCCCGGCGCCTGGGAGAAAGCCCGGCGCGAACTGCGCCCCGGAGCCTGGCTGGCCAGCCTGGAGTTTCCCGTGCCCGAGGTCACGGCCACCGAGGTGTGGGACTGCCCGGACGGCCGCACGCTCTGGCTGTACCAGCCACGGACGGCTGCTGCAGCGTCCTGACCGTCCGACAGAGCGTTCAACCCGCGAAAATCTTCCCCGGGTTCATGATGTTGTCCGGGTCCAGCGCCTGCTTCAGGGTGCGCATCATGTCGATGGCGCCATCGCCGGCTTCGGTGCGCAGGAAGTCCATCTTGTGCAGGCCCACGCCGTGTTCCCCGGTGCAGGTGCCTTCCAGCGCCAGCGCGCGGCCCACCAGCTGGTGGTTCAGGGCTTCGGCAATGCGGCGTTCCTCGGCGTTGTCCGGGTCGATCAGGTAGCCGAAGTGGAAGTTGCCATCGCCCACGTGGCCCACCAGGAAGTAGGGCAATCCGGAAGCATCGGCTTCGGCCACGGAGTCCAGCAGGCAGTCGGCCAGGCGCGAAATGGGCACGCAGGTGTCGGTGGAAATGGCGCGGCAGCCGGGCTTGCTCTGTATGGCGGCAAAGTAGGCGTTGTGGCGCGCGGTCCAGAGCCGGGTGCGGTCTTCCGGCGTGGTGGCCCACTCGAAGGCCTGTCCGCCCATGTCGGCGGCCAGCTCCTGCACCATCTCGGCCTGTTCCTTCACGCTGGCCGGCGAGCCGTGGAACTCCATGAGCAGCATGGGTTCTTCGCGCAGGCTGAGCTTGGAGTGGGCGTTCACCATGCCCACCGTTTTGCCGTCCAGCAGTTCGCAGCGGGCAATCGGAATACCCATCTGGATGATCTGGATGGTGGTGCGCACCGCCGCCTCGATGCTGGGGAACGAGCAGGTGGCTGCCGAAATGGCTTCGGGCAGCGGATAGAGCTTGAGCGAAACCTCGGTGATGATGCCCAGCGTGCCTTCGCTGCCCACCATCAGGCGGGTCAGGTCGTAGCCGGCGCTGCTTTTCTTGGCGCGGGTGCCGGTGCGGATGATGTCGCCGCGCGCCGTGACCACTTCCAGTGCCAGCACGTTCTCGCGCATGGTGCCGTAGCGCACGGCGTTGGTGCCGCTGGCCCGGGTGGCGGCCATGCCACCGATGGAGGCGTCCGCGCCTGGGTCGATGGGGAAGAACAGCCCGTCGGATTTCACCGCCTCGTTCACCGCCTTGCGCGTCACGCCCGGCTGCACCGTGACCGTCAGGTCTTCGGGGTGCACGGCCAGCACGCGGTTCATGCGGCTCACGTCGATGCTGATGCCGCCCTGCACCGCCAGCAAATGCCCTTCGAGCGAGGAACCCACCCCAAACGGGATCACGGGCACCTTGTGCGCGGCGGCCAGTTTCACGGCATCGGCCACGTCCTGGGTGGACTCGGCAAACACCACCGCCGACGGGGGCGGCACGGTGGTGAAGGCGGATTCGTCGCGGCCGTGCTGTTCGCGCACCGCCAGCGCGGTGGAGCACTGGGCGCCAAAGCGTTCCTTCAGGGCGGCAATGAGTGCATCGGGCACATCGCGCAATTGCACTTCGGGCAGCAGGTGGGCGGGCAGTGGGGCGTTCATGTGGTGTCTCCGTCGGATAATGGAAGATTATCCAACCTCATGCCACCGCAAGGAAAGCCATATGGGCAACCGCCTCACGCAGATAGCCACCCGCACCGGAGACGCCGGCACCACCGGGCTGGGCGACAACTCGCGCGTTTCCAAGAACAGCCTGCGCGTGCACGCCATGGGCGATGTGGACGAACTGAACTCCCACATCGGCGTGCTGCTGTGCGAAACCATGCCGCAAGAGGTGCGAACCCTGCTGGTGGAGATACAGCACCAGCTGTTCAATCTGGGCGGGGAGCTGTCCATTCCCGGTTTCGAACTGCTCAAGCCCGAGGCCGTACTGGCGCTGGACGAAGCGCTGGAGCACCACAACGCGGCACTGCCCAAGTTGCAGGAATTCATTCTTCCTGCGGGCAACCGCGCGGCCAGTCTGGCGCATGTGTGCCGCACCGTGGCCCGCCGCGCCGAACGCGCCGTGGTGGCGCTGGGCAACGAGGAGGCCATCAAGGATGCGCCGCGCCAGTACCTCAACCGCCTGAGCGACCTGATGTTCGTGCTGGCCCGCGTGCTCAACCGCATGGACGGCGGCGACGATGTGTACTGGAAAAGCCAGCGCATGGCCAGCGCAGCGGAATAGTCTGCGGCCAAGACCGGCCCGCCACAGCGGCGGGAAGAGCGACGGGAAGCGCGGCGGGAAGCGCGGCGGCAAAAAAGGCCTGTCGCCTAGCCGCGGGCGGGCGTTCTCTACCGAGCTGCTGACCGGTATTCTGCGTGTGCGGAGAACGCCCCGGCGGTAAGTTCCACATCGCCGCGGGCAATGCCGACCTGCCGGGCCAGGCTTTCCCACCCGTCGACGACAGAGGCAACTTCTTCGACAATCTGCATACCCCGTTCTTCACTCAGCCCGTAGAAGGCAGCGGTGGTCAGAACTGTTTGTAGGCTCGGACGGTTGTCTCCGTCGTCGATGTTGAGGACGTGTTCCGCCTTGTCGATGTTCGGATTTACGTCGAACGCCGGCGCTAGGCGCCAGCCTGTCGCACCCAGAATGAACCCATGATTGCGCAGGTGGTCGTCTCTGTTCCCAACAGCCACGTTGAACGCCACCCTGCGGAATAGCTGCTCCAAGTCGGCACTCACATGTGCGCCGTCGCCCTTGCCCCGAAGAAACTGGGCCAGCTCCAAGTAGCTGGTCCCCTCGCTCTGCTCCTTGCGAAGCATGGTCATCGCGGAGGCATAAAACCGTCGCGCTCCGTCGGCGCGGTCAAAACGCTGCACGCAGAAGGTGTGGAACTCATTGTTAAGCCGCATTGCCTTTGCGGCAGGAACATCCACCCCCGCCTTCAACGCAAGACCGTGTACCACGAGCTCCCAGGCGCCGATATCCCGGTCGTCGTCTCGCGCCGGGAATTTGCCAATCCACAGGGAGCCATCCGCCTCCGTGAAATTGGCTTTCGGCCTTGCGCCACCTAAAGATGCGCCAGGGGCAACCAACACGGACAGCCATATACGCAAAGCGTCAAGGTCGTCAATGCGCCGGCTGCTCAGTTGGTACGCCACCGCCTCCAGTTCGCGCAGTGTCGTGCTGGGCGGCGCGGCCATCTTCTCGTTACCCAGGAATTCCTCGGTGCCGGCAAGCCGAAAGCGCAGCGCACCCTGCCGGGTGAAGTCCTGTACCCCGATCAGGAAGTCCCACGCGTACAGCGTCCGCGGCGCGCGTTTCTCGTCCTTGGCCTGCAGCGCCTCTCGCCGCTTCATCAGCGTCTGGCCCCAGCGGTCAGGGGCGGAGTCCAGGAAGATGCCGAAGTTACCCAGTTCGGGCTTGGGAAAGAACGGGGCATCGTCCAGCGATAAGTCGGGGTCCAGTGCGAATGCTCGCGCGTCGCCCAGCCATCCGCGTTCGTATTGGAAGCGAATCTGTCCGCGGTCGTGTGCCAAAGTGCCGACCAGGCATGGCGGCCCCAGGTCGCCATCGAGCCAGACCTCCAAGGTGTTGTCTTGATGGTTCATGCCGCGCTCCCGGTGCCATCCGGGCGGCTGGCAGGAGTCGGCGACGCATGGGTGGCAGGTCGCCGGCGTCGCGGTCCTGAGGCCGGCGCAACGAGCGCCAAATCTTGCAGCTTTCGGCCGACCTTGTCGTCCGCAGCCAGAGCATTGATGTCGGTCTCGAGACCCAGGACCGCCATGACCCGCAAGTAAGTGGCCAAGGTGGCTCCCGGGTCGCCCGCCTCCACTTTGTAGAGAGAGGTTCGCGAGATGCCCGCCCGCTGAGCGACTACGGCGTTGCTCAGCGTTCGCCGCATACGCGCAAGCTTCAGCCGCTCTCCCAGCTGGGAAAGTAGCTTCTGCTCCTGCGGAAAAACGATGGGCGGCTTGCGTGGCATTCCGCTATTATAGACAAATAGTGAATCCAATGTCCATAATAGAGAACATATGTAGAGCTGGAAGGCTCAGCCTGCCTTTCGATCAGGGGCACACACCACCTACTTCCGGGCGAGGCCGCTTGCGGTCTCGTTCCGCTGATGGAGTTGGTGCAGACCCAAAAAAAAGGTT
>Ga0209278_1002063_pt1 | contig 11511 bp, 15 predicted proteins | sample JI81BgreenDNA_FD_187504 | JGI IMG/M metagenome (GOLD analysis project Ga0209278, IMG submission 187504) | Wastewater effluent complex algal communities from Wisconsin, to seasonally profile nutrient transformation and Carbon sequestration -... | ecosystem: Engineered > WWTP > Effluent > Algae... | reverse complement strand
TGGGAAAGGGCCCTTTGCCGCCAAGCGCGGCCATGCCGCCTTACAACCATGCAGGGATGGTATCGCGGTTCAGGATTTCGTCAAAGGACGGTCTTTCCCGGATGACGGCGAAGTGATCCCCTTTCACCAGAACCTCCGGCACCAGCGGGCGGGTATTGTACTCCGATGCCATCACGGCGCCATAGGCCCCGGCCGAGCGGAAGGCGACGAGGTCGCCTTCCGCCAGAAGCGGCAGGTCGCGCGCCTTGGCGAAGGTATCGCCAGTCTCGCAGACCGGCCCCACCACGTCATAGGGCTGGGTCGGGCTGGCGACGGGGGCCTCCACCACCGGAACGATGTCGTGATGCGCGCCATACATGGACGGACGCACCAGATCGTTCATCGCGGCGTCGAGGATCAGGAAATCCCGCCCCTCGCCGTTCTTCACATAGATCACACCCGCGACCAGCAGCCCGGCATTGCCGGAAATCAGGCGACCGGGTTCGATCTCCACCTCGCAGCCCAGATCGCCCACCGTGCGCTTGATCAGCGCGCCGTAATCGGTGGGCAAGGGCGGGGCCTCGTTCGACCGCGTATAGGGAATGCCAAGCCCGCCCCCCAGATCGAGGCGGCGGATGTCATGCCCCTCGGCCCGTAGGCGGCGCGTGAGGTCGGCCACCTTGAGATAGGCCTGTTCGAAGGGTTCCAAATCGGTCAACTGGCTGCCGATATGGACGTCGATGCCTACCACGTCGATGCCGGGAAGGGCTGCGGCCTCCGCATAGACCTCGGACGCACGGGCGATCGGGATGCCGAACTTGTTTTCCTTCTTGCCGGTGGCGATCTTTTCATGGGTGCGGGCGTCCACGTCCGGATTGACGCGGATGGTGATGGGCGCGGTGACGCCCAGCGACGTTGCCACCTCGGACAGGGCGCGCAATTCCGGTTCGCTTTCGACATTGAACTGCCGGATGCCCCCGGTCAGCGCCAGCCGCATCTCCTCGCGCGTCTTGCCGACGCCGGAGAAGACGATCCGCTCTCCCGGCACCCCGGCGGCGCGGGCGCGGCGGTATTCGCCGCCCGAGACCACATCCATCCCCGCGCCCAGATCGCCCAGCAGCTTGAGGACGGCCACGTTGGACAGCGACTTGATGGCAAAGCAGACCATATGCGGCAGGGGCGAGAGCGCCTCGGTGAAGAGGTGGTAATGCCGGGTCAGGGTCGCCGCGGAATAGACATAGAAGGGCGTGCCGACGGCGGCGGCGATGTCGGTCAGGGCCACGTCCTCGGCATGGAGGATGCCGTTGCGGTAAAGGAAATGGTCCATCCTGCGGCCCCTGCGGAAATCACCTGTCGGTCGCTGCTATAGCAGACGGCGGCGGGTGCGCAATTCGGGCCGACAGCCCCCCGCCTTGGCGGGGGCGAAAATTTTTATGCTAAAAATTTTCGAGCGAAGATTTTTCGCACGAAAAATCTTCGTTTCCGCCCGTCATGACGGGCGGCGCAGGAACAGGTAGAGCGGCAGGCCGCAGCTTACCCCGATGCAGAAGGTCGCCGGAATCGCGATCAGGCCCAGCCAGTGCCTGCGCCCGATGCATTCCACCAGCACCCAAACCGTCAAGGTGACCGCCGCGATGGTCAGGTCCCATGTCAGGCCGGTGGTCGAGGCATTGACATACCAGGCGTCGATCAGGCCTGAAAGCCCGGTCCCGGTTTCGCGCATATAGGTCACGAACCAGTACATCGGGTGGATCGCGCCCCAGATCGCAACGGCAAGCCAGACCAGCCGGATCGGTGCCATCACAGCCCTCCCGAAACGCCGACCCGCGCTTCGCCAGTCAGGACAGGGCCGAGCGCATTCGCGCTGGAGGGGGCCACTGGCGCACCGTCGGCGCCGCAGGCGGCCAGAAGGGCAAGGATCGCGAGGGGGAAAAGGACTTTCATCGGAACTCTCTCAAGGATCAGGGGGAATAGCTGATGCGCCCGCCGCCCAGCCCGGCCGAGACGGAGGGTGTCACCGTCAGCCCATCCGTGCCAAGACTTAGCCCTGCATTCAGCCGCGGCGAGGTGCAGGCGGCAAGGGCGGCAAGGGCTGCGATCAGGAGCAGGGGGCGCGAGGTCATGGGTACATCCGTCTGAAGGGATCGATCACGGTGACGCCCAGAACCGGATCGGCTGCCGTCGGATCGGTGCCGAAGGTGATGTCCTCGCCGACGGGAACGGTCAGGTCCGGCAGGGTCATCTCGGCGCAGGCCGCAAGGGCAGGCATCAGGGCAAGCATCGTCAGCCGCGGCAAGGTGATGGACATGGGGCGAGGCTAGCGCGCCGCGGCGTGGCTGTCACGCCCCCGTCAGCCAAGCCGCACCTTCCACGCTGCGATCTGCGCGCGCACCTGATCGGGGGCCGTGCCGCCATAGGATCGGCGCGAACGGACGGAGTTCTCCACCCCCAGTACGTCGAAAACATCGGCGCGGATGCCGGGATGCACGGCCTGCATCTCGGTCAGCGTCAGGTCGGGCAGGTCGCATCCCTTCGCCTCTGCCCGTGCGACCAGCGTGCCGGTCACGTGATGCGCCTCACGGAAGGGCAGGCCCAGTTCGCGGACCAGCCAGTCGGCGAGATCCGTCGCGGTGGAAAAGCCCGAGGCGGCGGCCTGCGCCAGAACGGCACGGTTCGCCGTCATGTCGCCCACCATCCCCGTCATCGCGGCCAGCGCCAGCATCAGCGTGTCGGCGGCGTCGAAGACCTGTTCCTTGTCCTCCTGCATGTCCTTGGAATAGGTCAGCGCGAGGCCCTTCATGACGGTGAACAGCGCCACGGTCGCCCCTAGGATGCGGCCAAGTTTGGCCCGCAGGAGTTCCGCCGCGTCCGGGTTTTTCTTCTGCGGCATTATCGACGACCCGGTAGTCCAGCGGTCCGACAGGCGGACAAAGCGGAACTGGGCAGAGGACCAGATCACCAGTTCCTCAGCGAAGCGCGACAGATGCATGGCGCAGATGCTGGACGCCGCAAGGAATTCCAAAGCGAAATCCCGATCCGACACGGAATCAAGGCTGTTCGCCGTGGGCCGGTCGAACCCCAGCGCCTTTGCCGTCATGTGCCGGTCGATGGGGAAGGATGTCCCCGCCAGCGCCGCCGCGCCCAAGGGGCATTCGTTCATCCGCGCGCGGGCATCGATGAACCGGCCCCGGTCGCGCGACAGCATCTCGACATAGGCCATCATGTGATGGCCCCATGTCACCGGCTGCGCCGTCTGCAGATGGGTGAAGCCCGGCATGACCCAATCCGCCCCGGCCTCGGCCTGCGCGAGGAAGGCGCGGATCAGCGCCTCCAGCCCGGCAATCGCCGCATCGCACTGGTCCCGCACCCAGAGCCGGAAATCGACGGCCACCTGATCGTTGCGCGACCGTGCCGTGTGCAGCCGCCCCGCCGGTTCACCGATGACCTCCTTCAGCCGGGCCTCCACGTTCATGTGGATGTCCTCGAGCTCTACACGAAAGGGGAAACCGCCCGTTTCAATCTCTGACAAGACCGTGAGAAGCCCTTCCCCGATCGCCTCGGCGTCACTATTCGTCAGGATGCCTGTCGCGGCGAGCATCGCCGCATGGGCGCGCGACCCTGCGATGTCCTGCGCGTAAAGCCGTTTGTCGAAGCCGATGGAGGCGTTGATCGCCGTCATGATGGCATCCGGACCTTCGGCGAAACGCCCGCCCCACATCTGGTTGGCGGATTTGGGCTGAGCGGGGTGCGACATTGGGGCGGCCTTCGGAGGGTGATGGATGCGCAAATTTCTGGCCGTGCTTTATACGGCCTTGGCCATCGGTGCAAATCCCGCCCTTGCGGGCGATCTTGCCGACCTTCGCGAAGGCGAGATGAAGAAGCTTGCGCTGCATTCCGAACCGGCGGCGGTGCCCGATGCGATCTTCCTCGATGCCGATGATGGCGAGGTTCCCTTGGCGCAGTGGCGCGGCAAATGGGTGGTGATGAACTTCTGGGCCACATGGTGCGCGCCCTGCCGCAAGGAGATGCCGTCGCTTTTGCGCCTGCAGCAGGCGATGCCCGAGATCGCCGTCCTGCCGGTGGCGACGGGCCGCAACGCGGTTGAGGGAATCGAGCGGTTCTACGAAGAGGCGGGGGTGCAGGACCTGCCCATCCTGCGCGACCCGAAAAGCGAACTTGCGCGGCCCATGGGCGTGATGGGGCTGCCTTTGACCGTGATCCTGAACCCGGAGGGGCAGGAGGTTGCCCGCCTGATCGGCGATGCGGAATGGGACAGCGCCCATGCGCAGACCATGATCCGGGCCTTGATGGCGGCGGAGTGACCCGCCCCTGACCGGCCAAGGGGGGCCAGCCCCCCGGCGCGTGCCGCGCCTCCCCCCGGGGTATTTCGGACCGGTACGAAGATCAGCCCGCCTCGGCCACGGCGCGGATGCGGGCATGGGCGGGGCATGTCACGAGGTGGTCGTTCACCATCCCCGTCGCCTGCATGAAGGCATAGACGATCGTCGGCCCGCAAAAGGTGAATCCATCCTTGCGGAGTTGCTTCGAAATGGCCTGCGACAGCGGCGTTTCCGCCGGCACCTCGGCCATGCTGCGCGGGCTGTTCTGCAGGGGGCGACCGTCCAGATGTTTCCACAGATAGGCGGCGAAGCCTTCGCGTTCCTCTACCGCCAGATAGGCGCGGGCCGAGCGGATCGTGCCTTCGATCTTGCCCCTGTGCCGCACGATGCCGGGATCGGCCAGCAGGCGGGCGACATCCGCCTCGCCCCAGCGGGCGATGGTCAAGGGGTCGAACCCCGCGAAGGCCGAGCGGAAATTGTCGCGCTTTTTCAAGATCGTGATCCATGACAGGCCTGCCTGAAACCCGTCGAGGATGAGCTTTTCCCAAAGGGCGCGGGGGTCGCGTTCCGGCACGCCCCATTCCTCGTCGTGATAGGCGACATAAAGCGGATCGCTGCCGCACCATGGACAGCGGTCCTCGGCGGTTATGGCGGGAGAGGGCGACATGGCGGGACCTGATGCTGGAGGCGGCGGCTTAACCCGATCTTTACGCGGGGGGCGCAATCCTTGTCGACGGGTCTGGTGGTGCGGGGGCGGCAATGGGGATGGAAGGGGTAGGTTTGGCGGAGGGCAGCAGTCCGCTTTCGGTGGCGGTGGCCGAGGATGAGGCGCGCGCGGTGGACATGGTGGCCGACGCGGTGCGCCAGCGGCGACTGCGACTGGCCTATCACCGGGTGGTGCTGGCGCGGAAAACGGAAAGGACCGGGTTTCACGAAGGGCTGATCCGCGTCCTCGATCCCGGCGGGCGGGTGATCCCCGCGCGGGAATTCATGGGTGCGGTGGAGATGCAGGAACTCGGCCGCCAGATCGATTGTGCCGCGCTGGCCATGGCCTTCGACGCGCTGGTGCGGCATCCGCACCTGCGCCTTTCGGTGAACATCTCGGCCCGGTCCATGGGCTGGCCGCGCTGGCTGCGGCTGATGCAGGGCGGGTTGCAGCGGCATCCCGGCATCGGCGACCGCCTGATCCTTGAAATCGGCGAGGCCAGCGCGATGGCCGTGCCCGATCTTCTGGCAGGCCTGATGGCCGAGTTGCGCCCCAAGGGCATTTCCTTTGCTCTGGACGGTTTCGGCGCGGGCCCCTTCGCCCTGCGCCACCTTCGCGAAGTGCATTTCGACCTGATCAAGTTCGACGCGCAATTCACGCGCGACATCCATGCCCATGCCGACAATCAGGTCCTTGTTTCGGCCTTCCTTTCCATCGCGCGTCAATTCGACATGCTGACTGTGGCGCAAGGCGTGGAACGCACGGCCGAGGCGGCGTGGCTGGCCGAACTGGGGGTGGATTGCCTGCAGGGCTATCTCTTCTGCGCCCCCAAGCTCTTTCCCGAAGGGCTGACACCCTGATGCCGATTGCCCCTGCGTCAATCTGCGGCCGCAAGAATGTTGCTTTTGTTTTCCCCGCCGTCTAGGCCATGCTGCAAGGCAGCAGGGCAATCTGTCCCTGCGCAGTGTGGGAGAGAGAGGATCAGCCATGACCAATGTCGTCATCGTTTCCGCGGCCCGGACGGCCGTCGGCAGCTTCAACGGTTCCTTCGCCAATACCCCGGCGCATGAGCTTGGCGCCGCGGTGATCGAGGCGGTGGTGGCCCGGGCCGGCGTCGACAAGGCCGAGGTCGAGGAGACGATCCTCGGTCAAGTCCTGACGGCAGGACAGGGCCAGAACCCGGCCCGGCAGGCGCATATCAAGGCGGGTCTGGCCAAGGAGGCCAGCGCATGGTCGCTCAATCAGGTCTGCGGGTCGGGCCTGCGGGCCGTGGCGCTGGGCGCGCAGCATGTGCAACTGGGCGATGCGCGGATCGTGGTCGCGGGCGGGCAGGAAAGCATGTCGCTGTCGCCCCATGTGGCGCATATGCGCGCGGGCACCAAGATGGGCGATGTGAAGTTCATCGATTCGATGATCAAGGATGGTCTGTGGGATGCCTTCAACGGCTATCACATGGGCCAGACGGCCGAGAACGTCGCCGCGCAATGGCAGATTTCCCGTGACATGCAGGATGAATTCGCGCTGGCCAGCCAGAACAAGGCCGAGGCTGCGCAGAAGGCCGGGAAGTTCAAGGATGAGGTGATCGCCTTCACCATCGCCACCCGCAAGGGCGACATCGTGGTCGATTCGGACGAATACATCCGCCACGGCGCGACGCTGGAATCCATGCAGAAGCTGAAGCCCGCCTTCACCAAGGAAGGTTCGGTCACGGCGGGCAACGCCTCCGGCCTGAACGACGGTGCCGCTGCGGTGCTGCTGATGTCGGCGGAAGAGGCCGAGAAGCGCGGTCTGAAGCCGCTGGCCCGCATCGCCTCCTATGCCACGGCGGGGCTCGACCCGTCGATCATGGGCGTCGGCCCCATCCATGCCAGCCGCAAGGCGCTGGCCAAGGCAGGCTGGAAGGTCGGCGACCTTGATCTGGTCGAGGCGAACGAGGCCTTCGCCGCGCAGGCCTGCGCGGTGAACAAGGACATGGGATGGGATCCGTCCATCGTGAACGTCAACGGCGGGGCCATCGCCATCGGCCACCCCATCGGCGCATCGGGTTGCCGCATCCTGAACACGCTGCTGTTCGAAATGGCGCGGCGCGATGCCAAGCGTGGCCTTGCTACCCTGTGCATCGGGGGCGGCATGGGCGTCGCCATGTGTCTGGAACGCTGATCTTTCTGCGGCCACAATGCCGCAGGTGCAAAATGGGCGCGCAATAATGTTGCGCGCCCTTGTTCATTTCGGTAACACCATTTCAACGATGTCCGCATTCAGGAGGAGGGACTTATGGCACGAGTGGCTTTGGTAACAGGTGGTTCGCGCGGGATCGGTGCCGCGATTTCGGTGGCGCTGAAGGCGGCGGGCTACAAAGTGGCCGCAAACTATGCCGGGAACGATGAGGCGGCGGCGGCCTTCACCAAGGAGACGGGCATCCCAACCTACAAATGGTCTGTCGCGGATTACGATGCCTGCGTGGCGGGCATCGCCAAGGTCGAGGCCGATGTCGGCCCGGTGGATGTGCTGGTCAACAATGCGGGCATCACCCGCGATGCCATGTTCCACAAGATGACGCCGCAGCAGTGGAAAGAGGTGATCGACACCAACCTGACGGGTCTGTTCAACATGACCCATCCGCTGTGGTCGGGGATGCGGGACCGGAAGTTCGGGCGGGTGATCAACATCTCGTCCATCAACGGGCAGAAGGGGCAGGCGGGGCAGGCCAACTATTCCGCCGCCAAGTCGGGCGATCTGGGCTTCACCAAGGCACTGGCGCAAGAGGGCGCGCGGGCAGGGATCACGGTCAATGCGATCTGCCCGGGCTATATCGCGACCGAGATGGTCAAGGCGATCGACGAAAAGGTGCTGAACGAGCGCATCATCCCGCAGATTCCGGTGGGCCGTCTGGGTGAGCCGGAGGAAATCGCGCGGACGGTGGTCTTCCTTGCCTCGGACGATGCGGGTTTCATCACCGGGTCGACGATCTCGGCCAATGGCGGGCAGTTCTTCGTCTGACCACCGAAGGCGCGGAATTTGACGCAAATTCCGCGTCGATTTCTGACGCAGAAATCGGCCTCTTCCTGCCGCCCCCTTGGCGGCAGGAAGGGAAGCGCGACGACAGGGGCCCGGAATTTGCGTCAAATTCCGATCCGGTTTCTGCGTCAGAAACCGCCTTCCCCTTGCCCCACACCCCGCCTAAGTTGCGCGCAGACCGCGAGGCAGGCATGACGCAGAGAAACGCAACGGCCATCGGCTTTACCGCCGTCCTGATGTGGGCGCTGCTTGCGCTTTTCACCATCGGCTCGGCCCCGGTGCCGCCCTTCCTGCTCAACGCCCTGACCTTCGGCATCGGCGGCACGCTGGGCCTGATCTGGACGCTCAGGAACGGTTTGGGCCGCCTGCGCGGCATCTCGTGGCGCGTCTATGCCTTCGGAATCATCGGCCTCTTCGGCTATCACGCGCTTTACTTCACCGCCTTCCGTATCGCGCCCTCGGCCGAAACGGGCCTCATGGCCTATCTCTGGCCGCTCTTCATCGTCCTTTTCGCCAGTTTCCTGCCCGGGGAAAGGCTGCGCCCCATGGTCCTGATCGGGGCCGTCATCGCCTTCGCCGGGGCCGCCCTCATCGTTCTGGCGCGCGACAGCGGCGGGGCGGCCACACCGCTTGGCCTGTTCCTCGGCTTTCTCTGCGCGATCACATGGGCGGGCTATTCGACGCTCTCGCGCCGCCTTGGCGATGTGCCTACCGAAAGCGTCACCATCTTCTGCCTTGGCACGGCACTGCTCTCCGCAATCGTGCATCCGATGGTCGAACAAACCATCTGGCCCGCCAGCACAATAGGCTGGCTGTCCATCCTCGCGCTGGGCATCGGGCCGGTCGGCGCGGCCTTCTTCACATGGGATATCGGGATGAAAAAGGGCGACATCCAGCTTCTCGGCGTCGCCTCCTACGCGGCGCCCTTGCTGTCCACGCTTGCCCTCGTGATCGCGGGCATCAGCCCGGCCTCGTGGACGATCCTTGGCGCGGCGATCCTCATCACCGGGGGTGCGGCGCTGGCGGCCCGGGCGGGCACCAGCGCCGGGGACTGATCCCTTACGCCTGCTGCAGGCGGGTCATCTCTTCCTTGAGCTTGAGTTTCTGCTTCTTCAGCTCGGCAATCCGCAGGGCATCCGCGCCGGGGCTTCGCTGCTCACGCTCGACCATGTCAGAGAGGTGCTCATGCTTGCGGCGCAGTTCCTGCAGATGCGAAGCAATCGTCATATCCGTCCTCCTCATGATTGGTTCCAATATCCTCAGTGCAACACAACCCCTGAGTCGTGTCACGGACAATCGGTGCCGACTTACGGATGTGTTTAACGATCCCGGCCAAACGCCGCCGAAAGATCGGCGCCATTGCGCAGAACTTCGTTCGCGGCGGGGGTATAGCTTTCGCGGTCGCCCTCATGTGACGCACCGGCATGCAGTGTGAAGGGGGCCAGCAGACGGAACGCCGCCCGCCCTCCTTTCCGCGCCTGCAGGATCACGCGCGGCGGGGCGCGGCCCAGACGCGGCTCCAAGGGCAGGACCATGGCCGAGCCCATCTTGGGCGGCAGCGCCGCCAGCGCCTCGGGCAGGCAGGGCGTGGCGAAGATCATGGTTAGCCAGCCGCCTGGCCGCAGCCGCGCCCCTGCGGCGGCGACCCAGGCGGCGATGGGCGTCTCCACCCGCAGCGCGCGATCCCGCGCCGCAATGGGTGAGGGCGACCCGCCCGCGTCGTAATAGGGCGGGTTCGCGATGACTTGGTCGAACTCCCGCCGCAGCGCGCGCGGCATGGCGGCCAGATCGCCCTCCACCACCTCCATCGCCACGCCATTCCGTTCTGCGTTGCGCCGCGCCAGATCGGCATAGGCGGGCTGCACCTCCAGCCCCGCCAGTACCACCCCCGGCACCCGCGCCGCCAGACATAAGCTTGCCGCCCCCGCCCCGCAGCCCAGATCCAGCACGCTTTCCCCCGCTTGCGCCGGGCAGGCGGCAGCCAGCAGCACGGGATCCGTCGCCGCGCGATAGCCTTTCGACGGTTGCAGCAGGCGCAGACGGCCCATCAGGAACTTGTCATCCGTCAGGTCCGCGTCGGCAAACACGCTCACTCCAGCCCCGTCGGAATGCCATTGTCCCGCAGCACCGCGCGGGCGATGAACAGGTCCGCATCCCGCACCATCAACCGGCGCGGCAATATGCCAAGGCTGCCATCGAGGATGCTCATGTGGACGTCCAGATCGAATACCTCTATATCCTCGCCCTCAAGCAGGGCGGTGGCAAAGGCGATGATCGTCGGGTCGGTGCTGCGCAGAAGCTCTCTCATGGGGCAAGGTTAAGGGGCGCCGCCCCGGAATGTCGAGAGGCGGGGGAATGGGTTTGGACGAGGCCGCACAGAAACCGCATGACCGGCTGGCCGCATGGCTGGCCGATGACATGGCGGCGGTGAATGCGCTGATCCGCACTCGCATGGCCAGCGAACACGCCCCCCGCATCCCCGAGGTGACGGCCCATCTCGTCGAGGCCGGGGGAAAGCGCCTGCGCCCCATGCTTACCCTCGCCGCCGCGCGGATGTGCGGCTATCAGGGCGACAATCACGTCAAACTCGCCGCCACGGTGGAATTCATCCACACCGCCACGCTCCTGCATGACGATGTGGTGGATGAAAGCGAGCGCCGCCGGGGCCGCCCCACGGCAAACCTGCTGTGGGACAACAAATCCTCCGTCCTCGTCGGCGATTACCTCTTCGCCCGCTCCTTCCAGTTGATGGTGGAAACGCAGTCGCTGCGCGTCATGGACATCCTCGCCAATGCCTCCGCCGTGATCGCCGAGGGCGAGGTGCTGCAACTCACCGCCGCGCAGGACCTTGGCACGACAGAGGCCATCTACCTGCAGGTGATCCGGGGCAAGACGGCGGCCCTTTTCGCCGCCGCCATGGAAGTGGGCGGCGTCATCGCCACTGTCCCTGAGGAACAGGTGCAGGCGCTGCGGGCCTATGGCGATGCACTGGGCATCGCCTTCCAGATCGTCGATGACCTGCTGGATTACGGTGGCACCGATGCCGCCATCGGCAAGAACACGGGCGACGATTTCCGCGAACGCAAGCTGACGCTGCCGGTCATAAAGGCCGTGGCGCGGGCCGATGCCGAGGAACACGCCTTCTGGACGCGGACCATCGAAAAGGGCGATCAGCGCGACGGCGATCTGGCGCAGGCCATGGCCATCATGGCCCGCCATGGCGCGATGGCCGCGGCGCGGGACGAGGCGCTGCATTGGGCCGAAACCGCGCGGCGCTCGCTCGACATCCTGCCCGCGCATGAATTGCGCGACATGCTGTCCGACCTTGCCGATTACGTGGTAGCGCGGATCAACTGATCCGCGCGCCCCTTTCCCCCCGATAACATCCGCGTCAGCACGCTTGTTCCGGCCTGCGGCAATCCCGACCTCCCTGTCAGTTGTAATTTGGAGGGTTGGATGCGCGCTCTT
>Ga0209278_1002060_pt1 | contig 11519 bp, 12 predicted proteins | sample JI81BgreenDNA_FD_187504 | JGI IMG/M metagenome (GOLD analysis project Ga0209278, IMG submission 187504) | Wastewater effluent complex algal communities from Wisconsin, to seasonally profile nutrient transformation and Carbon sequestration -... | ecosystem: Engineered > WWTP > Effluent > Algae... | reverse complement strand
AATCCGACAGCGTCAGGTCCACATCGCCCGCCTTCAACGCCTCCAGCCCCGCCCCGAAGGTCTCGAACTTGATCACGCGCGGGTTCTCCTCGTTCCCGTCAAGGATGTTGTAGACGGCGGCATAGAAGGGCGAAGTCCCCGGCTGCGCCGACACCAGCAGTTCCGGATCGGCGGCAAAGGACGCCGCATCCGTGAACCGCTCTTCATCCCCGCGCACGATCATCAGCATCTCGGACCGCATGTAGGGGTCCGAGAAATCGACCGCCTCCTTCCGCTCATCCTTGATCGTGATCCCGGTCATGCCAAGGTCGAACTGCCCTTCCGACACGGCGGGGATCATCGCATCCCACGAGATGTTCTCGTATTTCACCGTCGCATTCAGCCGCTTCGCGATTTCTGCCATCGCGTCATATTCCCAGCCGATCGCCTTGCCATCCTTGTCGAGGAATTGCAGCGGCGGATAGGCATTCTCCGTCACCACCACGATCTCCTTCCCGCCAAGGTCCGGCAGGTCCTGCGCAAAGGCGGCGGTGGCGGTCAGGCCAAGGGCAAGCGACAGGCCAGAGGCAAGCGCGGTCAGCTTCATGGAAAGGTCTCCCCGTGGGTTCATGAATGTCGCAGCAGACTATGGTGCGCGCCCTGCCGCCTGTCCAGAGAGCGGGCTTCTCTTTTCCAAGCCCGTCCCGGGCCTGACCCGGGACCTCCCCCGCCCCAGACCCGCCGCCCGGACCCCGAACGCAAGGCACCCGTTCTCCCGATTCGGGTTAAGGTAAATGCCACCCCACCGTCCGCTGCGTGCTGACAGTTTGCGGCACAAAACACGGCACAGGTTCCGGTACAGCCATTTCCGCCCCAATCGCCCCGTAAACGCAGCGTTCTCAGGCACTTGCCCCGCAAACGGGGCAATCCCCCCGCCGCTTCACCCCGATCACCCGCGTCTCGGCAAAAAGCGCGTCATGGATCATCAGCCGCCCCTTCAACGTCTCGCCCGCCCCGGTGACATGCTTCACCGCCTCCATCGCCATGATCGACCCGATCACACCGGGAAGGGGGGCCGCCACCCCCGCCTCGGCACAGGTCGGCACCATCCCCGGCGCGGGCCGCACGGGGAACACGCATTCATAGCAGGGCGCGCCACCTGCCGGATGGAACAGCGAAACCTGCCCCTCCCACTGGGTAATCGCCGCCGAAATCAACGGCTTGCCCAATTCCACCGCCACCCGGTTCACCATGTAGCGCGTGTCGAAATTGTCCGTCCCGTCAAGGATCAGGTCATACTCCGCAAACAGCGCCCGCGCCGTCGCCTCGTCCAGCCGCCGCTTGTAAGGCCGCAACTCGATGAACGGGTTCAGCCCTCGCAACGCCACCTCCGCCGAGAACACCTTCGGCATCCCGATCCGCGCATCCGCATGGATGATCTGCCGCTGCAGGTTGGACCCGTCCACCTCATCGTCATCGACAAAGCCCAGAGTGCCCACCCCCGCACCCGCCAGATACATCAGCGCGGGCGACCCGAGCCCCCCCGCCCCGATAACCAAGACCTTGGAATCCTTCAGCTTCCTCTGCCCCGGCCCGCCGATCTCGCGCAGCATGATATGTCGGGCATAGCGGTCAAGCTCCGCCTGACGGAACGCCCCCGAAGGCGCGGCAGACTCCTGCGGCGCAGCCTTCGCCCGCAACCGCCCCACCAGCGCGCGATAGCCAAGGATCAGCGCCGCCACCACGCCGAAGGCCAGCCAGACCCGCGCCTCCCCGCCTGTCGCCAGCCGCAGCGGATGCCCGTCCGGCAGCGCAAGATGCAGCCCCACCACGCCCAGCCACAGCGCAAGGATCATTCCCAGTCGCAGCCGCACCGGGGCCTTCATCACGGCGCCGACACCCCACAGGGTCGCCGCAAGGGACAGGACGAGGATCATCGTTTCCCCGTCGAACCGAACCCGCCCACACCCCGCGCGGTATCCGACAGCACGTCAACCACCTGAAACTGCACCTGAATCACAGGCGCCACGATCATCTGCGCGATGCGGTCCCCGTGCCGGATCGTATAGGGCTCCGCCCCCAGATTGATCAGCGCCACGCCCAAAGGCCCGCGATAATCGCTGTCGATGGTTCCCGGCGTGTTGGGCAGCGTGATCCCGTGCTTCAATGCCAACCCCGACCGTGGCCTTATCTGCATCTCGAACCCCACCGGGATCTCCACCCGCAGCCCCGTCGGCACCACCGCCCGATGCATCGGGTCCAAGGTGAACCCGCTCTCGCGATCCTCCGGCATCAGATTGGCACGGATATCCGCCCCTGCCGAGCCCGGCGTCTCATAGGCGGGCAGGCCAAGGCCACGATCCGCCCAATCCTCCCAAAGCAGCCTCAGGACCGTCACCGCCAACCCCCCAAGACTACGAAATCTCTCGGAAAACAGTCCCGCTTTCTTCGCAGGGTTCCGCTCATCCCAGTGCCTCCGCGATCTTCCGCGCCAGTCGCCGCGCCACCTCGTCCTTCGGCAGGCGCGGCCATTCCTCCACCCCGGCGGCAGAGATCAGCGTCACCGCATTCTCCGCCCCGCCCATGATCCCCGTCCCCGGCGACACGTCATTGGCCACGATCCAATCACACCCCTTCCGCGCCCGCTTGGCCTGCGCATGGGCCAGCACGTCATCCGTCTCGGCGGCAAAACCCACCACCAGCCGGGGCCTAAGGTCCAGCGACTGCGCCACGGCCTTCAGGATGTCGGGGTTCTCGGCAAACTCCAGCGCGGGCGCGCCCGCCCCCGCCACCTTCTTGATCTTGCTCGCGGATTCATTGGCCACCCGCCAATCCGCCACCGCCGCAGCCATCACCGCGGCATCGGCGGGCAGCGCCGCCTCCACCGCCTCCAGCATCTGCTGCGCCGTCTCCACCCGCACCACCTGCACGCCCGCAGGCGCAGGCACTGCCGCAGGCCCGGTGACAAAGGTCACCCGTGCCCCCAGATCGCGCAGCGCCGCCGCGATGGCCGTCCCCTGCGCTCCGCTCGACCTGTTCGCGATGTAACGCACAGGATCGATCGGCTCATGCGTTGGACCGGAGGTCACAACCACATGCTTCCCCGCCAAAGGCCCCGACGTCAGCGCCGCCGCAATCGCCCCGAGGATGGCCGCAGGCTCCGCCAACCGCCCCGGCCCGTATTCGCCGCAGGCCATCTCGCCCTCATCCGGCCCGACGAACCGCACCCCGTCTGCGCGCAGGGTCGCAAGGTTTCGCTGCGTCGCCGGATGGTCCCACATCCGCACATTCATTGCAGGCGCCACCAGCACCGGCGTATCCGTCGCCAGAAGCAGGGTCGATGCCAGATCATCCGCCCGCCCCTGCGCCATCTTCGCCATCAGGTCCGCCGTCGCCGGGGCCACCACCAGCAGGTCCGCCACGCGGCTCAACTGGATATGCCCCATCTCCGCCTCGTCCGTCAGGTCGAAGAGATCGGTGTAAACCTTCTCCCCCGCCAGCGCCGAAACGGACAGAGGCGTCACGAACTCCGCCCCGGCCTTCGTCAGAACCGGCGTGACCGCCGCGCCGTCCTTCCGCAAAAGCCGGATCAGTTCCAATGCCTTGTAGGCGGCAATCCCGCCGCCGATGATCAGAAGGATGCGCTTGCCGGTCAGCATGGCGATGCTCCAATGGCCCCGCCCACAGGTGTAGGGGGCGGCTGGCCGGAACTCAACCTTTCCCGCTTGATCGCATGGGGCGCGGCCTCATCCGCCCTGCTGTTCGAAAACGGCGCAGGGGTCGCCGCGCTCTGGCACGCCTTCCGTCAGCACCCAAAGGTGATGTGGCGGGCGGCCCGTCGGGATGGCTTCCAGTTGCGCAATGGAAAGCACCGTCACATCCGGCTTTGCCAGACGCAGCAGGGCAGGCGCGCCGATATCGGTGCGCGCGTGTTCCACGCCTGTGATCACCACCACCGGCCCGCCCGTATCTTCCAGCGCACGCAGCGCGGCATCGGCCAGCGATGCATCGCGCAGACGCTGTGCCTCCACCATCCCTGCCAGCGCGGCGGTCGGCAGGGCGTCGCAATGGGCCGCCTGCAAACCCGCCTCGCGCCGTGACTGCTCTTCCCCCGCCAGCGGCTCGGTCAGGCCAAAGCGCTCGGCCCCCGCCCCGAAGACGGCCGCCGCCCCCTCGCGCAGCGCGCGGCGCGCATCCGCCGTGCCGGGGTCGCCCGCATAGATTCGCGCCTCGGGCGCGGCGGTGAAGATCGGGTGATACATGCTGAAATCGGGCCAGCCGCGGTCTTCCCATCGGGTCGCTGCAGCCATGGCCGCGGCATCGCTGCGGTCCTCGGGAAGCGCATCCACATCCCCCGCCCTAAGCATCTCGAAAACGAGTGCGGCCGGTGCAATGGCCCTTACAGCACGCGCCTGGTTCACATGGTGGTAGGGGTTGTCGTGGATTTCGCCCAGAAAGACCACGTCCACATCCGGCAGACGTTCAAAAGCTTCGGCCCCGATCTCACGCGCTGATGCGACCCCGCCGAAGGACAGGGTCAGCAGCAGGGATATCGCGGTCCACCTCATGAGAGCAGAGCGTAAACCTCGCGCGACTGCGCTTCAAGGCTGCGGCGCATCTTGGTGAAGGCTGCGGCCTCCAACTGCCGCACCCGCTCTTTCGAAAGACCAAGCTCTTCGCCCAGCGATTCAAGGGTGCGCGGCTCGTCCTTCAGCTTGCGTTCCGCCACGATGTAACGTTCGCGTGCATTGAGCGACTGCATCGCCTTGACCAGCCAGTTCCGCAGCCTTTCGGCGTCATGCGCGCCTTCCACGGCCTCGGCCGCCTGCGGGCCGTCATCCTCCAGCGCGTCGATCCACTCGCGCCCGTCCTCATCCGACGATTGCGTCGCGTTCAGCGAGAAGTCGGAACCCGACAGCCGCCCTTCCATCATCTCGACATCCGCCAGCGGCACGCCGACCTCGGTGGCGACCAACTGGCGCAACTGGAACTGATCCAGCGTTTCGCCGCGCGAGGCCGCCTCACGCTCCAGCTTGGCCTGAACACGGCGCAGGTTGAAGAACAGCGCCTTCTGGCTGCTGGTCGACCCGGTCCGCACCATCGACCAGTTGCGCATCACATAGTCCTGGATCGAGGCCTTGATCCACCATACGGCATAGGTCGAAAAGCGCACCCCGCGATCCGGATCGAACTTGTCTGCGGCCTTCATCAGGCCAAGGCTCGCTTCCTGGATCAGATCGTTCATCGGTGCGCCATAACGGCGGAATTTCGCGGCCATGCTGATGGCAAGACGCATATAGGCGGTCACCAGACGATGCAGCGCCTGTTCATCCCGCCGGTCGCGCCACGCATAGGCCAGACGCAATTCCGTCTCTGCGTCCAGAAGTTCCGCCCGCATCGCTTGGCGAGACATGGTTTGGTCGGTATATCCGTCGAGTGCCATCGAAACCCCCAGTCAGATAACGCGTCTCGGCCTTCATTTCTTGCCGATTTGTGAGTTTTACGGGGCTGATGTGAAACTGGATCAATGCCGGACGAAATTTTGTTGCTTCCCCATCTCAGCCTCTTGATTGGCGGCGCGCGCTCTGGAAAGTCACGGCTTGCCGAACGTCTCGTCTCCGGCACCGGCCTCGTGCGGCGCTACATCGCCACTGCCGAGGCTTGGGATGACGAAATGCGCGACCGCATCGCCCGCCACCGTGCCGACCGTGGCGCGGGCTGGATCACGGTGGAGGCCCCGCTCGCCCTTGCCACCGCTCTGGCCGAGGCAAGGGCGGGCGAGGTTGTGCTGGTCGATTGCGCGACCCTCTGGCTGACCAACCATCTTCTGGCCGACCATGATCTGGATGCCGAAGGCGAGGGCCTGATCGCCGCGCTTGCCGCCTGTGCCGCCCCCGTCGTCGTGGTCTCGAACGAGGTGGGCTGGGGCATCGTGCCCGAAAACGCGCTGGCCCGCGCCTTCCGCGATGCGCAGGGCCGCCTGAACCAGCGCATCGCCGCCGAGGCGGGGCTTGTCGTCGGCGTGATGGCGGGGCTGCCCATGGTCCTCAAGGGGCGGATGCCTGCATGGATATGACGCGGCTGTGGTGGGTCCGGCACGGGCCCACGCATGAAAAGGCGATGGTCGGTTGGCGCGACGTGCCCGCCGACCTGTCCGACAGGGCTGCCCTTGCCCGGCTGGATGCCCATCTCCCACGCGAGGCCGTGTTGGTCTCCTCCGACCTGAGCCGCGCCGCCGCTACGGCGGATGTCTTGGCCCATGGCCGTCAGCGGCTTCCTCACCACCCCGGCCTGCGCGAGTTGCATTTCGGCGAATGGGATGGCCGCACGTGGGACGATGTCGCCCGCAGCCAGCCCGAGCTTTCCTTCGCCTATTGGGACGATCCCGGCGACCACCGCCCCCCGGGCGGTGAAAGCTGGAACGAGGCGGCAGCCCGCATCTCCGCCGCGACCGATGCGCTCATCCACGACCACGCGGGGCGCGACCTTGTCCTCGTCGCGCATTTCGGCGCGATCCTCACGCAGCTCCAGCGCGCGCTGGGCTGCAGCGGCGTTAAGGTTCTTGGCCACAGGATCGAGAACCTCTCCGTCACCCGCATCGATCTGGGGCCGGACGGGTGGCGTGTCGTCACGATCAATCACTGCCCGTGATGGGGCACATCAGGAAACGGCGTTTCAAATGCCCCCCTGCTCCGGCTAGGGTCGGGCGAAAGAAGGGGATTTGAATGACCTACGACCTCGTGATCGGTGACCGCGCCTATTCCTCATGGAGCCTGCGGGGCTGGCTTTTCTTCGACGCCTTCGGAATTCCGGTGAAACTTCACCGCGCACGGCTGTATACCGACGAATTGCCGACACTTTTGCAACAGTTCTTCCCCGGCAAGACTGCCCCCACGATGCGCACGCCCGACGGTGTCGTCGTCCCCGAAACCATCGCCATCGCCGAGGAACTTGCCTCCCGCCACCCGGAGGCTGGGCTCTGGCCTGCCGATCCGAAGGCCCGCGCCATCGCCCGCGTTCTGGCGGCCGAGATGCATGCAGGCTTCACCGCCCTGCGCAGCCATTGCCCGATGAACCTGCGCGTCTCCTACACCGACTGCGCCCCCCCTGCCGAGGTGCTGGCCGATCTCGCCCGGTTGGAGGTGATCTGGGCATGGGCGCGCCGGGAAACCGGTGGCGCGGGGCCGTGGCTTTGCGGCGACTATTCCGCAGCCGATGCCTTCTTCGCCCCCGTCGCCACCCGCATCGCCACCTACAACCTGCCCGTCGGCTCGCAGGCGATGGACTATGTGCAGGCCCATCTCGCGCACCCGTCCTTCCGTCGCTGGCGTGCCATGGGCCTCGTCGATGGGGCGGATCAGGAATTCTATCGCCGCGATTATCCGCGTCGCGACTGGCCGGGGCCGAAACCACTCCCGGCCCGCGCGGTTGACGGGGCAGGCGCGGAGAACGCGCTCTGTCCCTATTCCGGCACGCCGGTGACGCATGTCCTCGAACTGGACGGTCGGCGCTTCGGGTTCTGCAACGCATTCTGCCGCGACAAGACCGTGGCCGATCCCGAGGCATGGCCCGCGTTCATGGCCCTTTACCATTCGTAAACCATTCCCGCGCTACCCCTGATCCGAAAGGGCAGGGGTGGCATGCTGGCGCGGTCCTACACGGTGGCCTTCGAAGGGATCGAGGCGCGGATGGTCGAGGTGCAATGCGCCGTCGCCCCCGGCATGCCCTATTTCGGCATCGTCGGATTGCCTGACAAGGCGGTCTCCGAGGCGCGCGAACGGGTCCGCGCCGCGCTTTCCGCCATGTCCATCGCGCTGCCCTCGCGGCGGATCATCATGAACCTATCTCCTGCCGACCTGCCCAAGGAAGGCTCCCATTTCGATCTGCCCATCGCCCTCGCCCTCCTTGCCGCGCTGGACATCATCCCCAAGGACGCGGTCGAGGCGACTGTGGCCCTTGGCGAACTCTCTCTCGACGGTCGCCTGATCCCCGTGGCGGGTGCCCTTCCCGCCGCCATGGCCGCAGCCGAGGAAGACCGCGCCCTCCTCTGCCCCCGCGCCTCCGGCCCCGAGGCGGCATGGGTCGGCGCGGTGCAGGTCCTTGCCGCGGGATCGCTGGACGAGGTGATCCGCCACTACACCGGCCAATCCGTCCTGACCCCTGCCGAGGCGGGCGAGGTCACGGGCGACCCCGCCCGCCGCGACCTGCGCGAGGTCAAGGGGCAGGAACGCGCCAAGCGCGCGCTGGAGATCGCGGCAGCAGGCCGCCACCACATGCTGATGATCGGCACGCCCGGATCGGGAAAATCGATGCTTGCCGCCCGCCTTCCGGGCATCCTGCCCCCGCTTTCGGCGGCAGAGGCACTGGAAACCTCCATGGTGCATTCGCTGGCGGGACTCATCTCCGAAGGGGGCATCTCGCGCGCGCGCCCGTTCCGCGAACCCCATCACACGGCGTCGATGGCGGCCATTGTCGGGGGCGGCAAGGGGGCCAAGCCCGGCGAGATCAGCCTTGCGCATAACGGCGTTCTGTTCCTTGACGAATTCCCCGAATTCGCCCGCCCCGTGCTGGAAACCCTGCGCCAACCCATCGAGACGGGCGATGTCGTCGTCGCCCGCGCCAATGCCCATGTCCGCTATCCCTGCCGTTTCCTGCTCATCGCCGCCGCCAATCCCTGCCGCTGCGGCTATCTCACGGATCCTGCCCGCGCCTGCACCAAGGCCCCGATCTGCGGCGAGGAGTATCTTGGCCGCATCTCCGGCCCGCTGATGGATCGTTTCGATCTGCGGGTGGAGGCCCCCCCCGTGGCATGGCAGGATCTTGACCTCCCACCCTCCGGCGACAGTTCCGCCACCGTCGCCGCCCGCGTCGCCGCCGCGCGCGACCGGCAGACGGCCCGCCTGACGGGTCACCCCAAGATGCGCGTCAACGCCGATCTGGAAGGCGCGATGCTGGAAGAGGTCGCAGCCCCCGATGAGGAAGGCCGCGCCTTCCTTGCCCGCGCCGCCGAACGCTTCGGTCTGACGGCGCGCGGCTATCACCGTATCCTGCGCGTCGCCCGCACCATCGCCGATCTCGACGCCAGCGAAACGGTCCGCGTCCCGCATGTGGCCGAAGCCGTCGGCTATCGGCTGGTCATGGGCCCGAAAGGGTGAACAGGCGATCCGGGATCAGTGGTCGTCATGGGCGTGATCGCGGTCGATCACATAGCGCTTGTCGCAATAGCCGCACTCGACCCAGCCCGTATCCTGCGGAATGGTCAGCCAGACGCGCGGATGGCCAAGCGCGCCTTCACCCCCGTCGCAGGCCACTTTCCACGTGGTGACGACTTCGGTTTCGGGGGCGTCGAATGACATGGGGCTACCTCTGCTTTTCTGCGCGCGCATTCTACCGCCTGTCGCGCAGGGGGCAAGGGGGTGGGATGCCGCGCCGCCGCTCAGGCCCCGATCAGCCGCGCGCGGCCTTTCAGCGCCGAAAGCCACATCAGGCCATGCACAGTCGCCCGCGCGGGAATGTATTCCGCAGACACCCAGCCGGAATATCCCGTCCGGTCGAGTTCCGCGCAAAGCCCGGTCAGATCGAACCCGCCGCCGCCCGGTTCGTTCCGCCCCGGAAAACCCGCGATCTGCACATGGTTCACCCGCCCCTTGTGCCGGGCCCAGACGTCATCCGCATTGCCGTGAATCCGCGCCGCGTGCCAAAGATCGAACTGGATGCCAAGATTCGGCAGGGCCAGATCATCCACGATCCGCGCCGCCTGATCGAAGTCGTTCAAAAAATATCCCGGCATGTCGTCGGGATTCAGCGGCTCTACGGTCAACTGCAGGTCGGGGGCCTGTCCGGCCGCCCATGACAGGTTCTCCACATAGGTGGCCTCCGCCTGCGGCCCCCGCGCGACACCCGCCATCACATGCACGCGCCCCGCGCCCAGCTGCGAGGCAAGCTCCGCCGCACGCAGAAATCCGCTTCGGAACACCCCTTCCATCCCCGGCAGGGCGGCAAACCCCCGCTCCCCGGCGGCCCAGTCGCCCGGATGCGTGTTGATCAGGGCAACAGGCATCCCGGCCAGCGCGGCCTGCCAATCCTTCGCCGGATTGTCATAGGGAAACAGCACCTCCACCCCGTCGAACCCCGCCTCGCGGGCAAGGTCTGGGCGCGCCAGCATCGGCACCTCGGTGAAGAGCATCGTCACATTCGCGGCAAACAGGGGCATTCAGGGAAGCTCGTCCGAGGGAATCACCGGGAAGAACCTGCCCGATGACCACAGGCCGAACCAGTCTTTTCCGGCGACCGTCGCATGAACGCAAAGATCGACCAGCCTGTAGAAAGACTTCCGGTCGATCAACGCCTCCAGCCCCGCACGCACATGGATGTAGGGCGACGGCTCGCCGCTCTCCGGGTCGCGCACCACTCGCAGGGGATGCGCCTCGTCCAAGGGAACAAGGTCCCCCACCTGCGTGCGGAAGATCAGCGATTGCCGGTCACCCTCGCCCGAGATGTCGAAATCGACGGCCACGAAGGGCGCATCATCGACGACGATCCCCACCTTCTCGACCGGGGTCACCAGAAAGAACCTGTCCCCCTCCTTCTTCAGGATGCCGGAAAACAGCTTCACCAAGGCAGGTCGTCCGATGGGCGTTCCCTCGTGGAACCACGTGCCGTCCCGCGCGATCCGCATGTCGATGTCCCCGCAGAAGGGCGGGTTCCAAAGATGGACGGGCGGCAGCCCGTTTCCGCTTGCCGCGCGTGCCGCCGAGGCAAGGCCATCGGCAGACGGGCTGCCCCGTGTTTCGCTGGCCTCATCCGATTTCATATTCACCCTCGCATCCATGCGATCCATACGGGCCGCTCGTCATCCCGCCGCAGGATAGAGCGCGCAGGGGCAATGGCAAACGCCCTGATGCCTTCGCAACATCCAAATCGCCACCCCTTTGAATTCCGACATGGCTCGCCCATGGAACGGGCAGTCCGGCGGCAACGCCTCGACCGGGTCACAGAGTTTTGTTTGCCCCACGGTTTTGCCATTTGTGCCGCGAGGGATAGTTGGGTCTAATGAAGCGGCAAACCGGGTAGGAGCAGTGTCATGGCCGAAGGAACCGAACTCGTCGCGCGGATCGAAGAGCTTGGGGGACGGCTGGGCGAGGCGAAGGCGTCGATCAACCGCCGCTTCATCGGGCAGGAACGCGTCGTCGATCTGGTGCTGGCCTCCATGCTCTGCGGCGGGCATGCGTTGTTGGTGGGGCTTCCCGGCCTTGGCAAGACGCGGCTCGTGGACACGCTCTCGACGGTGATGGGCCTCAAGGGAAACCGCATCCAGTTCACGCCAGATCTGATGCCGGCGGACATTCTCGGCTCCGAGGTTCTGGAAACCGCGGCGGATGGCAGCCGTGCCTTCCGCTTCATCGAAGGTCCCATCTTCTGCCAGTTGCTCATGGCGGACGAGATCAACCGCGCCTCCCCCCGCACCCAATCCGCCCTCCTGCAGGCGATGCAGGAACGCGAGGTGACCATCGCGGGCCAACATCGCCCGCTGGGCCGCC
>Ga0209278_1002059_pt1 | contig 11523 bp, 8 predicted proteins | sample JI81BgreenDNA_FD_187504 | JGI IMG/M metagenome (GOLD analysis project Ga0209278, IMG submission 187504) | Wastewater effluent complex algal communities from Wisconsin, to seasonally profile nutrient transformation and Carbon sequestration -... | ecosystem: Engineered > WWTP > Effluent > Algae... | reverse complement strand
ACCGCATCCGCCCCATCCAGTGGATGGGCGACCACCTCCTGCTGCTTGACCAGCGCCGCCTGCCGTTCGAGACGGTGAACCTCCGCTGCGACAGCGCGGCCGAGGTGGCCGTCGCCATCCGCGACCTCGCGGTCCGTGGCGCGCCCGCCATCGGCATTTCCGCCGCTTGGGGCGTGGTGCTGGCCGGGCAGGGCACGACCGCTGCCGATGGCGTCGAGGCCGAGCGGCGGATGGCGTCGCAGCTCGATGCGCTCAACGCCTCGCGCCCCACCGCGGTGAACTTGATGTGGGCCATCCGGCGCATGCGCACGGTACTGCGGGGAGCCGGCGCGGACTGGCTGGCGGTCATCACCGCCGAGGCCGAGGCCATCGCCCGCGAGGACCTCGCGGCGAACCGTCTCATGGGCCGGCTCGGTGCCGCGCTGATCGCGCCGGGCAGCGGCGTGCTGACGCACTGCAACACCGGCTCGCTGGCGACGGCGGGCTTCGGTACGGCGCTGGGCGTGATCCGCGCCGGTGTCGCCGAGGGTCGCATTGCGAAGGTCTATGCCGGCGAGACGCGCCCGTGGGGGCAGGGCGCCCGCCTGACCGCGTGGGAACTCCAGCAGGACGGCATTCCGCCGACCCTGATCGCCGACTCGGCGGCCGCGCACCTGATGAAGAACGGGGCCGTGCAGTGGCTGATCGTCGGCGCCGACCGCATCTGCGCCAACGGCGACACGGCCAACAAGATCGGCACCTATGCCCATGCGATTTCGGCCAAGCACCATGGGGTCAAGGTGATGGTGGTGGCGCCGTCGTCCACGGTGGACATGGTGACTAAGCACGGCGACGACATCGAGATCGAACTCCGTGATGCGCGCGAGTTGTTGTTCGCGGGCGGCCAGCGCGTGGTGGCCGAGGGCATCGCCGCATGGAACCCGGTCTTCGACGTGACGCCGGGGGCGCTGATCGATGTGATCGTGACCGAGAAAGGGGTGATCGAACGCCCCGACAATGCGGCCATGCGGGCGGTGTTCGGCGTCGCTTGACGAGACCCTCCGCGGTGCCGGCCCCGGAGGCGCACGGGGGGACGCACCCGAGGTGCTTCAGGGGGGCTTGAAAAGCCTCGTAAGTCATTGATTTTCCCAAGGGATCGGGTGTCCTGAACGGCGTCGCTCTGGTACACTCGGGGCTTCCGAATCGCTGTTGAGTCCGATGTCCGATCTCGCCAAGGAAATCATCCCGGTCAACCTCGAAGACGAGATGCGCAAGAGCTACCTCGATTACGCCATGAGCGTGATCGTGGGCCGCGCACTCCCCGACGTCCGGGACGGCCTGAAACCCGTCCATCGCCGCGTGCTCTTCGCCATGGACGAGCTCGGCGCGCACAGCAACAAGCCGTACTACAAGTCGGCGCGCATCGTCGGCGACGTCATCGGCAAGTACCACCCGCACGGCGACACCGCGGTGTACGACACGCTGGTGCGCATGGCGCAGCCCTTCTCGCTGCGCTACATGCTGGTCGACGGCCAGGGCAACTTCGGTTCGGTCGACGGCGACGCCCCGGCGGCCATGCGTTACACCGAGGCGCGCATGTCGCGCATCGCGCACCAGATGATGGCCGATATCGACAAGGACACGGTCGATTTCCAGCCCAACTACGACGAGAAGGAACTCGAGCCGACGGTGATGCCGACGCGCTTCCCGAACCTGCTGGTCAACGGCTCGGCGGGCATCGCGGTGGGCATGGCGACGAACATCCCGCCGCACAACCTCGGTGAAGTGATCGACGCGACCATCGCCCTGATCAACGACCCGGAAGCGACCATCAGCGACCTGATGCAGCACATCCCGGGCCCGGACTTCCCCACCGGCGGCATCATCAACGGCTCGGTCGGCATCCACGCGGCGTACCACACCGGCCGCGGGCGGGCACGCGTCCGTGCACGCGCTGAAATCGAAGTGGCAGCGAACGACCGCGAGGCGATCGTTGTTTCTGAATTGCCGTACCAGGTCAACAAGGCGCGGCTGATCGAGAAGATCGCCGAGCTGGTGAAGGAGAAGAAGCTCGAGGGCATCTCCGAGCTGCGCGACGAGTCCGACAAGGACGGCATGCGCATCTACATCGAGGTCAAGCGCGGCGAGTCCGCCGAGGTCGTGCTGAACAACCTCTATGCGCAGACGCAGATGGAGACGGTGTTCGGCATCAACATGGTCGCGCTGGTCGACGGCCGCCCGCAGATCCTGAACCTGAAGCAGTTCCTCGAAGCCTTCGTCCGCCACCGCCGCGAAGTGGTGACGCGCCGGACCATCTTCGATCTGCGCAAGGCGCGCGATCGCGCCCACATCCTCGAAGGCCTGACCGTCGCGCTCGCCAACATCGACGAGATGATCGAGCTGATCAAGACCTCGGAAAGCCCCGCGGTTGCGAAGGAGCGCATGCTCGGCCGCACCTGGCAGCCCGGGCTGGTCAGCGCGCTGCTGTCCGCCGCGGGTGCCGACGCGTCCCGCCCCGAGGACCTGCTGCCGGGGTTCGGGCTCATCGAGGGTGGCTACCGTCTTTCGGAGGCGCAGGCCAAGGAAATCCTCGAGATGCGCCTCTCGAAGCTGACCGGCTTGGAGCACGAGAAGCTCACCGACGAGTACAAGACGCTGCTCGAGACCATCCGCGGCCTGATCGAGATCCTCGAGAACCCGGAAGTGCTGCTGCAGGTGATCCGCGACGAGCTGCTCGCGGTGAAGGACGAGTTCAACGACGCGCGTCGCACCGAGATCCGCGCCAGCGAGGAAGACCTCGATATCCTCGACCTGATCACGCCGGAAGACGTGGTGGTCACGCTCTCGCACACCGGCTACATCAAGCGCCAGCCGGTCTCGGCCTATCGCGCCCAGAAGCGCGGCGGCAAGGGCCGCTCGGCGACGGCGGTGAAGGATGAGGACTTCATCGAACGCCTGTGGGTGGTCAATACGCACGACACCCTGCTGACGTTCACCAGCGCCGGCCGCGTGTTCTGGCTGTCTGTCTACCAGCTCCCCGAGGCGGGCCCGAACGCCCGCGGCCGTCCAATCGTCAACTGGATCGCGCTCGAGGACGGCGAGAAGGTGCAGGCCGTGCTGCCGGTGCATGAATACAGCGAGGACCGCTTCGCCTTCTTCGCGACGCGCCAGGGCACGGTCAAGAAGACGCCGCTCTCCGAGTTCGCGTTTCGCCTCGCGCGCGGCAAGATCGCCATCAACCTCGACGAGGGCGATGCGCTGGTCAACGTGCAGATCACCGACGGCAACCGTGACGTGATGATGTTCGCCAGCGGCGGCAAAGCCGTCCGTTTCGCCGAAGACGAAGTGCGTGCCATGGGCCGTACCGCCACGGGCGTGCGCGGCATGAAGCTCGCGGAGGGCGAGCATGTCGTCAGCCTCGTCGTCATCGACGGCGACAGCGACATCCTCACCGCCTCGGCCAACGGCTTCGGCAAGCGCACGGACGTCGGCGAGTACCCGCGCAAGGGCCGCGGCACCATGGGCGTCATCGCCCTGCAGACCAGCGAGCGCAACGGCGCACTGGTCGGTGCGCTGCAGCTCTCGGAGCACCACGACCTCATCCTGATTTCCGATCAGGGGACGATGGTGCGCACGCGTGCCGCCGAGATCGCCCAGGTGGGCCGCAACACCCAAGGCGTGACCTTGATGCGTGTGGCTCCGGGTGAACGGCTGATCGCGCTCGAGGCCATCGAAGTGCTGGAGGGCGAGGCTGCGGCGGACGAAAACGCGCCGGACGCCGACGACGACACGCCAGCTCCGAGCGAGCAGAACTGACGCCGAGGCGTCGAACAGGACGTCCCGATGCCGAACCGCTCCCCCAGCTTCCTCCTCGCCGCCGTCCTCAGCGTTGCTGGCGCGGCCTTCGTCCCGTCCCCCGCGGCCTTTGCTGCGGGGCCGTCGGTGGAAGACTTGGCGCAGGCCCGCGAAGCGGTGATGCCGCACGTCGTCAGCATCCTCGTGGTGCGCGAGGATTTCGAGGCCGGCGAGCCGAAGCTCAGCGTGGGCAGCGGCAGCGGCACGGTGATCAGCGCCGAGGGCCACATCGCCACGAATGCCCATGTCACCGACAAGGGCCGCAGCTTCCGGGTGGTGTTCGGTGATGGTCGCGAGCGCGAGGCGATCCTCGTCGGGCAGGACACGGCGGCGGATCTGGCCGTACTGAAGGTTCAGGGCGTCCCGACGCCGATGCCGTTCGCGCGCTTCGCGGAAGCCGATGACCTCCGGCCCGGCGAAACCGTGCTGGCCATGGGTGCCCCATGGGGGCTGTCGAATTCGCTGAGTGCTGGCGTCGTCAACAACCCGCGTCGCCTGCTGGTCTCGCTGTTCGAGGACGAGGCCGACTACGAAGACAGCCTCGACGCCGATGCGCCGACGGGCCGCTACTACGCATGGATCCAGCACGATGCGTCGATTGCGCCGGGCAATTCCGGCGGACCATTGGTGGATCTCGAGGGCCGCATCGTCGGCGTCAATACGCGCGGCATGCTGTTCGGTGGTGATCTCGCGTTTGCGATCCCCGCCGAGGACGTCCAAGCGGTCGTCGCCGAACTGATCGCGAAAGGCCGTGTCCAGCGCAGCACGCTGGGGCTTCGCCTCCGCTCACTGCGCGGCAGCGGCGAGACGACTGGCGTGATGGTGACCGCCGTGGAACGGCAAGGCGCGGCCGCGAAGGCCGGCATCAAGCCCGGCGATCGTCTTCTGTCGATCGATGGCGTCGCACTCGATGCGCCGCAGGCGGTCGACGTCCCGGCCATCCAGCGTCGTCTCGCCGAGCTGCCGGCGGGGCAGGCCGTGGTGCTGCAGGTGGCCCAAGGGGGGCGCGAACAGCGTCTGCGCATCGAGCCGGAAGATGCTGGTGAGGCACGCGGCGACGCTGCGTCCTTCGCCCCCTTCGGCATCGCGGTACAGGCGCTGACGCCGGCCATGAGCGAGCGTCGACGCCTCGATGTCGATCGCGGCTTGCTTGTTACCAGCCTGAGGGCCGGTGGTGCGGCGGCCAGCGCGCGTCCGCCGCTCGCGGCCGGTGCGGTCCTGCTGAAGGTGGACGGAAAGCCCGTGGCAACGCCGCAGGATCTCGCACCATGGGCGACCGCGCGTCGCCCGGCGAAGCCGGTGGTGATCGAATTCATGCTCGAAGGCCAGCGCCGTCTTTCGGCACTGACCCCGGAGTGGGGCGACCGTTCGCGCCAGCCGCTCCCGGAGCTGCCGAAAGCTTGGGCGGGCGTCGATGTGCAGCCGATTCCCGCCTCGCTGGCGGAGGCCTTGGGCCTGCCTGCCGCCGGTTTCCGCATCACGCGCCTTTACCCCGGCAGCGCGCTCGCTGCAGCGGGGGCAGGGGTCGGGGACCTGGTGACCACGTTGGAAAGCTTGCCGCTGGATGCGGTCAACGACTCCCGTGCGGAGCTCTTTGCGCAGCGCGTCCGCGAGTTCGAGATCGGCGATCGCGTGGTTTTCGAGGGCTTCCGCGGCACGCAAAGGCAGCGTTGGGAGGCGACGCTCGCGGCCTCGCCGGTGCCGGTCTCAGGCCTGCGGACGATGGAGGTTTCGACCCTGCGCGCGCAGTTCCGCGAACTGGGCTTCCACGATCGTGTGGAGCGCGACTTGCCGCTCGACCAGTCTGGCGTGCTGCTGCAGGTCGTCGAGGGCGGCGGTGCCGCCGGCCTGGCCCACCTCAAGGCCGGCGACGTCGTCGTGCGCATCGCCGGGCAGGCGGTGGATGGGCTGGATCGGCTGCGGCCGGCTCTCGAACTCGCCCTGTCGGGTGACGCGGACCGGTTCACCGTTGACATCCTGCGCCATGGCGAGGCGCGTATCGTGCAGATCGAACGCCGCTGGATTCCGGAGAACTCCTGATGCTTCCGATTCGCCCGCTGGACAGGCTCCGGCACCTTGGCGTTCTGCTTGCGGTCGTTGCGCTCGCTCTGCCGATGGTGGCGCTGGCCTCGGAGGAGGACTACACCGACGCCTACCGTCTGCTCGTCGACCAGCGTTCGCCGAGCGTGGTGCCGGTCAAGTACGTCATCACCGTCGCCGCCGGTGGGCAGGAGCAGCGCAACGAGGACCGGACCCAGGGCGTGATCGTTGGCGCCGACGGCCTGGTGCTGGTCTCGGCCCGTGCGGTCAGTTTCGATCTCGGCAGCCTGAATCGCCGCGCCCCCGGCGCCGAAGGTGCGATGGTCGCCAATTCCAGCGACTTCCGGGTGCGCCTGCCCGGCTCCGATGAGTGGCGTTCCGCCGATCTCGTCACGCGCGATACCGAACTGGGCTTGGCCTGGCTTCGCGTGCGCGACGCCAGCGGCCAGCCTTACGTCGATTTCGAACGTCTCTCGCAGCCGGAGCCGGGACGTGTGTTCTACACCCTGCTGCGCACCTCCGATGAGTGGGGTGCGGTGCCGCTGGTGCGGCCGGGCATGATCCTCGGCGAGACGCGCGTGCCGCGCAGTTCATTGCTCGTGGATGGCATGCCCGGGCTGGCCTTCGACGCCGAGGGCCGCCCGATGGGCTACGTCGACCTCGACCTTGCTGCAATGAGCCGCTCGCAGGGCCGGGGCCTCGGCCTCGATATGGCCGACATGGTGATGCATATGCTGCCGGCCCGCCGCGTGGCCGCCGCCACGCGACTGGCGTCGGCACTGCCGGTGGTGCGTCGCGACGACGACGCGGAGTGAGCCCGGCACCGCGCTGGGCGCGGTGCCGCCTCGCTGCTTACTTCGGGAGGTGCTCGAGGACGTACTCGGCGGCCGAGACCTTGAACTCGCCGGGCGCCTCGACGTGGAGCTGCTTGACCACGCCGTCCTCGGCATAAAGCGCGAAGCGCTTGCTGCGCAGGCCCATTCCGAACGCCGTGGCGTCGAGTTCGAGGCCGAGCGCCTTGGTGAGGTTGCCGTTGCCGTCGGCGAGCATCTGCAGGCCCTCCGGCACGCCCTGGTGCTTGGCCCAAGCGTCCATCACGAAGGCGTCGTTGACCGACACGCAGGCCACGTCGACACCGCGGGCCTTGAAGGCGTCGAAATGTTCGACATAGCCGGGAAGGTGCTTGGCCGAGCAGGTCGGGGTGAAGGCCCCGGGCACCGCGAACAGCACCAGCTTGCGGCCCGCGAAGACGTCCTTGGTGTCGACAGCCTGCACGCCGTCCTTCAGTGCGTTGAACGTGGCGTGGGGAATGGTGTCGCCGATCGCAATCGTCATGGGGGAACTCCTCGGGAAAGCCCATGAGTGTAGCGGCCTGTCGTGACGGCAGCGTCCGGAGTTGACGCCCCGGATGCCCGATGCGCCGTCCTTGCAGTAAGGTGCCGCGATGGAATTCAAGGACTACTACGCCGTGCTGGGGGTCGAGCCCAGCTCCGGAGAAAACGAGATCAAGCAGGCGTTCCGCCGGCTGGCCCGCAAGTACCATCCCGATGTCAGCAAGGAGAAGGGCGCCGAGGATCGCTTCAAGGCGATCAACGAAGCCTACGAAGTGCTGCGGGACAAGGAGAAGCGCGCGCAATACGACGCCATGCGCGCCGGAGGCTACCGCGCCGGGCAGGATTTCCGCCCGCCGCCGGGCTACGGCGCAGCGGGCGGCTTCGGTGACGGCTTTGGCGGTGGCGGCGGGTTCAGCGATTTCTTCGAGGCGTTCTTCGGCGCCAAGGCGCGTCAACGCTCCGCCGGGCCGTCCTCGGGGCCGCGCGGCGGGTCCGGAGCGCGATCGTCGAGGGAAGACCAGAGACTGGGTTTCGCGATTCCTCTCGAGACCGCCTATTCGGGCGGCATCGTTCGCATCGATGTCGAAGGCCGCGAGTTCGAGGTCAAGGTCCCGGCGGGCATCCGTGTGGGGCAGGTGATCCGCTTGGCGGGCAAGGCGAGTAGCGGCGGTGACCTGCTCCTCGAAGTGGACTTCGCCCCGCACCCGCACTTCGAGGTGGACGGACGCAACGTGCTGTTCGTGCTGCCGCTGGCGCCCTGGGATGCGGTGCTGGGAACCACGGCCACCGTGCCGACCCTGGGGGGCGCGGTCGACCTGAAGATCCCCAAGGACTCGGACGCCGGGTTGAAGCTCCGTCTCAAGGGGCGGGGCCTGCCGGGCAGCCCGCCGGGCGACCAGATCGTCGAGATCGAGATCACTGCCCCCAAGCCCGAGAACGAAGCGCAGCGTTCGCTGTACCGGCAGATGGCGCTGTCTTTTGGTGAGAACGTCGCCTCCTGAGTCGATGTTTCGTGCTTTGACGCGCCCTAAACGACGAAGCCCCGCACTGCGGGGCTTCGTTCGGCCGACCTGGCGCAAGGCCGCGAGGTCGTTCGGGATCAGCCCCCGAGCGCGCTGTTGATGGCTTCGGTCAGCTGCGTGTCGGTGAACGGCTTGGTGATGTAGGCCTTCGCGCCCTGGCGCATGCCCCAAACCTTGTCCGTTTCCTGGTCCTTCGTGGTCACGAGGATGATCGGAATGTGGCCGGTGTCCGGGTCTTTCGAGATGGCGCGCGTGGCCTGGAAACCGTTGAGGTTGGGCATCACCACGTCCATCAGGATCAGGTCGGGACGCTGCGCCTTGGCGACTTCGACGCCGCTGGCGCCGTCCTCGGCGGTGATCGCTTCGTGGCCGAGCTTCTCGACGATGCGCTTCATGCTGACGAGCTGCGACGGCGAGTCGTCGACGATCAGGATACGTGCCATGGAAATCTCCGGTGAGTCGGTCGAGATTGTAAGCGCGGTTCGGCTTGCGTGGGCAAGACCGGGATCACGGAGCCGGAACCCGGAGCGTCGGGACATCCCGGTTGCAGCGGGGCGACTCAGAGCCGGACCAGCGTCCGCCCGCGCGAGCCACCGGCCAGCATGTCGGCGAACACAGCGGGCAGGCCATCCAGCCCGACGTTGCGGGTCGCGATCTTGCCCAGACAGGCGGGCTTCCAGTCCGACGAAAGGCGGCGCCAGACCTCGTCGCGCACGTCGCGGGCGGTGCCGGCCGAGGCCACGCCGATCAGGGACACGCCGCGGATGATGAAGGGCATCACCGTGGTGGCCAGTTCGTGCGTTGCAGCAAGGCCGGCCGTGGCGACGTTGCCATAGGGCGCGGTGTGGGCGAGCAGGGCGTGGAGCATCGGTCCACCGACGTTGTCCAAGCCGCCACCGAAGCGGGCAGCGTCCATCGGACGGGTCGTGGCAAGTGCATCCCGGCCCAGCACCTCGGACGCCCCGAGTGAGCGCAGCCAGTCGGCCTGGTCGGCTTTGCCGCTGATGGCATGCACGGCATAGCCGGCCTTCGAGAAGATCGCGATGGCGAGGCTGCCGACGCCGCCGGTGGCGCCGGTGACGGCAAGCGGCCCGAGGTCGGGCGTCTGCCGGTTGTCCTGCATGCGCAGCAAGGCGAGGCCGGCCGTGAATCCGGCGGTGCCGAGGATCATCGACTCGCGCAGGTCGAGGCCGGAAGGCAGCGGGATGGCCCAGCGGGACTCCAGGCGCGCGTAGGCCGAGTAGCCCCCGTCGCGGGTCTCGGACAGGCCGCAGCCGGTGCACAGCACCGCGTCACCCTCCTTGAAGGCCGGGTCGCGGCTCTGTACCACGTGGCCGGCGACGTCGATGCCGCCCACCAGCGGGAACTGCCGGAGGATCTTGCCCCGGCCCGTGCCCGCCAGCGCGTCCTTGAAGTTGACCGAGGACCAGGCCGACCGGATCACGATCTCGCCGGGCGAAAGCGCATCGAGGGGAATGGCTTCGATGCCGCTGCGGTAGCCGGCGTCGTCGTTGTGGATGCGGAAGGCGGGGAAGGTGGCGGGAACCGTCATGGGACGATGCTCAGGAACAGGAAGGCGGCGAACAGCACCAGGTGAACGAGGCCCTGCAGGATGGTCGTCCGGCCGGTGCTCAGCGAAATGGAGGCGACGAACAGGGTCAGCACCAGCAGCATGGTCTGCTTGGCGTCCAGGCCGAGCGCCAGCGGCCAGCCCATGACCAGTGAAACGACCGCCACCACCGGGATGGTCAGGCCGATCGTCGCGATCGCCGACCCGACCGCGAGGTTGAGGCTGGTCTGCAGGCGGTTCTTCATCGATGCCCGCACCGCCGCCATGCCCTCGGGGGCGAGCACGAGCAGGGCGATCAGGATGCCGAGCATCGCGGCCGGGGCGCCGATGGCGACCAGTCCCGCCTTGATGGTCGGCGAGATCATCTTGGCGCTCAGGACCACGGTGACGAGGGCCACCATCAGCATCGACACGCTGGCCCAGGTCGTGCGCAGGGAGGGCGGGTCGGCATGGTGGTCGTCCTCGCCGTCGCCGTCCGTGTCGCCGGACCCCGTCGGATCGGGGAGCGGGAGGAAGTAGTCGCGGTGGCGGATCGTCTGGACGAAGGTGAAGCCCGCGAACAGCACCAGCGTCGCCACCGCGATGAAGATCAGCTGGTGCGGGGAATAGACCGGCCCGGGCACGCTGGTCGTGTAGTTCGGCATGACCAGGGTGAACACCGTGATCACCGTCAGGGTGCCGAGCGCGGCGCTCACGCCCTGCAGCTGGAAGCCCTGCTCGTAGTGCCTCCGGCCGCCGACGAGGAGGCTGATGCCGATGATGCCGTTCATGATGATCATGACCGCGGCGAACACCGTGTCGCGCGCGAGCGTCGCCGCTTGGCCCTCGGCCGCGAGCATCAGCGAGACGATCAGGGCCACCTCGATGACCGTCACCGCCATCGCCAGCACCAGGGTGCCGTAGGGCTCGCCGACGCGGTGCGCGATCACTTCGGCATGGTGCACGGCGGCGATCACGCTACCGGCGAGGCCGAGGGACAGCAGGGCGGCGAGACCGGGGAGCCCCGGAAGGAGAACGGCCAGCGCGAGGACGGCGGCGCCTGCCAGCGGAATGGCGAAGGTCCATGGCGGGTTGTACGTCAGGGCCTTCGTGCTCGTGTCCGTCGCCTGTTCCATGCTCCGCCCTCCGGGCCGCCCTGCTCTCGTGGTGCGCCGATTCTAGACGCCGGGCCGCAAGGAGGGCGCGACGGTCCAAGGGGTCGCCGGCGCTGGCGGTGCGGTGGGCGGAAACGACGAGGGCGCCCGCAGGCGCCCCCGGAGTATCGCCGATGGATCGGCCTCAGTTGACCTTGTGGATCGCCCGCTTGTGGACGGCCATCGCCGCGTCGTGCACGGCCTCGCTCATCGACGGATGCGCGTGGCAGATGCGCGCGAGGTCGTCGGCGCTGCCCTTGAACTCCATCGTCAGCACGCCTTCGTGCACCAGCTCCGAGACGTTGGCACCGACGAGGTGCATGCCGAGCACCGTGTCGGTTTCCTCGTGCGCGATCACCTTCACGAAGCCCGCCGGCTCGGCCATCGCCACCGCACGGCCGACGGCCGCGAACGGGAAGGTGCCGGTCTTGTACGGCACGCCCTCGGCCTTGAGCTGCTCCTCGGTCTTGCCGACCCAGGCGATCTCCGGCTCGGTGTAGATGACCCACGGAATGGTGTCGAAGTTGACGTGGCCCGGCAGGCCAGCGATGAGCTCGGCCACCGCGATGCCTTCCTCGAAGCCCTTGTGC
>Ga0209278_1002057_pt1 | contig 11529 bp, 8 predicted proteins | sample JI81BgreenDNA_FD_187504 | JGI IMG/M metagenome (GOLD analysis project Ga0209278, IMG submission 187504) | Wastewater effluent complex algal communities from Wisconsin, to seasonally profile nutrient transformation and Carbon sequestration -... | ecosystem: Engineered > WWTP > Effluent > Algae... | reverse complement strand
GCCGCTGGGCGGCTCGGCCAGCGTGAAGCCGCTGTAGCCCGAGAGCACGCGCAGCTGGCCGTTGGCCTCGCGCAAGGTCAGGCCGTTGCCTGCCGCGATGAGGACGCCGGTGTATTCGCGCACGCCGCTGGCGAGGTTCTGCTCGACGGTGATCGTGCGGCCTACGGCACGCTGCAGCAGTTGCGCGTGGTCGGCGGTGGCGAAGTCGTAGCGCTGGCTGCGCACGGCCACGCCATCACCGCTGAGCTGCACGGTGGAGGGGTCGAGCGCCAGCGGGAGGTCGTCGAGCGACCATTCGCCGGGGCTCACGCGCACCGGGCGCTGGACGAGGGCGTAACCGGCTTGCGCGTGGCCACCCCGCGCCTGGCTGACGGCGTCGAAGCCGCCGCTGTAGATGGCGAGGCGCTGGGGCGCGGCGGCGTGGGTCATCGAGGCAACTCCCAAGGCAAGAGCGACAGCGAGGGTGGCGGAGGCAGGGTGGACGCGCGGAAAGGTCATGGGGGACTCCGTCGTGGGTGAGGGGATCGTGATCCCATCAACGGACGAGGCCAAGCCCCGGGGTCAGGACTTGGCCTCATGTTCAGCCCGGGTTGTCGCGCCCGCGGCCGCTCCATTCGGCCAGAGCGCGGATTCGCGGAGCCGTTCTTACTCGCAAGCCGCCCGGATGTTGGCAGGCAGCGGAATCGACGCGCCGCTGTTGTCGACCCAGACCATTACCGTCGTGCCATCGGCATAGAGCACGCCCTCCTGCGTGGCGCTCTCGATGCGGTGGCCGAGCGTGAGGCTCTTGGTGCCCAGCTTTTCCGCGTGCAGCATCACCCGGAGGCGTTCCGGCCAGCCGATCGGGCGGCGGTAGTTCATCGTCGCCGCGGCGAGGATCGGCGCGCAGTCGACGGCGGCCCAGTCCGCGGTGAGGCTTTTGAACCAGGCCACGCGCGCCTCCTCGATGAAGCGGAGGTAGCTCGCATTGTTGACGTGGTTGAAGGCGTCCATGTCGCCCCAGCGCACGTCCATCGCGATTTCAAACACGGTCTTCATGCGTTTTCCTTGGTCTTGGCGGCGGCCTTTGCGGCTTTCTTCGCAGCTTTCTTGGCCGCGACTTTCTCTTCTTCCGTCAATCGAACGGGCGGCGGCGGTGCGGCCTTCATGCGCCGGGGTGCCGGTGCCACCGGAGCGGTCGCCGGCGCGGCGTCCAGCAGTTTGGCGAGGAAGTGCCCGGTGTGCGATTCCGGATGCGCGGCGATCTGCTCCGGCGTGCCGGTCGCGACGATGGTGCCGCCGCGGTGGCCGCCTTCGGGGCCGAGGTCGATCACCCAGTCCGCCGTCTTCACCACGTCGAGGTTGTGCTCGATCACCACCACCGTGTTGCCGTCGTCGCGCAGCTTGTGCAGCACGGCCAGCAGGTGCTCGATGTCGGCGAAGTGCAGGCCCGTCGTCGGCTCGTCGAGGATGTAGAGCGTGCGGCCGGTGTCACGGCGCGACAGCTCTTTCGAAAGCTTCACGCGCTGCGCCTCGCCGCCCGAGAGCGTCGTCGCGCTCTGGCCGAGCTTGATGTAGCTCAGGCCCACGTCCATCAGCGTTTCCAGCTTGCGCGCGATCGACGGCACCGGCTCGAACAGCTTCAGCGCGTCCTCGACGGTCATTTCGAGCACGTCGTGGATGCTGTAGCCCTTGTAGAGGATCTCCAGCGTCTCGCGGTTGTAGCGCTTGCCGTGGCAGACGTCGCAGGGCACGTAGACGTCCGGCAGGAAGTGCATTTCGACCTTGATCAGGCCGTCGCCCTGGCAGGCCTCGCAGCGGCCGCCGCGCACGTTGAAGCTGAAGCGGCCCGGCGCGTAGCCGCGGGCGCGGGCCTCCGGCACCTGGGCGTACAGCTCGCGCAGCGGCGTGAACAGCCCGGTGTAGGTCGCCGGGTTCGAGCGCGGCGTGCGGCCGATCGGCGTCTGGTCGATGTCGACCACCTTGTCGAACAGGTCCATGCCGATCACTTCGCGGTGCGGCGCCGGCGTCGCGCCCGAGCCGTTCAGTTCGCGCGAAGCAAGAGCGAACAGCGTGTCGTTGATCAGCGTGGACTTGCCCGAACCCGACACGCCCGTTACCGCCACGAACAGGCCGGCCGGGATTTCGAGATCGACGTTTTTGAGGTTGTTGCCCGTCGCGCCGAGCAGCTTCAGCCACTCGTTCTTCCGCGGGACGTGGCGCCTCGACGGCACCTCGATCCGGCGCTCGCCACTGAGGTACTGGCCAGTGATCGAGCGCGGCGAGGCCATGATGTCGGCCACCGAGCCCTGGCCAACGACTTCGCCGCCGTGCACGCCGGCGCCGGGGCCGATGTCGACCACGTGGTCGGCGAGGCGGATGGCGTCCTCGTCGTGCTCGACGACGATCACCGTGTTGCCGAGGTCGCGCAGGCGGGTGAGGGTGCCGAGCAAGCGCTCGTTGTCGCGCTGGTGCAGGCCGATCGAAGGCTCGTCGAGCACGTACATCACGCCGACGAGGCCGGCGCCGATCTGCGAAGCCAGACGGATGCGTTGCGCTTCGCCGCCGGAGAGCGAATCGGCCTGGCGGTCGAGCGTGAGGTAGTCGAGGCCGACGTCCACCAGGAAGCGAAGGCGCTCGCGGATCTCCTTGACGATCTTTACCGCGATCTCGCCGCGCCAGCCGGGCAGGGTCAGGTCGCTGAAGAAGGCCATGCAGGCATCGACGGGCAGGTGCGCGACGGTCGGCAGGTTGCGGCCATCCACGAAGACGTTCCGGGCCATCCGGTTCAGGCGCGCGCCGCCGCAGTCGGGGCAGGGCTGGTCGCTGATGTACTTCGCCAGCTCTTCGCGCACCGTCTGCGATTCGGTCTCGCGGTAGCGGCGCTGCAGGTTCGGCAGGATGCCTTCGAAGGGGTGCTTGCGCTGGCTGCGGCCGCCGTTCTCGGTGATGTAGGTGAACGCGATGGCCTCGCCGCCCGAGCCGTTCAGCACGGCGTCGCGCGCCTTGGCGGGCAGGTCCTGCCACGGCGTGTCGACGCTGAAGCCGTAGTGCTTGGCGAGTGCGGCCACCAGCTGGAAGTAATAGATGTTGCGGCGGTCCCAGCCGCGCACCGCGCCGTTGGCGAGGCTCAGCTCGGGGTGGCCGACGACCTTCGACGCGTCGAACACCTGGGTGATCCCCAGGCCGTCGCAGGTGGCGCAGGCGCCCATCGGCGAGTTGAACGAGAACAGCCGCGGTTCAAGCTCCGGCAGCGAGTAGTCGCAATGCGGGCAGCCGTACTTGCTGCTGAACATCTGCGCCGGTGCCTTGTCGTCGTCCATGTCGGCGATCAGGGCGACGCCATCGGCCAGCTTCAGCGTGGTCTCGAAGCTTTCGGCGAGGCGCTGCTTCAGGTCGGGCCGCGGCTTGAAGCGATCGACCACGGCTTCGATCGTGTGCTTCACGCGCAGTTCCAGCTTCGGCACGGCGTCGATTTCGTGCACCACGCCATCGACGCGCACGCGCACGTAGCCCTGCGCGCGCAAGGCGTCGAATACCTGCGCATGCTCGCCCTTGCGATCGCGCACCACAGGCGCCAGCAGCATCAGCCGCTTGTCCTCCGGCAGGGCCAGCACGGTGTCGACCATCTGGCCGATGGTCTGCGCCTCGAGCGGGGCGTCGTGGTCGGGGCAGCGCGGCGTGCCCACGCGGGCGTACAGCAGGCGCAGGTAGTCGTGGATCTCGGTGATCGTGCCGACCGTCGAACGCGGGTTGTGCGAGGTCGACTTCTGCTCGATCGAAATGGCCGGGGAGAGCCCCTCGATGTGGTCGAGGTCCGGCTTCTCCATCACCGACAGGAACTGCCGTGCATAGGCCGACAGCGATTCGACATAGCGGCGCTGGCCTTCCGCATAGATCGTGTCGAAGGCCAGCGAGCTCTTGCCCGAGCCCGACAGCCCGGTGATGACGATGAGCTGGTCTCGCGGCAGGTCGAGATCGATGTTCTTCAAGTTGTGGGTGCGGGCGCCGCGGATGCGGATCTGGTCCATGGAGGGTCTGGGCGCAGGGGCAATCGACTAGTCTAGCCCTCCCGCGTCGCCGGGCCGTGACCTCCCCGCAGGCGAAGCGGGGGCCTCTAGCCCCCCTCCGCGGGGCGGCCCGGGAGTCTGAACGAAGCCGCTCCTCGGCTTGCGTCGCCCCGGGCCGCTCCCCCATACTTCCCAACTCCCTGCGTCCAGCCCGGCCCGACCGGCGCAGCGCAGGGGTGGCCGTCGGCCTTGCCGGCGTCCGAATCCCTAAGAAGAACTACATAGGAATCGCAACATGTACGCAGTCGTCGTCACCGGCGGTAAGCAGTACCGCGTGATGAAGGGCGAAACCCTCCGCGTCGAGCTGATCGACGCCGAGCCGGGCGCCAACATCGAAATCAATGACGTCCTCCTGGTCGGCGATGGTGAGAAGATCACCGTCGGCGCGCCGAAGGTGGCGGGCGCCAAGGTCACCGCGACCGTCAAGGGTCATGGCCGCCTGGACAAGGTCCGCATCGTCAAGTTCCGTCGCCGCAAGCACCATCGCAAGCAGATGGGCCACCGGCAGCACTTCACCGAACTCGAGATCACCGGCATTTCGGCCTGATCCGTCCGTCTTAAGGAGAACACGTCATGGCAAGTAAAAAGGGCGTTGGCTCGACCCGTAACGGCCGCGATTCCAACCCGAAGTACCTCGGTGTGAAGATCTTCGGCGGCCAGGCCGTCGAAGCCGGCAACATCATCGTCCGCCAGCGCGGCACCGAGTTCCACCCGGGTGCCGGCGTCGGCATCGGTCGCGACCACACGCTGTACGCGCTGGTCGACGGCAAGGTCGATTTCGCGGTGAAGGGCGCCAACAAGCGCCGCACCGTGAGCGTGGTCGGCGCCGAGTAACCGGCCCGTGCCGGTGCCGGGGTGGATGCCTCGACGCCGGCCAACCCGCAAGGCAGCATCACGACGCTCCGCCACGGCGGGGCGTCGTCGTTTCTGGCGGCGCCGCCTCCCCGGGGCCGGCCGCCGTCTACTTGGAGTTCCCCATGAAATTCGTCGACGAAGCCGAGATCGCCGTCCACGCCGGCAACGGCGGCAATGGCTGCATCAGTTTCCGCCGCGAGAAGTTCATCCCGCTCGGTGGCCCCGACGGCGGTGACGGCGGCAATGGCGGCAGCGTCTGGCTGGTGGCCGACGAGAACCTCAACACGCTCATCGACTTCCGCCACCAGCGCGTCTATCGGGCGCAACGCGGGCAGAACGGCATGGGGCGCGACATGTACGGCAAGGCCGGCGAGGACGTGGTGATCCGCGTGCCGGTCGGTACGGCCGTCTGCAACGTCGCCACCGACGAGATCATCGGTGACCTCACCGAGCACGGGCAGCGCCTGCTCGTCGCCAAGGGCGGCGACGGCGGCAAGGGCAACATCCACTTCAAGAGCTCGGTGAACCGCGCCCCGCGCAAGGCCACCAACGGCTGGCCGGGTGAAGAGCGTGAGCTGCGCCTCGAACTGAAGCTACTCGCCGATGTCGGCCTGCTGGGCTTCCCGAACGCCGGCAAGAGCACCTTCATCCGCGCCGTTTCGGCGGCGACGCCGAAGGTGGCCGACTACCCGTTCACCACGCTGTACCCGAACCTCGGCGTGGTCAGCGTCGAAGCCTTCAAGAGCTTCGTGATCGCCGACATCCCCGGTCTCATCGAGGGCGCGGCCGATGGTGCGGGCTTGGGCGCGCTGTTCCTGCGCCACGTGCAGCGCACTCGTTTGCTGCTGCACCTGGTGGACATGGCGCCGATGGACGAAGGCGTCGACCCGGTGGAGCAGGTGCGGGCGATCGAAAACGAGCTGCGGAAGTACGACCCGGCCATGCTGGAGAAGCCCCGCTGGCTGGTGCTCAACAAGGCCGACCTGCTGGATGAGGAGGAGACCGCGGAGCGCGTCGCCGATGTCGTGCAGCGGCTCGACTGGAAGGGCCCGCACTTCGTCGTTTCGGCCATCAGCCGCGAGGGCACGCGCCCGATCATGCTGAAGGTGCAGCAGTTCTTCGACGACCAGAAGCACGCCGCGCTTGAGGCGGCCGAGGATGCCGCGTGGGCGGAGCGCCATGCGCCGACGCCGCCGGCGGGCGAGGGCGCCTGACGGCGCCCGTTTCTGCCAGTGATGGGTAACAAAAAAGCCGGCGGAATGCCGGCTTTCTCGTGTTCCATGGCCCTTGCGGGCCAAGGAAGGCTTCGCCCGGAAATCAGGCGGCCTTGAGGGCCTTGATGTGGCCGTTCAGGCGGGCCTTGTGACGGGCGGCTTTGTTCTTGTGGATCAGGCCACGCGAGGCGTAGCGATCCAGGATCGGCTGGGCGATGGCGAAGGCGGCTTCCGCAGCGGCGGCATCCTTCGCGTCGATGGCCTTGACGACCTTCTTGACGGCGGTACGCAGCATCGAGCGCTGGGCCGAGTTGCGGGCATTGCGAACAGCGGCCTGCTTGGCGCGCTTCTTGGCGGACTTGATGTTGGCCACGGACGGCTCCTGCGTGAAACTGGGTAAGATGGTGCACGAAAGACCGCGGAGTATTGGGGAAAAGCCTTGGTGCGTCAAGAAGTAAGCGGCTTTCAAGCCCCAGCGTTCAGGAATCCCGCGTGAAGAAGCCCGCCCTGCTGCGGTCCACGGCCGTTTTCAGCGCCATGACCCTGCTGTCCCGGCTGGCCGGCTTCGCCCGCGACGTGCTGCAGGCCAGCCTGTTCGGCGCCTCCGCGGCCATGGACGCCTTCGTGATCGCCTATCGCATCCCGAACTACCTCCGGCGCATCTTCGCCGAGGGCTCCTTCTCCTCCGCTTTCGTCCCGGCCTACTCGGCGCTGAAGGAACAGGGCGACCGCGAGGCGGTGAGGGATTTCCTCGACCATGTCGCTGGCGCGCTGTGCGCCGTCGTGATCGTCGTGGCGGGGCTCGGCATGCTGGCCGCGCCCTGGATCGCCGCTGTCTTCGCGCCCGGCGCGCTCGACCAACCCGGGCAGATCGACGCCATCGTGGCGATGCTCCGCGTCACCTTTCCCTATCTTGTCTTCATCTCGATGACCGCGCTGGCCGGCGCCGTGCTGAACAGCCACGGCCGCTTCGGCCTCGCGGCGGTGACGCCGGTGCTGCACAACGTGGCGATGATCACCGCGATGCTGGCGCTGGCCCCGCTGTTCGACGTCAAGCCGATGGCCCTGGCCTGGGGTGTCCTGCTCGCTGGCGTGCTGCAGTTCGCCCTGCTGTGGCCGGCCCTCGGACGGATCGGCGCGCGGCCACGGTTTCGCGTTGATTTCCGCCATCCCGCGGTGCGCAAGGTGGGGGCGCTGATGCTGCCGACCCTGTTCTCGTCGTCGGTCGCGCAGTTGAACCTCATCGTCGGCACCATCTTCGCCTCGCTGCTCGTCACCGGCAGCCAGACCTGGCTGTACAACGCCGATCGGCTCAGCGAGTTCCCGCTGGGCCTGTTCGGGGTGGCGATCGGTACGGTGATCCTCCCGCACCTCAGTTCCCGCCATGCGGCGGGGGATGCCGAGGGCTATGCCAAGGCCATCGACTGGGGGCTTCGCATGGTGATGCTGGCCGGCGTGCCGGCGGGCGTGGGCCTGCTCATGCTGGCCGAACCGCTGGCGTCCGCGATGTTCCAGCACGGCGCGTTCACCGCTGCCGACGCGCGCATGACCGGCCTCGCACTGTCGGCCACGGCCATCGCCGTGCCGGCCTTCATGCTGACCAAGGTGCTGCTGCCGGCCTTCTTCGCCCGCCAGGACACGAAGACGCCCATGCGCGCCGCGGTGATCACCGTGTTCATCAATGTCGGACTGACGGCGGCGATCACCGCGCCCCTCTGGCACTACGGCGTGCACGGCGCTCACGCCGGCATCGCCCTGGCGACGGCGCTCGCTGGCGTGGCCAATGCGGCCCTGTTGTGGATCTGGCTGCATCGCGACGGCACCTACCGCAGGCAGCCGGGCTGGTTCCGCTACCTCGCCCAAGTTCTTATCGCGGCAGTAGCAATGGCCGTGGCCCTGTGGTGCCTGCGGGCATGGTTCGGCGATTTCACCGCGATGCCGCTGTGGCCGCGGGTTGGCGGGGTCTTGGCCTGCGTGGCGGCCGGGGCGACGGTCTATGCGCTGGCTCTGCTGGCGCTCGGCGTGCGACCCCGGCAGGTGTGGACGCACTGAATCCGCTTCGCGGCTTCGCCGTGCCGTGCCCGCTATACTTCGCCGCTTATGAGCCTGCTGTTCCGTGACATCGGGGGCGTGTCGCCCACCCCTGCCGGCAGCGTGGTCTGCATCGGTGCGTTCGACGGCCTGCATCGGGGTCATCAGGCGCTGATCGGCCGCGCCCGCGCCCGTGCGCGCGAGCTCGGCCTGCCGCTCGTGGTGCTGAGCTTCGAGCCGCTGCCGCGCGAATTCTTCATGGCGCCCGAGCCGCCGGCACGATTGATCCTGCCTGCCGCGAAGATCGCCGGCCTGCAATCGCTCGAGGTCGATGTGATCGGCCTGCTGCGCTTCAACCCGGCGATGGTCGCGATGGCTGCGGAGGACTTCGTCCGCGCCGTGTTGGTGGCGAAGCTCAACGCCCGCGAGGTCTGGGTGGGGCCCGATTTCCGCTTCGGCCACCGCCGCGGTGGCGATGTCGCGCTGCTGCAGCGGATGGGCGCCGAGCTCGGCTTCGCCGCGCAGGCGTTGCCCCTCGTCGAAGACGCCGGCGAGCGCGTGTCGAGCACGGCCGTGCGCTCCGCGCTGGCGAATGCCGAACTCGACCGCGCCGCGGTGCTGCTGGGGCGGCCCTACGCCATCCCCGGCCGCGTCGTGCGCGGCAAGCAGCTCGGCCGCACGCTGGGCTATCCGACCGCGAACCTGCGCTTCGGCGGCAAGCGCCCGCCGATGCACGGCATCTTCGCCACCTGGGTGCATGGCGTCGGCGACCGGCCGATGGCCAGCGTCTCCAGCCTCGGCACGCGGCCCACGGTGAACGGCAAGGAGCCCCTGCTCGAAGCCCACCTGTTCGACTTCAATGGCGATCTCTACGGCAAGCGCATCAATGTCGAGTTCGTCGCCAAGCTGCGCGATGAATTGAAGTTCGACGGCCTGCCCGCGTTGATCGAACAGATGGATCGCGATTCCGCGGAAGCCCGCGCGATCCTTGCCGGCCGCGCCAGCGCCGGCCATCCCCAACCCTTGAGCCTGACGACGCCGTGAGCATCGATTACAAGAGCACCATCTCGCTGCCGGACACGGCGTTCCCCATGCGCGGCGACCTGCCGAAGCGCGAGCCCGCCACACTGCAGCGTTGGCAGGACGGCCGCCTGTACGACCAGGTGCGCGCGAATGCCGCGGGCCGCCCGCGCTTCGTGCTGCACGACGGCCCGCCCTACGCCAACGGCAACATCCACATCGGCCACGCGGTCAACAAGATCCTCAAGGACCTCGTGGTGAAGTCGAAGCTGCTGGCCGGCTTCGATGCCCCCTACGTGCCGGGCTGGGACTGCCACGGCCTGCCGATCGAGCTCGCGGTCGAGAAGAAGTTCGGCAAGGTGGGCGACAAGCTCGATGCCGCTGCGTTCCGGCAGAAATGCCGCGAGTACGCCGCCGAGCAGATCGCCGGCCAGTCGCGCGATTTCCAGCGTCTCGGCGTCCTCGGTGATTGGGGCCACCCCTATCGCACGATGGATTTCCGCTTCGAGGCCGACATGGTCCGCGCGCTGGCGAAGATCGTCGCCCGCGGCCACCTCGTGCGCGGTGCGAAGCCGGTGCATTGGTGCTTCGACTGCGGCTCGGCGCTGGCCGAAGCCGAGATCGAGTACGCCGACAAGACTTCGCCGATGGTCGACGTCGCCTACGCCGCGCGCGATCCGAAGGCGTTGGCTGCGAAGTTCGGCGTGGAGTCCGGTGACGCCATCGTCGCCGTGCCGATCTGGACCACCACGCCGTGGACGCTGCCGGCCTCGCTGGCGGTGACGCTGGGCGCGGAGCTGGGCTATGCGCTGGTCGAAGGCCCGGCGCGCGACGGGAAGCGCGTGCTGCTGGTGCTGGCCGAGGCGCTGGTCGAGAAGGCCTTGGCGCGCTACGGCGTGGCCGAGGTGACGGTGTTGGGCCGCGTCGAAGGCCGCGCGCTCGAGGGCCTTGTGCTCGCGCATCCGTTCTACGCCCGTGACATTCCGCTGATCCTTGGCGACCACGTCACCGCCGATGACGGCACCGGTGCGGTGCATACCGCGCCCGGCCACGGCCAGGAGGACTTCGCCGTCGGCAAGCTCTACGGGCTGACGGACAAGTACACCGCCGCGCAGATCAATCCCGTCGACGGCAAGGGCCTGTACCTGCCGGGCACGCCGCCGATCCCGACGCCGGACGGCGAGGTCGCGATCGCCGGTACGCATTTGTGGAAGGCGAACGACGTGATCGTCGCGGCGCTGGGTGCCCGCGGCGTGCTGCTGTCCTCGGGCAAGCTGCACCACAGCTACCCGCACTGCTGGCGCCACAAGACGCCGGTGGCGTTCCGCGCGACGCCGCAGTGGTTCATCTCGATGACGCAGGCCAACCTGCGCGCCGATGCGCTCACGGCGATCAAGGGCGTTGCTTGGTTCCCCGACTGGGGCGAAGCGCGCATCAGCGCCATGGTCGACGGCCGCCCGGACTGGTGCATCTCGCGCCAGCGCACCTGGGGCGTGCCGATCGCACTGTTCACGCATCGCATCACCGGCGAGATCCACCCGCGCACGGCCGAACTGATGGCCGCGGTGGCCGCGAAGATCGAGCAGGGCGGGGTGGACGCGTGGTTCGCGCTCGACGCCGCCGAACTGCTCGGCCCCGAGGCTGCCGACTACGAGAAGGTCACCGACATCCTCGACGTCTGGTTCGATTCCGGCGTCACCCACGAGGCCGTGCTCGCCGCGCGCGCCGACGAGGGCTTGGGCAAGCCGGCCGATCTCTACCTCGAAGGCTCGGACCAGCACCGCGGCTGGTTCCAGAGCTCGCTGCTCACCGGCGTGGCGATCGACGGGGTGGCGCCGTACCGGCAGGTGCTGACGCACGGCTTCACCGTCGATGCGCAGGGCCGGAAGATGTCGAAGTCGATCGGCAACGTCGTCGAGCCGCAGAAGGTCATCGACCAGATGGGTGCCGACGTGCTCCGCCTCTGGGTGGCCAGCACCGACTACCGCAACGAGATGTCCGTCTCCGACGACATCCTGAAGCGCACCGCCGACGCCTACCGCCGCATCCGCAACACCGCGCGCTTCCTGCTCGGCAACCTGGCCGGTTTCGATCCGGTCGCGCACCTTCTGCCGAACGGCGAACTGCTGTGGCTGGATGCGCAGGCCGTCGCGCGCGCCGGCGAGGTGCAGGCCGAGATCACGGCGGCCTACGCCCGCTACGACTTCGCCGCCGTCGTCGCCGCGCTGCAGAACTACTGCACCAACGACCTGGGCGCGCTGTACCTCGACGTCACCAAGGACCGCCTGTACACCATGCCGGTGGACAGCCGCGGCCGCCGTTCGGCGCAGTCGGCGATGTTCCGCATCGCCCATGCGCTC
>Ga0209278_1002056_pt1 | contig 11534 bp, 6 predicted proteins | sample JI81BgreenDNA_FD_187504 | JGI IMG/M metagenome (GOLD analysis project Ga0209278, IMG submission 187504) | Wastewater effluent complex algal communities from Wisconsin, to seasonally profile nutrient transformation and Carbon sequestration -... | ecosystem: Engineered > WWTP > Effluent > Algae... | reverse complement strand
ACCATCCAAAAAAGACTATCGCCATTTCAATATAAAAACCGTCGAAGGTCCAAACGATTTTGCTTCCATGGAAGAAGTTGTGTACAGAAGATACAAACGATTGCTAGACGAAAACCAACCCTTGCCGCAACTCATCATCATCGATGGTGGAAAAGGACAACTTTCGTCTGCTTTAAAAAGCATCGACGACTTAGGTTTACGCGGAAAAATTGCCATTATCGGCATTGCAAAACGACTAGAAGAACTTTTTTATCCCGGCGATTCGGTGCCATTATACCTAGATAAAAAATCAGAAACCTTAAAAGTCATCCAACATCTTCGAAACGAAGCACACCGATTTGGCATCACATTTCACCGAGACAAACGCAGTAAATCCGCACTAAATTCGTCCATCGAAACCATTCCAGGCATCGGCGAAAAAACCATGCTCGCGTTAATAAAACATTTCAAAAGTGTTAAAAGATTAAAATTAGCCACCGAAAAAGAAATTTCTGAAGTAGTTGGTGCATCAAAAGCCAAAAAAATTTCCGACTTTTACAAAGAGATAAAACCATAAATTCTGTGAGCGAATGTTTCTATTCTGTCTATTAGCCATTTTCCTGCTTTCCACTCTATCTTTTTTTTACAAAAAAAGGATGCCGTTTCAATCAGGGCTAGTTAGCATTCGTCTTTTCTGTCTATTATCTTTTTGTCTATCATCTATTATCTCTTATTCACAAGACACAATTCCTAGAAAAAAAATCGGATTAGTACTTTCTGGCGGTGGCGCAAAAGGGTTTGCACATATTGGGGTTTTAAAAGTATTAGAAGAAGCAGGCGTAAAAATCGATTACATTGGCGGAACCAGCATGGGCGCAGTTGTTGGCGGATTATATGCTTCAGGTTACAGCGCAGCCCAAATAGATTCTATTTTCTACAACACCAATTTTGATGAATTGCTTCAAGACTACATTCCGCGTTCGTCCAAAAGCTTTTATGAAAAACAAAACGACGAAAAATATGCCGTTTCATTACCGTTTAACAAATTCAAAATTGGCATACCTGTTGCACTTTCCAAAGGAATGTATAACTACAATATGTTAGCAAAACTAACCCATAATGTTAGACATATTCGAAATTTCAACCAATTACCTATTCCGTTTGTTTGTGTCGCTACCGATATTGAAACTGGTGAAGAAGTATTGCTTCGCGAAGGTTATTTGGCACAAGCCATGATGGCAAGTTCCGCATTTCCATCATTATTTTCACCTGTTGAAATCGATGGAAAAATACTTATCGATGGTGGCGTTACTAATAATTATCCCGCCGAAGAACTCCGCAGAATGGGTGCAGAAATCATCATTGGTGTTGATGTTCAAGATGATTTAAAAGACCGAGAATCGCTAAAAGATGCTACACGAATTTTGGTTCAAATCACCAATTTGGAGATGATTAACAAAATGAAAGAAAAAACCAAAATCACCGATATCTACATCAAACCCGATATTTCCAACTATGGCGTAATTTCATTTGACCAAGGAAAAGAAATCATTAAAAAAGGTGAAGAAGCTGCACTTGCCGTTTATGACCAAATAAAAAAATTGGGCACAGAAAACGAAGCTCAGCATCTAGCAAAAGTTGACGAATGCCTAGATATTCAAGGAATAACCATTTCAAAAATGGATAATTACACTAGAGCTTATGTTTTAGGAAAATTACGCTTTAAAGCTCCAAAAGAAATTGACTATGACGAATTAAAAACTGGTATAAATAACCTGAACGCTACTCAAAACTTTAGCCGAATTAGCTATTCTTTGGAACCAAAAGACAATGGTGAAGAACTAAAAATCAATTTATCTGAAAACGAAAATAAAACCTTTCTCAAATTTGGTTTGCATTATGATGGATTATACAAAAGCGCCATTTTAGTTAATGTTACACATAAAAAATCAGTGTTTAAAAACGATGTTTTATCAATGGATTTAGCACTTGGCGACAACATTCGTTACAATCTTGATTACTATATTGACAATGGTTTTTATTGGAGTTTTGGAATAAAATCACGATTTAACGAATTCAATCGAAATGTTAAAACCGATTTCAATGACGGAGCATTATTTGAACAAACAGGACTAAATTCACTAAACATGGATTTTTCTGATTTGACCAATCAAATATATGTTCAAACCGTTTTTATCCAAAAATACTTGATTGGCGCAGGATTAGAACACAAGTACCTTAGAATTGAAACTGAAAATTTAGAAGAGAACAGTCGGGTTTTTGAAAACAGCACCTACATAAGTGCATTTGGATACTTAAAATACGATTCTTTTGACAATCGTTATTTTCCTAAAAATGGTTGGCTTTTTTCTGGCGATATTCAATCTTTTCTTTACTCGTCTGATTATACAAAAGGATTTAATCGATTTTCAATTGCCAAAGGAGAAATTGGTTTTGCAAAAAACTTTGCAAAAAAATGGACTTTAAAAATTCAATCGGAAGCTGGTTTTTCATTTGGTAATGAAAGTGTTGATTTCTTCGACTTTGTACTTGGCGGTTATGGAAATCAAACCATTAATAATTTCAAACATTTTCTAGGTTTTGATTTTTTAAGCATTTCCGGTGATAGTTTTATAAAATCTTGTTTCACAATTGATTATGAAATTTACAAAAAAAATCATTTCAACTTTTCTGCCAATTATGCCAATTTAGAAAACAATCTTTTTGAAACAGGCAATTGGTTTTCAAAACCTAAATTTAGTGGTTATGCTATTGGATATGGCTACGAATCAGTAGTTGGTCCAATCGAAATAAAATACACTTGGTCACCTGAATTACCAAAAGGATACACTATGATTAATGTTGGTTTTTGGTTTTAATACTTATAAATAATGCATTTTTTTATAAAATTGAACATAAAAACCTATATTTGAAACCTAAACATTAACTAAAAAACCAAAAATATGTCTATTTGGAAAAGAAAATCACTCGATATTCTATTGAGCGAAGCCGACGAATCTGAAAAAGGTTTAAAAAGAACTTTATCATCAAGAGCTTTAGTCGCTTTAGGAATTGGTGCTATTATTGGCGCAGGATTATTTTCATTAACTGGAATTGCCGCTGCCGATCATGCTGGTCCAGCCGTAACACTTTCATTTGTATTAGCAGCCGTTGGTTGTGCTTTTGCTGGTTTATGTTATGCAGAATTTGCCTCTATGATTCCTGTTGCCGGAAGCGCATACACCTATTCTTATGCAACCATGGGCGAATTTGTAGCTTGGATTATCGGTTGGGATTTAGTTTTAGAATATGCACTTGGAGCAGCAACCGTTGGTGTAAGTTGGGGTTCATACTTAAATAAATTATTAGCCCAATTTGGCATGTCTATTCCACCCGAATTTTCAAGCGCACCTGCTGAAGGCGGAATTATAAACTTACCTGCAATTTTTATTGTTTGCGTATTGTCAATGTTATTGATTAGAGGAACAAAAGAATCGGCGTTTGTAAACAATATTTTAGTGGTCATGAAATTGATTGTGGTACTTATTTTCATCGTTTTAGGATGGCAATACATCAATCCTGATTATCACGTTCCTTATATTCCTGAATATGTTCCAGCTCATGTAACCGAAACAGGTGAAAAAGTTGGCGAGTTTGGAGGAATGTCTGGTATTGCTGCTGGAGCAGGTTTAGTATTCTTCGCATTTATTGGTTTTGATGCCGTTTCAACCGCTGCACAAGAAGCAAAAAATCCACAAAAAGGAATGCCAATCGGAATTCTAGGTTCATTAGCAATTTGTACCATTCTTTATGTTTTGTTTTCTTATGTAATGACAGGTTTAGTTCCATATACTGTATTTAAAGGCGATGCTTCTCCAGCCGCAACAGCATTTGCAGTAACGGGTTACAACTTTTTACAAACAGGACTTATCGTTGCTATTCTTGCTGGATATACTTCAGTAATTTTAGTCATGTTGATGGGACAAAGTCGTGTGTTCTACTCTATGAGTAAAGATGGACTTTTACCAACTTTCTTTGGCGATATTCACAAAAAATTTAGAACTCCGTGGAAAACTAATATTTTCTTCATGGTTTTTGTGAGCATTTTTGCAGGATTTGTTCCTATCAAAGATTTAGGTCACATGGTAAGTATTGGAACGTTATTTGCCTTTTCATTAGTTTGCCTTGGAATTTTAATCATGCGTAAAAAAATGCCAAATGCTGAGCGTTCATTCCGAGTTCCATTAGTACCGTTTGTACCAATTGCTGGAATTGTAGTTTGTTTCTACTTAATGTATGCATTACCTGCTGAAAGTTGGTTACGTCTTTTAGTTTGGATGGCAATTGGAGTTTCACTATACTTCATTTATGGAAAGAAAAACAGTAAACTAAACGACTAATTTTAGTTACTTAACAAATAAAAAAAGGATTAACGATTTATAAAATTGTTAATCCTTTTTTGCTTTTGATAAAAATTTGATAATTATCATTTCACAAAATTATATTTTTCCGATATTTGTATGGTATGAATTCACCTTGGAAAAATTTATTATCCCATTTAAAATTCCTCATCAAGAGAAATCCGGAATGAGTAACCTCTTTTTGACTGATTACAAAGTAAAGTTCAACCTTACTTTCAACAGTAAACATTAATTTTAAAACAAAAAGAAATGCCATTATATCATACATTAGGAAAAATTCCACCAAAAAGACACACCATTTTCAAAAAACCAAATGGCGATTTGTATTATGAACAACTTTTTGGAACCATAGGTTTTGACGGAATGTCAACCAATTCCTATCACGAACAAAGACCAACACAAGTAAAAGAAATTCGTAAGCAATACAACATTGCGCCAAAAATTTCAAAAGCAAACAATATCCAATCCTATCGCCTTCGCGGATTTCAAGTAAATCCCGAAAATGATTTTCTAGAAAGTCGAAAAATCGTTTTGACCAATTCCGATTGTCATATTGTTCTTGCTGCACCAAAAAAATCAACAACCGATTATTTCTATAAAAACACCGATTCCGATGAAATGATTTTCATCCACAAAGGTTCAGGAAAACTAAGAACCATGTTAGGAAACATCGATTTCAAATATGGCGATTACTTAATTGTTCCAAGAGGAATTATTTATAAAATTGATTTCGATACCGAAGACAATCGTCTATTCATCGTCGAATCGCACAGACCAATTTACACTCCAAAACGCTACCGAAACTGGTTTGGTCAATTATTAGAACATTCACCATTTTGCGAAAGAGACATTCGTCGTCCACACGAACTAGAAACCTACAACGAAAAAGGCGAATTTGTCATCAAAGTAAAAAAGAAAGACGAAATCTTTGAAATGGTTTATGCTACACATCCGTTTGACGTGATTGGTTATGACGGCTACAATTATCCTTATGCTTTTTCCATTCACGATTTTGAACCAATCACAGGAAGAATACATCAACCGCCGCCAGTTCACCAAACTTTTGAAACTGATGCCTTTGTCGTTTGTTCCTTCGTACCGCGTTTATACGATTATCATCCCGATGCAATTCCGGCGCCATACAACCACAGCAACATTGATTCCGATGAAGTTTTGTACTATGTTGACGGCGATTTCATGAGCAGAAACGATATCGAAGCTGGACACATTTCGCTTCATCCGGCAGGAATTCCTCACGGTCCGCATCCTGGCGCAGTAGAAAGAAGCATTGGCAAAAAAGACACACAAGAATTAGCCGTGATGGTTGATACATTCAAACCTTTGATGGTAACCGAAGAAGCTATGAAAATAGCCGACGACAAGTACTATCAATCTTGGTTAGAGTAAGCCTTCCCAACCCTTCCAAAGGAAGGGATTTTGAAAATAGAAAATAAAATAATAACTAAAATCCTATTTACCCTTAATAGGAATTCCCCTTTGGGGTTAGGGGCAAAATTATGAGTAAAGAAATAAAATCAGTCGAATACGGCTTAGAAAAAATATTTGAAGGTGCACAAGATTTCCTTCCACTTTTAGGAACCGATTACGTAGAATTCTATGTTGGTAATGCTAAACAAGCCGCACATTATTACAAAACAGCTTTTGGATTTCAATCCTATGCCTACGCAGGATTAGAAACCGGAATGAAAGACCGAGCTTCTTATGTTTTAAAACAAGACAAAATCCGTTTAGTGTTAACAACCGCTTTAAAAGGCGATTCTCCAATTGGCGAACACGTAAAAAGACACGGCGATGGTGTTAAAATTGTGGCACTTTGGGTTGATGATGCACGTTCAGCATTTGAAGAAACTACAAAACGCGGTGCAAAAGTTTACATGGAACCAACTGTAGAAACCGACGAACATGGCGAAGTAGTTCGCGCCGGAATTTACACGTATGGCGAAACCGTGCACATGTTTGTAGAACGAAAAAACTACAACGGAGCATTTTTACCAGGTTACAAAGAATGGAAATCCGATTACAATCCTGCGCCAACCGGATTAAAATATGTTGACCACATGGTTGGAAACGTGGGTTGGAACGAAATGAATACTTGGGTAAAATTCTACGAAGATGTAATGGGATTTGTAAATTTCCTTTCGTTTGACGATAAACAAATCACGACTGAATATTCCGCTTTGATGAGTAAAGTAATGAGTAATGGAAACGGAAGAATTAAATTCCCAATCAACGAACCAGCCGAAGGAAAGAAAAAATCACAAATTGAAGAATATTTGGATTTCTACGATGGTCCAGGCGTTCAACATATTGCCATCGCTACAGATGATATCATCAAAACCGTTGCCGATTTAAAATCGCGCGGAATTGAATTTTTATCAACGCCACCACAAGCGTATTACGATGCCATTCCAGAACGATTAAAAGATCACATGCATAAATTTAAAGAAGACATCAAAGAACTTCAAAAATTGGGTATTATGATTGATGCCGATGAAGAAGGTTATTTGCTTCAAATTTTCACTAAACCTGTGGAAGACAGACCAACTTTATTCTATGAAATTATTCAAAGAATGGGCGCAAGAGGTTTTGGTGCAGGTAATTTCAAAGCTTTATTTGAATCTATTGAAAGAGAGCAAGAACTTAGAGGAACTTTGTAAAAATTTCATTTTTATTAACATATTGTCAAAATACAACGTTGTAGTAACCTTGTTTTTGATAAAAATATGTTAAAATTGACTTTTTGTTAAACATAATTCAAAAAACATATATATCTTTGTACCATCAAAAATCGAAGGAGTGGTTTCCTTCAAACTTTTTGGATAAATTTTCATAATTTATAGTTTTTTGGTTGGTTAATAGCATAAAAGCTCAGTCGTTTTTCGGCTGGGCTTTTTTGTTTTGAATGCATTCATAAAAAACAATATTGCTTTATAATAATTTAATGACTAAAAAAGTTTAATTTAGTGCTTGTTACAATGTTTACTTTTTAAACTTTTTTACACTAAGAACTTAATTGTAGTACCTAAATAAATTATGAAAAACACACTACTGTTATTTTTTTTATCTTTATCATTATCCGTCAGTTCGCAAACAAAAACATTCAAAGTTGCTTTGAAAAAAGCCTATTTTTATGAAAAAACAGAAGATTTTTCATTAGCAAAAGAAGTGCTTAAAAATGTCCAAAAAGAAGAATCAATAAACGCATCAGAAAAAGTTTTTTTACAACATTATATCTTGTTTTATGATTATTTATTATCTGACATGCAGGATATTAAAAATATTGATCTTGCTATACAATATTTAATTTCAATCAAAAATAGAAATTCCTTTGAAACTGAACTTTTGTTAAATCTAACAACATCAAAATACCATTATTTGGCAAATAACATTGGATTTGAAGCATCTTTAGAAGTCGCTGAAAAAGGTTATAAAATCAAAGATTTCAACCAAGCCAAATTAGAAACACGTACCGATTATTTGTATGATTTGGGTTATTTATATGATAAAACAGGAAACTCATTTGAAGGGATTAAATTCTATAAAAAATCACTTGCGCTATACATAAAACAATTTGGAGAAAACGATAATGAAGTTGCTCTTAATTACAACAATTTAGCATATGCCTATTCAAATATTTATAATCAAAAAAACACAATAGCTTATTATGAAAAGGCAGCAAAAATTTGGGAGAATATTTATAAAAATAAAACCAGCGATAAAGATTATTTAATCACCGTTTATTACAATTTAATCTCTCAATACATTAATTATGGTGATATTGAAAACGCAAAGAAGAACCTTTTAAAACTAAATAATCATTTTCATCAAAAATATAAAATTAGTAAAGCTACTGATGAGCGTCATTTTAGTTCGTTCTTTGATTACTCGTTAAGTAACATTCGGTTGAATTTAGCTTTAAATCAAAAGGATATTGCATTGCAATTTTTGAAAGATTTTGAAAACAATCAGCTTTTGCCTTATGAGAAGCAAAGTAATTCAACATTTTTAATTCAATGCTACGAAGAAATAGCAGATTTTTTAATTGAAAACAAAGACTATACTTTGGCTCAAGATCTAATTGAAAAAGGATTATTATTAGCTAAAAAATATGAGCAAAATCATTATTTAATTACATTAAATGCTAAAAAAGGAAAATTATATAAGTTTCAAAACAATTTAGACTTGGCGTTGGAACATTATGAAATTGCGCAAAAAAACAACAAAAAAACTTATTTTAATTCTAGTAAATACATAATTGAATACTTAAAATCTGAAATCTATTTTGAGAAAAATCAAAGTCAAAAGTCTGTTGTTAACTTAAAAAATAATATAGAACAACTAGTATTTGATTTCTCTAAAAAGAAGAAAACTATCGAAAAAATAAGTTTTTCTGATGTGAAAGATTTAGTTTCAACAGATTTTATAAATCTTTTTTATAAATCGGGTAAAATATACTTCCAAAACTATAAAAAACACAAAGTCAAAAAAGACCTTTTTATTGCTGATAATTTATATAAAATAAGTAATAAACTGTTCAGAGAATATTATTTAAAAGGAGAATACAACGAAGATTTAAGCAATTACCATTCTGAAATAATTGAAGGTTTATTTGAAATAAGTTTAGAAAAAAAACTTTCCTTTCAGGAGCAAATTTATTTGATAAATGAAATTGAAAGAAGCGCTTCTCAACATTTAGCACAAGAGTTTTACAAAAAAATTAAAATACAAAACAACGATTATAATCTCAAACTTGATAAAATAAATGAATTAAAAAAGGAATTACATTTCTATAAAAGTCAGACGAAAATCAATAATCAAAAAATTGCAAGTTTAGAATATAACATAAACTCCATTTTAAAAAAAACATCAAAAACTTATCAAGGAATTGATAAAAATTCTCTTGACAACTTTGATGTAGTGAAAGTTCAAAACACGTTAGAAAATAATGAATTGGTTGTAAAATACTACACTTTAAAAAAACATGTTTTTGCTCTTTATATTTCTCCAAAAAAAGTTGAGATAAAAAAAATAGCGCCGACAAATATGGTAAAAAAGGAAGTCCAATTCTATTTAAATCAAACCAAAAAGATTACTGAAAACAGTCTTGTTTCTGAAAAAATTTCTAAACTTTTATGGCATGATTTGAATGCAGAAAAAATCACCTTTATTGCTGACAGTTTTCTGAATTATCTACCTTTTGAAACACTTTACAACCCAAAAAATAAAAAATTTTTAGTCCAACAAAGCAGTGTTTCCTATGAATATAACTTTTCCTTTTTCTTGTTCAACAAAAAAAGTAATATCAAAGTAGATAGTGATGCACTAATTGCTTTTGCACCCAATTATAAGAATAAAGAATTAGCCAAAGTTAGAAGCGGTTTATCTGATTTGCGTTATGCAAAAATAGAAGCTAATTTAATTTCAAAATTATTTAATGGAACGACTTTTATTAATGAAAAAGCAACAAAATCTAATTTTTTAAATACCATCAATCAATTTGGATTTTATCATTTTGCTATGCATTCGTTGGTAGACGAGAACAATATTAACGAGTCTTGTTTGGTGTTTTCAAATGACGAAAAACTTTATTTTTCAGAACTTTATGGACTGAGTTTTCCAGCAAAAATGGTTGTTTTAAGCGCTTGCGATACCGGAAACGGAAATTTAAAATCGGGTGAAGGCATAATGAGTTTGTCTCGCGCATTAACTTATGCAGGTGTACAATCTTCAGTTTACAGTCTTTGGCAAGTTCCAGACAAGGAAACTTCAGAAATTATCGTTTCCTTCTATAAAAATTTAAAGCGAGGACAACCAAAAGACGAAGCTTTAGCAAATGCTAAAAAACAATTTTTGGCAAACAATCCAATGAAGCAACATCCGTTTTATTGGGCAGGATTTGTAGTAAATGGCGATGTTTCACCAATAGTAAATCCAATAAATAATTGGGTTTGGATTGCACTTGCCGGAGGAATATTAATCTTAATTCTTGGATTTGTTTATAGAAAAAAATTATTCTAATTCGGCCACCAATTCTTTTGCCATTTTTTGCATCGGATTAGTCGAATTAGCTAATTCCTGTAGTAAAACTAAAGCCTTTTCTTCTTGTTCCAATTTAACTAAAGTTAATGCTTTATACCATTTAACGTAAGGCGTAAATCCATTGTTTTTTTGCAAATCAAATTGTTCAAAGGAAGTCAACGCTTCATCATAACGTTTTAATTCCATAAGCGACAACGATTTGTAGAATAAAGAATAATCTTCTTTCTCTGTGTAGTATAGTTTAGAAAAAAGCGTCAAAGCTTTGGTATAATCGCCACTATCATAAGAATAAAACGCTTCCGATTTTATGTCGGTTGAACTTTCACCTCTAACCGTTGGCGCGACAACATTAGGATACGATTGGTAATATTCTTCATAAACCGCATTGGTGTCAACGTCATTGGAAAATGTCCAAAAACCAATTCCCAACATAACGGTAAACGATGCCGCAGCGAACCAAACGGTATAATTGCGCTTTGGTTTTTTTGTTTCAAACGATTGAAGTTTCTTCTTTAATGCTTGGCGTTCGTTCAACGTAATGGCTTTTTTCACATCTTCTTCATAAACCACTTGTTCACGAAAAGTCTCGTCGGTTTGCATCAATTGGTCAAACATTGATTTTTCATCAGCGTTCAAGCTTTTAGCAAAATATTTTTCTATTAATTCCTCGTGATCCATATTCTATTTGTTTATCAAATCTTTCAGCTGTTTTAAGCATCTAGATTTCTGACTTTTTAATACATCTTTGTTAGTATAACCCAATAATTCCTGAATTTCATCCAACTTTTTTTCTTCATAATAAAAAAGCGTCAACACCTTTTTACATTGTTCACCAAGCTGGGAAAAATAGTTTCTTACCAAGGTTAATTTTGAATTTTGTTCCTCTTCGTCATACAATTCATACTCCATTTCAACGTGTTCAAAATCATTTACAGCGACTTGTTTCCCTAATTTTTTCAGCCGATGATAAATCATAAACTTGCCAATACTGAACAAATAAGTCGAAATAGAACTTTGTAAATCATCCAGTTTTCCTTTTCGGGCATTTTCGCATAAAGCAATGATAGCATCTTG
>Ga0209278_1002054_pt1 | contig 11536 bp, 13 predicted proteins | sample JI81BgreenDNA_FD_187504 | JGI IMG/M metagenome (GOLD analysis project Ga0209278, IMG submission 187504) | Wastewater effluent complex algal communities from Wisconsin, to seasonally profile nutrient transformation and Carbon sequestration -... | ecosystem: Engineered > WWTP > Effluent > Algae... | reverse complement strand
CGAGAGCAAGAAGCTGTATTGCATCTATGTCGCCGTGGGCCAGAAGCGTTCGACCGTGGCCCAAATTGTTCGCGCGCTGGAAGAAAATGGCGCGATGGAATATTCGATCGTGGTCGCCGCCACCGCTTCGGAACCGGCCCCGCTGCAGTTCCTGGCGCCCTACACCGGCTGCACCATGGGCGAATTCTTCCGCGACAACGGCATGCACGCCGTGATCGTGTATGACGATCTTTCCAAGCAGGCCGTGGCCTATCGCCAGATGTCGCTGCTGCTGCGCCGCCCGCCGGGCCGCGAAGCCTATCCGGGTGACGTGTTCTATCTGCACAGCCGCCTGCTGGAGCGCGCCGCCAAGATGAACGATGCCAACGGCAATGGCTCGCTGACGGCGCTGCCGATCATCGAAACCCAGGCCGGTGACGTTTCGGCGTACATCCCGACCAACGTGATTTCGATCACCGATGGCCAGATCTTCCTGGAAACCGAATTGTTCTACCAGGGCATCCGCCCGGCCATCAACGTCGGCCTTTCGGTGAGCCGCGTCGGTTCGGCCGCGCAGACCAAGGCGATGAAGAAAGTGGCCGGTTCGATCAAGCTGGAGCTGGCGCAGTATCGCGAAATGGCCGCGTTCGCGCAGTTCGGTTCGGATCTTGATGCCTCCACGCAAAAGCTGCTGAACCGCGGCAAGCGCCTGACCGAGCTGCTGAAGCAGGGCCAGTATCAGCCGATGCCGTTCGAAGACCAGGTTGTGTCGATCTTTGCCGGCGTGAATGGCTTCCTCGACAGCATCGATGCCGGTGCCGTCACCCGCTTCGAAGCCGCGCTGCTCAGCCACGTGAAATCGGCCCATGCCGATGTGCTGGCCGACATCCGCGACAAGAAGGATCTTTCGGCTGACACCACCGCCAAGCTGAAGGATGTCATCGGCGCCTTCGTGAAGACCTTCGCGTAACAGCAATCTGTCGCCGGGGCGTTCGCGCTCCGGAGACGATGAGAGAAGCAGATGCCCAGTCTCAAGTCTCTGAAAATGCGCATCACTTCGGTGAAGTCGACGCAGAAGATCACCAAGGCCATGAAGATGGTTGCGGCGGCGAAACTGCGCCGGGCGCAGGAAGCCGCCGAAGCCGCCCGCCCCTATTCGGTGCGGATGGCCGCCGTGATGGCGTCGCTGGCCAGCCGCGTGACGGTGGGCCCGGAAAGCCCGCGCCTGCTGGCTGGCACCGGCAAGGACCAGGTTCACCTGCTGGTGATCTGCTCGTCGGAGCGTGGTTTGGCCGGTGGTTTCAACAGCAACATCGCCAAGCTGGCGCGCCGCACGCTGGATGAGCTGCTGGCGCAGGGCAAGACGGTCAAGCTGCTGTTCGTCGGCAAGAAGGCGCGCGCGCCGTTCGCCCGCACGCACAAGGATCTGATCGTCGGCACCGTCGACATGACCCACATCAAGAATGTCGGTTTTGCCGATGCCAAGGCCGTGGCCGATGATGTGGTCGCCCGCTTCGCAGCCGGCGAGTTCGATGTCGCCCACCTGTTCTTCTCCACCTTCAAGTCGGCGCTGACTCAGGAGCCGACGCGGCTGCAGATCATCCCCGCCGCGCTGCCGGCTGGCGGCGCTGTCGGTGCCGATGCCTCGGTGGAGTATGAGCCGGACGAGGAATCGATCCTTGCCGATCTGCTGCCGAAGAACCTCGCCGTGCAGGTGTTCCGCGCCCTGCTGGAAAATGCCGCGTCCGAACAGGGCAGCCGCATGACCGCCATGGACAGCGCCACCCGCAACGCCGGGGACATGATCAACAAGCTTTCCATCACCTACAACCGCACGAGACAGGCCGCGATCACCAAGGAATTGATCGAGATCATCTCGGGCGCCGAAGCCCTTTAAGGAGCACGCCTCATGGCCAATACCACCAACAATGTCGGCCGCATCAGCCAGGTCATCGGCGCCGTTGTCGACGTGACCTTCGAAGGCGAACTGCCGGCGATTCTCTCCGCCCTCGAAACCACCGTGAACGGCAACCGCCTCGTTCTGGAAGTTGCCCAGCACCTGGGTGAAAGCGCCGTGCGCTGCATCGCCATGGACGCCACCGACGGCATGGTGCGCGGTCAGGAAGTGACCGACACCGGCAGCCAGATCCGCGTGCCGGTTGGCCCGGCCACCCTGGGCCGCATCATGAACGTCATCGGTGAGCCGATCGACGAGCGTGGCCCGATCGATCAGACCAACACCGCGCCGATCCACGCCAAGGCCCCGGAATTCGTCGACCAGTCGACCGAATCAAGCATTCTGGTCACCGGCATCAAGGTCATCGATCTGCTCGCTCCGTACGCCAAGGGCGGCAAGATCGGCCTGTTCGGCGGTGCCGGCGTCGGCAAGACCGTGCTGATTCAGGAACTGATCAACAACATCGCCAAGGGCCACGGCGGCACCTCGGTGTTCGCCGGCGTGGGTGAGCGCACCCGTGAAGGCAACGATCTCTATCACGAATTCCTCGAAGCCGGCGTCATCGCGTCGGACGCGGATGGCAATGCCATCTCCGAAGGTTCGAAGGTCGCCCTGGTCTATGGCCAGATGAACGAGCCGCCCGGCGCCCGCGCCCGCGTCGCCCTTTCGGGCCTGACCATCGCGGAATATTTCCGCGACGTCGAAGGCCAGGACGTGCTGTTCTTCGTGGACAACATCTTCCGCTTCACCCAGGCCGGTTCCGAAGTGTCCGCTCTGCTCGGCCGCATCCCGTCGGCCGTGGGCTATCAGCCGACGCTGGCCACCGACATGGGTGCGCTGCAGGAACGCATCACCTCCACCAACAAGGGTTCGATCACCTCGGTGCAGGCCATTTACGTGCCCGCCGACGATCTCACCGATCCGGCCCCGGCCGCGTCGTTCGCCCACCTTGATGCCACCACCGTGCTGAGCCGTGCGATTTCGGAAATGGGCATCTACCCGGCCGTCGATCCGCTCGACTCCACGTCGCGCGTGCTCGCCCCGCGCGTTGTGGGTGAAGAGCATTACGCTGTCGCCCGTTCGGTTCAGGAAGTGCTGCAGAAGTACAAGAGCCTGCAGGACATCATCGCCATTCTGGGCATGGATGAACTGAGCGAAGAAGATAAGCTGGTCGTCAGCCGCGCCCGCAAGATCCAGCGCTTCCTGTCGCAGCCGTTCCACGTCGCCGAAATCTTCACCGGTTCGCCCGGCGTGTTCGTGCAGGTGGAAGACACGATCAAGGGCTTCAAGGCCATCGTCGCCGGCGAATATGATCACCTGCCGGAAAACGCCTTCTACATGGTCGGCACCATCGAAGACGCCGTTGCCAAGGCCGCCAAGCTGGCGGCTGACGCGGCCTGATCCAACACCCCTCTCCTAGTGGGAGGGGAAAGGAACCGAACATGGCTGAATTGCTCGATTTCGAACTCGTCTCTCCGGAACGCCGGCTGGCCAAGGCCAAGGTGGCGATGGTTGTCGTGCCTGGCGTGGAAGGCGACTTTGGTGTGCTGCCCGGCCACGCGCCGATGATGTCCACCATCCGCCCCGGTGCGATTGCCATCCATGAAGCCGATGGCGGCCCGGCCACGCAGCGTTTCTTCATCGACGGCGGCTTTGCCGAAGTGACGGAAACCGGCCTCACCATCCTCGCCGAAAAGGCCACCCCGGTGGCGGAGATCGACGTGGCGGCCGTCGCCACCCAGCTCGCCGCCGCGCGGACCGCTGGTGACGATACAGCCATCGCCCGCCTCGAAGCCATGCAGGCCGCCGCCACCAACTGAGCTGGCGACCACGATCACGACATGCGCCCCGCGCCGGCTTGCCCGACGCGGGGCGTTGTCATTCAGCAGGCAGCAAGCCGCCGCAGCGCACAGCGATGGTGCGATTTGCCGGTTCCCTGTGTCGGCAAAAGCGCCTAATCTGATGGGGTAATCCCGCTTGCGGAGCCGATGTCCATGCGCCTGCCCTTCATCCTTCTCACCGTGGCAGTGGCGCTCCCTGCCCTGGCGCAGCAGCCGCCCGCCAACCCGACAACAGCGCCGCCACGGCCGACCATGCTGAAGCCGGCCGATCTGCCGACCGGCGATGGCAGCCAGCCGCGCCAGCGCTTCGTGACGGTGTTCGACAACGAGGCCTGCCCCAAGCCCAGCTCCGTTGATGAAGTGGTGGTGTGCGCGCGCCTGCCCGGCTCTGAGGTGTTCCGTATCCCCGAGCGGCTGCGCAAGGCCGAGACCCGGCAAAGCGTGTTGACGCAGAATCGCGCCTTGTTGCTGGGTGATGGCACGGGTGGTGCCGGCAACAGCATCGGCAGTTGCAGCGCGATCGGCCCGGCCGGTTTTACCGGTTGCGATCGCAAGATGGTAGATGCCTGGGCGCAGGATCGCACCAACCGCATGGGCTATAACGAGCCGACTCCGCGCTGAGGCGACGACAGGCCAGGTCCAGACTTGGCCAGAATCGCTCATGCCGAGCTTGTCGAGGCACGCACCTCAGTTCGTGCGTGCCTCGACAAGCTCGGCATGAGCGGATTTCATCCTGGAAACAAGGAAAACCCGTTCAGCGGCGGCGCTGCACGCGTTCCGGCGTCATGCCGTGTTTATGAGACGCACGCCACTTGTCGAGCAACACCGGCATCAGCCCAATGGCCACCGCCAACAGCGCAATATAGACCGTCATAGAAGCCCCCCTCTTGGCCAGTCAGAAGGGAAGGTTAACCCAGATTTACCGAAATGCAAGAGGGGCGCCCCGGCCCGCCGGAACGCCCCTCTTTGAACAAGCTTGCGCGGATCAGCGGACCGGTTTGACCGTCGGCGCGACGTCGGGCTTGGCCGGATCGAAGCGCACCCGCACGGTTTCGCCGCTGCTGCCGGGGAAATTGGTGAACATGGCCGTCACCAGGTTTGGCACCAGCCGGGTGAGATTGTTGCTGTTGCTCACGGTTTCCGCGCGGCCTTCGAACACGCTCTTCTTGTCGGCATTGCGGTTGATGCGCATGGCAACCACGGTGTTGTAGTTGGTGACGCTGTAGACTTCGTTGTTCCAGCCGCCGCCCCAGCCGCCAAGGCCGCCGCCCCAGCCGCCGAAGCCACCGCCCCAACCACCCCAGCCACCCCAGCCGCCGCCCCAATAGGGGCCCCAGCCAAAGCCGGGTCCAAAGCCACCACCCCAGCCGAGGCCGGGCCGGCTCTGCACCTTTTCGCGCGGAGCGGAGACATGATAATCAAGCTGCACGGTGAGCGCCGCCGCATCCGGGCCGCTGGCTTCCTGGAAGCCGGCAGCGATCAGCTTTTGCCGCACCAGATTGGCATAGGTGGCAAATTCCAGCCCGCCTTCATTCGTCTTGTCTCGCGGTTCGATCACAAAGCTGGTGCCCGACGGCGGCGGCAGCTGCTGAAACCGCGCCACGCGCGCTTCAAACGGCGCCGCGCAGGCCGACAAGGCCAGAGCCGCAACCAGCGGCAGCAGCAGATGAGCCTTGGGATGAATGGTCATTCGGTGGCACTCCAACATGGATTATTCGTAATATTATGCACAATCTTGCGTCAGAGCAACTGACTGACCGATGAATGACACCCTTCGGGCGCGCAACGCAACGTCGCAGTTACGCCGTGAACCCCACCGCGCGATGCACCTGCGCCAACACCGGCTCGGCAATGGCTCGCGCCCGCTCCGCCCCGCGCGCACAGATCGCTTCGATCGCCACGTCATCATCCTTCAACGCGTTGAACCGCTCGGTGATCGGGGCCAGCTTGGCCACCATCACGTCGGCCAGCGCTGGCTTGAAGGCACCAAAACCCTTGCCGCCAAATTCGGCCAGCACTTCGGCAACCGTGCGGTCGCTGAGCGCGGCCATCAGGTTGACCAGGTTCGCCGCTTCCGGGCGCCCGGCAAGGCCAGCGGCTTCGGACGGCAACAGATCGGCGTCGGACTTGGCACGCTTCACCTTGGCGGCGATGGTATCGGCATCGTCGGTCAGGTTGATACGGCTCTGATCGGAAGGATCGCTCTTCGACATCTTGGCGCTGCCGTCGCGCAGGCTCATGACGCGGGTGGCGGGGCCCTCGATCACCGGTTCGGGCAGCGGGAACAGCTCGACACCCATATCGGTGTTGAACTTGATGGCGATATCACGCGCCAGTTCGAGGTGTTGCTTCTGGTCCTCCCCCACCGGCACATGGGTGGCCTTGTAGGCGAGAATGTCGGCCGCCTGCAGCACCGGATAGGTGTAGAGGCCCACGGACGCGCCCTCGCGGTCCTTGCCGCTCTTTTCCTTGAATTGGGTCATGCGGTTCAGCCAGCCCATGCGCGCCGTGCACATCAGCACCCAGGCCAGTTCGGCATGCACGCGCACCCGGCTTTGTGGGAACAGGATGCAGCGTTCGGGATCGAGCCCGGCCGCGATCAGCGCCGCCACCATCTCGTGGATGCCGCGCCGCAGCGCGGCGGGATCCTGCGCCACGGTGATGGCGTGCAGATCGACGACGCTGAACACGCACTCCGCCTCTTCTTGCATGCGCACCCAGTTGCGGATGGCGCCCAGATAATTGCCCAGGTGCAGATTGCCGGTGGGCTGGATGCCCGAAAAGACCCGCTTCATGCTTTTTTCCGTTTCACTTGCGCGATCAGACCCTTCACCGTGAACAGGCCCAGCAGCCGCGCCGCTGCCAGATAGGCCAAGCCACCGCCGCCAATCAACAGGGCAAGCGCGAGCGCCTGCATGGCAAAACCGCGCGCTGCCAGTGGTGCCAGCAGCGGCATGGCGCCGAACAGCACGGCCACCATGCCCAGCGTGGCCAGCACAAGGCGCGGCAGCAGCCGCCGGGCGCGATCATCCAGGGTGAACTGGCCGCGGCGGCTGAGCAGCCACCACAGCGCCAGCGCGTTCACCCAGGCCGATATCGCCGTGCCGACGGCGATGCCAACATGGCCGAGCGGCCACACCAGGATGAGATTGGCGACCAGATTGACCAGCATCGCCGCCAGCGCCACGCGCACCGGCGTGGTGGTATCGCTGCGGGCGTGGAAGCCGGGGGTGAGCACCTTGATCAGCACATAGGCTGGCAAGCCGAGCGCAAAGCCCGACAGCGCGGCGGCGGTGGCGAGGCTGTCGGCCGCGGTGAATTCGCCGTGCTGGAACAGCAGCGCCACGATCGGCTGGGCCGCCACCACCAGGCCAGCAGCGGCCGGCAGGGTGAGAATCAGCACGAGTTCCATGGCGCGGTTCTGCTGGGATATGGCGCCGGGCACATCATCGGCGCCGATCAGCCGCGACATGGTGGGCAGCAGCGCAGTGCCAACGCCAATGCCGATGATGCCCAGCGGCAGCTGGTTGAGGCGATCGGCGAAATAGAGCCAGCTGACCGCGCCATCGCCCAGGAAGCGCGCCGCGAGCGCCGTAGAGATGAGCAGGTTGATCTGCACCGCGCCAGCACCGAAAGCGGCGGGGACGATCAGCTTCAGCAGCGTCTTCACCTGTGGGGTGAGGCGGGGCAGGCGCAGCTTGAGGTTGATCCCGGCGCGGGCGCACCACCACAACAGCCAGACCAGCTGGGCTATGCCGCCCAGCGTCACGCACAGCGCTTGCACGCGCGCCGCCGCCACATCATCACCGCTGCCCGACCACAAGAGCCCTGCGATCAGCACGATGTTGAGCAGGATCGGCGCAGCGGCATTCACCGCGAACCGCCCGACCGAATTGAGCAGTCCGCCCAGCAGCGAGGTCAGGCTGATCAGCATCAGATAGGGGAAGGTGAGCCGAGTGAAATCGACCGTGAGCGCGAACTTTTCGGGTGCGGCATCCGGAAAGCCGCCGGTTAGGCCCCACACCACCGGCACCGCGCCGGCCACCATTACCGCAGTGAACAGCAGCAGGAAGGGCAGCAGCACGGCCAGCACATCCTCGGCAAAGCGCTTGGCACCATCGATGCGGCCGCCATCGGCGCCAACCTGGCGATTGAACATCGGCACGAAGGCCGAGGCAAACGCCCCCTCGGCAAACAGCGCACGGAACAGATTGGGCAGGCGCTGGGCGATCAGGAAAGCATCGGCCGCCATGCCGGCGCCCATCAACGACGCCTGCAACACATCGCGGGCAAAGCCACCGATGCGGGACAGGAGCGTGAGGCTGCCGATGGTGGCGGTGGCGCGGACGAGATTCATTGCGCCACCGGATTAGGGGTTGGCAGCAAAAGTGCAAGACGACAGTGCCCCAAACGAAAACGGGCGACCCGAAGGCCGCCCGTTTCATTGCGATTGAGCTGTTCGCTTAAGCGTTGCCGACCTGACCCTGCTGGGACATGTACAGCGCGCCGAAATCGATCGGATCGAGCATCAACGGCGGGAAGCCACCGTCGCGCACGGCGTCTGCAATGATGCGGCGGGCGAACGGGAACAGGATCCGCGGGCCTTCGATGATGCAGAACGGCTCGATGGCCTCTTCCGGCACATTCTTCAGGCCGAACAGGCCGGCATAGAGCAGCTCGACCATGAAGGCGGCGCCGGCGTCCACATCGGCCTTCGCGCTGATCTTCAGTTCGACTTCGTACACGTCATCGGCGGCCTTGCGGGCGTTCACGCCCACATTGACGTCGATGCGCGGCTGGCCCTGCACCTGCAGGCTGGCCGGCGCGTTCGGGTTCTCGAAGCTGAGATCCTTCACATATTGGGTGATGATCGCCACCTGCGGCATCGGCTCATCGCCAAAGCCATTTTCGGGGGACGCGCCCAGATCGATCTCGTCAGCCATGATGGCGATCCTTCCGGTTAAGGCTTATTCGTCGTCGCCGAAGGTTTCGACCGGACCCGAATCCTGGCCCTTGGCATCCACATCACGATCGACGAACTCGATGATCGCCATGGCGGTGGCGTCCGAACGGCGGAAGCCAGCCTTGACGACGCGGGTGTAACCACCCTGACGGTCGGCGTAGCGGGCGGCCAGCACGTCGAACAGCTTGATCAGCTGCGAATCGTCGCCCAGGCGAGCATCGGCAAGGCGACGGTTCGAAAGACCACCGGTCTTCGCCAGCGTCACCAGCTTTTCGACGTAGGGGCGCAGTTCCTTGGCCTTGGGCAAGGTGGTCTTGATCTGCTCGTGCTTGATCAGGGCGGCGGCCATGTTGCGCAGCATCGCGATGCGATGGCTGCTGGTGCGGCCGAGTTTGCGGTGGGCAACGCCGTGGCGCATGATGTCTTACTCCGTTCGTTCAGGGGCCGTCTCAGGTACCCCGGACCAGGCTGATGTTGGGGTCAGCCAGATACCCCGTGACATGATTTTGGCCGCCCGTCGCCGAGCGGCCAAAGATCAAAATTCCTGTTCGAGCTTCTTGGCCATCTCTTCGATGTTCTCCGGCGGCCAACCAGCAATTTCCATGCCGAGGCGCAGGCCCATCTGGGACAGCACTTCCTTGATCTCGTTCAGCGACTTGCGGCCGAAGTTCGGGGTGCGAAGCATTTCGCTTTCCGTCTTCTGCACCAGATCGCCGATGTAGATGATGTTGTCGTTCTTCAGGCAGTTGGCCGAACGCACCGACAGTTCCAACTCGTCGACCTTCTTCAGGAGGTAACGGTTGATGCTGGCGCTGTCGTCCACTTCCACCACGCCAGTGGCGGTGGTGCTGGCAACCGGAACGGCCGCAGTGGCGTCTTCGAAGTTCACGAACAGCTGGAGCTGATCCTGCAGGATCTTGGCGCCATAGGCGAGCGCGTCTTCCGGCGAGAGGCTGCCATCGGTTTCCACCGAGATGGTCAGCTTGTCATAGTCCAGTTCCTGGCCCACGCGGGTCGGATCGACCTTGTAGCTGACCTGGCGGACCGGCGAATAGAGCGCATCAACCGGCACCAGGCCGATCGGCGCATCGGCCGGGCGGTTGGCACTGGCCGGCACATAGCCCTTGCCGGTTTCCACCGTCAGTTCCATGTTCAGCGTGGCACCTTCGTCCAGCGTGCAGATCACCAGATCCTTGTTCATCACTTCCATGTCGCCGGAAACGGCGATCTGGCCAGCGGTGACCGGGCCGGGGCCGGTGGCGTTCAGGTAAACACGCTTGGCCTGATCACCGGCCATGCGGATCGCCACCTGCTTGATGTTCAGCACGATGTCGGTCACGTCTTCACGCACGCCAGCCAGGCTGGAGAATTCGTGCAGCACGCCATCGGTCTTGATGGCAGTGACAGCCGCGCCCTGCAGCGACGACAGCAGAACCCGGCGCAGGGCGTTGCCCAGCGTGAGGCCAAAGCCACGCTCCAGCGGTTCGGCGACAAACGACGCCTTCTGCTTGCCGTCACCGCTGGGGCGCTGCTCCAGACGGTTGGGCTTCTTGAGTTCGGTCCAGTTCTTGGCGATGACTGCCACGGTTTTCACCTCGGTCTTGGGAGGAACAGGTCGTCACCTGTTCGTCCCGTTGGTCCATGGATTGGGAACGCTGGGCGCCGCAACGGAGCCCGGCGCCAGGCAGACGGTCAGACGCGGCGGCGCTTGGGGGGACGCACGCCATTGTGCGGGATCGGCGTCACGTCGCGGATGGCGGTGATGACGAAACCCACGGCCTGCAAGGCACGCAGCGCCGATTCACGACCCGAACCCGGCCCGCGCACTTCGACTTCCAGCGTGCGCACACCATGTTCGGCGGCCTTCTTGCCGGCATCTTCGGCGGCCATCTGGGCCGCGAACGGCGTCGATTTGCGGCTGCCTTTGAAACCCATCGTGCCGGCCGACGACCAGGCAATCGCATTGCCCTGCGCGTCGGTGATGGTGATCATGGTGTTGTTGAAGCTGGCGTTGACATGGGCAACACCGCTGGTGATGTTCTTGCGCTCCCTGCGCTTGATACGGGCGACTTCGCGAGCCATTTCGAAAGATCCTTAAGCCTGATGAGAAGAAGTTGATGAGCGGCGGATGCGCGCTTACTTCTTCTTGCCGGCGATCGGCTTGGCCTTGCCCTTGCGGGTGCGGGCGTTGGTGTGGGTGCGCTGGCCGCGGACCGGCAGGCCCTTGCGGTGACGCAGGCCGCGATAGCAGGCCAGGTCCATCAGGCGCTTGATGTTCATCGCGTTCTGGCGACGAAGATCACCTTCCACGGTGAGTTCACGGTCGATCTTTTCACGGATCAACAGGATCTCGGCGTCAGTCAGTTCCTGCACGCGGCGTTCACGCGGAAAGCCGAGTTCAGCAGCAAGACGGGTCGCAGTGGTGCGGCCGATGCCGTGGATGTAGGTGAGCGCAATCTCAACGCGCTTGTTGGTCGGGATGTTAACACCCGCAATACGTGCCACAGTCGTTTTCCTTTCATGCTCCACGGCGACCCTGGGCAGATGTCGCCATCTCAAAGCAATATGCCGACCGCCCAAACGGGCCGCCGGTTCCTGATCCGATTAAACGGAAGTGAGGCGGTTAGACGCGAGTCGGCGGAAAGTCAAGCTGCTGACAGTTCAGCGGCTTCAGGCATCGACAATCTTGTCGATGGCGGCGGCAACCGCATCCATATCGGCCATCCCGTCGACACGCGCAACAATGCCACGGCCTTCATAATGCGGAATGATCGGCGCCGTCTTGGCGCGATACTC